>Ga0066255_1000221_pt1 | contig 130557 bp, 110 predicted proteins | sample ThiBiot_750_biof_FD_71148 | JGI IMG/M metagenome (GOLD analysis project Ga0066255, IMG submission 71148) | Wastewater bioreactor microbial communities from Cape Town, South Africa - Thiocy_expt_750_biof (version 2) | ecosystem: Engineered > Bioreactor > Thiocyanate-remediating >...
CATGCACCTGGGCCAGCGCGCCGAGAAGGACGCCTCGGTGCTCGCGCATCCCAAGAGCGAGGAAGAGCGCATCCTCTACGCCGCGATCAAGGCCAAGCTGGCGCAGGACCCGGGCTGGTACACGCGCAAGAGCCTGGACATCGTCGGCGTGACCGAAGAGACGACGACCGGCGTGCACCGCCTGCACCAGATGTCGGCCGCGGGCGAGCTGCTGTTCAGGGCGATCAACGTCAACGATTCGGTCACCAAGAGCAAGTTCGACAACCTCTACGGCTGCCGCGAATCGCTGGTGGACGGCATCAAGCGCGCGACCGACGTGATGATCGCCGGCAAGGTGGCGCTGGTGGCGGGCTACGGCGACGTGGGCAAGGGCTGCGCGCAGGCGCTCTCTGCCCTGCGCGCGCAGGTCTGGGTGACCGAGATCGACCCCATCAATGCGCTGCAGGCGGCGATGGAGGGCTACAAGGTCGTGACCATGGAGTACGCCGCCGACAAGGCCGACATCTTCGTGACCACCACCGGCAACCGCGACGTCATCCGCCACGAGCACATGGCGGCGATGAAGAACGAAGCCATCGTCTGCAACATCGGCCACTTTGACAACGAGATCGACGTCGCCTCGCTGGAAAAATATCGGTGGGAAGAGGTCAAGCCGCAGGTGGACCACATCATCTTCCCCGACGGCCACCGCATCACGCTGCTGGCCAAGGGGCGGCTGGTGAACCTGGGCTGCGCCACCGGCCACCCGAGCTACGTGATGAGCTCCAGCTTCGCCAACCAGACGCTGGCGCAGATCGAGCTCTTCACCAAGCCTGGCGAGTACGAAAAGGGCAAGGTCTATGTGCTGCCCAAGCTGCTCGATGAAAAGGTGGCGCGGCTGCAGCTCAGGAAACTGGGCGTGCAGCTCACCACGCTCACGCCCGAGCAGGCGGCCTACATCAACGTGCCGATCGAGGGGCCGTACAAATCAGATGCCTACCGCTATTGAAGGCGTAGCGTCATGCATCTGCCCGTCAGTTTCGAATTCTTTCCGCCCAAGACGCCCGAGGGGGTGGGCAAGCTGCGCGACGTGCGCCAGCAGCTCTATGCGCTGCAGCCCGAGTTCTGCTCGGTGACCTACGGCGCGGGCGGCTCCACGCAGGCGGGCACGTTTGCCACGGTGCGTGAGGTCCTTGCCGAGGGCGTGCCCGCCGCCTCGCATTTCTCGTGCGTCGGCGCCACGCGCGAGACGGTGCGCGCGCAGCTGGCCGAACTGCAGGCCATGGGCGTGAAGCGCCTGGTGGCGCTGCGCGGCGACCTGCCCAGCGGTTACGGCATGGGTGGCGAGTTCCAGTACGCGAGCGACCTCGTGGCCTTCATCCGGGCGGAAACCGGCAGGCACTTCCATATCGAGGTGGCCGCCTACCCCGAGATGCACCCGCAGGCGCGCTCGCCCGAGGCCGATCTCAAGGCCTTCGCGGCCAAGGTGCGTGCGGGGGCGGATTCCGCGATCACGCAGTATTTCTTCAATGCCGATGCGTACTTCCGCTTTGTCGACGAAGCGCGCCGCGCGGGGCTGGCTGTGCCTGTCGTGCCGGGCATCATGCCCATCCTGGGCTCCACGCAGCTGCTTCGGTTCTCGGACGCCTGCGGCGCCGAAGTGCCGCGTTGGCTGCGTCTGCGTCTGCAGGGGTTTGGCGATGACGTGGCGAGCCTGCGCGCGTTCGGGCTCGACGTCGTCACGCGCCTGTGCGAGCAGCTCGTGGCGGGCGGTGCGCCCGCGTTGCATTTCTACACCATGAACCAGAGCGCGGCGACGCTGCAGCTGTGCCGCCGCCTGGGACGGGCGGAGCAGGCCTGATGGCGTGGCGCGGTCGTGCCCGGCTCGCAGGTGCCAGCGTGCTGGCCCTGCTCCTGATCGCCTGCACGGTGCCGGTGCGTGAAGAAACGTTCCCTGAGCCTGCAGCAGGCGTTCCGGCCCCGGGGCGGCCACTGGGTGCGGCGGCCGAGTCGACGGCACCTGCTGCGGCCCAGACGCCGGCACCCGCGCCCGAGACGGCATCCGTGGGCGGGCCTGAGCATCCCGGCGGTCTTCTGCTCGACCAGGGTCTGGCCTCTTGGTACGGGCCAGGGCTGCACGGGCGGCGCACCGCCAGCGGCGAGCGCTTCGACCGCTCTGAATTCACGGCGGCGCACCGCACGCTGCCGTTTGGCACGCGGGTGTGCGTGCGCAGCCTCGTGACGGGCAAGACGGTGATGGTGCGCATCAACGACCGCGGGCCGTTCGGTGCCGACGATCGCGTCGTGGATCTGAGTCAGGCAGCCGCCCGCGAGCTCGGCATGATCGGGCTGGGGATCAAGCCGGTTCAGCTTTGGCAGGCCGATGAGGGCGAGACGGGCTGCGTGCCAGCGCTCGGCGGCGAGGCCATGCAGGCGGGCAGCGAGGGGGCCGCACCGCCCGTGGATGCGGGTCCGATCTCGGCGCAGCTTCTGGCGCCCAAGGGCAGCGGCAAGCGCCGATAGCGCCGTGTGCAGGCGTCAACCGGCCTGCAGACTGTAGCCGGCGTGCTCGTCCTGCCCCAGCAGTTCGGCCATTTGCGGCAGCGCCGCTTCCAGTTGCGCGTGCAGGGTGTAGGGCGGGTTGACGAGAAACATGCCGCTGCCGGGCAGTCCCGGGCGTTGCTCGCTGCCGTCGTCCAGTTTGCGCAGGCGTGCCGACTTCACGGTGAGCGTGGCGTGCAGCCAGGGTTTGCCCGCACGCACGGCCAGTGCCTTCAGGCGCCGCGGCAGCTCGTGCGCCTCGGGGCGCGCGATCACCGGGTACCAGATGGCGTAGCAGCCCGTGGCAAAGCGCTTGAGCGCCTCTTGCAGCAAGGTGTGCACGCGCGTGTAGTCGCTCTTCAACTCATAGCTTGGATCGCAGAGCAGAAAAGCGCGCCGGGGCTGTGGAGGCAAGAATTTCTTGATGCCCTCAAACCCGTCCTCGGAGAGCACGGCGATCTGGCTCCCGGCCTCCAGTTGCGCCACGTTGCGCACCAGCGTGGGCAGGTCGCTCGGGTGCAGTTCGAAGAGCCGCAGGCGGTCGTGCGGGCGCAGCAGGCGCTGTGCGATGAAGGGCGAGCCGGGGTAGATGCGCAGGCCCGCCTTGGCGTTGAAGCCGCGCACGACGTCCAGATAGTCCTGCAGCGCCGGCACGAGTGCCGGGGCCTGCGGCAGGCGCAGGATGCCGTCCGCCGCCTCGCCGCTGGTGCGCGCGTAGTCGCCGTCGAGCCGGTACAGGCCGGCGCCCGCGTGCGTGTCGATCACGGTGAGCGCCGTCTCCTTTTGCGTGAGGTGGCGCAGGCAGGCGATGAGCACGGTGTGCTTGAGCACGTCGCCGTGGTTGCCGGCGTGAAAGGCGTGGCGGTAACTGAACATGGGCGGCAATGGTAGCGGCAAGCCGGTGCCAGCGGCATGCCCGCGGCTTCTGTGCGATGCTTGATCCCTGCAGAAAGGAAACCATGCGCACCGCGATATTGAATCTTGAAGGATCGAAGATCCGCGAAGTGGCCAACGTCGGCATGGGTCGTGCCGGCGTGCTGCCGTTCTGGTTCGGCGAGAGCGATGAAGTCACGCCCGAGGTCATTCGCGCCGCCGCCGTCGCGTCACTGCAGGCGGGCGAGACCTTCTACGCCCACAACATGGGCCTGCCCGAACTGCGCGAGGCGCTGGCGGGCTACACCACCGGGCTGCACGGCCCGGTGGCGGCCGAGCGCATCGCCGTGACCTCGGGCGGCGTCAATGCGCTGATGCTGGCGATGCAGGTGCTGGTCGATGCGGGCGACGAGGTGGTGGTGCTCACGCCCGTCTGGCCCAACCTGACCGGGCAGCCGCAGATCATGGGCGCACAGGTGCGCTGCGTGGCGCTTGAGCCGCAGGCCGATGGCGCCTGGACGCTGAACCTGTCCCGGCTGCTGGCCGCCATCACGCCGCGCACGCGCCTGCTGGTGCTCAATGCCCCCAACAACCCCACGGGCTGGACCCTGAGCCGCGAGGAGCAGCAGGCCATCCTCGCGCATTGCCGCACGACCGGCACGTGGATCCTAGCCGACGAGGTGTATGAGCGCCTGTACTACCGCGACGACACCGCAAGTGGTGCGGCGCCGTCGTTTCTCGACATCGCGGCGCCCGACGACAGGCTCGTCGTGGTGCAGAGCTTTTCCAAGGCGTTTCTGATGACCGGCTGGCGCCTGGGCTGGATGGTGATGCCGCCCGAGATGGCCGCGCAGATGGGCAAGGTGATCGAATTCAATACCTCGTGCGCACCGGTCTTCGTGCAGCGCGGCGCGCTGGCCGCGCTGCAGCACATGAACGAGATCACGCCGCGCATCGTGGCGCACATGCGCGCCTGCCGCGATGCGCTGGTTCCGGCGCTGCAGGCGCTGCCCGGTGTGCACACCAGCAGCGCGCCGGGCGGGATGTACGCCTTCGTGCGTATCGACGGGCAAGCGGACTCGCTGGCGCTGGCCAAGCGCCTGGTGCTCGAAGCCGGGATCGGCCTGGCGCCGGGCGTGGCCTTCTCGGCCGAGGGCGAGGGTTGGCTGCGCTGGTGCTTTGCGTCCAGGGACGTGGCGCGCCTGCGGCTCGGCGTGCAGCGGCTGGCCGATTGGCTCAGGAGCCAGAAAGGCTGATGCGTGGCTGCAGCGGCAGGGCCATCGGTGACTGCCTGCTGCGGCTCTTCAGGTAGTGCGCCAGCGCATCGGCATCCAGGCCGCCGCCCACGGGGTCGCGCCCCTGGGTGAAGACGCTGAAGTTGTCGCCCCCGCTGGCGAGGTAGCTTTGCACGCCGATGCGGTAGTCCTGGTCGGGCACGATGGGCGTGCCGTGCAGTTGCATCCCGCGGATGCGCTGGCCCGGCGCCGCGCCGCGGTCCAGCGTGTAGCCGAAGCCTTGCGAGACCTGCAGGATGCGTGGACGCGCCACGGTGTTGGTGCCGCTCGCCAGTTGCTGCTCCAGCAGCGCATGCAGCTGCGCGCCGGTGAGCGTCAGGCTCGTGAGTGTGTTGCCGAAGGGCTGTACGGCGTAGACCTGCCCATAGGTGACGCGGCCGCCCGCGTCCGGCACAAGGTCGGCGCGCACGCCGCCCGCATTCATGAAGGCGATCTGCGCGCCGCCCGCCTCGGGCGCCTGCGTGGCGGCCAGTACCGCGTCGGCCGTGATGCGGCCCAGCACGCTTTCGCCGTTGGCCTGGGGACGGCGCGTGGCGGGCGCGGCCAGGCGCCCGGCCGGGGCGCTGGCCAGCGGCGCCGCGGCTGCGGCATAGCGCTCGACCAGCGCCTTGACGGCCGGATCGGCTGGCGCATCACCGGCGGCCGCGCGCACGATGTGCTGGCGCGCCGTGCGCTGGATCACGCGCCGGCTGGCCATGTCCACCGTGAGCTCGATTTCGGTCAGCAGCGTGCCGTACAGTCCGGCGCTCGTGAGCAGCAGCGGCCTGGCCGGGTCGATGTGGGCGTAGTCGCACAGGTAGGCCTGGTGGGTGTGGCCCGAAATCACCACGTCCACGGCGCTGGACAGGCGCCGCACGATGGGCAGGATGTCGCCCGAGAGGCCCTTGCAGCTCGTGTCCTGCAGCGGCTGGCCGCTTTTGCCGCTTCGTGGATCAGCACCACGATCACGTCGGCGCCTTGCGCACGCAGCGCCGGAATCCGGGCGTTGGCGGCGTCGGCCTCGTCGGTGAAGCGCAGGCCCTGCACGCCGCTCGCGCGCACCATGTGGGGCGTGTTTCTGAGCGTGAGGCCGATGAAGCCCACGCCGATGCGCACGCCGTCCTGCTCGAAGAACTTCACGGCCGTGGGCGCGAACAGGGTGGAGCCGTCGCGCCGCAGCGTGTTGGCCGTGAGGTAGCGAAAACGCGCGCCCTTGAAGGGGTGGCTGAGCTGGCACGGCGTCTTGGCGGTGTAGCGCTCGCAGCCGCCGTCCTGCATGCGCTTGAGTTCGTGCCAGCCCTGGTCGTACTCGTGGTTGCCGGTGGAGGCGAAGTCCAGGCCGATGAGGTTCATGGCCTCGATGGTCGGCTCATCGAGAAACAGCGAGGACACCAGCGGGGATGCGCCGATCAGATCGCCCGCCGCGACCACCGCCGTGTGTGGGTGGGCCGCGCGTTCGGCCGCCACCAGAGCGGCCAGGTGCGCGGCGCCCCCTGCCGCGACGGGCCGGGGCGCCTCGCCCGCATCGGCGGCGTTGACGCTCAGGCCCGGTGGCTGCAGATTACCGTGAAAGTCGTTCAGGCCCAGCAGCGTGATCTGCATGCGCCCGGGCCGCGCGCCGCCCGGGGGGCTGCCGCAGGCCGTGAGGCCCAGCACGAGCGCGGCGGCGGCCAGCGCCATCAGCCAGCGCCGCAGCGTGCCCGGCCTGCCGACGTGTTGGGGCATCAGGATTTTAGGAAAAAGTGGCTGAAACGCTTTATGGACAAGCGATGACAGCTATGATTTCAGTGAATCCGCATGCCCGGTTCGGCGCCCGGGAAGGGTTCGAGCACGTAGATGCCGGGATGCGCCTTTTCGTCCGCGTGGCTGGCCGCGAGCACCATGCCTTCGCTCACGCCGAACTTCATCTTGCGCGGCGCGAGATTGGCCACCAGCACGGTGAGCTTGCCCGCCAGCTGCTCGGGCCGGTACATGCTGGAGATGCCCGAGAACACGTTGCGCAGCCGCCCCTCGCCGGCGTCCAGCGTGAGCTGCAGCAGCTTGGTCGAACCCTCCACCGCCTTGCATTCGACGATCCTGGCGATGCGCAGATCGACCTTGGCGAAGTCGTCGATCTTGATCTCGGCGGCAATCGCCTCCCCGCCGGGAAGGACCTTTTCCGGCTCGGGCAGGGCGAAGAGGGCGTCGAGCTGCTCGACGGTCACGCGCTGCATCAGGTGCTGATACGTGCCGATGGCGTGGCCCGCGCCCAGCAGGCGCTCGGCATCAGCGAATGCGAGCGGCGCCACCTGCAAGAAGCCTTCCACCTGCTGCGCGACGAAAGGCAGCATGGGCTTGAGGTAGATGGTGAGGATGCGGAAGGCCTCGATGCAGGTGGAGCACACGTCATGCAGGCGCGCGTCCTGGCCTTCCTGGCGCGCCAGCTCCCAGGGCTTGTTGGCATCGACGTAGGCGTTCACCTTGTCGCACAGCTGCATGATCTCGCGCGCGGCGCGGGCCGTGTCGCGGTCTTCGTAGGCCTGCACGATGGCGCTGGCGGGCGCGCGCAGCAGGGCCAGCAGCTCCTGCCCATCGCCCGAGACGGCGCCGAGTCGCCCGCCAAAGCGCTTGGCGATGAACCCGGCCGCGCGGCTGGCGATGTTCACGTACTTGCCGATCAGGTCGGCGTTGACGCGCGCCATGAAATCCTCGGGGTTGAAGTCGATGTCTTCGTTGCGCCCGTTGAGCTTGGCGCCGAGGTAGTAGCGCAGCCACTCGGCGTTCATGCCCAGTTCCAGGTACTTGAGCGGATCGAGCCCCGTGCCGCGGCTCTTGCTCATCTTCTCGCCGTTGTTGACGGTGAGAAAACCGTGCACGCAGATCTTCGTCGGCGTCTTGCGGCCGCTGAACTTGAGCGTCGCGGGCCAGAACAGCGTGTGAAAGGTGATGATGTCCTTGCCGATGAAGTGCACCTGCTCCAGGGCGGGGTCGGCCATGTAGGTGTCGTAATCCTCGCCGCGCCGCTCGAGCAGGTTTTTCAACGATGCGAGGTAGCCGATGGGCGCATCGAGCCAGACGTAGAAATACTTGCCCGGCGCGTCGGGAATCTCGATGCCGAAGTAGGGCGCGTCGCGCGAGATGTCCCAATCCTGAAGGCCCGTGCTCGTGGAGCCGTCGGGATTCGTGCGCGTGCCGAACCATTCCTTGACCTTGGCGGCCACTTCCGGCTGCACGTGCACGCCGTCCTGCGTCCACTCCTGCAAAAACGCCACGCAGCGCGGGTCGGACAGCTTGAAGAAGAAGTGCTCCGAGGTCTTGAGTTCGGGTTTGGCACCCGAGAGCGCGGAGTACGGATTGATGAGTTCGGTGGGCGCGTACACCGCGCCGCAGACCTCGCAGTTGTCGCCGTACTGGTCCTTGGCGTGGCAGCGCGGGCATTCGCCCTTGATGAAGCGGTCGGGCAGGAACATGGCCTTCTCGGGGTCGTAGAACTGCTCGATGGTGCGCGTCTCGATCAGGCCGTTGGCCTTCAGGTCGAGGTAGATGGCTTGCGCCAGCGCGTGGTTTTCCGGTGCGTCGGTGCTGTGCCAGTTGTCGAAGGCGATGTGAAAACCGTCCAGGTATTCCCTGCGTCCGGCGGCGATGTCGGCCACGAACTGCTGCGGCGTCTTGCCCGCCTTTTCGGCCGCGATCATGATGGGCGCGCCGTGCGCGTCGTCGGCGCCGACGAAGTTCACCGCATTGCCCTGCATGCGCTGCGCCCGCACCCAGGTATCGGCCTGGATGTATTCCATGATGTGGCCGATGTGGAATTTGCCGTTGGCGTAGGGCAGGGCAGTGGTGACGAAAATCTTGCGGGCGGGCATGGCGATCAGACGGACAAGGCGAAACCGGGCATTGTAGGAAACACCGTCAGGATGGATTCACCGGGCGCGGCTCGATGCCTTGTGCCGGTACATGTCTTCGTCGGCGTATTTGAGCAAGCTGCTCGGGTCGGTCGCGTCGCGCGGATAGAGCGCGTAGCCTATGGTCGCGTCTACCGTGGCCGATGCGCCCGCCGCGGCGCCTTGCAGCGTGCGCAGCGGCTGCGCGATCGCCTCCTGCAGCTGCTCGCAGGTGGCGATCGCCTGGGAGTCGCTGTCGATGCCGCGCACCACGGCCACGAATTCGTCGCCCCCGAGCCGGGTCACGATGTCGTCTGCCCGCAGCCGTTCGCGCAGGCGCTGGGCCACCTCGATCAGCGCCAGATCGCCGTTGTCGTGCCCCCATCGGTCGTTCAGCGGCTTGAAGCGATCGAGGTCGATGAACAGCAGCGCAAAAGGTGCCGGCGCCTGCCCCGGGCTCGGACGCGTCAGGGCCTCCAGGATGTGCTGCAAGGCGCCGCGGTTGCTCAGGCCGGTCAACGGGTCGGTGAACAGGCTGTGGCGCATATGGCGGAAGTTGCGCGCGAGCTCGCCGATTTCGTCGTTGCGCGCCACCGTGATCGGCGTGTCGATGTCGCCCTGGCCCACCCGGCGCACCGCGGTCGCCAGCTGGCGCATGTCGCTTGCCAGCCCGCCGAAGATGCGCCAGCCTATCATCAGCGCCACGCCGAGCACGAGCAGCCCGAGCGCCAGCATCAGGGTGACATCGCGGCGTATGCCCGCGAGCATGTCCTTGTGCGGCAGCGCGACGACGGCCAGCCAGTTCAGCCCGGCCGTGTCGCTGATGCGCTGGTAGGCCACTTGCACCGCCTGGCCTTGCACGTCGACCGCGATCGACTCGCGGTGCCCTGGCGTGCTGGTGTCGAACGACTGGCGCAGGGCATTGAACGTGGCCGCCAGCGCGGAGTTGCCGCTGTAGTCGACGTGCACGCGCTCCGGGGTGCCGCCTGGCGAGACGCGGACATTGGGCATGCCGGAAATCGCCACGATGGAGCCGTCGGGCTCCAGGATCATCGCCTGCCCGCCCGAAGTGATCGGCAGTTCGGCGACGAACTTCTGCAATGCATCGAGAAACAGATCGGTCGCGACCGCGCCCTCGAAGGCGCCGCTGGCGGACAGCACGCGGCGTGAGCGCGTCATGACCAGAAAACGCGAGTTGAAGTCGATGTAGATCGGTGTCCAGACGTCGCCCTGCGCCTGGCGTGCCGCCACGAACCAGGGGCGGGTGCGCGGATCGAAGTGGGCGTTCTCGACCGATGTCGGTTCGGGCGTGCCGGTGATGCCGTCGAGCCGGTAATACGTGCGCGGGTCCTGCTTGCGGGTCTTCAGGCGCACTTCGGCTTGCGTGGCATTGGTGCGCAGCAGCCCGATGCTCTGCCCGGCGATGTTGCCGTAGTGCACGTAGTCGCCCGTGCGCCCGCTCAGCGATGTCGCGGCCCAGAGGCGCTGGCGCAGCGCCGGCAGATCCTGCGCGATGTCGGGGCTGGCAGGCAGCCCGGTCGGGAAGGCCGTCTCCAGCATGGCGCCGGACATGTGCACGTTGGAGTCGATCGCGAGGCTGATGCGCTCGACCATTTCATCCATCAGCTGCTGCGACAGATTGGAGATCGTGCGCGTCCCCGTCCAGTACCAGAGCACTCCGATCATGCCGGTCAGCAACGCGATCAGCGCGATGAACGGCAGGATCAGCGACAGCCGCAGCCTGGAGTAGCGCAAGGTGCCGAATGCAAGGTGCATGGGCGGGTGCAGCCTCCTCGTGTATCAGCTCAAAGACGGCGTGCTCGCGTCCGGCTCGCTCCAGCCGAAGAAGGCCATGATCTCTGCACGGCGGGCATTCACGTCGGAGCGGCCCAACGCAATAAGTTCCTGAGTGTAACTTTCTTCGAACAAAAGGTAACTGGCGAGCGCCGCGCTGCGGATTTCCTGCTGTTGCGAGGACACGCCTATGGCGCCCAGCAGGGTTCGCAGCGTGACGGGCAGGTATTGCACGTGGCGCGCTGCGATCGCGTCCAGGCGCTGCGACGGAGCAATGACCAGCAGTTGCATGGGCCGCAGCGCGCTGTTGGTGCGCAGTTCGGGTGGAATCAGCGACAGTGTCTTGTTGATGCGCTGCGTGCGTTCCACGTCCACCCACAGCGCGTCCAGGAAGATGCTGGAGAGCGCATGCCCGGCAATCTGCGCCAGCGACGGGTAGCCCGTGGAAGGCGCGGCCGTGGGGTCGCGCCCCGACTCGTGCATGCGCCCGGCGCCAATCACCAGGATGCGTTCGGCCCCGAGATGAATGGCCGGAGCGATGGGCGCGGACTGGCGCATCGAGCCGTCGCCGAAATATTCGGTGGCGCCGTCGATGTCGATGCCCTGGGCCGGAAAGATGAAGGGGATGGCCGAGGAGGCGAGCAGGTGGTCGTGGCGGATTTCGTCGCGTATCGAGCGCCGCTGCGAGCGCACCCAGGGCACGAGCCGGTCGCCCGCTTCGAAGAAGGTGATGTGCTCGCCCGAGCTGTAGCTCGACGCGGTGATGGCCAGCGCATGCATGTGCCCCTGTCGCATCATCAGCGGCAGGCGCACGAGCGGCACGAGCTGCTGCAGCAGCTCGTTCAGCGGCGCGTTGTCCAGCAGCGAGCGCGGGCGCAGGCGCTGCCAGCGCGCCACCATCCAGCCCAGCGAGAGCAGGGTCAGCCAGCTTGCCCCGCTGCGCAGCATGCTGATGGAGTCTGACCGGTAGACGTGGTGCACGTGGAAGTGGCTCCACACGCGCGCCACGCGGCGCACCGCGCGGTCGAACTGGTCGGCGCCGCAGGCCAGTGCCGCCGCGTTGATGGCCCCGGCCGAGGTGCCTGCCATGATGGGAAACGGGTTGTCACGCGCCCCCGGCTCGCAGATACGCCTCAGCTCCGAAATGGCTTGCAATACCCCCACCTGGTAGGCCGCGCGGGCGCCGCCGCCAGTGAGCACCAGCCCGGTCAGGGGGGCGGCAGGCGTCTCGGCATTCGGAGGCTGGCGTGGCATGAAGGGCGGCGCGTGGCGCCGTGTGGGGGAGCTGTGGCCGTTATAGGGGATTTGGCCTTGCGCGACCAGATCGGGAGAACACCGAGTGACGGCAGGTAAAATTGCGCCCGTTGCGGATGGCGCCGCACCACTCATGTGGCGCGCATCGCCGCCGATCCGATCCCACCAGGAGAGCGCATGCTGTTTGGAAAATTATTGCCCCGGGAGGGCAATTTTTTTGAGATGTTCAACCAGCACGCGCATTGCGTCGTTCAGGCGTCGCAGGCTTTTTCGTCCCTGGTCGCCAATTACGCCGATCCGCGCCAGCGCGAAAAATACCAGCAGGAGGTCGACGACGCCGAGCGCGCGGCCGACCGGGTGACGCATGAAGTCAACCGCGCGCTGCATCGCACCTTCATCACGCCGATCGATCGCGAGCAGATCCACTCGCTCATCAACACCATGGACGACGTGGCCGACCTGCTGCAGGACACGGCCGAGGCGATGGCGCTGTATGACCTTCAGCACGTGACCGAGGAGGTCGTGCAGCTCACCGACCTGTGCGCCAAATGCTGCGCGCTGGTGCTCGACGCCGTGCAGATGCTCGGGCGCATCGCCGATCCGGCGGTGACCGAGCGGGCGCTGAAAGTGTGCGAGGAAATCGACCGCCTCGAGGGCGACGCCGACCGCGTGCTGCGCAGCGCCATGAGCAAGCTGTTTCGCGAGGAGGTGGATGTGCGCGAGCTGATCAAGCTCAAGGAAATCTACGAGCTGCTGGAAACCGTGACGGACAAGTGCGAGGACGTGGCCAACCACATCGAGGGCGTGATCCTCGAAAATTCCTGAATTCCTCCACGATCCTTCCAACTCTTCCCTCTCGTACATGGAACCCGTACAGACCGCCCTGTGGGTCGTGATTCTGCTGGTGGTGCTGGCCATCGCCTTCGACTTCATGAATGGCTTTCATGACGCCGCCAATTCCATCGCCACGGTGGTCTCCACCGGCGTGCTCAAGCCCACGCAGGCCGTGGTCTTCGCCGCCTTCTTCAACGTCGTGGCCATCTTTGTCTTCCACCTGAGCGTGGCCGCCACCATAGGCAAGGGCATCGTGGACATCCACGTGGTGGACACGCACGTGGTCTTCGGCGCCCTGGCCGGGGCGATCGTCTGGAACATCATCACCTGGTACTACGGCATTCCGAGCAGCTCCTCGCATGCGCTCATCGGCGGCATCGTGGGCGCGGTGATTGCCAAGACCGGCGCAGGCGCGCTGGTGGCCAGCGGCATCTTCAAGATCGTCGCTTTCATCTTCATCTCGCCCCTGCTCGGCTTCCTCCTGGGCTCGATGATGGTGGTGCTCATGGCCTGGGTGCTCAGGCACGTGCGGCCGCAGCGCATCGACCGGTGGTTCAGGCGCCTGCAGATCCTCTCCGCGAGCGCCTACAGCCTGGGTCATGGCGGCAACGACGCGCAAAAGACCATAGGCATCGTCTGGCTGCTGCTCATCGCCACGGGCTACGCGTCCGCCGGCGACGCCGAGCCGCCCCTCTGGGTGATCGGCGCCTGCTACACGGCCATGGGGCTGGGCACGATGTTCGGTGGCTGGCGCATCGTCAAGACCATGGGGCAGAAGATCACCAAGCTCAAGCCCGTGGGCGGTTTCTGCGCCGAGACGGGTGGCGCGATCTCGCTGTTTCTTGCCACCTGGCTGGGCATCCCCGTCTCGACCACGCACACCATCACGGGCGCGATCGTCGGCGTGGGTTCGACGCAGCGCGCCAGCGCCGTGCGCTGGGGCGTGGCGGGCAACATCGTCTGGGCCTGGATCCTGACGATCCCGGCCAGCGCCTTCGTCGCGGGTGTGGCTTACTGGGTCAGCCTGCAGCTGTATTGACGCTGTCGGCGGCCGGTTCTTTTCATTGCGACATCCTGCGCGCTTCTTCCAGCTGGTATTCCCAGAAATGCTCGAAGCCGAAGGCGATGGTGGCCATCAGCACGCCCGCGCCCACCAGCAGCGAGGCGGCCACGGCGAAGACTGTCAGCCACCAGGTCTCGCCGGCCGGGTCCTCGGGCGCGGCCTGGGGGTTGAACCGGGCGTTCCATTTCTCGCAGGGCATGAGGCCGTAGATGATGGCGGTGAGGGCGCAGGCGGCGATCATCAGGCCCAGCAGCGGCACCAGCAGCCAGCTGAGCTCGTCGTCCACGCCGAACTGCTGCAGGCGCTGCACGCCGAAGAGGCCGATGGCGGTGGGAATCGGCAGCAGCCAGCCAAACCAGTCGCCCAGGCCGTGCAGATAGAAGCGATGCAGGCCCAGCGGCCCACCGAGAAAGGCGAGCCAGGTGGCCAGCGTCTTGTTTTTCATGGTGAATCGGGATTGTTCGTTATAATGACCGGCTTTGCTGCGTGTCGCTGGCCGGGTGGCCAGTTGCGTGTCTCAAACGCCGCAAGAACAGCCGCACCGGTCACCGGCGCGGTAACCACCCGAAGGATACAACCATGGTCGTGATTCGACTTTCTCGCGGCGGCGCCAAGGGCCGTCCGTTTTTCAATGTCGTCGTCGCCAACAAGCGCGAACGCCGTGACGGCCGCTTCATCGAGCGCGTCGGCTTCTACAACCCGTCCGCCAAGGAGGGTGAAGAGGGTCTGCGCCTGGTGCAGGACCGCATCACCTACTGGAAGAGCGTGGGCGCGCAGGCTTCGCCGACGGTGGACCGTCTGCTCAAGCAAGTCGCCAAGCAGGCCGCCTGAAGCGCAGGCATCGTTCACGACGCGGGCTCCGTTGGCTGGTCTGACGGGCCCGTTTTGTTTTTGTTCAAACCATGAGCGACTTTCCCCGACTGCCAGCGGCCAGCCTCCCGGATGATGCGGTCGAGGTGGGCCGCATCGGCGAGGCCTGGGGTGTCAAAGGCTGGTTCAAGGTATTTGCCCACAGCAGCGAGCCCGAGGCGCTCCTCGCCGCCCGCGAGTGGTTTTTGCTGCCCCCGTTGCAGGGGCCGAAGTGCCCGTTCGATGGCCCGGTGCGGCTTGCGGTGCGCGAGGTTCGCGAACACGGCGGCACCCTGGTCGCTTCGGCGGATGGCATCGATGACCGGGCCGTGGCCGAGCAGTTGCGCGGTGTGCGCATCCATGTGGCGCGCTCGGCTTTCCCCGTGCCGCAGGATGACGAGTACTACTGGGTGGATCTGATCGGCCTGACCGTCGTGAATCGCGAAGGGGTGGAGCTTGGCGTGGTCAGGGAGCTGATGCCTTCAGGGCCGCAAACGACACTGGTGCTCGAAGGCGAGCCGCAGGATGGCAAGCCGCGCCAGCGCCTGATCCCCTTTGTCTCGGCTTTCGTCGACCGGGTGGATCTGAAGGCGCGGCGCATGACGGTGGATTGGCAACCGGATTTCTGAGTGCGCTTCGACCTGATCACGCTGTTTCCCGAGCTGTTCGCGCCGTTTCTCGCGAGCGGGGTCACGCGTCGTGCCTACGCATCGGGCCAGGTGGATGTGCGGCTGTGGAATCCGCGGGATTACGCCGAGGGCCATTACCGCCGCGTGGATGACCGGCCCTTTGGTGGCGGCCCGGGCATGGTGATGCTGGCCGAACCCCTGGCGCGCTGTCTCGCGGCCATTCGCGCCGATCGCGGCGAGGCCGATGGCGCCGAGGCGCCGCTCGTGCTCTTCTCCCCCGTCGGAGCGCGTCTGGGTCAGGCGGGGGTGCAGGCCTGGGCCGCGGGCAGCGGCGCCATCCTGCTGTGCGGGCGCTACGAGGGGGTGGACCAGCGTTTCATCGACGCCCATGTGCAGCGGCAGATCAGCCTGGGGGACTTCGTGCTCTCGGGGGGCGAGGTGGCCGCGATGGCCCTGCTCGATGCGGTGGCGCGCCTGCAGGACGGCGTGCTGCACGACGCGGACAGCGCGCTGCAGGACAGCTTCAGTCCCGGGCTGGGCGGCTTGCTCGACTGCCCGCACTACACGCGTCCCGAGGTCTGGCGGGGCAGGGCGGTGCCGCCGGTGCTGCTGTCGGGCAACCACGCGGAGATCGAACGCTGGCGCCACGCCCAGCGCCTGGAGCTCACGGCGCGCGAGCGCCCCGACCTGTGCATGCCGGACGATGGCCGCGCCCCGCGGGCTCCGGGGCCGGGGGATGACGACGCATTGTTATAATGCAAAGCTTTTGATCCTCTGCCCGGCCGCCGCGCATTGAAGCGCGGCATCCAAGGCGCCATGGTGGCGCCGCAGCCAATCACGGCGCGGACATGATCAATGGATGAAGCCATGAACCTGATCCAGACCCTCGAGCAAGAAGAAATTGCTCGCCTCAACCGCACGATTCCCGACTTCGCACCCGGCGACACGCTCATCGTGAGCGTCAACGTCGTCGAAGGCACGCGCAAGCGTCTGCAAGCCTACGAGGGTGTGGTGATCGCCAAGCGCAACCGCGGCCTGAACAGCGCCTTCACGGTGCGCAAGATCTCCAACGGCGAAGGCGTGGAGCGCACCTTCCAGACCTACAGCCCCCTGATTGCCAAGATCGAGGTCAAGCGTCGCGGCGACGTGCGCCGCGCCAAGCTCTATCACCTGCGCGCGCTCAGCGGCAAGAAGGCCCGCATCAAGGAAAAGCTGCCCTCGCGCGTGAAGGTCGGCAACACCGCCCAAGGCTGATGTGAAGGTCGGCAACACCGCCCAAGGCTGATTCCGTCCGTGCTGCGCCCGCAGCACTGCCGCAAACCGCTACAGTGCTGCCGGCCTGTAGCGGTTTTTTGTTGCCTCATTGATTTTTCGTGCAAAAGCCTGTCTCTCCCGATTACGTTCTGCCGCACTTCGATCCGCGCGCGCTGCCCTTTCTGAGGGGAGGCGAGCCGCTGCCACCGGTGGCGGCGCGGGCGCAGACGCCAGAGGCCTTGCGCGAGCGGTTTGCCAGACCGCCGGTGTGGACACCCGAAATCCAGCGCGAACCCAGGTACGCGGCGCGCGATGCGGCGCACGCGGCGGTGCTGGTGCCCATCGTGCTGCGCGAGCAACCCACGGTGCTGCTGACCGAGCGCACGCAGTCTCTGGCCACCCATTCGGGGCAGGTGGCGTTTCCCGGCGGGCGCAGCGACCCGACGGATACCGACGCCGCCGCCACCGCGCTGCGCGAGGCGCATGAAGAGGTGGGGCTGGAGTACGACGGCATCGAGGTGCTGGGCACCTTGCCGGTTTACGTCACGGGCTCTTCCTTCATCGTCACGCCGGTGGTGGCGCTGGTGCAGCCGCCGGCGCAACTGCATGCCAACCCGGCCGAAGTGGCACAGATTTTCGAGGTGCCGCTGCGCTTTCTGCTCGATCCCGCGCACCATCGTCGCCAGAGTCTGACCTGGCGGGGCCAGCGGCGCGAGTGGTATGCCATGCCGTATCAGGATGGGCCGAGCGAGCGCTTCATCTGGGGTGCGACGGCGGGCATGCTGCGCAATTTCTATCGTTTCATGGCGGCGTGACGTGTGGGCCGATGATGCGCCTGGGCGCACCGCTATCATTGTCGGTATGAGCTTTTTCGCGATCGTGCTGGCCCTTTTGATCGAACAGGCGCGTCCGCTGGCGCGCAGCAACCCGATCCACGAGGGCCTGCGCGCCTGGGCGCTGTCGGCGCGGCGCAATTTCGATGCCGGCACGAAGGCGCATGGCTGGATCACCTGGACCCTGGCCGTGGGTGTGCCGCCGCTGGCGGTGCTCGCAGTGTACTGGGCACTGCTGCACTTCATCGGCTGGCCCCTGGCGCTGGCCTGGAATGTGCTGGTGCTCTACATCACGCTCGGTTTTCGCCAGTTCAGCCACCATTTCACCGGCATTCGCGACGCGCTCGAGGATGGCGACGTGGCGCTGGCGCGCGAACGCCTCGCCGAGTGGAAGCAGGTCGAAGCGGAGCAGTTGCCGCGCAGCGAGATCGTGCGCCACGTCATCGAGTATTCCGTGATTGCCGCGCACCGGCACGTGTTTGGCGTGCTGGCCTGGTTTGCCGGGCTGGCCATGCTGGGCCTGGGGCCGAGCGGCGCGGTGCTCTATCGCATGGCGGAGTTTGCCTCGCGTCACTGGAGCCCGACGGCCGCGTTGCCCGAGCACCCGCCGAGCGCGGCCCTCGTCGATGCGGCGGCGCGTGCCTGGACGGTGATGGACTGGCTTCCCGCGCGACTCACGGCCTTGTGTTTCGCGGTCGTCGGCAGCTTTGAAGAGGCGATCGAGGGCTGGCGCTTTCACGCGCAGCGCTTCCCCGGTGACAACGATGGCGTGGTGCTCGCTGCCACGGCAGGCGCCATCGGCGTGCGTTTGGGGGGGGTCGCATTGCGCAGCCGCGGCGATGCGGGTGCTGCCGCTTTTGAAGCCGGTGGGTCGCTGGGCGACAGTGATTCAACCCCGGGGCAGGAGCCCCAGCTCGGGCACTTGCGCAGCGTCGTCGGCCTGGTCTGGCGTTCGGTCGTGGTCTGGCTGCTGATGCTCGCCTTGCTGACATTGGCGCGCTTGATGTAATGTTTTTATAGCTGCAATCGCTTGATGGGTGGGCGTTTTAGCCGCTTTTCATCAATATTCCTTGGCATTCAGCTCGGCGAACAGCTCTCGGTAGATGTGGTGGCGTCGCGTGCTGATGGCGCCGGGTTCGTTCCGGTCCGACACCTGCGCCAGCACCGCGCAGCCGGGCTCGTGCAGGTGCGTGCAGTTGTAGAAACGGCAGCTCCCCCGGTGCACCGCGATGTCCGGCATCAGCTGCGCCAGTTCGGTGGCTTCGATGTGGTTGAGCCCGAAGGACTGAAAGCCGGGCGAGTCGATGAGCGCGCTGCGCCGCTCGTCGTCGAGCCAGTACAGCGTCGTCGTCGTCGTCGTGTGGCGGCCTGACGCCAGCGCGCGCGAGAGCTCTCCGGTCAGCGCGGCGGCTCCCGGCACCAGCAGGTTCACGAGCGTGCTCTTGCCCACGCCCGAGGGGCCCAGCACCAGCGTGGTCTTGCCGTCGAGCAGGCCGAGCAGCATCGCCCGGTCCACGTCCTTCGATTCCCTGAGGGAGAGCGCCAGCACGCGGTAGTGGTGCGCGTCCCGACCCTCGCCCCCCATGTGTCGGTAGGGCCAGAGCCGCTGCCAGGCGGCGGCGAAGGGGGCAACCAGGTCGCTCTTGTTGAGCGCGATCAGGGGGGTGACGCCCGCCGCCTCGCTGGCGATCAAGGCGCGCGTGAGCAGGCTTTCGGAAAACGCCGGTTCGGCCGCGATCAGGATCAGCACCTGATCCAGGTTGGCGGCAAACGACTTGCTGCGCACCTCGTCCTGACGGTACAGCAGATTGCGCCGTTCGATCACCTGCTCGATCGTGCCTTCGCCGTCGCCATGGCGCGCACTCAGCCAGAGCACGTGGTCGCCGACGACAGCCAGGCTCTTCTTGCCGCGCGGATGGCAGATGCGCCGCGTGCCGTCGGGGGTTTCGACGACGCAGTGGCGCCCATGGGCGGCCACGACCAGGCCGCGGGTGGGTGTCACGTGAGCAGTGCGTCGATCTTGTGCGCGCACTCGATGTCGGTGGCCGAGATGCCTCCCACGTCGTGCGTGTTCAGGCGCACCACGCAGCGGTCGTAGTGCACCGACAGATCGGGGTGATGATCCTGTACATGCGCGATCCAGGCCACGGCGTTCACGAAGGCCATGGTCTCGAAATAATTGGCGAAGCGGTAGGTCTTGGTGATCGCGACGTTCGCGCCGTCGCCATCGAGCGTCCAGCCCCCGGTCTGGGTCAGTTCCGCCACGATTTCAGTGGCCGACAACGCGCGCCGTGGTTGCGTGGACCAGTCTTTCCTGGTGAGCATGGAGGTCATGAGGGTGCGTGGGCCAGATGCGCCAGGCGCTCGCTGGCCGGAGGGTGGGAATAGTAGAACCGCGCATAGACCGGGTCGGGCGTGAGCGTGGAGGCATTGTCCTGATAGAGCTTGAGCAGCGCGCTGCGCAGGTCGCTGCGGCTCGCCTGCCGGGCTGCATAGGCATCGGCCTGGAATTCATCGCGGCGCGAAAGCTGGGCGAAAAGCGGTGTGATGAACACCGTGAACACCGGCACCGCCAGCATGAAGAGCAGCAGCGCGAGCGCGTTGTTCGGTGCGCTGGCGTCGAGCGTGAGATTGGGCTGCACGCCCAGGCCGGTGTAGAACCAGCCGCGCGTGGCCAGCCACCCGAGCAGCGCCAGGCCCGCGAGACTGAGCACGAACACGCCCAGCATGCGGCGCAGCACGTGCCTGTGCTTGAAGTGCCCGAGTTCGTGCGCGAGCACCGCCTGCACCTCGTCGGGCGAGAGCTGCCTGAGCAGCGTGTCGAAGAACACCACGCGCTTGGCGTGGCCCAGGCCCGTGAAATAGGCGTTGGCATGGGCGCTGCGCCGGCTGCCGTCCATCACGAAAAAGCCCTTGGCGGTGAAACCGCAGCGCCGCATGAGCTCGCTCACGCGGGTCTTGATGGCCTCGTCTTCCAGTGGCTGAAACCGGTTGAACAGCGGCGCGATCCAGAGCGGATAGACCACCATCATCGACAGATTGAACACCACGAGCACGCCCCAGGCCCAGAGCCACCATAGCGATCCCGCCGCCTGCATGATCCAGAGCACGAGCGCCGCCAGGGGCAGGCCGATCACTGCCGCCACGAGGGTGGACTTGACGAGGTCCGCCACCCAAAGATGCGGCCGCATCTGATTGAAGCCGTAGCGCTGCTCGATCACGAAGGTCTGCCACCATTGCAGTGGCAGGTCGATCACGCCGCCGATGAGCGCGAAACAGGCCAGCAGCGCCAGCTGCTGCACCATGCCACCGCCCAGCCAGGCGAGCAGCGCCTGGTTGAGCGCATCCAGCCCGCCCAGCAGGGTCCAGCCCAGCAGCACGGCGCTGGAGAGCGCCAGCTCCAGCAGGCCAAAACGCGTCTTGGCGATGGTGTAGTCGGCCGCGCGCTGGTGCGCGGCTGGCGTGACGTGGCCCTCGAAATCGGTCGGCACGGCCGCGCGGTGCCGCGCCACGCTGCGGATCTGGCGGCTTGCCAGCCAGACCTTGAGCAGCAGACCCAGCACGAGCGCCGCCGTGAAGGCATAGGTAAACAGCAGCGAAGGGGACAAAAGCGAGGGCATGAGACCGACAAGTTTAGGGCATGGTTCACAATCGCGCCCATGACTGAATCGACCCCCGACACCCCTGCGCAGCTCGCCAAATCCGATCAGAACCTGGTCTGGCTCGACTGTGAAATGTCCGGCCTGGACCCCGAAAAAGAGCGCCTGATCGAGATCGCCATCATCGTCACCGGCCCGCAACTCACCCCGCGTGTGGAGGGGCCCGTGCTGGTCATCCATCAGGACGATGCCTTGCTCGATGCCATGGACGCCTGGAACAAGGGCACGCACGGCAAGAGCGGGCTGACCGACAAGGTGCGCGCGTCCACGCTCAGCGAAGCGCAGGCGGAAGAGGAAATCCTCAAGTTCATCAAGCGCTACGTGCCCAGGAACAGCACGCCGATGTGCGGCAACACCATCGGGCAGGACCGGCGTTTTCTCGTCAAGTACATGCCCAAACTGGAAGCGTATTTCCACTATCGCAACATCGACGTGAGCACGCTCAAGGAACTGGCCAAGCGCTGGAAGCCGCAAGTGGCGGAGTCGTTCAAGAAAGCGCAGAAGCACACGGCCCTGGCCGACGTGCATGAGTCGATCGACGAGCTCGAGCACTACCGCAAGCACTTCCTGAACGTGTGACTGGTGCGTGGGCTCGCTTGCGGGTAAACCCTGATCGTGCGATAATCGCTAACTTGCGCAGAAAAGCGCAAGCCTTGTGCATCTCCCTTCTCACACCGGATGGCTGGCCATCAAGCCAGCGCAAACAATCCACCAAGGCGCTTTTGAACGAGCGCCCTGTTCGCGTCAGATGGTTGATGTTTTCATGAACCACTGATGGCCGCCGCGGTCTTCGCCGTGCGGCTCTTGACACCATGACGAACACCGTATTTCCTGCGGGCGTTGACGCGCCCGTTTCCACCCCCATGGCCGAAAATGGCTTCGGCAGGCTGGGCCTCGCGCCCGCGCTGCTCCAGGCCGTGACCGACCTGGGTTTCACCGAACCGACCACGGTACAGGCGCGCGCCATTCCGCTGGCGATGGGCCACGGCGCAGACCACGCAGGTTTCATCGACCTGATGGTCTCCAGCCAGACCGGCAGCGGCAAGACCGCAGCCTTCCTGCTGCCCGTGCTGCACACCTTGCTGGCCCAGCACGTGCAGGCCAGGGCCAGCGAGCAAGAGGCCTTCGAGCGCGCCTGCGCGCAGGCCGAAGCCAGTGGCCAGCCCCTGCCCAAGCGCCCGAAGCGCAAGAACCCCTTGATGGCACGCCATTTCCAGCCCGCGGTGCCGGGCGCGCTGGTGCTGTGCCCCACGCGCGAACTGGCGCAGCAGGTGGCGCACGATGCGATCGAGCTGGTGCGCCATTGCAAGGGTCTGCGCATCGCCAGCGTCGTGGGCGGCATGCCCTATCAGCGCCAGATCGCGCAGTTGCAAAACGCCAACCTGGTCGTGGCCACGCCCGGGCGCCTGCTCGATCTGCAACGCTCGGGCCAGCTCAGGCTCGAAGAAGTGCAGTTCCTTGTCGTCGATGAGGCCGACCGCATGCTCGATCTCGGCTTTTCCGACGACCTGGCCGAAATCCACCGCCTCACGGCGCATCGGCGCCAGACCATGATGTTCTCGGCCACGCTCGCGCCGCGCATCCAGCAGCTCGCCATGCGCGTGATGCACGAGGGTGGCAGCGGCGTGCAGCGCCTGCAGATCGATACGCCCCAGGAAAAACACGAAAACATCAAGCAGGTGCTGTACTGGGCCGACAACGCCCAGCACAAGCGCGCGCTGCTCGACCACTGGCTGCGTGATGCCGAGATCGACCAGGCCATCGTCTTCGCCAGCACCCAGATCGAGTGCGATGCTCTGGCGGGGGACTTGCAGCAGGCCGGCTTTTCCGCCGTCGCCCTGCATGGCGCGCTGAGCCAGGGCCTGCGCAACCGCCGCCTGATGGCGCTGCGTCGCGGCCAGGTGCAGATTCTCGTGGCCACCGACGTGGCGGCGCGTGGCATCGATGTGCCCACCATCACCCACGTCTTCAACTTCGGACTGCCGATGAAGGCCGAGGACTACACGCACCGCATCGGCCGCACCGGCCGCGCGGGGCGCCAGGGTCTGGCGGTCACGTTCGCCGAGTTCCGCGACCGTCGCCGCATTTTCGACATCGAGGCCTTCACGCGCCAGCCCTTCACCACCGCCGTGGTGCCGGGGCTTGAGCCCACGCAGCGCCCGCCGCAACCCATGCGTGCTGGGCGCCCGGGTGGCGGCAATGGACGCGGGCACGCGGGGCCGCGCGGTGGCTTTGGCGCGCGTCGTGAGGGCGCGGGTTATCGCGCGGGTGGCTCGCGCGAGGACGGGCGGCCGCCCATGCGTGGCGAGGGGCGTGCGCAGCCCGGCGGCATGCGCCGGAGCGGCCCGGCGGCGCCAGGGCGTGAGCGCCCGCGCGCCGAGCGGGGTTTTGCGGCGCGTACGCGCGGCACGCGCTGAACGCATCGATTCAGGCGAAGGGCCGACCACCGCTCAGCGATGGTCGGCCCTTCGCGTTTCAGGCACGGTTTTCTCGCCAATAATCCGCACTCGTCTGGAGTAAGCCATGCCCACTGCACCGTCTTCGGCCACCGATTTCGAACACATGTTCGACCTGGCTCCCGTCTCGCTCTGGCTGGAGGATTACAGCGCGGTGCGCGCGCTGTTCGAACGCTGGCGGGGACAGGGGGTCACGGATGTGGATGCGTTTTTGCGCGAGCACCCCGAGCGCGTGCGCGAATACGGCAGCGCGATCCGCGTGCTCAAGGTCAATCAGCGCTCGCTGGCCCTGTTTGGCGCCGCGGACCAGGCCAAGCTCGTGGCTTCGCTGGACCGTGTCTTTCGCGATGACATGTTCGAGGCCGCCTTGTCCGAAGTGCATCAGTTGTGGAATGGCGCGCAAGAGTTTTCCAACCAGACGGTGAACTACGCGCTCGATGGCAGGCGCCTCGATGTGTTCATTCGCGGGCGCATCCTGCCCGGGCACGAGGCGAACTGGGATCGGGTGCTGGTCTCGCTCGAGGACAACACGCAGGAGCAGCAGGCTCGTCTGCTGCTGCAGCACAGCGAGCGCCAGGCACGCCTGCTGTTCGAGCACTCGCCGGTGTCGCTCTGGGTCGAGGATTTCAGCGCGGTCAAGCGCCTGCTAGACCAGATCCGCGAGCGCGGCATCGTGGACCTGAAGACCTTTCTCAAGGTGCATCCCGAGTTCATCGAACAGTGCATGCGCGAGATCCGCGTGATCGACGTCAATCGCACCACGCTCACGATGTTCGGCGCGCAGAGCCGGCACGCGTTGCTCGCGGGCCTGCACCGGGTCTTTCGCGACGAGATGCTCGACTCGTTTGCCGAGCAGTTGATCGATCTGTGGGAGGGGCGTTTGCTGCAGCAGCGGGAAGTGGTGAATTACACGCTCGCGGGCACGCCGCTGAACATTCACATGCAGTTTGCCGTGCAGGAGGATCACCTGCACGACTGGAGCCTGGTGCTGCTCTCGCTCGTGGACATCACCGCCCGCAAGAAGGCCGAGGCGTATCTCGAATACCTGGGCAAGCACGATGTGCTCACGGGGCTGCGCAACCGGGCGTACTACATCGAGGAGCTCAACCGTCTCACGCGCAAGGGGCCGTGGCCGGTGGCGGTGATCGCGGTGGATCTCAACGGCCTGAAGGCCTTGAATGACGAACAGGGCCATGCGGCGGGCGATGCGGTGCTGCGCCGCGCCGGCGAGGTGCTCGCCAAGGCGGTCGATACCCTGCCCGGGTGCGCGGCACGTATCGGAGGCGATGAGTTTTGCGTGCTGCTGCCCGATGCGGATGAGCGCATGACGCAGGCCTTGCTGGAGCGCGTGGTCAGCCTGCAGGAGCTGAACAACCAGTACTACCCGGGCCAGCCGCTGAGTCTGGCCATGGGAACGGCGGTGGCGCACGAGGGCGAATCGCTCGAGGCGGTGGTTCATCGCGCCGATCAGGCCATGTATACCTCCAAGGCACGCTATTACGAGGCGCAGGAAGTCAACCGGCGCCAGCGCTGAGGCTGCGCTCCGGCGCCTTCAGACGAAATGGCGCCCGATCTCGGGCCAGCGCCGGTGCAGGTAGATCCAGGCCAGCAGGCCGACGAGCATCAGCAGCAGCGACGCCACGGCCAGCCACACCGTGGAGTGCATCACGAGTGGCGCGATCACCCCGGCAACGAAGCCGTTGGCGGTGGAGCCGACGAACATCTGCAGCGACGAGGCCATGCCGCGGCGCGAGGGCACGAGATCGAGTACCAGCAGCGTGATCACCGGCACCATCAGCGCCCAGCCGAACGAGAAGATGCAGATCGGCAGCAGCGCCCAGGCCACATGCGGGGTGAACAGCAGATTGGCCGCGAGGTTGATGAGTTCCATCGCCACCATGATCACGAAGCCGTGGCGGATCTGGTGCTTGGGCAGTACGCGCCCCGCCATGCGCCCGCTGATCCAGGCGCCGCCCATGATGCCGCCGATGTTCAGAAGGAAGAACCAGAAGAACTGGCCGGGCTGCAGGTGCAGGTGCTCGCCCAGGAAGGCGGGCGCCGCGAGGATGTAGAGGAACATGCCGTTGAACGGCACGCCGCTGGCCAGTGCCAGCAAAATGAAGCGCGGATTGGCGATCAGCTCCCAGTAACCCTGCAACAGGGGCACAAGGCGCAGCGGCTGGCGCCGCTGCGGCGGCAGGGATTCGGGAAGCGCCTGCCAGATGGTGGCCAGCAGCAGCACCGCGACGATGGTGAGAAACCAGAACACGCTCTGCCAGGGCAGATGCTCGGAGAGCCACCCGCCCATCATCGGAGCGATCGCTGGCGCGATGCCGAAGAAGATCGTGACCTGGCTCATGACGCGCTGGGCCTGCGCGGGAGCGAACAGGTCGCGGATGACCGCGCGCGAGACGACGATGCCGCCCCCGGCCGAGAGGCCTTGCACCGCGCGAAAGAAAATCAGCCAGCCGCTGCTGGGTGCGAGGGCGCAGCCGGCCGAGGCGAGCGTGAAGATGGACAGGCTCCACAGCACGATGGGGCGGCGCCCGAAGCTGTCGGACAAGGAGCCGTGGAACAGTGCCATGAAGGCGAATGCGAACAGATAGGCGGAGAGCGTTTGCTGCATCTCCAGGGGCGTGGCGTCCAGGCCGCGTGCGATGGCCGAGAACGCGGGCAGGTAGGTGTCGATGGCAAACGGCCCGAGCATGCCCAGCAGCGCCAGCAGCACGGAAAGCACCCACCTCGGGCCGCGCCAGGTCACGGGGGCGTTGGAATGCATGAACGGGCTTTCTGACGCGCCAAGTGCAAGGCGTGTCCGCAAGGTTTGTACATCGGCTGGCGACATTTTCTCGCCGGGCGATGAAACAAAAAACCCGCCATGGCACTATGCTTGGCGGGTGAGATGTGTTCTGGTGGGCCCTGTAGGGATCGAACCTACGACAAACGGATTAAGAGTCCGCTGCTCTACCAACTGAGCTAAGAGCCCGAGCGCTTCAAACGCTGAGAGCGGAATTATGCACCAAATTTTGGTGATTCCGGGCGATGATTTTGAGGAGACTGCCTGATGCCGGATGCGATCCATGGTGACCCCGCGTGGCTGGAGCGCATGTACAACGCGCGCGCCGCAGTGCCCGGGCACGTGGAGATTCTGCAGCGCTGGGCCAGCGATTCGGCCACCGCGCGCGCCGCATCGACCTGCCACCTCGACGTGCCCTATGGCCAGCGGTCCAGCGAGCGGCTGGACATTTTCCCGGGCGAGCCGCAGCGCGCGCCCGTGCTCGTGTTCGTGCACGGCGGATGGTGGCGCTCGCTGGACAAGTCGGACTACTCCTTCGTGGCACCCGCCTTCGTCGCCCGGGGCGCCTGTGTCGTCATGGTGAACTACGCGCTGTGTCCGGGCACGGCCGGGCAGCCCGTCACCCTGCCTTTCATCGTGCGTCAGCTGGAGCAGGCCCTGGCGTGGCTCTGGACGCATGTGGCCGACTATGGCGGCAACCCCGGGAATATCACGCTCGTGGGGCACTCGGCGGGAGGGCACCTGGCGGCGTTGCTGCTGGCGAGCGCCTGGCCGCTACTCTCCCGGCGCCTGCCCGCCGTGCTGGTGCGCAAGGCTCTGGCGATTTCCGGTGTGTACGACCTCACGCCCATCAGGCGCACGCCCTTCCTGCAGCGGGATCTGCACCTGACCGGGCAGCAGGTGATGCGTCTGAGTCCGGCGCTGCTGCCCGCGCCCCGGGAGGCACACCTGCACTGCGTTGTGGGCGGCAACGAGAGCGAGGAATTCAAGCGTCAGTGCGGCCTGATGCGGCAGGCCTGGGGCTCGCACTACGCGCTGCGCGCCGACGTGCTGCCGGGCATGCACCACTACAGCATCGTGGAGTCCCTGGCCGACCCGGGCGGCGAGGTGCACCAGATGGCGGTCAACCTGCTGCGCCTGTGATCCTGTTCACCAGCCCGCGAAGGGCGGGGGGCCTCACATGAGCAGGTGTTCGCCCGCGTTGTCGCCGCCCAGGATCACGTAGTTCACCTTGCGGATGTCCAGCAGCTTGTTGCCGCCTGAATAGCTGATCGAGCTCTGGATGTCCTGCTCCATTTCGGTGAGCGTGTCGGCGAGCTTGCCCTTGATGGGCTCGAGGATGCGCTTGCCTTCGACGTGGCGGTACTCGCCCTTGTTGAAGTCGCTCGCGGAGCCGTAGTACTCCTTGTAGAGTTCGCCGTCCACTTCCACCGTCTTGCCGGGAGACTCTTCGTGCCCGGCGAAGAGCGAGCCCACCATGACCATGGTCGCGCCAAAGCGCACGCTCTTGGCGATGTCGCCGTGGCTTCGGATGCCGCCGTCGGCGATGATGGGCTTGGTGGCCACGCGCGCGCACCATTTGAGCGCCGAGAGCTGCCAGCCGCCGGTGCCGAAACCGGTCTTGAGCTTGGTGATGCAGACCTTACCCGGGCCGATGCCGACCTTGGTGGCGTCCGCGCCCCAGTTCTCCAGGTCGATCACAGCCTCGGGCGTGCCGACGTTGCCCGCGATCACGAAGGTCTGCGGCAGGTGTTCCTTGAGGTAGCCGATCATGTCGCGCACGCTGTCGGCGTGGCCGTGGGCGATGTCGATGGTGACGTATTCGGGGGCGATCCCCTCGGCCTTGAGCCGGTCGACCGTGTCGCGATCCGCCTGCTTGACGCCCAGCGAGATCGAGGCGAAGCACCCGGCCGCGCGCATGTCGCGCACGAACTGCACGTTGTCCAGGTCGAAGCGGTGCATCACGTAAAAATAGTCGTGCCGCGCGAGCCAGATGCAGATGGTCTCGTCCACCACGGTTTTCATGTTCGCCGGCACCACGGGCAGGCGAAAGCGCCGCCCGCCCAGCTCGATGCCCGTGTCGCATTCCGAGCGGCTTTGCACGCGGCACTTGCGCGGCAGCAGCAGGATGTTGTCGTAGTCGAAGATTTCCATGAGGTTCCAAGCTCCTGTGGGTAGGCGCGGCCGACTGATTTCGGCTGCGCGGGGCGCTTGGCCTGAAGACCGGTTTCGCGGATGGACCGGTGGCTGCGGCCTCATCGAACCCCGCCGTGCGCGGGCACAAAAAACCGGGCGTCAAGAAACTTGGGCCCGGTGCGCGATTGTAGGTCTTTTGCCCGGGTTGTGGTGCTCACTCGTCCTGCGCTGCGTGCATGCAGGCGATGATGGCGCGGGTGGCGATGCGCTCGAGCGCCTGCATGTCCGGGCCTTCGGGTGCGGCCATGCAGGCGTGGGCCACCAGACCGTAGAGGAGGGTTTGCGCGCCCAGGGCGGCGGTGGCCGGGCTGTGCCCCTCGGGCCAGTCGCTCGCGGTCTCGATTGCGTGCGCCCAGGCCTGCACGAAGCGCTCGTACATCGCGAGGTAGGCCTGCAGGCTGGAAAAGTGACGCTCCAGCAGGTAGTGCGCGGCCCACTCCCGGGGGGTGCGCTGGTGGCGCGCGAGCACGGCCCGCACGATGGCCTGCATCATTTCGGCCAGCGGCGCGCCTTCGTGCTCGGCGCCTGCGCCGCGCAGCGCCGCCAGCAGCGCCTTGCTGCGCAGGTGCAGGCTCACGCGGGCCAGATCGTCCATGCTGCTGTAGTAATCGTAGAAGCTGCCGATGGCCGTGCCCGCGACGAGCGAGACCTCGCGCACCGTGACGGCGGCATAGCTGCGCCGCTCCACCAGAACCTGAACAAAGGCCTCGCGCAGGGCGCGCGCGGTGTGGCGTGCGCGCTCCTGTCGCGGCCTGCGGCGCGTGCCCGGCGCGGCGGCTGGCGCGCGTTTGCGCGCGGCCGTGGCAGGGGAGGTTCTGGAGGGTTTCATGGACCGTCGAATCCGAACATGTTTCGTGACTGTGCCGCCTAGAATTTTTCTGTGTTGCCGACGGGTTTGTGGGGGCCTCCCGCGGACCGGCCGGAGCTTGAACAAAACCGCCATCCGGGCCGGGACCGGGTGGCATCACAGGAGAAGCGCATGTTGGGAATCCACCCGGACAATCAGGTGCCGGAACTCAAAGACTACAACCTCTACACCAGCGACCCGCTGCTGCAGGCCGCGGTGCAGCGCGGCGACGCGACCTGGCGCACGCAGGAACTCGTGCGCCAGGGTGCCGAGTATGGCGCGGCCGACACCTTGCGCGCGGGGGAAGAGGCCAATACGCACCTGCCCGAGCTGCACATCTATTCCCCGATGGGCGCGCGCATCGACGAGGTGCGCTTTCACCCGGCGTGGCACCGCATGATGGCCATCGCCCGGCGCAACGGCATCTGCAACCTGCCGATGTTCGATGCGCGGCCCTCGGCCTGGGTGGCGTATGGCGCGTCGATCTACATGCACTGCCAGGTCGAGGCCGGCTCCACCTGCCCGAGCACGATGACCAAGGCGAGCATTCCCCTGTTGAGAAAGAACGCCCCGCTCTGGGCTCAGCTCGAATCCAAGCTCGCTTGCAGCGAATACGACGCGCGTGACGTGGTTTTCCTGGACAAGCCCGCACTCACCATCGGCATGGGCATGACCGAGAAGCAGGGCGGCAGCGACCTGCGCACCAACACCACCACGGCCGTGGCCGCCGGCAGCGGCGCCTGGGGCGATGAATACCTGATCAACGGCCACAAATGGTTCTTCTCGGCGCCCATGTGCGATGGGCATCTGGTGCTGGCCAACGCCTTCGAGGGTGGCCTGACGTGCTTTTTCGTGCCGCGCTGGCGCCCGGATGGCACGAAGAACGGCGTGCACATCCTGCGCCTGAAGGACAAGGTGGGCGACCGCTCCAACGGCAGCGGCGAGGTGGAATTCCATGACGCCTGGGGCGTGCGCGTGGGCGAGCTCGGGCGCGGCATCGCCACGACGGTGGAGATGGCCAGCCAGACGCGCCTCGACTGCGCGCTTGCGGGTGCGGGCCTGATGCGCCAGGCGCTGGTGCAGGCGCTGCACCATGCGCGCCACCGCTTTGCGTTCGGCAAGGCGCTGGCGGACCAGCCGGCCATGACCGTCCTGCTGGCCGACATGGCGCTGGAGGCGCAGGCCGCGCTCCTGCTGGCGATGGATCTGGCCGAGCGCCATGGCAGCGATGAAGCCGCCGACGTGACGTGGCGGCGCATCCTCACCCCGGCGGCCAAGTTCTGGAACTGCAAGCGCTCGGTGGCCTTCACGGGCGAGGCGATGGAAGTCTTTGGCGGCAATGGCTACGTGGAAACCGGCCCCATGGGGCGGCTCTTCAGGCAGGCGCCGGTCAATTCGATCTGGGAGGGTTCGGGCAACGTGATGTGCCTGGATGTGCTGCGCGCCGTCTCGCGCGAGCCGCAGGCGGCGTTGCAGCTGCTGCAGGATCTGCGCGCGCAACTGGGCGCCGAGCCGCGCGTGGCAGCACGCCTCGATGGTCTGCAGGCCGCCTTGCGCGACCCCGAGCAACTGGCGCGGCGCGCGCGCTGGTTCGCGCAGGAGCTGGTGCTGGTGGCGCAGGCCGCCCTCATGCTGCGCCATGCGAGCGCGCAGGCCGCCACGGCCTTCGTCGCCAGCCGCTTCGGCGGCGACTGGGGCATGGTGCTGGGCGCCAACTGCGGTACCAGCGATCCGGCGGCGCTGTTGCGTGAAGCCTGGGTCGAGTGAGTGCCTGAAAGGGATTTTCATGCAAGGAGACCCGTCAAGATGATCGATTTCGTTTCGGTGCTGGACCAGCACGCACGCACCCGAGGCCATGAGCTGGCCTTGCGCGCCGAAGGGCGCGACTGGACTTACGCGCAACTGGCCGAGCAGACGCGCCGCGCGGCGCGCGTGCTGGCCGGCGTGGGCGTGGTGGCGGGCGAGCGCATCGCCATCTTCACGCTGAACACGCCGGGGTTCGTGTTTGCGCTCTTCGGCGCGTGGCGCCTGGGCGCGGCCGTGGTGCCGGTGAACCACAAGCTGCAGGCGCCGGAGGTGCAGTACGTGCTGCAACACAGCGGCGCGCGCGTGGCCGTGGTCGACGCCGCCCTCGCGCCCGTGGCGCGGCGCGTGCAGACCGGGGTGCGTTGGCTCGCGACGGCGGGCGACGCCGAGGGCTGGGCGTCGCTCGATGCGCTGATGGCTCAGGCCGAGCCGTATGGGGATGAGCATCCCGCGCCGGCGGGCGATGTCCTGGCCGAGGTCCTCTACACCTCGGGCACCACGGGCCGGCCCAAGGGCTGCCTGCACAACCACGCCAATCTGTTCCAGACCGCGGTGTGCGCGGCGGCATCGGTCTCGCTCACGCCATCGGACCGGGTGCTCACGGCCATGCCCATCTGGCATTCGTCACCGCTCAACAACTGGTTCCTGGGCGCGCTGCTGATTGGCGCCGCCAATGTCCTGCTGCGCGAATACACGCCGCAGGCGTTTGCCGACGCGCTGGTGCGCGAGCGCATCACCTTCACCTTCGGCGCGCCAATCGCCTTGCTCGCGCCGCTGCAGGTGGTGGCGGGCATAGGTGAATATGACTTCGGCGCAATGCGCATGTGGGCCTGTGGTGGCGGGCCGCTGAGTGCCGACAACACCCGGCGCCTGATGGCGGGTTACCGTACCAGCCGCCTGATGCAGGTTTATGGCATGACCGAATCGGGGCCCCTGGGCGCGGTGCTCTATCCCGAGGAGGCCGAGCGCAAGGCGGGCTCCATCGGCCGTTGTGGCAACCCCGGCGTACTGCTGCAACTGCGCCGTCCCGATGGCCGCTTGTGCGCGGCGGGGGAAGTGGGCGAGATCCACCTGCGCAGCGCGCCAATGATGCAGGGCTATCTGGACGACCCTCAGGCCACCGCGGCGGCGTTTACCGAGGACGGCTGGTATCGCAGCGGCGATCTGGCGCGCATCGACGAAGAGGGTTACATGTTCATCGTCGATCGCATGCGCGACATGATCGTGACCGGCGGCGAGAACGTCTACTCCAGGGAAGTCGAAGACGCGCTCTCGGGGCATCCCGATGTGGCACAAGTGGCCATCATTGGCCGTCCGCATCCGGACTGGGGCGAGACGGTGACGGCCATCGTCGTGCCCAAGCCGGGTGTGGCGCTGCGGGAAGATGAACTCAAGCAGTTCTTGGAGCCGCGCCTGGCGCGCTACAAGATTCCGCGCATCTACGAGTTTCGCGCCGAACTGCCCTGCACGCCCAGCGGCAAGGTTCAGAAGCACCTGTTGCGTCACGTAGCGTCCATCTGACACGGGAGCATCCGGGCATTTTTACAATGCCCGGATGTTTCCTGATTCGTCCGTGCCGGCTGCTGCCGCGCCCTTGCTCGCCCACCTCAACCCCGAGCAGCTCGCTGCCGTCACGCTGCCCGCGGGCCATGCGCTGATTCTTGCCGGCGCAGGTTCGGGCAAGACGCGCGTGCTCACCACGCGCATCGCCTGGCTGCTGCAGACCGGGCAGGCGTCGCCCGGCGGCATCTTGGCCGTCACCTTCACCAACAAGGCCGCGAAGGAGATGCTCACGCGCCTCGCCGCGATGCTGCCGATCAGCGTGCGCGGCATGTGGATCGGCACCTTCCACGGTCTTTGCAACCGCATGCTGCGCGCGCACCACAAGCTGGTCGATCTGCCGCAGACTTTCCAGATCCTGGATGCGCAGGACCAGCTTTCGGCCGTCAAGCGCCTGCTCAAGGCGTACAACGTCGACGAAGAGCGCCACCCGCCCAAGCAGGTCGCGTGGTTCATCAATGGCTGCAAGGAAGAGGGGCTGCGCCCGGCGGGCGTGCCCGCGCCCAATGAAGAGACGAAAAAGCGCGTGGAGCTTTACCAGCTCTACGAGGCGCAGTGCCAGCGCGAGGGCGTGGTCGATTTCGCCGAGCTGCTGCTGCGCTCGTACGAGTTGCTGCGCGACAATGACCCCGTCCGCGCGCACTACCAGCGGCGCTTCGCGCACATCCTGGTCGATGAATTCCAGGACACCAACCGCCTGCAATACCTGTGGCTCAAGCAGCTCGCGGGCGACGTGGTCGATGGGCGGCTGGTGACCCAGGGCAGCGTGATGGCCGTGGGCGACGACGACCAGAGCATCTACGCCTTTCGCGGCGCGCGCGTGGGCAACATGCAGGACTTCGTGCGCGAGTTCGGCGTGGGCCGGCAGATCAAGCTGGAGCAGAACTACCGCTCCTACTCCAACATCCTGGACAGCGCCAACGCGCTGATCGCGCACAACAGCCGGCGCCTGGGCAAGAACCTGCGCACCGAGCAGGGGCCGGGCGAGCCGGTGCGCATCCACGAGGCCGAGAGCGACCTGATGGAGGCGCGCTGGCTGGTCGATGAAGTCCGTGCGCTGGCGGCGGGCGGCATGGCGCGCCAGCAGATCGCGGTGCTCTACCGCAGCAATGCGCAAAGCCGGGTCCTCGAATCCCAGCTCTTCAATGCGGGCGTGCCCTACCGCGTCTATGGCGGCCTGCGCTTTTTCGAGCGCGCCGAGATCAAGCATGCGCTGGCCTACCTGCGCCTGCTGGAGAACCCGCACGATGACACCAGCTTTGCCCGCGTGGTGAACTTTCCGCCGCGCGGCATCGGCGCGCGCACGCTGGAGACCTTGCAGGACAGCGCGCGCGCCAGCGGCTGCTCGCTCTGGGATGCGGTGAGCAGCGTGCCGGGCAGCGCGGGCGCGAAGCTCGGCGGCTTCGTCGCTCTGATCGACGTGATGCGCGAGCGCAGCCAGGGGCAGACGCTGCGCGCCATCATCGAGCAGGTCATCGATGAAAGTGGCCTGGCCGCGCACTACCGCCAGGACAAGGAGGGCGAGGACCGGCTGGAAAACCTGCAGGAGCTGGTGAGCGCGGCCGAGAGCTTCGTGATGCAGGAGGGCTTTGGCCGCGACGCGGTGGCGTTGCCGCTCGATGAGCAGATGGCCACGCTCAGCCAGAGCCCGGCGAGTCAGGGGCTGAATCCGGACGTGCCCATGGATGGCACGGTGATCGACGAGCCCACGGGCGAGACGCTCTCGCCGCTCGTGGCCTTTCTCACGCACGCGGCGCTGGAGGCGGGCGACAACCAGGCGCAGGCCGGGCAGGACGCGGTGCAGCTCATGACCGTGCACGCGAGCAAGGGGCTGGAGTTCGATGCGGTCTTCATCTGCGGGCTCGAAGAAGGTCTGTTTCCGCACGAGAACGCGATGAGCGACCGCGATGGCCTGGAGGAAGAGCGCCGCCTGATGTACGTGGCCATCACCCGCGCGCGAAAGCGCCTGTACCTGAGCCACGCGCAGGTGCGCATGCTGCACGGGCAGACGCGCTACAACGTCGCGAGCCGCTTTTTCGATGAACTGCCCGAAGGCGCGCTCAAGCGCCTCACGCCACGGCGCAACATGCTGGGGCTGTCTGCTCCCGATAGAGAAGCTGCTTACGCCCGGCAGTCAGGCGCTGCAGGCGGATTTGGCATTGATCTTTCAGCCTTGGGGGCAGGGGGCGCACCGACGCGCAAGGAGCCACCCGCGCACGGCATTTCCCAGGGCGTGCGGGTCTTTCACGCCAAGTTCGGTGAAGGCAAGGTGCTGGCCGTGGAAGGCGCCGGCGATGATGCGCGCGCACAGGTGGCATTCGGGCGCCACGGCACCAAGTGGCTGGCGCTGGCGGTGGCCAGGCTCACAGTGATCGAGTAGGGCTGACGTGCGCCGCCTCTCCCCTTTCGAGCCGCTCGTGATGCTGGGCACGGTGGTGCAGTGGCTGGTGCTGGCGATGGCCACGGGCGCGCTCGTGGGCACGGGCTGCAGCCTCTTTCTCGGGGCCTTGTTCATGACCGAGGGGCGGGTGTACGACGCGCCCTGGTGGGTGCTGGCACTGCTGCTGCCGCTGGGGGGCCTGGCCAATGGGCTGCTGCTGCACTACGCGTGGGAAAAGCGCCGCGGCGACTTGAACGACGAGCCCATCGTCGCGGTCAATGAACAGGCCGGGCGCATGCCCATCACCACGCTCTGGGTCAAGCCCGTGGCGGCGCTCATCACACTGGGCTGCGGCGGCTCAGCCGGCAAGGAGGGGCCGTGCTCGCACATCGGCGCGAGCGTGGCGGCCGGGATGGGGCAGGCGCTCAGGCTCAATGCCGAGCTGCGCAAGCGGCTCGTCGCGTGCGGCGTGAGCGCAGGCTTTGCCAGCGTGTTCGGCACGCCCATCGCGGGGGCGATCTACGGTGTGGAGATGCTGGCGATCGGACGCATCCGGCACGACTTTCTCTTTCCCGGCATCGTGGCGGGCGTGACCGCCTTTGTCGTGAGCCGCTGGTGGGGCGTGCCGTACCCCGAGTTTTCGATCGGGTTCGACGCGCGCTTCACGCTGCTGTTGTTTCTCAAGACGGTGCTCGTGGGCGTGCTCTGCGGCCTGGCGGCGCTGGTGTTCGTCGAGCTGCATCGCGGCGTGCGCACGGCCTTCGCCTGGCTGCATTGGCGCACCGGGCTGTGGCCGCCGCTGGCGCCCCTGCTGGGCGGCGTGTTGGTTGCCGCGCTGGTGCTGGTGGCGCCCACGGACTTTCTGGGCCTGTCGCTGCCCGTCATGGACCGCGCCCTGGCGGGCGAGAGCGTGCCCGTGCTGGGCTTTCTGTGGAAGGCGCTGCTGGTGGCGCTGACGCTGGGCTCGGGGTTTTACGGCGGCATCGTCACGCCGCAGTTCGTGATCGGCGCCGTCGCGGGCGGCGCGTGCGCGCCGCTGCTGGGCCTGGCTCCGGCGCAAGGCGCGGCCGTGGGTCTGGTGGCGGTGGTCGCGGCGGCATCGAACACGCCGGTGGCCGCGCTCATCATGGGCGTGGAGCTGTTTGGCGCGGGCTCCATCTGGTATGTGGCCGGGGCGTGCGCGGCGGCCTACCTCGTGATCGGGCACCGCAGCGTCTATCCGGCGCAGCATCTGGCCTACGCCAAATCGGCCTGGATCGTGGCCTCGCCCGATGAGCCCGTGGGCAACGAGAAGGTGCAGCTGTCCTACGGGCTGCTGCGCTGGTGGGGCGATCGGCTGCACCAGGCGCGGCGCTGGCGTGACCGGCGGTCGAAACGGCCATGAAGATCATGTTTTCCGGGTCACCGCCGCGGCGCCCCGTCCGGTGCCCACGCTCGCGCCTGACGAGCGCCGCTCATTCCTGCAGACGCATCTGCGACGCCGTGCCCGTGAGGTAACCCACGGCAGCGCCGGACTTGCCCTTGTAGTTGGCCTTGAGCAGCGGCTCCAGCGTATCCTGCACCGTCTTGTGGATGCCACCCCAGTCACCGGGGTGCTGGAAGTTGCTCATGATGTAGGTCCAGCCGTTGATCTCATCGACGGCGTGCAGGCCGGTGGACTCGCCGCCCGCGGGGATGGACATGAGGCGCGCGAGCTGCCGGGTGTCCACGTTGTAGGCCCACAGGAAGTTGTTCACGTGCTGGCTGCTGTCCTCGCCGATGAACAGGGTGCGCAGCTTCTCCGAGAACTTGAGGTTGTCCGGGTTGGCCATCTTGTCGGGATTGGCGGTGTTGCCCAGTGCGTCGGGCTTGAAGGTCTTGCCGTCGGTGTCGAGCAGGTCTTCGCCCAGCAGCAGCGGCGCGATGTCCACCGGCATCCAGTCGCTGGCGATGACGGCGCCCGCCGTGTCCTTGAGCCCGCCCTTGAGGTTCAGCGCCATGACGCCGCCCGCCTTGAGCTGCCTGGGCACCGAAATGCCGTTGCCCGGGACGTTCGCCTTGTCGCCGGCGACCATCGATTTCTCTATGTTCTGCAAGGCGGAGTACGCCACCTTGTCCCTGGCATTGACGGTCGTGCCTTCCATCTTGCTGAAGCCCATGCTGGCACCCACGAAGGCGGCGTAGCGGTGCGTTTCCAGGAAGGCGGCGGCCTTTTCCATGCCCGGCATGATCTTGATCCACTCGGTCTTGCCGTTGGCGACGATCCTGGTGTACCTGGCATCGGCAGGGTCGCTCGGTTTCACGTCCATGATGTCGACGGGCTGGATGCCGCCATCGACCAGGGCACGGATTTCAGCGCTGGTGGCGGAGCCGAGCTTGATCCAGGTCAGCGCAGCCGCGGGGGAGCCGATCTTGGTGAAATCGGTGCTGCCGCCCACCTTGGCCACGTAGAGCGAGCCCGAGGACAGATCTTTCTCCTTGTCGGCGACGAACACGAAATAGGCGCTGTTGGTGGCGTCGTCGCCCATCAGCGTGGTGCGCTGGTCGGGCATGACCTGCACCAGCTCGTGCGAGATGCGGCCCATGCAGTAGTGCTTCTTGATGGAGGCGGTGCCGTCCACGTGGACGGTCACTTCCGGCATGTGGCCGTAGTGGTAGGGGTTGGCCTTGGTGGCGTCGCCGTACAGGTTCTGGCTGTAGGCCTTGAACATGGTGTTGCTGGCGATGCTGAAGGCGTCGGGTTCGTACTCCTCGCTCGACAGGTGCGTGCCCCAGGGCGAGAGGCTGGCGCCGCAGGTGATCCACAGGCCGTTGACGGACGACGTGTCCACGTTGTGGTACTTGACCAGCGAAAGCCTGCCGGTCTTCTCGTCCTGGTCCAGCGTGAGCACGGCGACCGGCGAAGGCAGCTTGCCGTACATGTCGGTCTTGCCGTCCTGCGCCCAGGTGGTGTACTCGAACTGCACCACGGCGAACACGGGTTTGCCCTTGACGCCCTCCACCTTGGCGCCGGGCACGGTGAGCAGCGAGGTGCCGTCGGGCGAGTCGGAGAAGAACTGGCGCTCCTGGCCGGGCACGGTGGCGTCGATCAGGGGCTGGTTGTGGATGTCGTAATAGCCGCCGGCCAGCAGCTTGCCGCCCTTGCCGTCGGCGACCATGTCGCCCGTGATGAAGAAGGGCTGGTAGGCCAGCGTGAATGTCTGCGTGGAGTCGTCGTCGTACGTGACCTTGAGCGCAGAGCCGACGGCCGTGGTGGCCATGGCGGGCGGATGGGCCAGCGTGGGCGCCGCCATGGCCGTGAAGCTGGCCGACTTGAACGTGAGCGCGCCGCCGTTGTCGCTGCCGCCGCATGCGGCCAGCAGGCCGGCGGAGGAGGCTCCGGCGCCCAGAGGCAGCAGTGGCATGCTGGTCAGCAGTCGCAGCGTCTTGCGGCGGGTGATCAGGGGAGTGTGGGGCATGGGCTTTCCTGAAGGATGTGGAATGTCCGGCAAGGCCCGGCGCCGAAGGGTGCCGGGGCGCGCGGATGAAAAGAAAAGCAGCCGCGGCTGTTTTCTTCAACCTGATCCTAGGAAGCCGATGTGACGGGTGTATGACGGGCGGTTGACACGCAGGTGCCCGTGGGCGTGCCCGCCCGCGCACCGCCCGCGGCGCTTCAGTCGGGCGTGGCGTTGGTGGGCGCGTCGGGCGGCTCGAAGCAATCGCGAAAGCTGAACACCACCGAGCAGAAGAACATCGCGGCGAGCGCGATGGCCGTGGTCACCAGCAGGCTCGTGATCATTCCCGTGCCCATGCCCAGCTCGCTCGCCACGGTGAGCACCAGGCTCACCACGATGCCGGTTGCCATGAACACGCCCGCCCAGCCCAGGCCGTAGACGGTGAACGCGCCGAGGTTGCGCAGGCAGGCGATGAGGCTGAAGAACATGGCCTTCAGGGGCGGCACGCCCCACCAGTGCACGAGGCCGGGCGCATGCCAGAACAGCAGCGACAGCGGCAGGTACAGGAGCACCGACAGCCACATCGCGGTTTCGAATTCCGGGGATTCGGCCATTTCCCGGGTCAACTGGGCCGTGCCCATGTACACGCGGGCGAATTCGCCGCCATCGATCAGCGCCGACAGCGCGAGCACCAGCAGAAAGCACCCGGCGTAGAGCAGCCCCAGCACCACCAGGTCGCGCGCGCGTTCGCGGCCGCTGCGCAGCGCCGCCATCAGCAGCGCCGGGACGGGCTGCTTGCCCAGGTGCGTTTGCGCGGCCGCCACCATCATCAGGAGCGTGACGAACGGGATCATCGCCAGCGCCAGCACCGTGCCCACGATGGGCAGCAGGGTCACCACCGAGATGCAGCCCATGCACAGGAAGAACAGCGCGGTCAGCGCCATGGGCTGGCGCCAGAACACGCGCGCGCCAAGGCGCACCCAGAGAAGGCCGGTGCGTGCGGGAACGAGTTGAAGTTTCATGCGATGAAATCGGTCGGGGCGCGGCGACTGTAACCCAGCGCACCCGCCGGGGCCGCCTGTCGGCACTACAGCCGTATCGGATGCATCACGCGCTCGCGCAGCACGCGCTCGAAGTGCGTCGGGTCGTGGGGCTGGAGCATCTGGGCGTCGCGCGGCAGGTGGAAATCCCACAGCCGCGACATCCAGAACCGCAGAGCGCCCGCGCGCAGCATGGCGGCGAGCAGGGGCCGCTCGTGCGCGGTGAGCGGGCGCACGCGCTGGTAGGCCGCGAGCAGCGCGTCGAAGCGGGCCGCATCGTGTCGCCCCGTGCTCAGGTCGATGCACCAGTCGTTGAGCGCCACCGCAAGGTCGAAGAGCCAGGTGTCGACACCGGCAAAGTAGAAGTCGAAGATGCCCGTGAGCACCTCGCCATCGAACAGCACGTTGTCGCGAAACAGGTCGGCATGCACCGGCCCGCGCGGCAGGGCCGCGTAGCCCGAGCTTTGCGCGACGTGGTTCTGGTAGGCCAGTTCGGCCTGCAGCAGCTGGGCCTGCGTGTCGTTCAGGTGTGGCAGGACCAGCGGGGCCGTGTCGTTCCACCACGCGAGGCCCCGCAGATTGGGCTGCTCGCGCTCGTAGTCCAGCCCGGCCAGGTGCATGCGCGCCAGCATGCTGCCCAGCGCCGCGCAATGCCGCTCGGTGGGCGCGAGCTGGCTGCTGCCCGCCAGTCGCGTGGCCAGCGCGGCCGGCTTGCCGGCCAGGGTGAAGAGGATGTCGCCCTGCGCGTCGCTCTGCGGATCGGGCACCGGAATGCCCGCGTGCGCCAGATGCTTCATCAGGTGCAGGTAAAACGGCAGCTGCGCGGCCGTGAGGCGCTCGAACAGCGTGAGCACGTACTGCCCCTCGGTGCTGGTGAGGAAGTAGTTGGTGTTTTCGATGCCGCCCTGGATGCCGCGCAGCTCCACGAGCGAGCCCAGACGCAGCTCACCCAGCAGGCGGCTGGCCTCGGCTTCGGAGACGGGCGTGAAAACGGCCATGGAACGGGCGCGGCGCAGCCGGACGGGTCGGGTGGCGCGAGCTCAGAAGTGGCCGAGGTTCCACACGCGCGCGCCATCGTTCGGGCGCACCTGGTAGGAGGGCACGTCGCCCCCGACCTTGGGTTGCACGGTGATGGACTTCGTTTCTCCGCCCACGCGCAACTCATCCACGCGGCTGCCCGCGTCTTCCACGACGATGCGCTCGATGCGCTGGCCGTGGTCTCTCTCCACTTGCTCTTGTTGCGGGAGCTGGCTGCCCTTGTCGGACGCCGTGTTGGAGGCGTTTTGAGCAGGATTCTGCGCCAGCACCGCGGTGCTGGCGAGAGTGGCGAGGGCAAGAAGGAGAAGGGCGCGCATGGTGACAGCGATTGTAGGCGGCGGCGCCGCCCTCAGCGTCCGGCCGCCTCGCTGTCCACCGCCTTGCGCACGACCTGGTAGAAGGCCTCGCGCTCGGCCTTGAATTCGGCGCCGCTGGCGCTGGGCCAGTCGGCGTTGGTGGCGATCACGAGCTGGCGCGCCGGGTCGATGAAGATGCCCTGGCCGAAGATGCCGCGCGCGGCGAAGCTGCCGTCGTCGTACGTCCACCACTGGTAGCCGTAGCCGTGACCGGGGTCGCCGATGTCGGCCCGTTTGGTGGTGGCGGCGCGCAGCCAGCCATCGGGCACGATGCTCTGGCCCTGGACCATCGCGCCCTCCAGGATGAACTGCCCCATGCGCGCGAAGTCGCGCGAGGCCGCCTGCAGGCAGCAGCCGCTGATTTCCTTGCCGGTTTTCGACAGCAGCCAGGTGGCCTGCTGCTGCATGCCCGCGGGCTGCCAGATCTTTTCCTGCAGGTATTGCGCCAGCGGTTTCTTGATCGCCGCCATCAGCATCACGCCCACGAGGTTGGTCTCGCCCGTGCTGTAGTTCCAGCGCTCGCCGGGCGGCGCGGCGCGCGGGAGCTTGCGCATGTAGCTCACGAGTGCGTCCACGCCGGGTTCGGGCACGTGGTTGTTGAAGCGCGCGACGTCGGAATGGGGGTCGCCGTAGTCCTCGTTCCACTTGACGCCCGAGGTCATGGTGAGCAACTGCCTCACGGTCACGTCGTCGTAGGCCGAGCCCTTCATGTCGGTGAGGTAGTCGCTCACCTTGTCGTCCATGCTCTTGATCAGGCCGTCCTTGAGCGCCGCGCCCACCAGCGTCGAGGTGAAGGACTTGGCCACCGAGAAACTCGTCCAGCGCCCGCTCGCGTCGAAGCCCAGGCCGTAGCGCTCCAGGCGCAGCTTGCCGTCCTGCAGGATCAGCACGGCGGCGCTGTGCTGGTGCGCCATGTAGGCGTCGAGGTCGAAGTCGAGCTTGAGCGGCTTGCCCTCGGGCAGCGGCCGTGGCGTGGCCGAGGGCTGGACCGTGTGCCACTTGGCGAGCAGCGAAATCCGGTCCAGCGCCCGGAAGGCCGCGTCGCGCTGCGCCTGGTTCCAGAACAGCAGATCGCGGTTGGTCGGAAAGGTCTTGAGCAGACCGCGGGTTTCCTTGTCCAGGCTGAACCAGCCGATCGTCCCGGCGACGAGGATGAGGGCGAGCAGCGCCAGCAGGATGCGTTTGAGGGTCTTCATGGGGTCTCCGTGCAAGTGTCGATCGTAAAAGTTTCCATAGGCACAATCCGCGCATGAGTGACACCCCGCTTCTGCTGCTGGTCGATGGCTCCAGCTACCTGTACCGCGCCTACCACGCCATGCCCGACCTGCGCGCCGTGCCCGGCGACCCGGCGAGCCCGCCCACGGGTGCGATCCGCGGCATGATCAACATGCTGCATGCGCTGAAAAAAGAGCACGCCGCCGCCTACGCCGCCTGCGTGTTCGACGCGCACGGCCCGACCTTTCGCGACGGTATCTACCCCGAGTACAAGGCCAACCGCTCGCCCATGCCCGACGACCTGCGCGCGCAGATCGAGCCCATCCACGAGGTGGTGCGCCTCTTGGGCTGGCCGGTGCTGAGCGTGCCGGGCGTGGAGGCCGACGACGTGATCGCGACGCTCGCCACGCAGGCGGCGGCGCAGGGCCTGCAGGTCATCGTCTCCAGCGGCGACAAGGATTTGAGCCAGCTCGTGAACGAACACGTCACCATCATCGACACCATGAACGGCAAGCGCCGCGACGTGGCCGGGGTGACGAGCGAGTTCGGCGTGCCGCCTCAGCTCATGATCGACTTCCAGACGCTGGTGGGCGACGCGGTGGACAACGTGCCCGGCGTCACCAAGGTGGGCCCCAAGACGGCGGCCAAATGGCTGCTGGAGTACGGTTCGCTGGACGCGCTGGTGGCGCGCGCGGGCGAGGTCAAGGGCGCGGCCGGCGAGAACCTGCGCGCCGCGCTCGATTGGCTGCCCACGGGCAGACGTCTCGTGACCATGCGTACCGACTGTGACCTGACGCGTGACGTGCCCAGTCTGCCCGCTTTTGATTCGATAGCTGTTGGCGCAGAACAGACGGGCGATTTAAGGCATTTTTATTCAAAATTCGGTTTCAAGAGCCTGGCGCGCCAGCTCGACGCCGGGGCGGCGCCCGCGCCGGCGGCGGGCGATCTGTTCGCCGACGAACAGGCCAGCCATGCCGGGACGCAGGCGCAGCAACGCGATGTGGACTACGACGTGGTGCTGACCTGGGAAGAACTCGACGCCTGGATCGCCAGGCTCATGGCCGCGCCGCTCGTCGCCTTCGATACCGAGACCACCTCGCTCGATGAGCAGCAGGCGCGGCTCGTGGGCATCAGTTTCAGCGTGGAGCCGGGCGCCGCCGCCTACGTGCCGCTGGCGCACGAGGGCGTGGACGTGCCGCCGCAGCTGCCGCTGGCCGAGGTGCTGCAGCGCCTCAAGCCCTGGCTGGAAGATGCGGCACGCAAGAAGCTCGGCCAGCACATCAAGTACGACCGCCACGTGATGGCCAACCACGGCATCACCGTGCGCGGCTACGCGCACGACACCATGCTGCAGAGCTATGTGCTGGAGGTGACCAAGCCGCACAACCTCACGAGCCTGGCCGAGCGCCACACCGGACGCACCGGCCTCAGCTACGAAGACCTGTGCGGCAAGGGCGCCAGGCAGATTCCGTTTGCGCAGGTGCCGGTGGCCCAGGCCGCCGCGTATTCGTGCGAGGACTCGGACCAGACGCTGGACGTGCACCGCGTGCTCTGGCCGAAGATCCAGGCCAGCGACAAGCTGCGCGCGATCTACGAGCTGGAGATCGCCAGCAGCGAGACGCTGTTTCGCATGGAAAGGAACGGCGTGCTGATCGACGCCGCCCGGCTCGCGCGCCAGAGCCATGAGCTGGGCCTGCGCATCACCGCGCTGGAGCAGGAGGCGTACCTGCTCGCGGGCCAGCCGTTCAACCTCGGCTCGCCCAAGCAGCTCGGCGAGATCTTCTTCGACAAGCTCGGCATGCCGGTCGTCAAGAAGACCGCGACCGGCGCGCGCTCCACCGACGAGGAAGTGCTGGAAAAGCTGGCCGAGGACTATCCGCTGCCGGCCAGGCTGCTCGAACACCGGGGCCTGTCCAAGCTCAAGAGCACCTACACCGACAAGCTTGCCGCGCTGGCCGATCCGGCTACCGGCCGCGTGCACACGCACTTCGCGCAGGCCGTGGCCGTCACCGGGCGGCTCTCCAGCAACGACCCGAATCTGCAGAACATCCCCGTGCGCACGGCCGAGGGCCGGCGCATCCGCGAGGCCTTCATCGCGCCGCCGGGGCGTGTCATCGCCAGTTGCGACTACAGCCAGATCGAGCTGCGCATCATGGCGCACCTGAGCGGCGACGAGGCGCTGCTCAAGGCCTTTCACGACGGCGTGGACGTGCACCGCGCCACCGCGGCCGAGGTCTTCGGCGTGGCGGTCGAAGAGGTCACGAGCGAGCAGCGGCGCTACGCCAAGGTGATCAACTTCGGGCTGATCTACGGCATGAGCAGCTACGGCCTGGCGAAGAACCTCGGCATCGACGTGCAGGCGGCGAAGAACTACATCGACCGCTACTTCCAGCGCTACCCGGGCGTGAAGCGTTACATGGACGAGACGGTCGCGCTCGCGCACCATCAGGGCTACGTGGAGACGGTGTTTGGCCGGCGCCTGTATCTGCCCGAGATCAACGGCGGCAGCGGCCCGCGCAAGAAGGCCGCCGAGCGCGCCGCGATCAACGCGCCCATGCAGGGCACGGCCGCCGACCTCATCAAGAAGGCGATGGTCGCGGTGCAGGCGCGGCTGGACGCGCAAAAACCCGAGGTGCTGATGATTTTGCAGGTGCACGACGAGCTCGTGTTCGAGCTGCCCGAGCGCGACGCCGACTGGGTGCGCGCCGAGGTGCCGCGCCTGATGGCGGGCGTGGCCGATCTGGCCGTGCCGCTCATCGCCGAGGTGGGTGTGGGCGCCAATTGGGAAGAGGCGCACTGACCCCGTGCGTCACCACTGCCGCCAGCCGATTCTTGCGAGCGCAGGCAGAATATCCATTGGAAACCCTCGCCATGAATGCGGTGATTTCCGCGATCAACAACCCCAGGAGGTGAATCATGAAAGTCCTGCATACGGTATCGATTGCCCTGTTCTCGGCGGCCGCGCTGGCGTTTGTCGCAGGCTGCTCGGTGGCGCGCAACCAGGAGACGGTGGGCCAGTACGTCGACGGCAGCGCCGTGACGGCACAGGTCAAGGCCAGGCTGGCCGAAGACCAGCGCACCTCGGCGCTGAACATCAACGTCAAGACCATCGACGGCGGGGTGGTGCAGCTTTCGGGCTTCGCCAAGTCGCAGCAGGAAAAGGACGCGGCGACCCAGATCGCGCGCGGTGTCAAGGGCGTGAGCTCGGTGCACAACAACCTGCTCGTCAAGCCTTGATGCCCGCTCTGGTGGCGCGGCGCATTCCCGCGCATGGATGAATTGAGCGGCAAGGCACACACCCGTGCGGGCGTGAGGCTCAGCAGCCTCACGCCCGCCGTGCGCATGGGGCTGTCGATTGCGGTGGCCACGGGCCTGTACGGCATTTCGTTCGGCGCGCTGGCCGTGGCCGCGGGCCTGAGCGTGGGGCAGGCCATGGCGCTCAGTCTGCTGATGTTCACCGGCGGCTCCCAGTTCGCCTTCATCGGCGTGGTGGCGGGCGGCGGCAGCGCGGGAGCCGCCGTGGGCGCGGCCAGCCTGCTGGGCGTGCGCAATGCCGTCTATGGCGTGCAGATGAATCATCTCTTTTTGCCGCGCGGCTGGCGCAAGGCGCTGATGGCGCAGCTCACCATCGACGAATCGGCCGCGACGACGCTGAGCCAGGACGAGGCCGCCGAGCAGCGCCGCGGCTTCTGGACGGCGGGCGTGGGTGTGTTCGTGCTCTGGAATGCCTTCACGCTCGCGGGTGCGGTGCTCGGCGATGCGCTGGGCGACGCGCGGCGCTGGGGGCTCGATGGCGCGGCGGTGGCGGCGTTTCTGGGGCTGCTCTGGCCGCGCCTGAAGGGGCGCGAGCCCGTGGCGCTCGCCCTGGCGGCGGGCCTGGTGACGGCGGCCGCCATCCCGTGGGTGGCTCCGGGCGTGCCGATTCTGCTGGCTGCCGCGCTGGGCGCAGCCTGGGGCTGGTGGGGGCACGCGCGATGACGCTCTGGCAGGCCATCATCGCGGCGGGCTTGATTGCGTTTGTCACCAAGCTCGCCGGTTACGCCGTGCCTGCGCGCTGGCTGCAGAACCCGCGCATGCACCGCGTGGCCGGCGCGCTCACGGTGGCGCTGCTGGCCTCGCTCACGGTGATGAACACCCTGGCCGCGGGCGCCGCGCTCAGCTTCGATGCGCGCCTGGCGGCCCTGGGCGTGGCGGCGCTCGCGCTGTGGATGCGGGCACCGTTTCTGCTGGTGGTGGTCTTGGGGGCGCTGGCGTCGGCGCTGGTGCGCTGGTGGGCATGAAGGCAAGGTGTGAAACACCCAACGCAAGGGAGCGAGCCGTGAACGACCCTCTGGCGGCCGATGAACTCGATGTTTTGCGGCGCCTGCTGCCCGAACCCGGCACGCGCGTGATCGAGCTCGGTTGCGGCGCTGCGGCGCTGGCCCGGCGCCTGCTGGCGCTGCACTCGGGCATGCGCTACCTGGGTCTGGAGGTGGACCGGGTACAACTGGCGCGCAACCTGCGGGAGGTGCCCGAGCGCATGCGCTTCGTTGAGGCGGGGGCGCAGCAGATCCCGGAGAAAGCGGCGCAGTTCGATCTGGCGCTGATGCTCAAGTCGCTGCACCATGTGCCCGTGGCGCTGATGGACCAGGCATTGGCCGAGGTGGCGCGCGTGCTGCGCCCGGGCGGGCATCTCTACGTTTCGGAGCCGGTGTACGGCGGCGCCTTCAATGACGTGATCAAGATCTACAACGACGAAGGTGTGGTGCGCGCGGCGGCGCAGGCGGCGCTCGATCGCGCCTTGGCGGCAGCGCCATCGCCGTGGATGCAGGTGGCCGAGGAGCGTTTCGCCACGCCGGTGCATTACGCCGACTTCGCCGAGTTCGAGCGGCGCATGATGCATCCCACGTTTGCCGAGCACCACATCACCGATGCGCTGCGCGCCCGTACGGCGGCTGCGTTCGCGCCGCACTGCGGGGCGGGCGGCGCCACGTTCGAGCGGCCCATGCACGTGCGGCTGCTGCGGCGCGCGGCGTGAACGGCTTTTGACTCCCTGGCGGCACGAGGCCGCGCAATTTGATAACGTGCGCGCTCCGGCGGCAGGTGCCGTGCGCCGTGCCGCGCTCCAAGGAGAGATGCATGCTGCAGGACAATCTCGAGAACGATCTCATGGCCTTGCTGCCCTCGGGTGGCGCGGCGAGCCGGCGCCGGGCGCTGGGCCTGATGCTGGGCGCGGGCTATGCCGCCGCGGCCGCGCCCGTCATGGCGCAGACCGCGATCGAAACCCCGGCCGACGGCTTGGACGTGGGCGAGGTCAACTTCCCCTCGGGCGACTTTCAGGTGCACGCCTACCGCGCCGCACCCAAGGGCAGGACGGGCCTGCCGGTGATCCTCGTCGTCTCGGAGATTTTTGGCGTGCACGAATACATCGCCGACGTCTGCAGGCGCCTGGCGCACGCGGGCTATCTGGCCGTCGCGCCCGACCTGTTCGAGCGCCAGGGCGACCCCATGGCTTACGGCGAGCTGGCCAAGCTGATGAGCGAGGTGATCGCCAAGGTGCCGGACGCGCAGGTGATGCGGGACCTCGACGCCACGGTGGCCTGGGCCGGGGCGCATGGCGGCGACGCGAAGAAGGTGGGCATCACCGGCTTCTGCTGGGGCGGGCGCATCACCTGGCTGTATGCGGCGCATGCGCGGGTGCTGGCCGCCGTGGCCTGGTACGGGCGCCTGGCGGGGCAGGACACGGCCCTGCAGCCCAAACAGCCGCTGGCGCTGGCCGCGCAGGTCAAGGCGCCGGTGCTGGGCCTGTACGGCGGCAAGGACGAGAGCATCCCCGCGGCGAGCATCGACGAGATGAAGGCGCTGCTGGCCAAGGCGGGCGCGCCGGCCAACACCTCGCAGTTCGTGGTTTATCCTGACGCCCCCCATGCTTTCCACGCCGACTACCGCGCGAGCTATCGCAAGGAAGCGGCCGAGGATGGCTGGAAGCGTGCCCTCGCGTGGTTCAAGCAACACGGGCTGGGTTGAGTAACAGGTAGATCGGGCGTCCGCCAAGTAATGGCGTGCGTTGACAGCAATGATTTTGATAGTAATCATCGGCGCCACGCTGGCAGCCGGTATCGGCAGCGTGTGGCTGGCGGCGATGCTGCTGCTTCTGGGCATGGGCGGGCGCTGGCGCGTGGGGCCGCAGCATCTGCTGAGCCTGGCGGCGGGCGCGCTGCTGTCCACCGCGTTCATGGCGGTGCTGCCCGAGGCCTTCGAGGACCATGCGGCGCAGCCGCTCTTCGCCACGCTGCTGCTCGGGCTGGTGTTTTTTTTCATCCTGGAGAAGGCCGAGCTCTGGCACCACGGTCACGAGCACGGCGCGCATGTCGATGTCACGGGACAGGAACCGCCCCCCGACCATGACCATGACCACCACCACGGGCATGGCCGCGGCGGCTGGGCGCTGATCGCGGGCGACAGCCTGCACTGCTTCGGCGATGGCGTGATGATCGCCTCGACCTTCGTCGCCGATGTGCGCCTGGGGATCGTGGCGGCGCTCTCGGTGCTGGCGCACGAGGTGCCGCACCACGTGGGCGACCTGGTGGTGCTGCGACGGGGCAAGCGCCGTGCCGCGCTGCTCAAGGTCTCGCTCGCGGGCGCGGCCACCAGCCTGGGCGGGGTGGCAGGTTATTTCATCGTCGGGCACTGGGAGGGGCTGCTGCCGTACTTTCTCGCGGTTGCGGCCAGCAGCTTCATCTATGTGGCGCTGGCGGACCTGATTCCGCAACTGCAGCGGCGCATGTCGGCGGCGCAGGCGCTGGTGCAGATCCTCTGGCTGATCGGCGGCATGGGCGCGGTGATGCTGGTCAGCAGCCTGGCGCACCACGCGCACTGACCTCACGCACGCAATTATTCGCTTTGCAACAGCTCGCGCACCGCAGCCACCTGACGGCGCGAAACGGGCAGCAGTTCGGTCGTGCCCGACAGGCGCACCGCCCAGCCATCGCCCTCTTCGAGTTCGGGGTGGCGCTCCAGCGCGCGCAGCGCATGGCGCGCCACCAGGGCGTTGCGGTGGATGCGCACGAAGGCCTGCGGGTGGTGTTCGTGCAGCTCGCTCAGCGAGCCGTCGATCACGTAGCCGCGCGCAATGGTTCTGAGCGTGAGGTACTTGAGCTCGGCGCGCACGTACAGCACCTCGGCCAGGGGGATGCGTTCGGTGCGGCCCTGGTCCTGCACCAGCAGGCTCGGCCCGTCGGCGGCGGGTGCGGTCGCCGCCGGGGCGTGGCGCCGCTGCACCCGGCCGAGCGCCTGCTGCAGGCGCTCGCGGCGCACCGGCTTGGTCAGATAGTCCGCCGCCTCCAGCTCGAAGGCCGAGAGCGCGTGCTCGGCGTGCGCCGTCACGAAGATGATCTCGGGGGGGTGGGCCAGGCGCTGGATCTGGTGCGCGAGCGCCATGCCGTCGATGCCGGGCATATGGATGTCCAGCAGCACCACGTCGAAGGCCGGCGGCTGCGTGAGCAGCGCCAGCGCCTCGCCCGCGTGCGAGGCCTGGGCCGCCTGATGGCGCGCATCGCATTCGGCCAGCAAGGTCTGCAGGCGTTTGCGCGCCAGCGGCTCGTCGTCGACGATGAGGATGCGCATGGCGGCGCCCGTCATGCGGCGGGCACCGAGAGGCGCACGCGGTAGCGGCCGTCCTGCGCGCCGGCGCTGAAGTCGCATTCCACGTCGTGCAGGAGTTTCAGGCGCGCGCGCACGTTCTTGATCGCGATACCGTTGCCCGCCGTGGCGGGCTCGCTCGCCAGCGCCCTGGGCGGCAGGGAATTGGTGATGGTGATGGCCACGCGCGCGCCGCGCCGCTCGGTGCGCACCTCGATGAGCGCGGTGAGCGGCGAGGGCTCCACGCCGTGCTTGACCGCGTTTTCCACCAGCGGCTGCAGCAAGAGCGGCGGCACGCGCGCGCCGCCCGCGCGTTCGTCGAGCTGCCAGGCCACCTGCATGCGCTCACCGAAGCGGATCTGCTCGATCGCCAGGTAGTGGCGCGCCAGCTGCACCTCCTCGGCCAAGCTGGCGCTTTCGCCCTGCTCCAGCAGCGCGTGGCGAAACAGGTCGCTCAGGTCTTCAAGCAGCGTCTCGGCCTTGGCCGGGTCCTCGCGCACCAGGGCGATCGCGCTGTTGAGGCTGTTGAAGAGAAAGTGCGGGCGGATGCGCGCCTGCAATTCCGTCAGGCGCGCCGTCGTCGCCGCCGGAGTGCGGGCGCGCGCGCGCAGCACCAGTGCGGCCACCAGCAGCGCCGAGAGCAGCGCGCCGCTGGCGGCGCTGGCGATCCACGGCGGCTCGCCGCCATCGGGCACCACCAGCATGAGCAGCGCGCAGGCGAGCACGCCCGCGAGCACGCCCAGCACCACGCCCGCCGTGCATTGCAGCGCGATGCGCGCGTTCTTCAGCAGGTGCTTGAGGCTGCATGCCGCCAGCAGCCAGGCGAGCGTGGCGGGCAGCGCGCCGCCGGTGAGCAGCGCCACGCGCTCCAGCCACTGCGCGGGCGTGGCGGCCATGAAGAGCGCGGCCACGCCCAGCACCAGTTCCACGAACAGCACCGCGCGCAGCACCACGCCCGCGTGGCAGGCGTCGAAGATCAGCGCATCGGCGCCCGTGCTCCCTCGGGCGGCGGCCGATAGAATTTGCGGCTTTGTCATTGCTGGTACCGTGACCCTCCCGGTGCCGATTATTGCCGCCATGTCCGACCAGCCCACCACCCCTTCCCACGATCAGCTTGCCAGCAAGGCCCAGGCGTGGTCGGCGCTGTTTTCCGAACCCATGAGCGATCTCGTCAAGCGCTACACCGCCAGCGTCTTTTTCGACCAGCGCCTGTGGCGGGTGGACATCGCCGGGAGCCTGGCACACGCCGAGATGCTGGCGGCGGCGGGCATCATCGCCGCGCAGGACTACGCGGCCATCCGCAAGGGCATGGCCCAGATCACGCAGGAAATCGAGGCCGGGCAGTTCGACTGGCAGCTCGACCTGGAAGACGTGCACCTGAACATCGAGGCGCGCCTGACGCAGCTCGTGGGCGATGCCGGCAAGCGCTTGCACACCGGGCGCAGCCGCAACGACCAGGTGGCCACCGACGTGCGCCTGTGGCTGCGCGGCGAGATCGACCTGATCGAGAGCCTGCTGCGCGCGCTGCAGACAGCGCTGGTCGAGGTGGCGGAAAAGAACGTGGAGGTGATCCTGCCCGGCTTCACGCACCTGCAGGTGGCGCAGCCCGTGAGCTTTGCCCACCATCTGCTGGCCTACGTGGAGATGTTCGCGCGCGACGAGGCGCGCATGCTCGACGTGCGCCGCCGCGTGAACGTGCTGCCGCTGGGCAGCGCGGCGCTCGCGGGCACCACTTACCCGTTGGACCGCGAGCGCGTGGCGCGCACGCTCGGCATGGAGGGCGTGTGCCAGAACAGCCTGGACGGCGTCTCCGACCGCGACTTCGCGATCGAGTTTTGCGCCGCCGCCAGCCTGGTGATGCTGCACGTCTCGCGCCTGTCCGAGGAGCTGGTGCTGTGGATGAACCAGAGCGTGGGCTTCATCCGCATCGCCGACCGCTTCACCACCGGCTCGTCCATCATGCCGCAGAAGAAGAACCCCGACGTGCCCGAGCTCGCGCGCGGCAAGAGCGGGCGCGTGGTCGGCCACCTGATGGGCCTGATCACGTTGATGAAGGGCCAGCCGCTGGCCTACAACAAGGACAACCAGGAAGACAAGGAGCCGCTCTTTGACACCGTCGACACGCTCAAGGACACGCTGCGCATCTTCGCCGAGATGATCGCCGGGCAGGTGAACCCCGCCACCGGCGCGAAGGAGGGCGGCATCACGGTGAATGCCCCGGCCATGCGCGCGGCGGCAATGAAGGGCTACGCCACGGCCACCGACCTGGCGGACTACCTGGTCAAGAAGGGCCTGCCGTTTCGCGACGCGCACGAAACCGTCGCGCACGCGGTCAAGGCCGCGCAGGCCCAGGGCGTGGATCTGTCCGAGCTGCCGCTGGCCACGCTGCAGGGCTTCAATGCGGCTATCGAGGCCGACGTGTTCGACGTGCTCAGTCTCGAAGGCTCGCTCGGTGCCCGCAAGACGCTGGGGGGCACGGCCCCTGTGCAGGTGCGCGCGCAGATCGCACGCCACCGCGCGCGGCTGGTGGATGTTGCAAAAGCATAGCTGCCAGCGCCCTACAGCATTGAGATTCAAATATTAAACATTCTGGAATCGTTTTTTGACAGGCGCGAGCAGCTCCTCTATTTACATCATCCCATACCGGAGACCTCCATGCATCTGACCCGTCGCCACCTTCTGGCCGCCGCCGCGGCCCTCGGCAGTCTGCCCGCCTGGGCCAGTGACAGCAAGCCGCTGCGCGTGCTCGTGGGCTTTCCGCCGGGCGGCGGCACCGACGCCACCGCGCGTCTGCTGGCCGACAAGCTCAAGGACCTGCTGGGCCGCACCGTGGTCGTGGAAAACCGCCCCGGCGCGGGGGGGCAGCTCGCCGCGCAGGTACTCAAGGGCGCGCCCGCCGACGGCAGCACCGTCTTCATCACGCACGACCACACCATCTCCATCCTGCCGCAGGTGGTGAAGAACCCGGGGTTCGACCCGGACAAGGACTTTGTCGCCGTGGGCGGCTTCGCCTCCTTCGTCAACTGCTTCGCCGTCTCGGGCGGCACGCCCGCGAACAGCTTCGACGACTACGTGCAGTGGGTCAAGACGAAGAACGAGGGCAAGAGCGCCGTCGGCATCCCGGCGCCTGCATCCACGCCGGAATTCCTCGTCAAGCTGATCGGCCAGCGCTACCAGCTCGATCTCGTGGCCGCGCCGTATCGCGGCAGCGCTCCCATGATCGCCGACATGCTCGGTAACCAGATTCCCGCGGGCATCGGTTCGGTGCCGGATTTCATCGAGAACCACCGCGCGGGCAAGCTGCGCGTGGTGGCGGTGCTGGGCACGAAGCGCCAGGCGCAACTGCCCGATGTGCCGACGTTCGACGAGCTCGGCGTCAAGGGCTTCGAGGATCTGCCCTACTACGGCTTCTTCGCGCCCAGGGGCACGCCCGCCGCGTTCATCCAGCAGTTTTCCGGGGCGCTGGCCAAGGTGGTGCAGATGCCCGACGTGAAGCAGCAGCTCACCACCATGGGGCTGACGGTCGATGCGATGACGCCCGGGCAGCTCAGCCAGCGCGAGCATGCCTACACGGCCGCGTGGAAGCGCATCATCGGCGAGAGCGGCTTCAAGCCGCAGTGATCCGGCCGGGCCGGGCCGGCTCGGCCCGGTTGTCCAGCCAGCGCTGGAGCGCCTCGATCGGCAGCGGCCGGCTGAACAGGTAGCCCTGATAGGCGCGGCAGCCGTTTTCCAGCAGAAAAGCCTGCTGCTCGGGGGTTTCCACGCCTTCGGCGATGGTCTGCAGGCCCAGGCTGTCGGCCAGCGCCACCACCATGCGCGCGATGGCCGCGTCGTTGCCGTCCACGAGCACGTCGCGCACGAAGCTCTGGTCGATCTTGAGCTGATCGAGCGGCAGGCGCTTGAGGTAGGCGAGCGACGAATACCCGGTGCCGAAATCGTCGAGCGAGAAGCCCACGCCGTGATCCTTGAGCGTCTGCATCTTCTCGATCACCGTCTCGATGTTCTCGATCAGCAGGCTTTCGGTGATCTCCAGCTTCAGCCGCGTGGCGGGCGCCCCCGTGGCGCGCAGGATGTCGAGCACGTGAGCGGCGAAGTCCGCGTGGTGAAACTGGCGCGCACTCACGTTCACCGCGATGCACAGGTCCGCCGTCCCGCGGGTCTGCGCCCATGTGGTCAGCTGGCGGCAGGCGGCCTCCAGCATGTGCTGGCCCAGCGGCACGATGAGTCCGCTTTCCTCGGCCAGGGCGATGAATTCACCGGGCGCGACGATGCTGCCGTCCGGCTTGCGCCAGCGCACCAGCGCCTCCACGCCGAGCACGGCGCCCGTCTGATCGATCTGGGGCTGGTAGTAGGGGAGGAATTCACCGCGCTGCAGGCCGTCGCGCATGGCGCGTTCCAGCGCCGTGCGGGCGTCGACGGCCGACTGCATCTGCGGGTCGAAGAACGAGAGCGTGTTGCGCCCCGAGGCCTTGGCGCGGTACATCGCCATGTCCGCCTGCTTGAGCAGCTGCGCGACCGAGGTGGGCGTGGCGCCGAACAGCGCCACGCCCATGCTGGCGCTGTGGTGGTGGGACTGGCCGGCGAGCTCATAGGGCTGCTCCAGCGTGCGCAGCAGGCGGGTGCCCAGCGTCTTGATCTCCGAGACGAGTTGCGTGGTCTGGATCGGCAGACCTTCGATGAGCACGGCGAATTCGTCTCCGCTCATGCGCGCCACGGTGTCGCCCTCGTGCACGCAGCTGGCGAGCCGCTGGCCGATCTGCTTGAGCAGCAGGTCGCCCACGTCGTGGCCGCGCGTGTCGTTGAGCGCCTTGAAGTTGTCCACGTCGATCAACAGCAGCGCGCCGCCCGTGCGGTTGCGCAGGCCGCTCACCAGCGCGTGCTCCAGCCTGTCGTTGAGCAGGCGCCGGTTGGGCAGGCCCGTGAGCGGATCGTTGAAGGCGAGCTGCTCGATGCGTTCCTCGTTCTGCTTTTTCTGGGAAAGATCGGAGAAGGCCACGACGTAGTGCGTGGAGGCCCCCCGGGCATCGCGCACCGCGGCCACCGACAGCCAGGTGGGATAGATGTCCCCGCCCTTGCGCTGGCCCGGGGCTTCACCCTGCCAGCTGCCGTCGCGATCGACCTGCTGCTTCATGCGGACGAAAAAACCGCCGGATTTGTCGTGGTCATCCAGCAAGGGCATGGGGTGCCCGACCACATCGTCGCGCGTGTGCCCGGAGATGGTGGTGAAGGCCTGGTTGATCGTCAGCACGGTGCCGTCCGCCCTGAGGACGGCCATGCCTTCGCTGCTGTTGTCGAACACGGTTGCGTTCAGGCGCAGTTCGTCTTCCAGGCGCTTGCGCTCGGTGATGTCGATCATCACGCCGACGATGCCGCCCACCTTGCCGTCCAGGTCGGTGAAGGTCGCCTTGTGAAACTGCACCTGGTGCACCGATCCGTCGCCGTAATGCACCGCGCCCTCGTAGCTGCGCCGCCCCGGCTCGCTCAACAGCTCGCGATCCGCGGTCGCGTTGTACGCCGTGAGTATGTTCGGCTCGACCTCCTCCAGCCTCTTGCCGATCACCTGCTCGATCGGCTTGCCCAGCACGAGCTCGAACGCCGGGTTGGCGCCGAGATAGCGCGCCTGCGTATCCTTGTAGAAGATCGGCGTGGGAATGGCTTCGAGCAGCTGGCGCAGAAAACTGAGTTGTCCGCGCAGCGCCTCGGTGCGCTCGCGCACCTGGCGTTCCATCTCGGCGTTGGCGCGCTCCAGCGCCGCCGTGCGTTCCTGCAGCAGGCGCTGGGTGCGCCGGCGCTGGGTGATGTCCATGCCCGTGCCGTGGTAGCCGAGAAAGCGCCCCTGCGCGTCAAAGCGCGGCGCGCCGCTGACCGACAGGTAGCTGGTGCTGCCGTCGGGCGCGACCAGGCCGTACTCGAAATTGCGGAAGGTCTCGTGGCGCTCGTGCTGCGCGATGTGCTCGGCCAGCTGTTCCTTGCTCACGCCGATAAGCGGGTGCTCCCATCGGCGCTTGGCCATGAAATACCCGGGCGTGATCCTGAGCTTGGTGTAGATGTCGCCGTAGACGTGGGTGATGCGGAAGTCTTCATCGGACTCCCAGAACCAGTCCGACGACAGCCGGGTATAGGTGTTCAGCGTCTGCGTGCGCTCGCGCACCAGATTTTCGGCATCCTCGCGGGCCGTGCGCAGCGCCAGCAGGGCGCGGTGGTGCTCGGTGATGTCGGTGTAGGAGGAAACCGCGCCGCCGCCGGGCAGCGGCCGGTCGGCCACGGCGATGATCTGCCCGTCTGGCGTTTCAAACTGGAAGTCGTTGTTCTTGCCCTCGCGCAGGCGCTGCACGCGCTCCTGCAGGCGCTGGCGGACCTGCGCGTCATTCATGCCCGCCCGGTTCAGGAAGTGCAGCACCATCGCCTGCATCGTCTGGCCGCGGCAGGATTGCTCGCCGGGCCAGCCCGCCAGCTCCAGGTAGCGCTGGTTCCACACCACGAGCCGCAGGTTTTCATCGAAGAGCGACACGCCTTCGTCGATGTGTTCGATCGCCTGGTGCAGCCGCGCGAGGCTGAAGCTCACGGTGGTGGTCGCGTGGTGCAGCAGTTCGCTCAGATTGGCCGCCGGCGCGGCGGCGGGCGGGGGTGGCAGCGGATGGCGCGGGTGCCCCGCTTGCGCGGTCTGCAGCAGCGATATGACGCAAAAGCGCACGATGCGCACCAGCGGCCTGACCACCGGCAGCGGGCCGGCCATGGTGAAGCACGTCAGGCGTTCGCCGTTGATGTCGATGGGCGTCAGCATGCCTTCGAGCATCACGTCCGAGTGCGCGGCCTCCTCGCCGCTGACGCTGCATTCGCCCAGCTCGCCGCGCATGATGCGCAGCGCCCGCGGGTGCACCTGCCCGATGCGCGCCCGCTCGCTGGAGGCGATGATGCGCCCGGTGTCGTCCATGAAATTGCACACCAGCGACAACTCCGCGTGCAGCATGTCGCACAGGTCCTGACCGAACTGAACGTCGAAAGGCGTGGACATGGAATGTTGCGGAGGTTCGTTGGCGCTGCACAATGACACGACTGCAACAAACTCGCAAGTCGGGTTTGCCTCAACAATAAGTCAGTTTTACATTTCGTGCTGCCTTCAAGAGCGGACGGAGGGGACATGCTACAAAAACAAGGGCCGATCGGCGTCGTGCTTGCCGGTCTGCTGGCGCTTGGCGCGGGCAGCGCGCAGGCGCTCGGCGTCGTCGTCGTGTCGCCGCGCGGCGAGGTGGCGCAGGTGCGGCAGGTGGTGGTCAAGTTCGATGCGCCCGCGGTGAATTTTGGCGATCCCAAGGCCCCGGCGCCGTATGCCGTGCAATGCAACGATGCGCAGGCCGCCCAAGGACAGGCGCGCTGGCTCAGCGACCGCGAGTGGGTCTGGGACTTCGCGCAGGATCTGCCGCCGGGCGTGCGCTGCGAGATCACGCCGCGCGCTCAATTCAAGTCCGCCTCCGGCGCCGCGTGGTCGAAGCCAACCGCTTACCAGTTCAATACCGGCGGCCCCATCGTGCAGGACACCTGGCCGCGGACCTGGGGCGCGATCGAAGAGGGGCAGTACTTCATCCTCAGGCTCAGCGGCGCGGCCACGGCGCAGAGCGTGCTCGAGCACGTCTGGTGCGATCTGGACGGCGTGGGCGAGCGCGTGCCGGTGCGCGCGATCGAGGGCGCGGACAGAGAGGCGCTGCTGCGTTCGCGCCGTCTCTGGGACGAGGCGCGCAAGGACCCGCTGCGCTACCCGGTGCTCGCGTGCGCGCGCCGCGCCACGGCGGGCAGCCACCTGCAGCTGGTGTACGACGAGGGCGTACAGACCGCCAGCGGCGTGGCCAATCATGTCGTGCGCCGGTTCAAGTTCCAGGTGCGCGAGGCCTTCAGCGCCGATTTTTCCTGCGAGCGCGAAAACGCCCAGTCGGCCTGCCTGCCGATACGGCCGATGCGCCTGGGCTTCAACGCGCCGGTGACGCGCAAGCTGGCGCTGGCGATCCGGCTCAAGGGCGGCGGGCAGACGCTTTCGCCGCACGTGGATGAGGGCGAAGGCGGCGGGCCCGACGACCTGGTGCAGGCCGTCGTGTTCTCCAGCCCGTTCGCGCCCGAGACGCCCTACACGCTGGAGCTGCCTGCGCACTGGCAGGATGCGTCGGGCAGGCCGCTCGCCAACGCGCAGAGTTTTCCGCTCAAGGTCGCCACCGGCCCCATGCCGGTGCTGGCCAAGTTCGCCGCCGCGCCCTTCGGCATCATCGAGCGCTTCGCCGAGGGGCCGGACGGCCCGGCGCTGCTGCCCGTGACCGTGCGTCGCGTGGAGCGGCAGCTCAAGGTCCAGGGCTGGCAGCCCGGGGCCACGGCAGGCCAGGTGAGCACCTTCACGCCCACGAGCGACGCCGAGATCATCCAGTGGCTGGGCCGCGTGGAGCGGTTCGAATCGCTGTGGCTCAGGCGCGACGAAGCCGAGAAGGCGGTCAGTGATCCGCTGCCGCCGCCCATGAAGAAGGCGCCGACAGGCCAGGAGGGCGACGATGCCGCCAACACCTCGCCGGACGAGCGTGTGTACGTTCAGGCGCGGCGCGTCTCCCTGCTGGCGGGGCGCAAGGGCGTCAAGACGCTGACCCTGCCCGACGCCAGGGGCGATGATCCGCGCCCCTTCGAAGTGGTCGGCATCCCGCTGCCCACGGGCTTCAACGTGGTGGAAATCGCTTCGCCCCGGCTGGGGCAGGCGCTGCTGGGTGCGGGCTACGGCAGCGATCGCACCATGTACGTGCGCACCACGGCGCTGGTCACGAACCTCGGGGTGCATTTCAAGCTGGGGCGTGAAAACGCGCTGGCCTGGGTCACGAGCCTGGACAAGGGCGAGCCGGTGGCGGGCGCCACGGTGCGCGTGTCCACCTGCGCGGGCAAGGAGCTGGCTGTGGCCAAGACGGACGAGCAGGGCATTGCGCGGCTGCAGGGCCTGTCGCCCGAGGCACCCCTGTGCCGGGAACCCGACTGGCGCCAGGCCTACTTCGTGAGCGCGCGCACCCAGGGCGACATGGCCTTCACCTGGAGCGACTGGCAGCGCGGCATCGAGCCCTGGCGCTTCAACCTGCCGAGCAGCATGTCCGAGCAGCCGGACGAGCTGGTGCATACCGTGTTCGACCGCACGCTGGTGCGTGCCGGCGAGACGGTTTCCATGAAGCATCTGCTGCGCGTGCAGACGGGCGGCGGCTTTGCGTTGCCGCAGGAGCGCCCGGACGAGCTCATCGTTACCCATGTGGGCAGTGGCCAGGAGTACCGGCAGCCGCTGGCGTGGCAGCGCACGCCCACGGGCGGGCTGAGCGCGGTCAGTGCCTTTCATGCGCCGCCCGGCGCCAAACTCGGCGAGTACCAGGTGCAGCTGGGCTGGGCGCGTGGCGGGCGGCGCTATGACGGCGGGCTGTTCCGGGTGGAGGAATTTCGCCTGCCGGTGTTCGAGGGCCGCATCGGCCCCGTCGACACCCGGCCGCTGGTGCACGTGCGCGAGCTGCCGACCGCGGTGCAGGTGGCCTATGTGGCCGGCGGCCCCGCGGCGCAGCTGCCGGTGCGGGTCTCGGCCATGGTGCGCGCCAGGACGCTGGATTTCGATGCCTACCCTGGCTTCAGCTTCGCCGTGGCGCGCGAGCGCGAGCAGGCGCAGGATGATGACGTCGACGCCGACACCGAGCCGAGCCAGCCCGAGCAGCAGGCCCGCGTGGTGGCCGACAAGCTCGCGCTCACGCTCGACGGCAACGGCACGGGCCAGGTGACGGTGCCGGACCTGCCCGCCTCGCGCCGTCCGCAGGAGCTCGTGCTCGAAGCCACCTATGCCGATCCGAACGGCGAAATCCAGACGCTGCGCAGCACGCAGCCGCTGTGGCCCGCCGCCGTCATCGCCGGCATCAAGACCGAGGGCTGGGTCTCCTCGGGCAACCGCATGCGGTTTCAGGCGCTGGCACTCTCGCTCGACGGCAAGGTGATGAAGGGCGTGCCGCTCACCGTGCAGGCCATCGCGCGCACCACCACCTCGAGCCGCAAGCGTCTGGTGGGCGGCTTCTACAGCTACGACAACCAGAGCCGGACCAAAGACCTGGGGACCGTGTGCACCGGCGTGAGCGACAGCCGGGGGCTGGTGCTGTGCGATGCCAGGCTGGCCCAGCCCGGCGAGATCCAGCTCGTGGCCACGGCGCGCGACAAGGATGGCAACGAGGCGCAGGCGGCCACCACGGTCTGGGTCACGCGCGAGGGCGAGCTGTGGTTCGGCGGCGACGACAACGACCGCATCGACCTGCTGCCCGAGAAGAAAAGCTACGAGCCCGGCGAAACCGCCAGGCTGCAGGTGCGCATGCCGTTTCGTCACGCCACGGCGCTCGTGAGCGTGGAGCGCGAGGGCATCCTGTCCACGCGGGTGATGCGGCTCGACGGCAAGGACCCGACCATTGAACTGAAGATCGACGAGCACTGGTCGCCCAACGTCTACGTGAGCGCGCTGGTGCTGCGCGGGCGCCTGCGCGAGGTGCCGTGGTACAGCTTTTTCACCTGGGGCTTCAAGGCGCCGCGCGAGTGGTGGCGGGCGTTTCGGGTGGAGGGCAAGGAGTACATCGCGCCCACGGCCATGGTCGATCTTTCCAGGCCCGCGTACAAGCTGGGCGCCACCGAGCTGCGCGTGGGCGCGAAGGCGCACCGCATCGCCGTGAACGTCAAGGCCGACCAGGCGAGCTACCAGGTGCGCGGCACGGCCAGGGTGACGATAGAGGCCACGCTGCCCGACGGCAAACCGGCCGCGCATGCGCAGGTGGCGGTGGCGGCGGTGGACCAGGCGCTGCTGGAGCTGATGCCCAACACCAGCTGGGACCTGCTCGATGCCATGCTGCAGCGCCGCGCCTGGGGCGTGAGCACGTCCACGGCGCAGATGCAGATCGTCGGGCGGCGCCATTACGGCCGCAAGGCCGTGCCCGCGGGCGGCGGCGGCGGCCACGCGCCCACGCGCGAGCTGCTCGACACGCTGCTGCTGTGGAAGCCCCTGGTGGAGCTGGACGCCCAGGGCCGCGCCGTGGTGCAGGTGCCGCTCAACGATGCGCTCACCACGTTCGAGATCGTGGCCGTGGCCGATTCGGGCGTGGGCCTGTTCGGCACCGGCAAGACCAGCATCCGCGCCACGCAGGACCTGCAGATCATCAGCGGCCTGCCGCCGCTGGTGCGCGAGGGCGACGGCTTTCGCGCGCAACTCACGCTGCGCAACACCACCGGGCAGGCGATGAAGGTGCAGGTGGCGCCGCGCGCCACCCTGCTCAAGCTGGAGCGGCAGACGGTGGACATTCCCGCGGGCGAGGCACGCGAGGTGGCGTGGGACGTGGCGGCGCCGGCGCAGCTCGCGGGCACGCGCGCGCAGGCGCTGCTCTGGGAGATCGAGGCGCACGACACGCTCGGCAAGGCGCGCGATGCGCTCAAGGTGAGCCAGCGCCTGATCCCGGCCGTGCCGCTGACGGTGCAGCAGGCCACGCTCACGCAGCTCGATGCCAGCCTGAGCCTGCCGGTGGCCGCGCCGCGCGATGCGCTGCCCGGCCGCGGCGGCCTCAAGCTGGCGCTGCAGCCCAAACTGGCCGAGGGCCTGCCCGGCGTGCGCGATTGGTGGGCCAACTACCCGTTCAGCTGCCTGGAGCAGCGCGCGAGCAAGGCTGTCGGCATGGACGACGCCAAGGCCTGGCAGGTGCTGTCGGCGCAGCTGCCGACCTACCTCGATGAAGACGGCCTGGCGTACTACTTCCCGCCGAGCGCGGGCATGTCGCACCAGGGCAGCGACACGCTCACGGCGTATCTGCTCGCGATGGCCGATGAAGCCTCGCGCCTGCATGCGTCGTTCGCGCTGCCGCCCGATGAGCTCAAGGCGATGCAGCAGGGCCTGGCCGCGTTCGTCCAGGGGCACCTGCAGCGGCGCTTCTGGAGCCCGCGCAAGGATCTCGATCTGCGCAAGCTCTCGGCCATCGAGGCGCTGTCGCGCTACGGCAAGGCCGATGCGCGCTGGCTGGCTTCGATCACCCTCGCGCCCAACGAGTGGCCCACGCATGCCGTGATCGACTGGATCAACATCCTCAAGCGCGTCAAGGCGGTGCCGCAGCGCGAGGCGCGGCTGCAGGAGGCCATGCAGATCATCCGCGCCCGCCTGTCCTGGCAGGGTACGCGCGTGGCCTTCAGCACCGAGCAGAGCGACTACTGGTGGTGGCTGATGCAAAACGGCGACGTGAACCTCGCGCGCCTGATCCTCACCGTGATCGATGACCCGGCGTGGAAGGACGTCATGGGGCGCCTGGCCAACGGCTTCATCGCGCGCCAGCAGGGCGGTGCCTGGCACACGACCACGGCCAATCTCTGGGGTGCGCTGGCGCTGCAGGCGTTCAGCGCCAAGTTCGAGGCCGCGCCCGTCACCGGCATCACGCGTGCGGCCCTGGGTGATGCCCAGGCCAGCGTCGATTGGGCCAGGGTGGTGCGCGCCAAGGCCACGGACGAGGGCGGCGCGATGCACCAGGGCACCTGGTTCGGCGCACCGGTGGCGCCCGGCAACTGGCTGAACAACACCCTGTTCCTGCCCTGGAGCCGCAACATGGCAGGGGGCGAGTTGCGGGTGAGCCACCAGGGCACGGGCAAGCCGTGGCTCACCGTGCAGTCGGTGGCGGCGATCGAGCTCAAGGCGCCGTTCAGCGCGGGCTACACCCTCACGCGCACGGTGACGCCGGTGGAGCAGGCCGACAAGAGCCTGCCCGCGGGCCATTATTCGCGCGGCGACGTGCTGCGCGTGACGCTACACGTGAACGCGCAGACCGACATGACGTGGGTAGCGGTGACCGATCCGGTGCCGGCGGGCGCGACGATCCTCGGCAGCGGCCTGGGGCGCGATTCGGAAATCGCCACGCGCGGCGAAACGCGTGAGGGCGACGGCTGGCCGGCGTTCGAGGAACGCTCGTTCGAAGCCTACCGCGCCTACTACCAGTACCTGCCCAAGGGAGAGAGCATGCTGCAGTACACCGTGCGGCTGAACAACCCCGGCAGCTTTGCGCTGCCTCCGAGCCGGGTCGAGGCGCTGTACGCGCCCGAGATGTTCGGCGAAGCGCCCAATGCCCGTGTCGTGGTGGAGCGCAAGGAAACAGAAAAACAGTAGCATTTCCCGCCGCCCCATCCGCGTTTGCGGCGATTTTGTTATAAAGAGCTGGCGTTCTGCCCGGTGGCCGGGCGCTCTTCGATCAGCGGGAGTGGACCGTGCAACTGGTGCGTAGCCTCGGACACTGGGTGGTGGCCGCCGCCGTGTTGGCGGTGGGGCTGCTGCTCACGTGGATGCTGACGCACCGGCAGCTGCTGGCCAACGAGCAGATGCAGCGCGAACGCCTTTCGCAGGCGGTGAGCGCCACCACCGATGCGCTCGCGCAGCGCGTTCGTGCGTATGCCGATCTGGTTGCCGGGGTGCGGGACCTCTTCCTGGCCAATCCGCAGCTCACCTGGCGCCAGTTCGATCGGGTGGCCCGGGGGCGCGATTTTCCCCGGGACTACCCCGAGCTGCGTCACCTGACATTCACGCGCGTCGTCGGCGCTGCGGAGCTGCCCGCCTTCGAACAGCGCCTGCGTGATCAGGCGCGTGAAGCGGGTGTGGCCGTCGAAGGCCGCATCATCCATCCGGTGCTCGAGCGCTCTGAGCATCACATCATCGAATACCTCTGGTCGCGCGAGGATGAACCCCATCTCCTGGGGCTGGACGTCGGGGGCCATCCCGCAAGCCTGCAAGCGCTGGCGCGGGCGCGCGAGACCGGGGAGCCCGTGGTTTCGCCGCCGCTGGATCCGGCCGGGGCCCGGGATGAGTCGCGGGCCTTCACGCTGCGCTATCCCGTGTTTGACGAAGCCACGCCGGGGGCCGACGGCAGGCCACGCTTCATCGGCACGGTGGCGGCCACCGTGGGCATCGGTGCGATGCTCGACGGCCTGCGGTTCGGTGGCGCGATCCGTCCGGTGGCGCTGCAGTGGCGCGATGACGGGGCCGTCGGGGCGGCGCCAGGGCCGGGTGCCTCGCAGTGGCTGGGGGAAACGGCCGACCTCGGAGCGCTCTGGCAGCAGCGGGGTCCGCAGCAGGAGGCCACGCTGCCGATTCTGGGCAGGCGCTGGCGGCTCATCTATGTGCCCGCGCAGCCGCTGCTGTCCTCGGCCGAAGCCATGCTGCCGCGCTGGATGGCGGGCGCGGGCGGTACGCTGTCCGTGCTGCTGGCGCTGGGCGCGTGGTTGCTGCTGGCCCAGCGCGCGCGCGCCGCAGCGCTGGTGGATGAGGCGGACGCCAGGCACCGAAGCAGCGAGCAGCGCCTGCGCGCGATGTTCGAGCAGGCGGCGGTGGGCGTGGCCATGATCGACATGCGCACGCTGCGCTTCGAGCGTGTGAATCGCAAGTTCTGCGACATGCTCGGGTACACGAGCGAGGAAATGCTGAAGCTGTCCGTGTCCGACGTCTCCCACGGTCGGGATGCGGCGGTCAATGACGATCTGCGCGATCAGCTCAGGCAGGGGAAGATTTCCGCCTTTCACATGGAAAAGTGCATGCTGCGCAAGGATGGCTCCGAGGTCTGGGTGGACCTGACGGTGGCACCGGTGCTGCGCGATGGGGGCCTGCCGCAGCACAACGTGGGCGTTATCCAGGACATCTCCGAGCGGCGCGCGATGCGCGAGGAACTCCAAGCCAGCGAGCAGCGCCTGCGCGCCATCCTCGACCACCTGCCGCTGGGCATCGCCATGTGGCACAGCGGCCGCGTGGTGTTTCGCAACCGCTCGTTCGTCCAGCTTACGGGTTACGGCGAGGGCATCATGATGACCGGCGAGCAGTGGTGGCGCATGGCCTACCCGAATGATGCGGTGCGCCAGCGCGCGCAAACGCGCTGGAAGGAGCGGACCCTGCGGGCCAAGTCGCACGGCGGCTTCGTCGAGTGGGATGAATACGAAATCTGCTGCGCCGACGGGCGCATGAAGCCGGTCGGCATCTCGGGCATTTTGCTCAAGAGTTCGCAGCTTTTCATTCTGGAAGACCTGAGCCAGCACAAGGCGGCCGAGGATGAAATCAACGCCCTGGCCCATTACGACGCGCTCACGGGGCTGGCCAACCGGCGCATGCTGGTCGAGCGTTTCGGCCACGCGCTGGCCGCCAGCGCCGCCAACGGGCAGTGCGGCGCGGTGCTGATGCTCGATCTGGACCACTTCAAGACGCTCAACGAGACGCGCGGGCACGAGCGTGGCGACGCGCTGCTGCGGCTGGTGGCGGCGCGCCTGCGCGCCTGCGTCGGGCAGGACGATCTGCTCGCGCGCCATGGCGATGATGAATTCGTCGTGGTGCTCGCGGGTACGCACGCGACGCTGGAGCAGGCGCGCACCCAGGCGCGTGCGGTGGGCGAGCGCATTCTCGGCGCCTTGCGCGCGCCATTCCGGATCGAGGGCGGGCTCCACCACGCCACGATCAGCGCGGGGGCCGCCGTGTTTCTCGGGCAGGAAGAGGCCGTGGACGAATTGCTGCGCCAGGCGGACATGGCCATGCACCAGGCCAAGGCCGCCGGACGCGACACGCTGCGCTTTTATGATCCGCGGATCCAGACGCAGGTGCAGGCGCGCGCGAGCCTGGAGCGCGACCTGCGCGGCGCGCTGGAGCTGGGCCAGTTCGAGCTGCGCTACCAGGCGCAGGTGCGCGGCGGGCGCATCACCGGTGCCGAGGCGCTGGTGCGCTGGCGCCATCCGGGCGGAAACACCGTTTCCCCCGCCGAATTCATTCCGTTGGCCGAAGAGACGGGGCTGATCATGGCGCTGGGCGACTGGGTTCTGCGCAGCGCCTGCGCCCAACTGGTGCTGTGGGCGCGCCAGCCCCGGCTGGCCGAGCTGTCGCTGGCCGTGAACATCAGCCCGCGGCAGTTTGCACAGAGCGATTTCGTGGCGCAGGTGCTGGCAGCCATCGCGGGCAGTGGCGCCAATCCGCGCCGGCTGGAGCTGGAAGTGACCGAGGGGTTGCTGCTGCAGGATGTGGAGGACACGATCGCCAAGATGATTCAGCTCAAGGCCTACGGCCTCGATTTTTCGCTCGATGATTTCGGCACCGGCTATTCGTCGCTCGCCTACCTCAAGCGCCTGCCGCTCGATCAGCTCAAGATCGACCAGAGCTTCGTGCGCGACGTGCTCGTGGACCCCAACGATGCGGCGATCGCGCGCACCGTCGTGGCCCTGGGCAACAGCCTGGGCCTGCGCGTGATCGCCGAAGGGGTGGAAACCGAGGCGCAGCGCGTGTTCCTCAAGCGCCATGGGTGCGATGCGTGGCAGGGCTATCTGCTGAGCCCGCCGGTGCCCGCGCCGGACTTCGAGGCACTGGTGCGCAGAGGCGTTTCGTTCCCATGAAGGCCGTGGCGTCGTGGGCGCTGGCGCTGGCCATGGCCGTGCCTGCCGTGTCGGCCTGGGGTCTGCCCGCCTTCGACGAGGTGCGCGCGGCTTATGCATCATCGGAAACTTTGGTGCGCTCGCGCGAAGGCGAGGTGATCGAGCGCGTGCGCACCGACCCCACGGTGCGCCGGGGCGCGTGGCAGGAACTGGGCGACGTGTCCGCCGCCCTGCGCCAGGCGATGGTGCTGAGCGAGGACAAGCGCTTTTACGAGCACAGCGGCGTGGACTGGGCGGCCGTGTCCGCCGCCGCCTGGAGCAACCTGCTGAACCAGCGCACGCGCGGCGCGAGCACCATCACGATGCAGCTCGCCAGCCTGCTCGATGAAGACCTGCGGCGCACCGGCGGCGGGCGCAGCCTGATCACCAAGGCGCAGCAGGCGCTCGCCGCGCGCGAGCTGGAGCAGGGCTGGCGCAAGGACCAGATCCTGGAAGCCTATTTGAACCTGGTGCCGTTTCGCGGCGAGATGGTCGGCATCGACGCGCTCAGCCGTACGCTGTTCGACAAGGCGGCGCATGGCCTGGACGCACGCGAGAGCGCCGTCGCCGCCGCCCTGGTGCGCGCGCCCAACGCCAGCGCGGCCGACGTGGCGCAGCGCGCCTGCGCGCTGCTGCGCGCGATGCGCCGCCCGGCGGATTGCGAGGCGCTGGGCCTGTACAGCGCCGCCGCGCTGCAGCGCCGGGCCTTCGATGCGATGGACGGCATCGCGCCGCACTTCGCACGCCAGTGGCTGCGCGCGGGCGCGGCCGCGGGTGAGCGCACGCCGATCAGCGCGCCGCTGCAGCATGTCGCGGTGCAGACGCTGACGCGGCATCTGCGCGAGCTGCAGGGGCGCCATGTGCAGGACGGCGCGCTCGTCGTGCTGGACAACGCCAGCGGTGAGGTGCTGGCGTGGGTGGGCTCGTCGGGCGCGCTCAGCCAGGCGGGCGAGGTCGATGGCGTGCTGGCGCTGCGCCAGCCCGGCTCCACGCTCAAGCCGTTTCTGTATGCCCAGGCGCTGGCCGAGCGGCGCCTCACGGCCGCCTCGCTGATCCACGACGCGCCGACGCAGATTCCCACGGCCGGCGGCCTGTACATCCCGCAGAACTACGACCATGAGTTCAAGGGCTGGGTGTCGGTGCGCACGGCGCTCGCTGCCTCGCTGAACGTGCCGGCGGTGCGCACGCTGGTCATGGTCTCGCCCGATGCCTTCTTCGCGCAGCTGCGCGCGCTCGGCCTGCCGCTGCGCGAGTCCGGCGGCTACTACGGCTACAGCCTGGCGCTGGGCGCGAGCGAGGTGACGCTGCTGCAGCTCGCCAACGCCTACCGGGCGCTGGCCAATGGCGGGCGGTATGCGCCCGCGAGCCTGCGCCTGGGCCAGCCGGCGCCGAAGGCCGCGCAGGTGCTGCCCGAGGCGGCCGCCTTCACCGTCGGCGACATGCTCTCGGACGCGAATGCGCGCGTGCCCACCTTCGGGCCCGACAGCGTGCTGAACACGCGCTTCTGGACGGCGGTGAAAACCGGCACCAGCAAGGACATGCGCGACAACTGGGCCGTGGGCTGGTCCGCGCGCTACACCGTGGGCGTGTGGGTGGGCAACGCGGCGGGCGGCCCGATGCACGACGTCAGTGGCGTGAGCGGCGCCGCGCCCATCTGGGCCGATGTGATGGCCTGGCTGCATCGCAAGACACCGAGCGCCGCCCCGCCGCCCCCGCAGGGCGTGGTGCACCAGGCCGTGCGCTTCACGGCGCCGAGCGCCGAAGCCGCGCGCAAGGAATGGTTCATCGCGGGGACGCAGCAGGCGCGGTTTGCCATCAAAACAGGAGCTGCAAGCGCTTATGGGGCAAGCGTTGAGGCCGAAAACCAATCTGAAACCCATGGCGAGGGCGGCGCGCCGCGCGCCCGCATCCTCGCGCCCGCGCCGCACACGGTGCTGGCGCTGGACCCGGACATTCCGCCCGAGCACCAGCGCGTGTGGTTCGAAGCCGCGGGCGGCAAGGCCCTGGCCTGGCGCATCGATGGCAGGCGCGTGGGGCAGGGCGCGCGCGTGGCGTGGTTGCCCTGGCCGGGGCGCCATACCGTGGAGCTCGTCGATGCGGCGGGGCGGCGGCTCGATGCGGTGCGCATCGTGGTGCGCGGGGCGGGCGTCAGGTGATCCCCAAGTGATCCTATAGTGAGGGCTGCTTGATGCAAGGTGCATGCCATGAACATTTCCAGCTTGCTGCGGCGCAGCGCGCAGCTCTTTCCTGATCGCCCCGCCCTGCTGCACGGCGCGCGGGTGCTGCACGACTACCGTCAGCTCGCGGCCCGCGTGGCGGCGCTCGCGGCCTTTTTGCGCGAACGCTGCGCCGTGGCGCCTGGCGATCGCGTGGCGATCTACAGCGCCAATGGCCCGCAATATCTTGAGGCGCAGCACGCGATCCACTGGTGCGGCGCCGTCACCGTGCCCGTGAACTACAAGCTGCACGCGCGGGAACTGGCCTACGTGCTGCAGGACAGCGGCGCGCGCGTACTCTGCACCTCGCCCACGCTGCACGACGCGGCGCGCCAGGCCTGCGCGGCGGGCGAGCGCGTGCTGGTGCTCGGCAGCGCCGAGTGGGAGCAGGCGGCGCACGGCACCCCCATGGCCCTGCACGACGCCGCGCCCGAGGACGTGGCCTGGCTGTTCTACACCTCGGGCACCACCGGCCGGCCCAAGGGCGTGATGCTCACGCAGCGCAACCTGCTGGCGATGACCATGGCCTACTTCACCGACGTGGACGAGGTCGCGGCCGGCGACGCGATGGTCTACGCCGCACCCATGTCGCACGGCGCCGGGCTCTACAACTACGCGCACCTGCTGCGCGGCGCGCGCCACGTGGTACCCGAATCGGGCGGGTTCGACCCGGCAGAGCTGGCCGACCTGGCCGCGCGCATCGGCCACCTCACGCTCTTCGCCGCACCCACCATGGTGCACCGCCTGGTTGCGCACTTGCAACGTGCGGGTGGGGACGGCAGCGGCTTCAAGACCATCGTCTACGGCGGCGGGCCGATGTACGTCGAAGACCTGCGCCGGGCCATGGACGTCATGGGCCAGAAGTTCGTGCAGATCTACGGCCAGGGCGAGTCACCGATGACCATCACCGCACTCGCCCGCGAGCAGCTCATGGCCACCGACCATCCGCGCTGGACGGATCGCATCGCCTCGGTCGGCGTGGCGCACGCCTGCGTGCAGGTGCGCGTGGCCGACGCCGAGGATAGGGACGTACCCACGGGCGAACTCGGCGAGGTGCTGGTACGCGGCGAAACGGTGATGGCCGGCTACTGGAACAAGCCCGAAGCCACGGCGCAGACGCTGCGCGGCGGCTGGCTGCACACCGGCGACATCGGCAGCCTGGACGCCGACGGTTTCCTGACTCTGCGCGACCGCAGCAAGGACGTGATCATCTCGGGCGGCTCCAACATCTACCCGCGCGAGGTGGAAGAGGTGCTGCTGCTGCACCCGCGCGTGAGCGAGGTGGCGGTGGTCGGTGAGCGCGACGCCGATTGGGGCGAGATCGTCGTCGCCTTCCTCGTGGCTGAGGGTGAGCCTGTGCCCGATGCCGAGCTGGACGCGCTGTGCCTGAGCCACATCGCGCGCTTCAAGCGCCCGAAGCACTACCGCTGGCTGCCCAGCCTGCCCAAGAATGCGTATGGGAAGGTGCTCAAGACCGAATTGCGGGCGAAGGTGGGGTAGATGGGAGAGGCGGGTGTTTTACGCTGTGCGGTCTTGTGGGGGGTGCGGCGGCTATCGGCCAAGAGCGGCAAGTGGCGTTAAGAAAAGCGGTCATTCAACGCGAAGGTAACCGGCGGACCATAGGCGGGCGAATGCCCGCCGCGAGTACGTCCGTGTTGACCGATCTGTGCCTGCACCCGCATGGAAGTGCATGCCCGCACAAAGTCGTCATTCCGGATTTGCAGCACGATTCACCCAATCAGTGATGATGCGTCTGAACCCTTCGTCGTGATTCATGAACACGTCAACAATCTTCTTGACCTCCTCAGCATTCGCGTCGATAAGACTTGGGATTGACCCGCGGATCTCCTGTGGGGCTGTGAGTACAGCAGCACCTTGCACGCGGACTCTCTCCGGGCCGTCGGGGCCTTCTCTAAAAACCGCTTGCGACAACCCCAAATCGCGCATGATGTCCTGATCAAAGCTTCGATGCCCACCGAAATGGTGCGCCATGAAGTAGCCGAATGGGTCGCCGTCAAAGTAGTTCCTGACGATCGGCTCGAATGCAATGCTAGATCCATCCCACTCAAGCAACCCGATGAATTGTTCCGTCTGGTTTTCTCCGCGTTGGATCGTTAGACGGAACGTTGGAGCAAACCCGGGATACTCGAATGCCATCCCGGCTACAGCTCGAAGAACGTCGTCATTGCAGAATGCGGCAATGGAAACGGACGCGGCCCCTGTCCGCTGGGCGTACATGAGCAAGTCCTTGAGCGCACCTCGCCATGTTGGGCTATAGAAGCAGACATTCTCAATTGCTGCTGACAGCGCGCTCATCTGCGGCCCAGAGCTAACCTTTGCGTCCATCCGTAGATGGATGTCCGACGTCCCTTGATGTCCGATGAGCTCAGAGACAATCGCTTCATCAGATATGAAGTCGGTCACGAACCTGCCGTGCCGGAAAATGTGAACTTCGGCCTGCTTGCCTTCACCGAACCAACGCCCTGCTTTTTCGGGGTGGGAGATCTCTGAATCGGTGCAGTGCAGCGAACCATAAAGGGCGTCGTATCCAGGAAGCCAAACTTGGTCCGCTGACTCCGAAATTCGATCCTCCTCCTCAACCAAGCCAGAGATGCCGTCGACGTACTCCTGGTACTCCTCTTCGCCGAGTCGTCGCCGTAGAAGCGCCTGATACTCGTTTAACGACAGCTCCTGCTGCGCGAAATACAAGAAGGTCTTGTCCGAGATCCTGGCGTCCGTAGGCCGCGATCGAACAAGGACAAAGTCTCTGAGTCCGGATGCTTGCATGTGATCCGCGATGTTTTCCGCCGCAAGATCCGCCGCCGATTGGGATTGAAACGCCCAAAGGAAATGTCGTGTCGAGAATTTCCGCTGCTTTGACGTCTCTATCGGCTCCACCGCTTCTGTGCGCTCTGGCAAACCGGAGCTGTCGAGGATCACCTTTCCAGCCGAGACCTCGTAGGAAGCCCGCTGCAGGAATTCCGAGTACGGGACAAGCAGTTCGTGCCACTCGACGGCCAGAATGACCAGCCGGTAGTCCAGCTCACGTACAAGGTACTTCGACCGAAGAAGCGCCGCATACTTAAAGAGCTCCTGTAGCGCCTCTCGGGCTGCCGCGTCTGTCTTCTTTATCTCGATGACGACGAGTCTTCCTTTTGAGTCGCGGGCAAGAATATCCAAGAAGCCAGATGCACCGTGTTCGTTGCGCAAGTAGTGCTCGCGCTGTACGAGCTGAAGCCCCGGCTCGATCAGCTCGAGTCGTTGCATTAACGAGTCGCGGATTGCGCTTTCGTTGGGAGTCGTCATGCTTGCCCCGTGCAGGCTAACGTGAGAGTTAAGCGGCTGGCTGTAAGCCAGTCCGACTTGAATGATGGGATGGACTCCCCCGTTTGTTTGCGCGACAAATGCGCACTGGTCTTCATTGGCGTGGGGATCAGGTCTTCAAACGAAAGGAGTCCGAGATGAATGCTACAACCGTCGCCGTTGATCTGGCAAAGTCCGTCTTCCAACTCGCCGTGGCCGATAAGCATTGGCGCGTCATCGATACTCAGCGCCTCACGCGCACGCAGTTCGAGCGCTGGTTTGCCAATCACGATGTCGGCTTGGTCGTGATGGAGTCCTGCGGCTCGGCGCACCACTGGGCGCGCTGGCTCAACGGCCTGGGTATCGACGTGAAGCTGCTGCCCGCGCAGTACATCCGCGCCTACGTCAAGCGCAACAAGACTGATGCAGTGGATGCGGCAGCCCTGCTCGAAGCGGCGCGGTCCTCCGACATTCGTCCCGTGCGCATCAAGTCGGTCGAGCAGCAAGCCCTGCAAGGCCTGCACCGCATTCGCAGCCTGTGGATGGGCACGCGCACCAGCCGCATCAATGCGCTGCGCGGCTTCTGCCGCGAGTTCGGCATCGCCATTCCCGTCGGTGCGCGCACCGGTATCGAAGCGATCAGCCGGGTGCTGGCAGACCCGCGCTCGGCGGTGCCGGACATGATCCGGGGCACGGCCAGGCTGCTGATCGAGGAAATCCGGCTGCTCGAAGCGCGCATTGCGCAACTCGAACGCGAGTTGGCCGAGATCGCCCGCCACAGCCCGGCGTGCACCACGCTGCTGTCGATTCCGGGCATTGGCTTGCTCACGGCCACCGCGATGGTGGCGGCCACCTCGGGTGATGTCTCGCACTTCAAGGACGCTCGACACTTTGCCAGCTGGTTCGGGCTCACGCCACGCGAATACAGCTCGGGCAGCTCGCGCTATCTGGGACGCATCTCCAAGAAGGGCGACCGATACCTGCGCATGCTGCTCACGCACGGCGCCAGGAGCGTGCTGCGCGCGGCTGCTGTGGCCGTGAATGCGGGGCGCCAGGTGTGCGGTATCCGCCAATGGGCGCTGGCGGTGCAGCAGCGCACCCATCACAACAAGGCCGCCTGCGCGCTGGCCAACAAGCTCGCGCGCATCTGCTACGCCACGCTGCGCGACCACGCGCCGTTCGCAGAATCTGAGCGGATCAGCAAGAAACTGAACCGCGAGAGCTTTGCGATGCCCGCCTGAGGGCGGGCACGCCGGCCCTCGGAAAACCGTCACCAGAAAAGAAGAAGTCACCTCACCACGCTTGCGACGAGATTGATCGACCATCATGGCCAAACGGGTCCACCCCACACGCATTGACGCCGATAACACTTCCGGCTCGCCCGCAGCCGCTTGTATCGATTGGCGCATGTGTGACGCAGATTCCATGTCGGCACGGGACACCAACGATCCCACCCCAGATGCCGGATATACGACTGCAGGCGATTCCCAACAGGCCACCCTATCGGTCAGTTTCTTGCGCTTGAGGGGGAGTCCATATACGCCGGGTTAGCCCTTGACCAGCCACGATAAGAAACAGAGAGCAGCGGCGCATGAAGTAATCCACCCAATGGCCTGCAACAGGAGCATGCCTCGTCGTTGCGAAATACGGAAGGACGAGTAAGTAGCGAAGATGGGTTGGACTTGCTCATACATCCAGAGCGGGGCAGCCGTAAGGAGCACGGCAAACCCTCCAAGCGCGAGGGCGGGGGGAATTTGGGAGGCGCCGTATGCAGCAACGTGAAGAAATGAAGCCATGACGCCCCAGCCCGCGATGCCTCCCGCAAGCCCGGAAAAGCTGATGAGGGAGCCAGTATGAAGGCAGAGCGCAAGTGACTTGGCACCAGAGGGGCGAGGGGTGCTCGCGATCAACATTAGGCCAACAACAAACAGTGCACCGAAAGCGGCAGGCCCAAAGATTTCTGGCGAGACCAGAAAAGAAAACGCTTCATTCGCGCGGGGGATGCCCTGCTGTTTGGCTAACGTGGCTATCGCTGCAAGAGCAGCCGTGCCGAGATAGGTTTTGGTCTTCATAGAGAGGGCTAACGTAGAGCTGACCGGCGCTGCGCGGCTTTATCGCGCAGCGTCCAGCGACCGAAGGGAGCGAGGTCGAGCGTCATGTTATGCCGCCCCCAAGTATGCTTGGCAGAGAGCCTTGAGTTCACGGTTTTCCTTGGCGAACCAGTCTACGAGACCCTCCACATTATCCTGAGCGGTGGCGTACTCACGGTCATGTGGATTGTTCTGGCCGCCCGCAATGCGGTCGACCAGCTTCTGGAGCTTCCACGCGGCATTAACGAATGCCTTTGCTTTCTCCTCAACATCCGGCATATCCAGATGTCCATGCTGGTCGATTTCCCATTTGAAAGTGTCAATACGGTCCGTAAGCTCTCGGCTTCGGTTTACTTCGCCCAAGTGATAAAGCGTCCAGTACGTTGAGCAATACTTGGAGAAGTGGTGCATTGATTGGAACACTTGCAGCCGTAACGGGCGGCGGCTTTCGCGAACCGCAATGAGATTGGCCCGTTCCGCAGCTATCCTTTGCCCACGTGCGTAGACCGCCGAGAGAACGGATATCAGCAACGCAATGGTTGCAATGACGTCGGAGACCTTGATGTCCAGATCAAGCGGCATAACGTTCAAGGTCAGGGGCGCTGCGCGGCTTTATCGCGCAGCGTCCCCTGCACCGCCGGGTTAGCCCGCACTCGTGCCTAGCTTTGTCGGATATGCACGGCTGTTGTGATTGCCACATTACTGAGCCTCCTCAAGGATTGGTGAGGCACCGTTCTCGCGGACGATTTTAATCTTTGCGTGTGAAAGCAACCAGTACAAGGGAAACGGCGAAGCAAGACCGCACTTCCGGCAGGTTAACGTTTCTTTTAAGTACATCTCGGCAGCGTTTTCTCGCGTGAGTCGAAGTGGAGTTGCGCAGTGCAGGCAGTTCAGAAACGGATGAAGGTTCTTTGTAAGGAGGCGCGCAACATGTTGCTGCTTGCCATTTGAAGACAGGGACTCATAGCAACCCATCGTTGAAAGTATTAGGTGTGAAACCGTTTGCTCGTTTGCACGAAGAATTTGTGAAAAGCATTCGAGCGCCACTTGCATGGCATAGATGAGCACATAGGGCAGATTCGCGTATAGGAGTTCGTAGAGGTGATCTGACCCCGCATCGTGGAAGATGAAGTTGATATTCAAGTCCTCCGTCCGAAGTAGTTCCCCTTGGGAGGTAATCAGGTGCGTTGCGCGCTGCCAGATCGGTTCAAAGCTCTTTTCATGGGACTTTGAATAGATCATGTCGTGAAGCAGATCTTCGGCGAACGCCTCCTTGGTCGCCAATCGAGCAATTGCACCTGCGAGTATTTGAATTCGCCTCTCGGGCTTGATGCCATTTAACGCTGTAGCAGTGTTGCTCTCAAAGCGTGCGATGAAGTCGTCACTGTCTGACAGCAGCCAGGACAGAAACAGGAGGTTCTCCTTCAACGGCTTTCGAAGTAACGCAAACCCAACAGCAAACTTTCGCTTTTCAAAGCAAATGAGTGCCTCGTAGAGGAAATGAAGCATGTCACTCGTTAGGCCCAAAGTCAGATGGCTAACGATATGGTGCTTGTACTGGCGCAGCAGGCCATGCTGTTTCAAGAACTGAAACAGGTCAATATCAACGTCCTTCACATTCGAATCCGCTAACGCCTTTTCGAAAGCGTTCGTAATCCACAGATGCGCTCCGCTGGCCTCGTATTGCACGAGCAGTTGAACCATCTGATCGTGTAAGTGAAAGCAGAATTCATGTGCCTTCCAGTGCTTTGGTGGCAGAACCAAAAGCCTTTGAGGATCAATAATTCCGATTGAGCGCATGAGGAATGTCTTGTGCGGGCTAACGTAATGTATCCCGCAGAACTTGCGGGATAAGCTGGACGATGCGGGATATTCTGGGCACGGTTTCTTCCTGAAAGTGGCTTGCAGCCTGGGTTGGTGCTCGGTACACTGTGTAAGAACACAGTTATAACGTTCCCATGAAACCCGGCACGCCTGTTTTGCACTCCACACGACTGCTGGACCAGGTCCGGGAGCGTGTTCGCTACCTTCACTATAGCCTCAGCACCGAGAAGGCCTACCTGTACTGGGTGCGCTTTTTCATCCGTTGGAGCGGGCGCTCGGAGGGCATGCGGCATCCGCGCGACATGGGTGCGCCAGAGGTGGAGGCGTTTTTGACCATGCTGGCGACTGAGCGCAGGGTTTCGGCATCCACACACAACCAGGCTCTCAGCGCGTTGCTGTTTCTTTATCGGGAAGTGCTGGGCATCAATTTGCCTTGGCTCGAAGGCGTCAATCGCCCAGCGCAAGAGCGCCGCATCCCCAGTGTATCGACCAAGGAGGAAGTGGCCGCGTTGTTCCAATTTCTGGAGGCTGATATGCGACTCTTAGCGCAACTGCTCTACGGCACCGGCATGCGTCTAATGGAGGGACTGCGGCTACGCATCAAGGACGTGGACTTTGACCGCCATGTGATCGTCGTCCGTGAAGCCAAGGGCAACAAAGACCGGGTGGTGATGTTGCCACGCGCTTTGGTTTCCGCATTGCAGTCAACAGTGGCTGCACGCCCGATGTGTTTGGGAGCAGGACCGGCAGGCGCAGCGTGGTGGAGTGCAGACACCGCATGCGCTGGAGCACAAGTATCCCCAGGTAGGCAGTACCTGGGGGTAGTTCTGGTTGTTTTCCTCGCCCACGTTCTCTGTAGACCCGCATTCAGGTGCTGAACGCCGCCATCATTTGTTTGAAGAGCGGTTGCAACGGGCGGTCAAAAAGGCCGTGGCCCAGGCTGGTATTTGCAAGCCCGTCTCCGTGCACACCCTGCGCCACAGCTTCGCCACGCACTTGCTGCAATCTGGCACCGACATCCGCACGGTGCAGGAGCTTCTCGGGCACAGCGATGTCTCTACCACCATGATCTATACGCATGTACTGAAGGTGGCCGCGGGAGGAGCGGTTAGCCCGCTGGATGCGTTGGGTTTCGGAGCATGAAGACTGCTTTGCGGTGGATGGATGAACGTCTCTTTGGGGTCGGAATCTGCCATTGCGATCTCCTATTTACGAAGTGCGGACGGCTCGGCAAAAGCACCGTCGCATCGTCACGCATGCTCCGCCGCAGCGGACAGTCGCTCCGCATGCTCCGCGCACACCTCCCGGAACCCCGCGCTGATGCGCTTGTCCCCCTCCGCGGCCTGCCAGAAATCCCGCGCTGCCCCCCATGCCGCATGCCACACCTCGCGCTGCTGCGGCAGCGGCAGTGGCGGCTCGAAGGCGCGCACCGGCACCTCGCCGCCCGGCAGCGGGGCGTGCAGCATGGGCAGCATGTCGTAGGCCGGGGCCAGCGCCAGACGGCCTTGCATGGGGCGCAGGGCCAGGTTGCCCAGGTGCATGTCGGTGTTGGCGATCAGGCGGCCGAACCACCACAGGTGGGCAATGCGCTGAGCGTCCTCCGGCGCCAGCCAATCTTGCGCCACAAGGCGCGTGGCCAGCACCGTCCAGTCGCGCGAGGGGGCGCCCAGCAGGGTGGCGTTGGCGGTTTCCATGCTGCACAGCGGGCTGCGGCCGTGCTCGCCGTGGCGATCGAACCGCTCCACCTCCAGAAAGGTGCGCCCGCCGTGCTGCAGGATCCGGCTGGTGGCCGTCTGCACACCGGGCAGGCGCGCGGCGTGCTCAAGCGCCAGGTGTTCGCACACCAGCAGGTCGGACCAGCGCTGCACCGTGGGCGATGCGGCGTCGGCGCCCGAGAACTTGACCAGCACGTGCGGCGTGCCGCTGGCCGTGCCGGGCGGCAGGTTGCGCCGCGCGGCGAATTTGGGGAATTCGCCCGCCGCGCTGGAGCCCGGCACGCCGCTGGCCACGGCCTCGTCGGCCAGTTGGGCGTAGGCCGCGGCGGTGGCTTGCGGCGTGAATGGCGGGGGCAGCGCCTGCCGCTGGGTCTGCCACAGCGCATAGGCGTCGTTGCCGACGATCCAGCAGCCGCTGGTGTCGCTGCCGCGCAGCGAGAGGACGTGCAGCACGTCGTCATCGCTCCAGGCCTGCGGATCGGGCGCCACGCCCAGGGCACGGTGTTCGGCGCGGGCGAACAGGCGGCCCATGTAGCCCTGCGGGCGCATGTCGTACAGCGGGTAGGGCAGGCCGGGCCACCAGCCGTCGCGCGCCTCGTCGGGCACGGGCCAGCCGCTGCCGGCCAGCGGCATCCAGCAGCCGCCACCCTGCAGTGCGGCCAGCGGCGCCAGCAGTTCGGCCTGGCCTTCGGGGGTGATGGCATACACGGGCAGGTCGGCCAGCACGCCCCGGCCCGCATGCAGCGGGCGGCGCAGCGCGTAGCGCGCGCGCCGGGCCTTGCCCGCGCCCACCAGCTCACCGGGCGGCAGGCGCTGCAGCAGGCGGTGCAGCGTGGGCACGCTCACGCCCAACGCGCCGGCCAGGTCAGCGGCGGCGGCCGGGGTGCGCACGGCGAGGGCGGTACGCAGTCGGTGGAGGTCGTCTGTAGGCATGAATGAGAAGATTTTTGAGAAGATTTATAACTTGAAAATCATGATGAATCAATTACTTGTTCACGATAAAACGTGAATAGTGAGAAGATTTATGGAAGATGCGCAAGGCATGGGCTGCGCTGCCCCGCCATGCTCCATGGGCGTGGCGGAGTGGCTGCCTGCCCGCTTGCTCGTCAGGCGGCCACGCCCGTCTGCCGCAGGCACCACGCCTCGAAGTCCTGCAGCGCCAGCGGCCTGCTGTAGTAGTAGCCCTGATAGGTGGTGCAGCCCATGGCCGCGAGCAGATCGCGCTGCCCGGCGGTTTCCACGCCTTCGGCAATCACCGTCAGGCCCAGGCCCCGGGCCAGCGCGGCGATCGAGCGGGCGATGGTGGCGTCGTTGCCGTCCGTTTCCAGGTCGCGCACGAAGCCCTGGTCGATCTTGAGCTGCTGCAGCGGCAGGCGCTTGAGGTAGGCCAGCGATGAATAGCCGGTGCCGAAATCGTCGAGCGAGAACTGGATGCCATGGGCCTGCAGCGCGCTCATCGTGGCGATCACCGCGTCGGCGTTCTGCACCAGCAGGCTTTCGGTCAGTTCCAGCTTCAGGCGCCCGGGTGGCGCGCCCGTGCTCGCGAGCAGCTCCAGCACTTCCTGCATGAAGCCCGGCTCCAGGAACTGCGCGGCGCTCACGTTCACGGCCAGCACCAGATCGGCGAACGCTGGTTGGCCTTTCCAGGCGGCCAGTTGCTCACAAGCGGTTTGCAGCACCCAGCGCCCCAGCGGCGCGATGAGCCCCGTCTCCTCGGCCAGCGCGATGAAGAAGCCCGGCGTGATCAGGCCGCGCTGCGGATGCTGCCAGCGCACCAGCGCTTCGGCGCCGACGACCGCGAGATGACGCCCCTCCTGCACCGTGACCTGGGGCTGGTAGTGCAGGCGCAGCTCACCGGCGGCGATGCCTGCGCGCAGTTCGCGCTCGATGCGCATGCGCTCGCTCACGGCCTGTTCGAGCTGGCTGTCGAAGAAGTGCAGGTTCCCCCGGCTGTTTTGCTTGGCCTCGTACATCGCCAGTTCGGCCTGCTTGAGCAGGGCGTTGGCGTCGAGCTGCCCGTCGGCGAAGAGCACCACGCCCATGCTGGCGCTGCCCTGGTAGTCGGTGCCGCCGATGCGGCAGGGCTGGGCCAGCGCCTGCAGGATGCGCGTGCCCATGGCTTCGGTCTGCGCGGCCGCCTGGTCGCGGCTGGCGCAGGCGGGGTGCAGCACGATGGCGAATTCGTCCCCGCCGGGGCGCGCCACCGTGTCGCTGGCGCGCACGCAGGCGCCGATGCGCTCGCCCGCCAGGCGCAGCAGCGCATCTCCCTGGGGGTAGCCCATGCTGTCGTTGAACGACCGGAAGTCGTCCCAGTCGAGCAGCAGCAGCGCGGCGTATTCGCCGCTGCTGCTGACCTGCCTGATGGCTTCGCCCAGGCGCTCGCGCAGCAGGGCGCGGTTGGCCAGGCCGGTGATCACGTCGTGAAAGGCCAGCCGCTCGATTTCCTCCCGGGCGCGCTCGCGCTCCGCCAGGTCGGTGTAGCAGGCGATCATGTGGGTCACGGTGCCCGTGGCGTCCGGCACGGCCGTGATGGTCATCCATTTGGGGAAGACGTCGCCGCTCTTGCGCCGGTCCCAGACCTCGCCCGACCACTGGCCCGTCTGCTGGATGGTCTGAACCATGGTGGCGTAGAAGGCCGCATCGTGGTGGTTGGAGCGGAACATCTTGGGCGTGTTGCCCAGCATTTCCTCGGGGCGGTAGCCCATGAGCTCGCAGAACGCCGCGTTCACGCGCTGGATATGGGCGCGTGCGTCCGTCACCATCACGGGCTGCGTGGTGCGAAAGATGGCCTCGGCCACGCGCCGCTCGTCTTCCAGCTCGCGGATGCGCGCCTGGGCCTCGGCGAGTCGCCTGCTGTCGAAGGGGCTGGGCATGGCGGGCGCGCGGGTTTCAGGGCAGCGGACGCGGCTCGCCTGCCATCACCACCGCCTTGCGCGGCAGGTGCAGCATGGTCAGGCCGTCGAGCATGAAGAAGCCCGCTTCCCACGGGTTCTTGAGGATGAAGGCGGTGCGCACTTCTTCATACAGCGCCGTGCCCTTGGGGATTTCGTGCGCCACGGATTCCATGATGGTGTAGTTCCAGTGGATGGCCTCGTCGAACGTGAACTTGGCGCGTTCGTCAATAACGAAGAAGCACCGTGGCTCGCGTTGCAGGACCGAGAGCTTGAAGGTGCCGGGCTCGATGATGAGAAAGACGTCGTCGTCCTCGCTCGTGAGAAAGGCGAGCACCGTGGTGTGCGGCTGCCCGGGCGTGAGCGTGGTGAGCACGCCGACCTTGTTCATGTGGTCCTTTTCCTCGGGCGGCGCCATCCGCGCGAGCGCGGTGAGCGGCAGCGGCCGCTGCGGGCGGGCGTCGGGCGGGTAGTCGTAGCCCGGCGCGCGGATGTCCTCGACGAGCGTGAGCCCGTGCACGAGCTGGCATTCGAGCGGGTCTATCGTCACCCAGTTCTCGTCGATGTCCACGATGCGCCCCTTGCAGGACGCGCGGTACACGCGCAGTTCGGCGTCGAGCTCGTCCACGCCGGTGCGGTTGTCCAGATGCAGCGTGACGAGCGAGCCCATGGCCAGCGCATGGCCTCGCGGAATGAAGAACCGGATCTGGTTGTTGCGCCGCAGGTAGACCACGCCGATGTGGTGCACGATGCCGCTGGCCTGGTAGGACGCCAGGATGCCCAGGAACTGTTCGCCGAGGTAGTCTTTCAAAGCCATGGGGGGCTGCGCCGATCGCGGTCTTCGATGCCTGCAAGAGGCGGAATGTTTCTCGCGCGCCACGGGGCGGCGAATCACCATGGTAACTACGATGGCCCCTGGCCGTATGAAAGGATGAACATGACCCGCCCAGCCGTGACGCTGAAGATCGATTTCGTCTCCGACGTGGTCTGCCCGTGGTGCGCCGTGGGCCTGCATGCGCTGGAGCGCGCGGCCGAGGCGGTCCGGGACGAGGTGCAACTGGACTGGCATTTCCAGCCGTTCGAACTCAACCCCGGCATGCCGCCCGAGGGGCAGGACATGCAGGAGCATCTGCAGGAAAAATACGGCTCCACGCCCGAGCAGCTCGCGCACACGCGCACGGTGCTTGCCGAGCGCGGCGCGCAGGTGGGCTTCACCTTCAACCTGGACAAGCGCACGCGCACCTGGAACACCTTCGACGCGCACCGGCTGTTGCACTGGCTGGGCGAGGAGGGCGCGCCGGGCCAGCAGCGCGCGCTCAAGCACGCGCTGCTGGCGGCGTATTTCACCGAGGGCCGCAATCCGTCCGATCACGCGGTGCTGCTCGATGTGGTGGCCGCGCTCGGGCTGGACGTGGCGCGTGCCCGCGCGGTGCTCGAAGGCGGTGAATACGCCGGCGAGGTGCGCGAGCGCGAGCAGTTCTACCAGGGACTGGGCATCCATTCGGTGCCCTCGATCATCATCAACGATCGCCACCTGATCTCCGGTGGCCAGCCGGTCGAGGTATTCGAGCAGGCGCTGCGCCAGATCGCGTCGCAGGTGCAGCCGGGCGCGCAGCCCGCTCAGTAACTGCGCCCGCCCTTGTACATCGCGTGCTGGCGCCGGTGCAGGGCGGCCACTTCGCCCACGCGCGCCATCGCGGCGCCCGCGTGCGCGTGGGTGATGGCCAGGCCTAGCGCGTCGGCGGCATCGGTGCCGGGCAGGCCGGGCAGGTTCAAGAGGCGCCGCACCATTTCCTGCACCTGCGACTTGGCGGCGCGCCCGTGGCCGACCACGGCCTTCTTCATCTGCAGCGCGGTGTATTCGGCCACCGGCAGGCTCGCGTGCACCAGCGCCGTGAGCGCCGCGCCGCGCGCCTGGCCGAGCAGCAGCGTCGATTGCGGGTTGACGTTGACGAAGACGATTTCCACGGCGGCGCAATCGGGCGCGTAGCGCTCGGCCACTTCCGAGATGCCGTCGAACAGGAGCTTCAGGCGCCCCGGCAGATCGCCCAGCGCCAGATCGGCGCCGCCGCGCCGCGTGGTGCGGATGGTGCCGCTGGCCACATAGGCCAGGCGTGGGCCGCTCGCCTGCACCACGCCGAAGCCGGTGGTCTGCAGGCCGGGGTCGATGCCGAGGATGCGCATGGCCTATGGTAGTTGTGCCGAAGGCATGCGCCCGAGGATGGTGCGCGTGCGCCCGGCCAGGTAAGCGGAGTTGGGTGTTTTTTCGAAGCGTCGGGGTGCGGGCAGCATCACCGCAAGACGCGCGGCCTCGTAGGCGTTGAGCTCGCTGGCGCTCTTGTGCCAGTAGTGCCGGGCGGCGGCTTCGGCGCCCCAAATGCCGTCGCCCCATTCGACGTTGTTCAGGTAGATCTCCAGGATGCGCTGCTTGCTCAGGAGCCATTCCAGCGCGTAGGCGAGCACCAGCTCCTGCCCCTTGCGCGCCAGCGTGCGCTCGCCCGAGAGCAGCAGGTTCTTGGCCAGCTGCTGCGTGATGGTGGAGCCGCCGCGCAGCCGCACCGGGCGCATGGGCCGGTTGGGGTGGCGCTGCTCGGCGCGCTCGATCCTGGCGCGTGCGCTGGCGTTGCGCTCCCAGGCGCGTTCGATGGCGGACCACTGCACACCGTCGTGCTGCGTGAAGCCATCGTCCTCGGAGGCGATCACCGCGCGCTTGAGGTGCGCGGAGATTTGCGCGTAGGGCACCCAGTGCTGGCGCCAGTGCACCGGAGCATCACCGCGCCACTGCGCCCAGAGCGCGCTACGCTGAAAGCTCGTGGATTCAGGATTGATACGCGCCATGAGCGCGATGCGCAGCACGAAGAAGAGTTGCAGCGCAAGAAAGGCCAGCACCGCCAGCGCGAGCCACCGCCACAGGCCTTTCATGTCGACGCCAGCAGGGCGCGCAGCTCGGCGAGCACCTGGCCCGAGGGTGGGCGCACGCCGCGCCAGAGCAAAAAGGATTGCGCCGCCTGCTCCACCAGCATGCCCAGGCCGTCGCGGGCTACGGCGCCGTGGCGCGTGGCCCAATCGAGAAAACCTTGCGCGGGTGGGCCGTACATCATGTCGTAGGCGAGGGCGCCGGGCCTGAGCACGCTCGCGGGCACGGGGACGGGGCCGCCAGAGAGGCTGCTGCTCGTGGCGTTGATGATCAGATCGAAATCGGTCTCCAGCGCTTGCTGGTCAAGCGCGAGCAGCTCTGTTTTCGATAGTTCTGCGATTTCCAGATGGCGCGCCACCAGTTCCTCGGCGCGCGCCGCGGTGCGGTTGCACACGGCGATGCGCCGGGGCGCTCGCGCGAGCAGGGGGCCGAGCACGCCGGCGGCCGCGCCGCCCGCGCCGATCAGCAGCACGTCGCACCCGGCCAGAAGCATGCCCGCGCCCTGCTCGATGTCGGCCACCAGCCCCAGGCCGTCGGTGTTGTCGGCGTGGATGCGCCCGTCCTGCAGCACCAGCGTATTGGCCGCACCCGCCTGCACCACGCGCTCGCTGCGTGTGTTGGACAGGCGCGCGGCTTCGTGCTTGAGCGGCACCGTGATGTTGCAGCCGCGCCCGCCTTCCAGCGCGAAGCGGCGCAGCGCGTCGGCGAAGTCGGCCAGCGGCACGCGACGCGCCTCGTAGCTCAGCCGCTCACCGGTCAGCTCGGCAAAGCGCGCATGGATCCAGGGCGAGCGGCTGTGGGCGATGGGGTCGCCCATCACGCAGTAGGCATCCAGAGCGGCGCTCATTGCGGCTCCTGGATTTGCGTTTGCAGCACCTGCTCGCGCGTGAACTTGAAGCGCGCGACGACCGCGAGCTGGTCGGTCTTGGCGCGCAGCTCGGGGCCGAAGGCACCGAACGGCCCGGCCGTGCGCGCGATCGCCTCGGCGCGGCCGTCCAGCAGCCGGTTGCCCGAGCTTTGCACGATCTCGGTCGAGAGCACGCGCCCATCGTGGTTCACGGTGAGGATCATCACCAGCTCGCCATAGAGCTTCTTGCCCCCGGCCTCGGGAAAGTGGCGCGTGCCCCTGTCCTCCACCTTGCGCCGCAACTGGTCGTAGTACAGCGCGTAGACGGCCTCGCGCGTGGCGGGGCTGATGTAGCGCTTGCGCGGGCGCGCGTTTTCCTCGTTGATGCGCTTTTCGATCTCGGCCAGCAGGCGGATGAGCTGCTGGCGCTTTTCTTCCTGCGCCCGGCCCTCGGCGCTCTGATGCACCTGGCGCGGATCGGGCGCGGGCATCTTCGCGAGCCGGCGGCGCACCTGCACCAGCAGTTGCTGCTGCTCCTGCAGCAGCCGGTCCATCTGGCGCTGCGCATCCTCGGTTTCGTCGCCCGTGGCCGTGAGCGCCGAGTAGGGCAGTGGGCTGCTGGCGCGGCCCTTCTCGACGTTGCCGCCGCCGGCCAGCGACGCCTGTGCGATGGCCTGCGCCTTGTCGGGCGCCGCCTGGCTCTTGGCGTTGACGAGGATCACCTCCAGCGGCGTGTCCTGGAAGATGCGGTCGAACGCCGCAGGGGCGACGAAGCGCACCGTGAGCAGCGCCGCGTGCACCGCGATCGAGAGGCCCAGCGCCAGCTGCAGCGTGCTGACATGGCGCAGCAAGCGGAGCATGCTCACGGCGCGGGGGTCTCCGCGGCACCTTCGCCGCCTTCGCTCACGTCCACCGCGATCGCCAGCGTCGCCTGCGGCGCGTCGGCTTCCTCGTCGTCGATCACGGCGTCGTCGCTGGTATCGAGCGGGTCGTCGAGCCGCGCCGCCAGCGTGCCGCTGATCTCCAGCGTGATCTCGTCGGCCGCGCCCAGGCGCACGCGCACGCGCGCGCCGCGCGGCAGGCCCTGCGCGCCCAGCACCGGCAGCACCAGCGGCAGGTGGTCGGCGCGCACCAGGAAGTCGCCGTTCATGCCCTCGCGGATCACGGCGGCGTCCAGCTCGGTGATGGCGTTCTGCTTGAGGTAGCGCAGCGTCCACCAGCGCTCCATGCTCGCCTGGTAGGCGTTGTAGGCGCCGTAGGTCGCGTCGAAGCTGCTGATGATGGCGAACAGGCTCGCATCCTTGGGCTTGAAGGGCGCGGCCAGCGCGGCCGTGGTGCCGTGGCGCACGCAGGCGATGATCTGCCACTGGTTGAACAGGTCCACGTAGCGGCGCAGCGGCGAGGTGGCCCAGGCGTAGCAGGGCACGCCTATGCCCGCGTGCGGCAGCGCGCGCAGGCTCATGCGCACCTTCACGCCGGGCGCCAGGCTCGCCTGGCTGCGGTAGATGCCGGGCACGCCGTGCTCGGCCAGCATCTGGCCCCAGGTGGCGTTGGCGACGATCGCGGCCTCGGCCACGATGAGGTCCAGCGGCGCGCCGCGCTGGCGCGTTTCGATGGCGACGGTTTCACTGCCGTCGGGCTCCTCGCCCTGGCCGCCCGAGAGGCGGAAGGTGTAGTCGGGCCGGTTGAAGTTCTCGGGCTTGCCGCGCACCGCCTCGCGCCCGGCCTTCAGGTGCCTGGCCAGGCTATACAAAAAGGTGAGCTCCTCGCGCTTGTCCAGCAAGGGCTGGGGCGTGTTTTCGCTTGAAACTTGCGGATCGGTGATCCAGTCTTCGGTGACGATGTGGTCGAGCCGGTCGTGACGGAAGTTGATCGCCACCTGGACGCGCTCCAGCCGCGTCTCCTTGGCCAGCACGTCCAGCGTTGCCTCGTCGTAGGTGACGTACAGCGACACCGCCGGGTTGGCACGCTCGGCGTCCAGCGTGTAGGCCTGCACCACCTCGGGCGGCAGCATGGTGATCTTGTGCCCCGGCAGGTAGACGGTGGAAAGGCGCTGGCGCGCCAGCGCATCCAGCGCGTCACCCGGCGCAATCGCCAGACCCGGCGCGGCGATGTGGATGCCCACCGTCACGCGCCCGCTGCCCAGGCCCTGCACCGAGAGCGCATCGTCGATCTCGGTGGTCTGCGAATCGTCGATGGAATACGCCACCACGCTGGCGAGCGGCAGGTCTTGCGGCGGCGCGGGCGCCGTGACCGGGGCGAAGCCCGTGCCCTTGGGAAACCACTCGAAGAGAAAGCGCTGCCAGTGAAACGCATAGGCCGAGGCCATCGCCCCCGCGTCCTGCAGCAGCGCCAGCGGTGCCTTGTGCGCGTCGCGGCTGGCCTGCACCACGGCCTTGTACTCGGGCGCGTTCTTGTCGGGCTTGAACAGGATCTTGTAGAGCTGCTCGCCTATGGGCGCGGGGCAGCGGCCGTCGACCAGCTCCTGCGCCCAGGCATCGATCTGCGCCTGCACCTGCTTTTTCTTCTCGATCGCGGCCAGCGCCTGCTGCAGGATCTCGGCCGGCGCCTTCTTGAAGCGGCCCTTGCCCGCGCGGCGAAAGTAGTGGGGCGCGTCGTAGAGTGCGAGCAGCATGCCCGCGAGCTGCGGCGTCGGCGCCTGGTCGGAAAAATACTCGTGCGCCAGCTCGGCAAAGCCGAATTCGCCCTCGGGCGCGAACTCCCAGGCCAGCGGCAGCTCCACCGTCGCGGCCACCGCCTGCGCCTGCGCCAGCAACTCGTCCGGCGCGGGTTGCTCGAATCTGAGCATCAGCGCCGCGCTCTTGACCTTCACGCGCTTGCCACTGGCCAGCTCGACCTGCGCGGAGTTTTCCGTCTCGGACAGGATGCGCCCGGCGTGGAACTTGCCCGCTTCTTCAAATAAGACATGCATGGGCGGGATTTTCCCATGCGATGCAGGGGCTCAGGCCGGGCTCAGACTTCGAGGATGAGCCGTGGGTCGAAATACCGGTTTTCGTTGACGCCGCCCTTGGCGTAGCCGCGCGGATTGGCCACCACGCGCGTCTTGCCCACGCGGTAGTCGAAGCTGTCGTGCACGTGCCCGTGCAGCCACAGCGCGGGCTGCCAGCGCTCGATGCGTGCTTCCAGGTCAGAGACGAAGGCCGCGTTGATGGGCGAGCCGACGAATTTTTCGGCGATGCTGCCGCGCGAGGGCGCAAAGTGCGTGACCACCACCGTGGGGCCGTCGAAGGGCTCGGCAAAGCGCTTGTCCAGCCACGCGACCGACTGATCGAACAGCAGCTGCGAGACGGCGGGTGTGAACGCATCGGCGAAATCGGGTGCGATGGCGATGCGCGTGTAGTCGCGTGCGAAGGTGGTGATCTTCTGCAGCGCCGCATCGCGCTGCTCGGTCGACTCGAACAGCCGAAAGTCCGACCACAGCGTGCAGCCCAGAAAGCGCACGCCCTGGTGGCGCCATTCGTCGTGCTCGAGCACGTGCACGTTGCTGCCCTCGGCGTGCTGGCGCAGCTGCGCGTGCGTGGCCTGGATGCTGGCGCCGAAGAATTCGTGGTTGCCCGCGACGAACAGCGTGGGCTGCGTGTACTGGCGCGCCCAGGCCATCGCGGCTTCGGGGCGCTGCAGATCGCCCGCGAGCACCACCACGTCGGCATCGGTGGGCGGCGGCTCCATGGGATGAACGGACAGGTGCAGGTCGGAGAGCAGGGCAATCTTCATGGCGGGGTGCTGTGTGGGAGGGTTCGCGCCAAGAATAAGCGAGGACGGCGGCGCGTGCTACGCGAGATGGCAAAAGGCCAGCACGCCGTCCAGCTGATTTTCAAAATCTAGCAGCGCATGCTCGCCGCCTTCGAGCACGATCTGGCTGGCAGCCGGGTAGCGCGCCACCATCTCGCGCCAGTCGAGCACCTCGTCGCCCTTGGCGGCGATCAGCAGTTCGCGCCCCGCGGGCGCGTGCGGGCGGACGTCGAGCGCGCGCAACTCGTCGATGTATGCCTCGCGGAAGAAAAAGCGCTCCTCGGGGTTGTGCCACGCCGTCTGCTCGCCGATATGGCGCGCCAGGTCCCGCGCCGGGTCCACGGCGGGGTTCAGCAGCACGCTCGCGCAGCGCTTTTCCTTCGCCACCCAGCTCGCGTAGTAGCCGCCGAGCGAAGAGCCGATGACCGCCATGCGCTCGCCCGGCCAGTGTGCGATGCCTGCCGCCACCTTGTCCATTGCCTCGCGTGGCGAGGGCGGCAACTGGGGGCACCACAGCGCGACGCCCGGGTGCCGCCCGGCCACGGCCCGCGCCACGAGGCGTGCCTTGGTCGATTGCGGCGAGGAACGAAAGCCGTGCAGGTAGAGCAGGTGGGTGGTGGGCATGGTGGGGCTGCGCCAGGGTGCGGCAAAGGAATGTACTCTGGCACGGGCGCGCGCCTTCCCGATGCCGTGGGCGATCGCAGCGGCTGGGATAATCGCCCGCCGATGTCCCCGACCACCTTTGAAAAGCCCACCGTCCTGCAGCGCATCGTGCCGCTGTTTCGGGGCTTCGACTCGATCCTGCTGCTGCTGGTGCTGGTGATCATGGGCATCGGGCTGGTGGCCATGTATTCCTCGGGCTACGACTACGGCAGCCGCTTTGCCGACCACGCGCGCAACCTGCTGCTGGCGCTGGGCATCCTGTTCGTGGTGGCGCAGGTGCCGCCACAGAAGATGATCAGCCTGGCGCCCCCCGTGTACGCCGTGGCGGTGACGCTGCTGGTGGCGGTGGCGTTGTTCGGCATCACGAAGAAGGGAGCACAGCGCTGGATCAACCTGGGCGTGGTGATCCAGCCCAGCGAGTTCATGAAGATCGCCATGCCGCTGATGCTCGCCTGGTGGTTCCAGCGCCGCGAGGGGCAGCTCAGGGTGCTGGATTTCGCCGTGGCGGCCGCCCTGCTGGTCGTGCCCGTGGGCCTGATCATGAAGCAGCCCGACCTGGGAACGGCCCTGCTCGTGATGGCCGCCGGCCTGTCCGTGATCTTCTTTGCCGGATTGCCCTGGAAGCTGGTGCTGCCGCCGCTCATCATTGGCGTGGCGGGCATCGTGCTGCTCGTCTGGTTCGAGCCGCGTCTGTGCGCCGACGGGGTCAACTGGCCGCTGCTGCACGACTACCAGCAGCAGCGCGTCTGCACCCTGCTCGATCCTTCGCGCGACCCCCTGGGCAAGGGGTTTCACATCATCCAGGGCATGATCGCGATCGGCTCGGGCGGCGTCTGGGGCAAGGGCTTCATGTCGGGGACGCAGACGCACCTGGAATTCATTCCCGAGCGCACCACCGACTTCATCTTTGCCGCCTTCTCCGAGGAGTTCGGCCTGGCGGGCAATCTCGTGCTCATCGTCTGCTTCCTGCTGCTGGTGTGGCGCGGGCTGGCGATCGCCTTGCGCGCCAACACCCTGTTCTCGCGCCTCGTGGCGGGGGCCGTGGCGATGATTTTCTTTGCCTATGCCTTCGTCAACATGGCCATGGTCAGCGGCCTGCTGCCCGTGGTGGGCGTGCCCTTGCCCTTCGTGAGCTATGGCGGCACGGCCGCCGCCACGCTGGGCCTGGCGCTGGGCATCCTGCTGTCGATCGCCAAGGCGCAGCGCCAGGAACCCGAGGGGCTGCCGCTGCCTCTATAGCCGTGTAGGACAATGGCAGGCATGATCTCACGCGAACCCACGATAGAGCGCCTGGCAACCGCCCGCGCGCTGCTGCTCGAACCCTTCGGCCTCGACGAGAGCCACCTCACGCGGGCCTTGGCGGAAATCCGCGCGCACCGCGTCGATGACGCCGATCTGTATTTCCAGTACACACGCAGCGAGGGCTGGAGCCTGGAGGAGGGCATCGTCAAGACGGGCTCGTTCTCCATCGACCAGGGCGTGGGCGTGCGTGCCGTGAGCGGCGAGAAGACCGCGTTCGCCTATTCCGACGATATTTCAGAGGCCTCGCTGCTCGACGCGGCCCGCGCCGTGCGCTCGATCTCCAGCGCCGGCAGGGCGGGGCGCGCCAAGGTGGCGCCGCGCAAGGTGGCCAGGAGCCGCGCGCTGTATCCGGTGCTCGATCCGATCACCACGCTGGGCAGCACCGAGAAGGTACAGCTGCTCGAACGTGCCGAGCGCGCCGCGCGCGCCAGGGACCCGCGCGTCGCCCAGGTGATGGCGGGCCTGGCCAGCGAGTACGACGTGGTGCTCATCGCCCGCGCCGATGGCACGCTGGCGGCCGATGTGCGCCCGCTGGTGCGCCTGTCGATCAGCGTGATCGCCGAGCACAAGGGGCGGCGCGAGATCGGCTCGGCCGGCGGTGGCGGGCGCTTTGGCCTGGCGTGGTTCAGCGATGAGCAGATCACGCAGTATGTGAACGAGGCGGTCGACGCGGCGCTCGTCAATCTGGAGTCTCGACCCGCGCCCGCGGGCGAGATGACGGTGGTGCTCGGCCATGGCTGGCCCGGCGTGCTGCTGCACGAGGCCGTGGGCCACGGGCTGGAGGGCGACTTCAACCGCAAGGGTTCGAGCGCCTTCACCGGCCGCATCGGCGAGCGTGTGGCCGCCCGGGGCGTGACGGTGCTGGACGACGGCACGATGCCCGACCGCCGGGGCTCGCTCAACGTCGATGACGAAGGCCATGCGACGCAGCGCAATGTGCTGATCGAGGACGGAATTCTCAAGGGCTACATGCAGGATGCGCTCAACGCCCGCCTCATGGGTGTGCCGCGCACCGGCAACGGCCGGCGCGAGAGCTATGCCTACGCGCCCATGCCGCGCATGACCAACACCTACATGCTCGCGGGCGACAAGGACCCGGGGGAGATCGTCGCCAGCATCAGGAAGGGTCTGTACGCGACCAACTTCGGCGGCGGGCAGGTGGACATCACCAGCGGCAAGTTCGTGTTTTCCGCCAGCCAGGCCTGGTGGGTGGAAAACGGCAAGCCGCTCTACCCCGTCAAGGGCGCGACGCTGGTGGGCAGCGGCCCCGATGCGCTCAAGAAAATCCGCATGATCGGCAACGACCTGCAACTGGACAGTGGCGTGGGCACCTGCGGCAAGGAAGGCCAGAGCGTGCCCGTGGGGGTGGGCATGCCCACCCTGCGCATCGATGCGCTGACCGTCGGCGGTACGGCGTGAGACCTGTGGCGCGCAGACAACGCCGCGTGTTGCAGTGCGGCAAATCATCGTGCTACATTGAACGCATGGCTACGCACCACGCGTTTTACTTTTACTTTTGGTACTCGACCGCAGGCGGTTGAGAGGTACGCGCGCACGCATCAAGTCCCTTCTCTTCAAGAAAACCGCCGCAGCGACAAACGCCCGGCGGTTTTTTTTTTGGCTTTCAATCAACTTACCCAAGGAAGACCGTCATGACCCCCCCGAGCAGCAAGAACGATACCTGGCAGTACGGCACGCCCACGACGAGCGCCACCGACGACCAACGCATCCAGGAAATTACCGTGCTGCCCCCTCCCGAACACCTGATCCGCTTTTTTCCGATCCGGGCCACCCCGGTCGAAACCCTGATCGCGGACACGCGCCGGCGCATCCACCGCATCATGCGCGGCGAGGACGACCGGCTGCTGGTGATCGTCGGGCCGTGCTCCATTCACAACCCCGATGCGGCCATTGAATACGCGCGCAAACTCCAGGCCGTGCGCGCCAAGTACCGCGATCAGCTCGAAATCGTGATGCGCGTGTATTTCGAAAAGCCCCGCACCACCGTCGGCTGGAAGGGGCTGATCAATGACCCCTACCTCGACGGCAGCTACCGCATAGACGAGGGCCTGCGCATCGCGCGCGAACTGCTCATCGACATCAACCGCCTGGGCGTGCCCGCGGCCAGCGAATTGCTGGACACCATCAGCCCGCAGTACATCGGCGACCTCATCAGCTGGGGCGCGATCGGCGCGCGCACCACCGAGAGCCAGGTGCACCGCGAGCTGGCCTCGGGCATGTCGGCGCCCATGGGCTTCAAGAACGGCACCGACGGCAACGTGCGCATCGCCACCGACGCGATCCAGTCCGCCAGCCGTGGCCACCACTTCCTCTCGGTGCACAAGAACGGGCAGGTGGCCATCGTGCACACCAGCGGCAACCAGGATTGCCACGTGATCCTGCGCGGTGGCAAGGAGCCCAATTACGACGCGGCCAGCGTGGCCGCGGCGTGCGAATCGCTCAAGGCCGCGGGCCTCACGCCCTCGCTCATGATCGACGCGAGCCACGCCAACAGCCGCAAGCAGCATGAGCGCCAGGTGGAGGTGGTGGGTGACATCGCCGCGCAGGTGGCCGGCGGCTCGCAGAGCGTCTTCGGCGTGATGATCGAGAGCGCGCTGGTGCCGGGCGCGCAGAAGTTCACGCCGGGCAAGGACGATCCGCGCCAGCTCGTCTACGGCCAGAGCATCACCGATGCCTGCCTGGGCTGGGACGATTCGCTGGCCTGCCTGGAGACCCTGGCGCAGGCGGTGCTCTCGCGCCGCAAGAACGCGCCGGTGGCGGCGCAGGCCGAAGCCCTGGCATCGGTGTAAGCTCTTCGCACCCGCTTGCCCGCCGGTGCGGGCGAGCGAAGAAGCAAGGAAGCAAGGAGCAAGGACGATGTTTCAGGGCATCTGGATCAACAAGGAAGACGGCCATTACAGCGCGCAGTTGCGCGGCATCGACAAGGAGCAGCTGCCCGAAGGCGATGTGACGGTGCGCGTGGCGTATTCCACGCTGAACTACAAGGACGCGCTCGCGATCACCGGCGCCTCGCCCGTGGTGCGGCAGTTTCCCATGGTGCCGGGCATCGACTTCGCGGGCGTCGTTGAATCGTCCTCGCACCCCGACTACAAGCCGGGCGATTCGGTCGTGCTCAACGGCTGGGGCGTGGGCGAGAAGCACTGGGGCGGGCTGGCGGAGTTCGCGCGCGTCAAGGGCGACTGGCTCGTGCCCTTGCAGTCGCCGTTCACGCTCAGTCAGGCCATGGGCATAGGCACGGCGGGCTACACGGCCATGCTGTGCGTGCTGGCGCTGGAGCGCCAGGGCCTCACGCCGGCCTCGGGGCCGGTGGTGGGCCCCGGCGCGGCGGGCGGCGTGGGCAGCGTGGCCGTCGCGGTGCTGGCCAAGCTCGGCTATGAGGTCAGCGCGGTCACGGGTCGCCCCGAGCAGGCCGGGTATTTGCAGAAGCTTGGCGCACGGCACATCGTCGAGCGCGCGTCCCTGAGTGCGCCGGGCAAGCCGCTCGCCAGGGAGCAGTGGGCCGGCGCCGTCGATGTGGCGGGCGGCCATGTGCTGGCCAACGTCTGCGCGGCCATGCGCTACCGCGGCGTGGTCACGGCGTGCGGCCTCGCTTCCGGCATGGATTTCCCGGCCACGGTCGCGCCCTTCATCCTGCGCGGCGTCACGCTCGTGGGCGTGGACAGCGTGATGGCGCCGCGCCCCGAGCGCCTGCAGGCCTGGAAACGGCTGGCGAGCGATCTGGACCTCGGCCTGCTGGAGAGCCTCACGCAGGAAGTGCCGCTGGCGGACGTTCTCAAGCTCGCGCCGCAGATGCTCGCGGGCAAGGTGCGCGGGCGCGTGACCGTCGCGGTGCGCGGCTGAGGCGGCGCGAGCGCTTTCCCGGAGCGTGCGCGGCGCTAACATCCGCGCGTTGATGGACTGAAAAAAGGCGACATCATGCCTTCTCTGGAGAAGATGACCTGCATCGAGGATCTGCGGGTCGTCGCGCAAAGCCGCGTGCCGCGCATGTTCTACGACTATGCCGATTCCGGCTCGTGGACCGAAGGCACCTACCGCGCCAACGAAAGCGATTTTCAGGGCATCAAGTTCCGCCAGCGTGTGGCGGTGAACATGGAAGGGCGCAGCACCGCCGCCACCCTGGTGGGGCAGAAGGCCGCGATGCCGGTGGCCATCGCCCCCGTGGGCCTGACCGGTATGCAGTGGGCCGATGGTGAAATCCACGCGGCGAAGGCGGCCGAGAAGTTCGGCATTCCCTTCACGCTCTCGACCATGAGCATCTGCTCGATCGAGGACATCGCCGAGCACACGAGCACGCCGTTCTGGTTCCAGCTCTACATGATGCGCGACCGCGAGGCGATGGCGCGCATGATCGGGCGCGCGAAGGATGCGAAGTGCAGCGCGCTCGTGCTCACGCTCGATCTGCAGGTGATCGGCCAGCGCCACAAGGACATCAAGAACGGCCTCACGGCGCCGCCCCGGCCGACGATCGCCAACCTCATCAACCTCATGACCAAGCCGCGCTGGTGCCTGGGGATGGCGGGCACGCGCCGCCACACCTTCCGCAACCTCGTGGGGCATGTGAAGGGCGTGTCGGACATGAACTCGCTCGCGGCCTGGACCAACGAGCAGTTCGACCCGCGCCTGTCGTGGGCCGACGTCGACTGGGTGCGCCAGCAGTGGGGCGGCAAGCTCATTCTCAAGGGCATCATGGAGGTCGACGATGCGCGGCTCGCCGCGCAGCATGGCGCGGACGCCATCGTCGTCAGCAACCACGGCGGGCGCCAGCTCGATGGCGCGCCGTCGAGCATCCGGGCGCTGCCCGCCATCGTCGATGCCGTGGGCAGCCAGCTCGAAGTCTGGGTGGACGGCGGCATCCGCAGCGGCCAGGACGTGCTGCGCGCCTGGGCGCTGGGCGCGCGCGGCACCATGATCGGGCGCGCCATGGTCTACGGCCTGGGCGCGTTCGGCGAGGCGGGCGTGGCCAAGGCGCTCTCCATCATCCACAAGGAGCTGGACGTGAGCATGGCCTTTTGCGGCCACACCGACATCCAGACCGTGGACCGCGCCATCCTCGTGCCGGGCACCTACCCGGTCGCACCAGGAACTTGATTTTGATAGCTTCTTGCGCTTGACAGTACTCGATTCCAGATATGAATGATTCTGGGATCGTTGGTGGAAAGGCGCAAGCAGCTATGAATTGAGAAGGTCACCGGTTCCGCGCCCGGCGCCGCGATGGCCGCCGGGCGACAATCCCGGGCGTGACCGCCGCCGACCTGCCCCGCCGCATCGCCCACCTGGACATGGACGCGTTCTATGCGTCCGTCGAACTGCTGCGCTACCCGCAGCTCAAGGGTCTGCCCGTCGTCATCGGCGGCAGTGCCACGCCCGAGGACGAGGCGCGCAACCAGGCCTGGGCGGGGCGGCTGCACGAGATTGCGGCCGATGCCTTTCCGCGCCTGTCCAGCTACGTCGGCCGGGGCGTGATCACCACCGCCACCTATGCCGCGCGCGCCTTCGGCGTGGGCTCGGCCATGGGGCTGATGAAGGCCGCGCGCCTGTGTCCGCAGGCCGTGCTGCTGCCCGTCGATTTCCCGCAGTACCGGCGCTATTCACGGCGCTTCAAGGAGGTCATCCTCTCGATCGCGCCGGTGATGGAAAACCGCGGGGTGGACGAGGTCTACATCGATTTCACCGACGTGCCGGGCGGCCAGCGGGGCGGCGGCCGGGCGCTGGCGCGCCTGATCCAGAAAAGCATCTTCGACGCGACGGGCCTGACCTGTTCGGTGGGCGTCGCGCCCAACAAGCTCATCGCCAAGATGGCGAGCGAGTTCAACAAACCCAATGGCATCGCCGTGGTGATGCCCGAGGACCTTGAGCCGCGCATCTGGCCGCTGGCGTGCCGCAAGATCAACGGCGTCGGTCCCAAGACCGATGAAAAGCTGCGCCAGCTCGGCATTCACACCATCGGCGAGCTGGCGGCGCGCCCGCGCGCGTGGCTGCTGGCGCAGTTCGGGCCGTCGCACGGCGCCTGGCTGCACGACGCGGCCTGGGGGCGTGACGATCGGCCCGTGGTCACGCAAAGCGAGCCCGTGAGCATGAGCCGCGAGACGACCTTCGAGCGCGACCTGCACGCGGTGCGCGACAAGGCACAGCTCGGCGCCATCTTCACCGAGCTGTGCGAGCAGGTGGCGGGCGATCTGCAGCGCGGCGGCTATCTGGGGCGCACGATAGGCATCAAGCTGCGCTACGACGATTTCAAGATCGTCACGCGTGACCAGACGGTGGACGAGGCAACGTGCGATGCCCTCGTGATCCGCCGCGTGGCAGGCCTGTGCCTCAAGCGCGCGCCGCTCGACCGGCACCTGCGCCTGCTGGGCGTGCGTGTGGCGAAGCTGGAAAAAGCGGGCATGGTGCCTGTGCCCGTGGCGGCCCTTGGCCCGCACACGGAGGCTCTTTTTTAGCATGGCCCCATGGTGATGCGGCCGGCAAGTGCCGCGGTGGCCGGGGAGGTACGTGCGCTGGCACAGCGCAGCAGCGATGCTGCGAAGGAAATAGGTGTCTTGATTCGAGCCATGGTGGACGGCATCTTGCAAGGGGCCGACTGCATGTCGCAGGCCGGCAAGACCATCGACGAGACGGTGCAGGCCATCAGGGGTTTGCGCTGCCGGGAGCCTCAGTCATGTCATTGTGGACGATCCGGGTGTGCCGCTTGCGTGCGGTGCGGCGCCTTCACATTTTCGGTCGTTTCCGTCCCCGCGCCCGCCTGATCCTGCACTTCGATGGGGTTGCCATACAGGGGCCTGGTTCCGAACCCCGTACTGACGGCGTGGGCCACGCCGCAGGCCAGCATGGTCGGCAGGGTGAGGTGAAACTGTCCCGTCATCTCCAGCACCATCACGATGGACATCAGCGGCGCGTGGGTGACGGCCGCAAGCACGGCGGCCATGCCGATCACCGCCATGATGCGCGGGTCACCCACCCAGGCCACGGGCAGCAGGTATACCGCCAGTTGCGCCAGCAGGCTGCCGGCCGTGGCGCCGACCAGCAGCGAAGGCGTGAACACGCCGCCGATGGCGCCACTGCCCGAGCTCAGGGCGGTCGCGAGCACCTTGGCCACCAGAATCAAGGCCAGCGCCTGCCAGAGCAAGTCGCCGTGCAGCACCCGCTGCACCACGCTGTAGCCGTTGCCCCAGACTTCGGGCACCGCCGTCGCCACCAGGCCGACCAGCAGGCCACCCAGCGCCATGCGCGGCACGTGCGTCTTTGCCAGGGCATGAAACAGCGTGCGGCTGCGCTCCAACAAATACAGCAGCGCCCAGCCGGTGGCGCCAAAGACCAGGCCCGCCACCAGGGCCGCGCCCAGGCTGGTGGGCAGAATGGGGAGCTCGGACGTGGCGTACAGCGCGGCATGCAGTGGATCAACGAACCAGAAAATGAGCGCGTTGCCGGTCGCCGACGCAATGAGCACAGGCGCCACGGCTGAAGGGGCGATGAATCCCAGGGCCAGTTCCAGCACGAAGACCACGCCCGCCACCGGGGCGTGGTAGACCGCGCCTATGCCCGCGGCAATGCCGCAGACCAGCAGGGCCTTGCGCTCCATCTCGTTGAGGCCGGGGACGTGCTGCGCCAGTTTGGCGGCCAGCCATGCAGCCAGTTGCACCATGGGACCTTCTCGTCCTATGGAGGCGCCTGTGCCCACGGAAAACAGCGAAGACAGGGTGCGCACCAGCGTCGTGCGGTCGTTCAGGTCCACACGGCCCTGGCGCGCGGCGTCGATGTAGTCCAGATTTTTATCACCCGCCGGGCCGCGCCGCGCCCAGCGCATGCCCCAGTGCAGCGCCGCCCCGGCCAGCAGGCCGCCGACGGCACCGACGAGCACGCGTTGCCATGGCGGGATGCCGCGCGCGGCGTCCACCAGTCCGCCCATGTGTCCGGTGGCCAGCCATTCGATGTGGTGGGCCACGGCACGCAAGGCGATGGTGGCGCCCGCCGCCAACCCGCCGGTAAGCATGGCCAGAACCCACAGACGTGCGGTGCGGCCCGTGGGTGCTGCGGGGCTGGGAGGAGGGGTGCTCATGCGGCCTTATTCGGCGGGATCAGACGCGCTGGAGCATGCCCTGGCGCGTTGTCCGGGTGCTCCGGTGGACCGAGATCGGGGCGTGCGATCAGGGCGCATGCGGCGGAGCACTATTGTCGCGCCGTGCGTCCGCCATGCGGCAGCGGCATGGGATGGCTGGTGCGCAGCGGATTGATGTCGATGCCGCCGCGGCGCGTGTAGCGCGCCAGCACGGTGAGCTTGATCGGGCGGCAGCGCGCGCTCAGGTCCATGAAGATGCGTTCCACGCACTGCTCGTGAAAGCCCTGGTGGTTGCGAAAGCTCACGAGATACCGCAGCAGCCCCGCCTGCTCGATCTGCGGGCCGCTGTAGCGGATCTGGAGGCTGCCCCAGTCGGGCTGGCCCGTGACCGGGCAGTTGCTCTTGAGCAGATGGCTGGTGAGCGTCTCCTCCACCGGCGCCTCGTCGAATGCGGCCGTGAGCAGCTCGGGCGCGGGCTGGTCGTGCGTGCACTCCACCTGCAGGCGGTCGAGCAGCAGGCCGTCCATCTCTGCGATGCGCTCTTGTTCGAACTGCTCGGGCGCGAGCAACTGCACGCCCACGGTGCCCGCATGTCCGGCGCCGCGCCAGGCGGCTTCACTCAGGTCGGCGCGGATGCGTTCGAGCACCGCGTCCATGCCGGCCAGGCGCGTGCCGTTGTAGCTGTTCAGGTAGAGCTTGAGCGATTTGCTCTCGATGAGATTCGGTGTCTCGCAGGGGATGGTGAAACGCGCGATGGCCACGTGCGGCTTGCCGTGCGGATCGAGCCACGAGACCTCGTACGCCGTCCACAGGTCGGCGCCGAAGAAGGGGATGGCGCCCTCGATGCCGATGGCCCCGCGCCCCTGCGCCCGCGCGATGGGGAAGAGCAGCGCGGGGTCATACTGGTCGGGGTAGGGCGAAACGCGGCCCAGCGGGGAGTGTTCAGGCAGGTTCATGGCAAGCCGAGTGTGATCGCTTTCGGCGTTTCAAGTTCGACACGCTCCTAGCGGAATTCGCGCTCGCGCAGCCACTTGGTGGCAATCCACTTTTCGCCCTCGATCACCGGCGCGCCGCCATGCAGGCTGCGAGTGCTGGGGTGGGGCCGCTCGTAGCTGAAGAACACCGCATGGCCCTGGCGCGGCGCGACTTCCAGGCTCACGTCGGGGAAGATGGTGGCGCCGCCCTTGACCGGGTTGTTCAGGTAGATGACGAGCGTCGCCACGCGCTGGCCGCCGCGCGCCAGGATGTTGGCGCTGCCTGGCTGATCGAGGTCGAAATAGTCGTAGTGCGGCTTGTACTGCGCGCCCGGCTGGTAGTGCAGGACTTGCAGCCCCTCGCCGTTCTCCACCGGCCAGTTCACGAGCCGCGCGATGCGTTCTTCGATGCGCGCGATGGCGGGCGTTTCGCCGCGCTCGAAGAACATGCCGTCGCTCGTGCGCTCCTGGTTCACTTCGCCGTCGCCGGTGTCTCGCTTGACGGTGAGCGAGCGCTTCAGGCGCGGGCGGGCCGCCGTCATCAAAAGCCCGCACTCCTCGGGCGAGAGCAGATCGCCCAGCAGCACGACGCGCGGGGAGGCGAGCGTCATCAGCACCCGAACCTGCCGGTCGCCCACGTCGATCAGCAGGGGCGAGTCGTCCAGCAGCGGTTCGGGCACGGGCACCGCGGCAGGCCAGCCTTGCTGGCGCGCCGCGCCGTCCACGTGCGCGCGCAGCACCTGTTCGATGGCATCGACGGCCACGTCCTCGTTCCAGCCGGACTTCACCATCGCGGCGATCAATGACGGCGCGCTCACGCCCGCGCCGGCCTGCGTGATGATCCATTCGCGCAATTCGGCGGTGATGGTCTGGGAGGTGCTCATGGGCGGGCCCGGCGGCGAAAGATCAGGTGCTCGGGCGTCGAGGCCTCGGGGACGTAGGCGTAGCCCTCGGCGTCGAAGTCGCGCAGCTGCCCGGGCCGCGTGGCGCGCTTCTGGATGGCCCAGCGCGCCATGAGACCGCGCGCGCGCTTGGCGTAAAAGCTGATGAGCTTGTAGCGGCCATCCTTGAAATCCTCGAACACGCATTCGACCACGCGGGCGCTGAGCACCTGGCGATCGACCGCCTTGAAGTACTCCTTCGACGCAAGGTTGACGACCACCGGCTGCGCCTGCTGCGCGAGCCGCTCGTTCAGGTACTGCGCGATGCGCGGGCCCCAGAACTGGTAGAGGTTGGCGCCGTGCGTGCCCGCCAGGCGCGTACCCATCTCCAGCCGGTAGGGCTGCATCCAGTCCAGCGGTCGCAGCACGCCGTACAGGCCGCTCAGGATGACCAGATGCTCCTGCGCCCAGCGCAGATCGGCCCTGGACAGGCTGGCCGCCTGCAGCCCCTCGTAGACGTCGCCATGGAAGGCAAGCACCGCCTGGCGGGCGTTGTCCTGCGTGAAACGTTCGCTGAACGCGGCGTAGCGTGCGACGTTGAGTGCCGCGAGCTTGTCGCTGATGGACATGAGCGCGGCGATGTCCTGGGGCGACCTGGTGCGCAGATCGGCGATCAGCGCCCGGGTTTGCGCCGGAAACTGGGGCAGCGTGTGCGCCAGCCCCGGCGGGAGGGGACTGTCATAGTCCAGCGACTTGGCGGGGGAGAGTAGAAACAGCATGGCGTGCAAGGCGGTTGGTGCCGCCATTGTCGCTGCCCCGGCAGCGCGCAAGACCCGCGACCTCGCCGCCGATGCCGCAGCGCCCGGGTTATTGACTCAAATGGCGGCGCAGCACCCGACAGGCGGGCGCTGTGTGCTATTTTTTCAAGAGCAGACGCTCAGGCTTGCCGGTCGAACGGCAACTGCACCTGGCGCAGATCGCGGCGGGTTTCCACCAGCACCAGCGGGCCTGCGTCCGGTTCGGCGGGCGCCGGTCGCTCGCGCGGCACGTGCACCGGGTGAGGCTCGGCGGCGATGGCCGATTGCACGGCCGCGACCTTGTCCGTGTCCGACTGCACCCAGACGAGGCCCGAGGCCTGTGCCATGTCGGCCAGGGTCTGCACGGGCAGCGCGAAGGGTTCGGCGGCCGTCGGGGCCACGGGGGTGGCGGCCACGGGCGCGGCCATCGCGGTCGTGTCGACATCTTCCGCCAATGCGGTCTGCAGCGGCTTGTGCGACGGATCCGCGGGCACCGTGACATCGATCAGCGTCGTGGGGCCTTCGTCGCCGCCGTGCTCGGCCTGTGCGCCGTGCGCCGTGCGCGCATTGAGGGCGGGCGTGTCGAAGTAGCTGCGGCGCGAGGGCGGTGGCAGGAGTTCGCTTTCTTCCAGGACCACGGTGGGCTCGAAATCGGCATGCGGCTCGCGGTCCGGCTGCTCGATGGTGCGGTCCTCGGTGGGTTCCTGCGGGCGTTCGTTGCGGCGATGGCGGTCACGTCCGTAACGGTCGCGCGAACGGCGCTCGCGCTGCTCGCCATGGGTGGACGTGGCGGCGTCGGTGCCGTCCCCGGCCGGTGCCAGGGCCGCGGATTCTGCCGCGGCCTGGGGTGCCATCGGCTCGCGCGGGCGCGGCGGCGTGGCGGCGGCGTCCGCCCCCTCGCGTTCACGGTGTTCGCGCGGCTCACGGGGTTCGCGGCGGCGGCTGCGCTCGCGGTCGCGTGGAGCACGCTCGGCGCCGGATTCGCGTGCGGTGCCACCGTCAGTGGCGCCAGCCGTGGCGTTGCCGTCTTGCGCAGGCGTGTTCTGGCGCTCGGCGCGCTCGCGGTGGCCGCGCCCTTCACGTGGCTCACGCGGTTCGCGGCGCGGACGTTCGGCTCCATTGGCCTCGCGCGGTTCGGAGCGCTCCGAACGCTGCCCGCCACGGCGGGAGCCGTTGCCCCGGCGCTGACCGCCGCGCTCTTCGCGTGCGGCGGTCTCGGCCGGCGCGGGTGCAGCAGGTGCCGCGGCGCTGGCCGCCGGCGCGGGCGCGCCCAGCCCCAGCACGGATTTGACCCAGGAGAAGAAGCCCTGTTGCGGCGCGGGGGCAGGCGTCACCGGAGCGGCTCGCGGAGCCGGTGCCGCCTGCACCGGCGCAGGCTTGGGCGCGACGATGGGCGCGGGTGCATCGGGCAGCACGCCCTTGATCACCGGCGTCTGCTTGTTGGTGGGCTCCTGCGAGCGGCGCGTGATCTGCGTCGGCTCTTCCTGCACGTCGGCCATCTTGTAGCTGGCGTCCAGGTCGTCCAGGCGCGGGTCGTCGTGCTTGAGGCGCTCCAGGTGGTAGTGCGGTGTTTCGAGCGACTTGTTGGGGATCAGCACCACCGAGATGCGCTGGCGCAGCTCGATCTTGGCGATCTCGGCGCGCTTTTCGTTGAGCAGGAAGCTTGCCACCTCCACCGGCACCTGGCAGTGCACGGCGGCGGTGCTGTCCTTCATGGATTCTTCCTGGATCATGCGCAGCATCTGCAGCGCAAAGCCCTCGGTGTCGCGCACGTGGCCGGTGCCGTCGCACAGCGGGCAGCGGATGTGCGCGCCCTCGGAGAGCGCGGGCTTCAGGCGCTGGCGGCTCATCTCCATGAGGCCGAATTTGCTGATGGTGCCGAACTGCACGCGCGCGCGGTCCTGGCGCAGCGCGTCGCGCAGGCGGTTCTCGACCTCGCGGCGGTTCTTGCTCTCCTCCATGTCGATGAAGTCGATCACGATCAGGCCGCCCAGGTCGCGCAGGCGCATCTGGCGCGCCACTTCGTCGGCGGCCTCGAGGTTGGTGCGCGTGGCAGTTTCCTCGATGTCGCTGCCCTTGATGGCGCGCGCCGAGTTCACGTCGATGGAGACCAGCGCCTCGGTGTGGTCGATGACGATGGAGCCGCCCGAGGGCAGCGTCACCATGCGCGCGTAGGCCGATTCGATCTGGTGCTCGATCTGGAAGCGGCTGAACAGCGGCGCGTCGTCGCGGTAGCGCTTGACGCGCGCGGCGTGCTCGGGCATCACGTGCGCCATGAACTGCTGCGCCTGCTCGTAGATGTCGTCGGTGTCGATCAGGATGTCACCGATGTCGGCGCTGAAGTAGTCGCGGATCGCGCGGATCACCAGACTCGATTCCTGGTAGATCAGGAACGCGCCCTTGCCGGCCTTGGCCGCGCCGTCGATTGCTGACCACAGCTTGAGCAGGTAGTTCAGGTCCCATTGCAGCTCGGGGGCGCTCCTGCCGATGCCGGCGGTGCGCGCGATGATGCTCATGCCCTTGGGGTATTCGAGCTGGTCCATCGCCTCCTTGAGCTCGGCGCGGTCCTCGCCCTCGATGCGGCGTGAGACGCCGCCGCCGCGCGGGTTGTTGGGCATCAGCACCACGTAACGGCCGGCCAGGCTGATGAAGGTGGTCAGCGCCGCGCCCTTGTTGCCGCGCTCTTCCTTCTCGACCTGGACGATGAGCTCCTGCCCTTCCTTGATCGCGTCCTGGATCTTGGCTTGGCTGGGCGAGACGCCCTCGGCGAAGTACTGGCGCGAGATCTCCTTGAACGGCAGGAAGCCGTGGCGATCCTCGCCGTAGTCGACGAAGCAGGCTTCGAGCGACGGCTCCACGCGCGTGACGACCGCCTTGTAGATGTTGCTCTTGCGCTGTTCGCGCCCTTCGATCTCGGTTTCGTAGTCCAGCAGCTTCTGGCCGTCCACGATGGCCAGGCGCCGCTCTTCGGGCTGCGTGGCGTTGATGAGCATCCGTTTCATGATGCGTGTCCCTTGTTCCGTTGTGTGGCCCGGGCGGGGCTGGATGCCCCGCACGAACCCGACAGGCCTCGCGTCAGCGAGGCCGCAAATGCCAGGGCGAACGATGGAAACAGAGTGGGAATGCCGCGCTCGTGCCGCGGCCACGCCAGCCGGTCAGCTGCGTGGCACAAGCGGTGGGGCGTGGATGAGGGCGAAAGGCAGGAGAGCTTGCTTCACTATGAGTTTTGAAGCTGTTTGCGCCCGCCAGATGGGCGCATCAGACGTTTTTTGTGCGCAAGGCGCAGGCTCACGCCCTTGCCAGTGCGACACGATCCACGCCAGTACGACCCACATGATTTCGCTTTGATCCGCTGGCGCCCCGTCCGGATGAGACGATCGCCAGCCTTGAATTCCGTATGCTGTGTTTCAATGCGTTCGCCGACCGGGCGCGCGTGCCTGTTGTCAAAGGCATCTGCTTTCCGGTGGCATCACCAGCCTGCGCAACCGGTCGGGCTGGTGGCCACTAAACTTCAGCCACTTCAACCACTTACACACTCTTCGCGCAGGTGACGTCGATTATAGAGGGCAAACCGCCAACGGGCGTGGCCGCATGCCAGTTGCAGGTGGACGCCGAATCCGCCGGGCAGCGGCTGGACAATTTCCTGCTGCGCCACTTGAAGGGCGTGCCCAAAACGCACGTCTACCGCATCATCAGGAGCGGCGAGGTGCGCCTGAACAAGGGCCGCACCAGCGCCGATGCGCGCGTGGCCGAGGGCGACCTGGTGCGCCTGCCGCCGGTGCGCGTGGCCGAGCGGCCACCGGTCCAGGCCGCGCCGGCGCGCGAGTTCCCCATCCTGCTGGAGGACGACTGGCTCGTCGCGCTGGACAAGCCCGCGGGCGTGGCGGTGCACGGCGGCAGCGGCGTGAGTTTCGGCGTCATCGCGCGCCGCCGCCGCGCGCGCCCCGAGGCGAAATTCCTCGAACTCGTGCACCGGCTCGACCGCGATACCTCGGGCATCCTGCTCGTGGCCAAACGCCGCTCGGCGCTCACCGCGCTGCAGCAGCAGTTTCGCGAGCGCGTCACCGGCAAGACCTATCTGGCGCTCGTGACCGGCACCTGGCCCGCCCGGCTCAAGGTGATCGATGCGCCACTGCACAAGTACCTGCAGCCCGATGGCGAGCGGCGCGTGCGCACCACGACGACGCAGGACCCCGATGGCATGCGCGCGGTCACGCTGGTCAAGCGCCGCGATGTGCTGGCGCCGCGCCATGCGCAGGGCCTGCCTGCAATGAGCCTGCTGGAGGTGACGATCAAGACCGGGCGCACGCACCAGATCCGCGTGCATCTGGCCAGCCAGGGCCATGCCATTGCGGGCGATGAAAAATATGGCGACTTCGACCTCAACAAGCGCTTGCACAAGCTCGGTTTGGCACGCATGTTCCTGCACGCGTGGCGGCTGCAATTCGATCATCCCGCGAGCGGCGAGCGCATCGAGCTGCACGCCGAACTGCCGCCGGAACTGGCGGCCTTCGTAAGCACCGAAACACCATGACCTCTTCCACCTCGCGCCGCTTCGACCTGATCGCCTTCGACTGGGACGGCACGCTGTTCGATTCGACGCAGCTCATCGTGCGCTGCATCCAGGAGGCCGTGCGCGACGTGGGCGGCAGCGTGCCCACCGCCGAGGCCGCCGCCTGGGTCATCGGCATGGCCCTGCCGCAGGCGCTGGCGCGCGCGGCGCCGGACGTGCCGCCCGCCAGGTATCCCGAGCTGGCCAACCGCTACCGCGTGCACTACATGCGCCACCAGGACGACCTGAGCCTGTTCGATGGCGTGCTGCCCATGCTCGAGCGCCTGAGGGGCAGCGGCCATCTGCTGGCCGTGGCCACGGGCAAGAGCCGCCGGGGGCTGGATCAGGCGCTGGCCAGCGCGCGGCTGCGCGGCGTGTTCGACGCCTCGCGCACCGCCGACGAAACGGCGGGCAAGCCCGATCCGCTGATGCTCAGCGAACTCATGGCCGAACTCGATGTGCCGCCCGAGCGCGTGCTCATGGTGGGCGACACCACGCACGACCTGGAGATGGCGCGCAACGCCGGGTGCCCCAGCGTGGCCGTGGCTTACGGTGCGCATGACAGCGACGGATTCGCGGCACTCTCGCCGCTGTTCATCGCGCCCACGGTTGCCCGGCTCGATGGCTGGCTGGCGGAGCATGCATGATGGCGCAGGACGGTGATGTCGGTGAGCGCATTCTCCTGTGCGCCAGCAGCGATCTGCTCGAAGGCGGCGTGGGCATCCCCTTCAAGGTGGTCTATCGCGGCGAGAAGCTGCGCGCGTTCGCCGTGCGCTGGCGCGGCGAGGCGCGCGCCTATCTGAACCGCTGCACGCACGTCTACACCGAGCTCGACTACCGTGAAGGCCATTTTTTTGACATGACCGGCCAGCTGCTCGTGTGCGCCACGCATGGCGCGGTATTCGAGCCCGACACCGGCTGCTGCGTCGGCGGCCCGGGGCGCGGCCCCCTCGTGAAGATCGCCCTCACCGAGGAGGACGGCCGGGTGTACTGGCATACTGCCCCGCTCCTGCAACCGCAAACCGCGTGAGTTCATGACCGAACCGAACCGCCCTGAATCCCATGATTCATGGCTCAATCAGCCTGCAGAGCCCGACCTGTGGGCGCAACCAGCTATCAAAAAAGAGAGCACCCCATCCAGTGCCGCACCGCCCGACGGATGGGAGCGCGAGGTGCTCGAAAAACTCGTGCTCGCCACCGTGGCCGAGCAGCGCGCGGCGCGGCGCTGGCGCATCTTCTGGCGTCTGCTGTGGCTGGCGCTGCTGGGCGCCGTCGTGTGGGCCGTGTCCGTGCGCGATCTCACGGGGGTGACGAAGAGCTCGCCGCACACGGCGGTGATCGACATCAAGGGCGAGATCGCGGTCGATGCGCAGACCAGCGCCGACGCGGTGGTGGCGTCGCTGCGCAGCGCGTTCGAGGACAGCGGTGCGCAGGCCGTCGTGCTGCTCGTCAATTCGCCCGGCGGCAGCCCGGTGCAGGCGGGCATCATCAACGACGAAATCTTCCGGCTGAAGAAAAAGTACGACAAGCCGGTGTACGCCGTCGTGGAAGAAAGCTGCGCTTCGGCCGCCTACTACATTGCCTCGGCGGCCGACGAGATCTATGTGGACAAGGCGAGCATCGTCGGCTCGATCGGCGTGCTCATGGACGGCTTCGGTTTCACCGGCACCATGGACAAGCTCGGTGTCGAGCGGCGTCTGCTCACCGCAGGCGAGAACAAGGGCTTTCTCGATCCGTTCAGCCCCATGCAGCCCGAGCAGCGCGCCTATGCGCTCAAGATGCTTGAGCAGATCCGCCAGCAGTTCATCGCGGTGGTGGAAAAAGGCCGCGGCGATCGCCTGAAGGTCACGCCCGAGACCTTCAGCGGCCTGTTCTGGACCGGCGAGCAGGCGGTGCAGATGGGTCTGGCCGACGGCCTGGGCAGCCTGGACTACGTGGCGCGCGAGGTGGTCAAGGCCGAGGACATCGTGGACTACACCCAGCGCGACAACGTCGCCGAGCGCCTGGGGCGCCGCTTTGGCGCGGCCTTTGGCGAAGCGGCGTTCCGGGCGCTGCGCACCTTGCCGGTGCTGCGCTGAGCGCCTGCCGCCACACGCGGGTCAGCGCGTTTCGTCGGCCTGGCCGTGGCGCCCCGCGCCCTGGCTGAAGCGCGCCGCGCCCGCCGCGCCTTCGGCTGCCACCAGGGGCACACCCATGTGCCCTTCGCGGCGCAGCGCCTCGGCCAGCGGCAGGTCCCATTGCACATGGGCGGATGCACGATCGGTCAGCATGCACTGCTGGGGAAAGGCCGCGATCTGGCGCGCGAGCACCAGCGCCGCGGCCAGCGCCTGTCCCGGTGGCGCGATCCGGTTGACCAGGCCCATGGCCAGCGCCTCGGCGGCATCGACGGCGCGCCCCGTCAGGATCAGGTCCAGCGCCCGCCCCATGCCGACGATGCGCGGCAGCCGCACCGTGCCGCCGTCGATCAGCGGCACGCCCCAGCGCCGGCAGAACACGCCGAGCTGCGCATCCTTGGCGGCCACGCGCAGGTCGGCGAGCAGCGCCAGCTCCAGCCCGCCCGCCACGGCGTAGCCCTCGATCGCGGCGATCAGCGGCTTGGCGAGCGGCATGCGCGTCGGCCCCATGGGCGCGCGCGGGCCGCCTTCGGGATCGAGTTCGTTGCGCAGCAGCGGATCGGCCACAGCCGTGAGGTCCGCGCCGGCGCAGAAGTGGCCGCCCGCGCCGTGCAGCACTGCCACGCGCAGCGCCTCGTCGGCCTCGAAGCGCACGAAGGCCTCGCGCAGCGCATCCGCCATCGGGCGGTGCACGGCGTTGCGCCGCTCGGGGCGATCAAGCGTGATGAGCGCGACCGGACCCTGGGCTTCGAACACGACGTGGCTCATGTCAGGCTCCTATGGCAAAGACCGTGGGCAGCCGGGACGGCGCAAACGCGGGCAGCTGTCGCCAGGCATGCACCGGTTGGCACTGCACCTGCGCCTGCGCGAGCGTGAGGCCGCTGGCCAGCGCCAGTCGCACGGTGGGTTGCAGGTGCTGCAGCAGCGCCTGCCAGAGTGCGGCGTTGCGGTAGGGCGTTTCGATGAAGAGCTGGGTCTGTCCGTGCTTGAGCGCCAGCGCCTCCAGCTGGTGGATGCGCTGGATGCGTTCGCCCGCTTCCTGCGGCAGGTAGCCGACGAAGGCGAAGTTCTGGCCGTTGAGGCCGCTGGCCGCGAGCGCCAGCAGCAGCGACACGGGTCCCACCAGCGGCACCACGCGCAGGCCCGCGTCGTGCGCGGCGCGCACCACCGAACTGCCCGGGTCGGCCACGGCGGGCATGCCGGCCTCGCTCACGAGCCCCATGTCATGGCCTTGCAGCAAGGGCGCGAGGAGCGGGCGCGCGTCAAAATGCCCCGCGTGGTCGCCCTTCTTGTGCACGGCGTGCGGCAGCTCGGTGATCTGCTGCCGCTGCAGCGGCGCGGCCAGCGGGGTGTGCGCGTCGATGCGCTTGAGGTAGGCGCGGCAGCTCTTGGCGTTTTCGCAGACCCAGTGGGTCAGGCGCGCGGCATGTTGCAGCGTGGCCTCGGGCAGCACGTCGGTGAGCGGCGCCTGCGGCTCGCAGCCGAAATCCAGCGGCGCGGGCACGAGGTAGAGCGTGCCGCGAGGTGTGTCCGCGGTCATGGCAGCATCAACCCGGCGGCGCGCAGCATGCGCGCCACGCGGATCAGCGGCAGGCCGATGAGGGCCGTGGGGTCGTCGCTGTCGATGGCGTCCAGCAGCGCGATACCCAATCCTTCGCTTTTGGCGCTGCCCGCGCAGTCGTAAGGGCGTTCGGCTTGCAGGTAGCGCTCGATCTCGTCCGGCGCGAGCGTGCGAAAGCGCACGCGCACGGGGGCCAGCCCGGTTTGCGCGAAACCGCTCTCGCGGCAGACCACGGCCACCGCCGTATGGAAGACCACGGTCTGCCCGCTCATGCGCGCCAGCTGCCGCACCGCCTTGTCGTGCGTCCCCGGCTTGCCCAGTGGTTCGCCGGCCAGATCGGCCACCTGATCCGAGCCGATCACGATGGCGTGCGGGTGGCGCGCCGCCACCGCCTGCGCCTTGGCGATCGCCAGACGCAGCGCCAGCGCGTGTGGCGCTTCGCCCGGCAGCGGCGCTTCGTCCACCTCGGGCGCGGCCACGTCGAAACGCAGCTTCAGGCGTTCGAGCAGTTCGCGCCGGTAGCGCGAGGTGGAACCGAGGATCAGCGGGCGGGTGCCGTCGGGTGTTTGCGTCATGCAATGATTCTCTTACACTGCCTGCATGACCAGAGAGTTTTTCGCCGATCGGCTCGACGTCAAGGCCTTCGCGCAGGCGCAGGGGCAGCTTTCCGGCCACGATTCGCTGCTCAAGTACAAGCGTCTGGCGCAGGTGGCGTCCAGGCTGCACCCCGAGCTGTATGTGGATTGGCACGCCGCGGGTGAAGTGCGCGATCGCATCGGGGCCGGTGCCCAGATCTGGCTGCGCCTGCAGGCGCAGGCGCAGTGTCCGGCCGTGTGCCAGCGCTGCCTGCAGCCCATGGATGTGCCGCTGAAGGTCGATCGCTGGTTTCGCTTCGTGGCGGACGAAGCCGCCGCCGAGGCGCAGGACGACGAGAGCGAGGAAGACCTGCTGGTGCTCTCGCGCGAGTTCGCGCTCAACGAACTCGTCGAGGACGAGCTGCTTCTGGACATGCCTCTGGTGCCGCGCCATGAACGCTGCCCGGTGGCGGTGAAGATGTCCGCCGGCGAGGAGGAGCTTGCGCAGGAGCCGGGACAGGCCGGCAATCCGTTCGCGGCCCTGGCGGATTTCAAGCCTCACGACCGCAAAAAATAGGTGTTCGCCCTCGCAGTTCGATTCCTTTATAATGCAGGGTTTCGCGTGAGCCTGCTTCGTCTCTGGTTGGGCTGGGCGCGCAGCTTCAGTTACCTCAAGACATCAGGAGCCCATCATGGCTGTTCAGCAAAACAAGAAGTCGCCCTCCAAGCGGGGCATGCACCGCTCGCACAACGCGCTCAAGAACCCGGGCACGGCGGTCGAGCCCACCACGGGTGAAGTGCATCTGCGCCACCACATCAGCCCCAACGGCTACTACCGCGGCCGCCAGGTGATCAAGTCCAAGGCGGACGACAGCGACGTCTGACGCGCGCCGTCGGCGTTGCGCGCCCGGCACAGGCCCGCAGCTACTTCACGGTAGCGCGGGCCTTTGTCATTTCTGGCGATGGTCTGCAACGCCGCAGACCGCCCAGGCAGGGGATGCGCGTTGCGCCAGGACACTGGTTCGGCGCGGCCCTGAACCAGTGACACAATCTCCGTCATTCAGGACAACACGACAACAATGATCACGCTGGCAGTCGATTGCATGGGAGGCGACCATGGCGTTGCGGTCACGCTGCCCGCGTGCCGTCAATTTCTTGACACCCACCCCGATGCACAGCTTCTGCTGGTGGGCCGACCCGAGGCCCTGGGTGCGCTGGTGCACGAACGCACGCGAGTCGTGGCGGCCAGCCAGGTGGTGGGCATGGATGATTCCGTCGAAGTGGCGCTGCGCCGCAAGAAGGAATCCTCCATGCGCGTGGCCATCGAGCAGGTCAGGGACGGAGCGGCGCAGGCCGCGCTTTCGGCGGGCAATACCGGGGCGCTGATGGCGACCGCCCGTTACGTGCTGAAGACCCTGGACGGCATAGACCGCCCGGCCATTGCGACGCAGATCCCGAATGTGCTCGGTGGCGCCACCACGGTGCTCGACCTGGGCGCCAATGTGGATTGCACGGCCGAGCACCTGTTGCAGTTCGCCATCATGGGCTCGGCTCTGGTGTCGGTGCTGAACGACGACCCGCATCCCACGATTGGTCTGCTCAACGTGGGTGAGGAGGCGATCAAGGGCAGCGAAGTCATCAAGCAGGCAGGCGAACTGCTGCGCGCCGCCGCGGCCCGGGGCGATCTGAATTTCGTCGGCAATGTCGAGGGAAACGATATTTTCAAGGGCACGGCCGACATCGTGGTCTGTGACGGCTTTGTCGGCAACGTCGCGCTCAAGACCATCGAAGGTCTCGCATCAATGATAGGTGGCTTCCTGAAAGAAGAATTCTCGCGCACGATTTTGACCAAAATTGCGGCCATCGTTGCTTATCCTGTGTTAACTGCGCTTAAAAGACGTATGGATCACCGTCGTTACAACGGCGCGGCGCTGCTGGGCCTGCGCGGCCTGGTGTTCAAGAGCCACGGCTCGGCCGATGCGCTGGCGTTCGAGCAGGCTCTGGTGCGCGCGTATGATGCGGCCCGCAATGACCTGCTGGCGCGTGTGCGCGTGCAGGTGGCTCGCGCGGCGCCGCTTCCGGTTGCCCGCGACACGGTTTTGTGAACCCGCGGTCCCCGCTCGCCAGGAATTTGATGAGACCTTATTCACGCATCGTCGGCACGGGCAGTTACCTGCCGCCACGCCGGGTCACCAACGACGAACTGGCTGCCGATCTGGCGAAGCGGGGCGTTGAAACTTCCGATGAATGGATCGTCGAGCGCACGGGCATCCATGCCCGGCACTTCGCCGCGCCCGATGTGACCAGCAGCGATCTGGCCGAGCAGGCCGCGCGGCGGGCGCTGGAGGCGGCCGGTGTGGCTTCCGGTGAGATCGACCTGATCATCGTGGCGACGTCCACGCCGGACATGGTGTTTCCCTCCACGGCCTGCATCCTGCAGCACAAGCTCGGGATCGCCGGCTGTCCGGCGTTCGACGTGCAGGCCGTCTGCAGCGGTTTCGTCTATGCGCTGGCCGTGGCGGACGCCATGGTGCAGGCGGGCACGGCGCGCTGCGCGCTCGTGGTCGGCGCCGAAGTCTTCAGCCGCATCCTCGATTTTTCCGACCGCACCACCTGCGTGCTGTTTGGCGACGGCGCCGGGGCGGTGGTGCTCAAGGCGTCGGACACGCCCGGCATTCTGGCGAGCGACCTGCATGCCGATGGCCAGCATGTGGGCCTGCTGTGCGTGCCGGGCCACGTCTCGGGCGGCGCCGTGCTGGGCAGCCCGCTGCTCACCATGGACGGGCAGGCGGTGTTCAAGCTCGCCGTGAGCGTGCTCGAAAAGACGGCCCATGCCACGTTGCAGAAGGCGGGCGTGACCGAGTCGGCGGTGGACTGGATGGTGCCGCACCAGGCGAACATCCGCATCATGCAGAGCACGGCACGGCGCCTGCATCTGCCCATGGACAAGGTCGTGGTCACGGTGGGCGAGCACGGCAACACCTCGGCTGCGTCCATCCCGCTGGCGCTCGATCATGCGGTGCGCGACGGGAGCATCCGGCCCGGACAGAATGTGCTGATTGAAGGCGTGGGCGGTGGTTTCACCTGGGGTTCCATGCTCATCAAAATGTAGCTTTTCGCGCTTGTTCTACAAGCCTTTGGTGCGTATTTCATTGTTATCCTGTCATGGCACTCGCTTTTGCTTTCGTTTTTCCCGGCCAGGGTTCGCAGTCGGTGGGCATGCTGGATGCCTGGGGCGATCATCCGGTGGTGCTCGAAACCCTGCGCGAGGCCTCCGACGCGCTGCATGAAGACATCGGCGCGCTGATCCACGACGGCCCCAGGGAAGTGCTGGCGCTCACCACCAACACCCAGCCCGTGATGCTGGTGGCGGGTGTGGCCGCCTGGCGGGTCTGGCGCGCCGAAGGCGGCGCCCTGCCGGTGGCGCTCGCGGGGCATTCGCTGGGCGAATACTCGGCGCTGGTGGCCGCGGGCGTGCTCACGCTCGCGCAGGCGGCGCCGCTGGTGCGCCTGCGCGCGCAGGCCATGCAGGACGCCGTGCCCGTGGGCGCGGGCGCCATGGCGGCGATTCTCGGCCTGCCGTCCGCGCAGGTCATCGCCGGCTGCGTCCAGGCGGCGGCCAGCTTTGGCGCGGGTTCGAGCGAAGTCGTCGAAGCGGTGAATTTCAACGACCCGGCGCAGACGGTCATTGCCGGCACCAAGGAGGGCGTGGCCAGGGGCTGCGAGGTGCTCAAGGCGCTGGGTGCCAAACGCGCGCTGCCGCTGCCGGTATCGGCGCCGTTTCATTCCAGCCTGATGAAGCCGGCCGCAGAGAAGCTCAAGGCGGCGCTGGCCGATGTGGCTTTCGGTGCGCCTGCCATTCCCGTGATCAACAATGTCGATGTCTCGGTCTGCGTCGAGGCCGATGCCATCCGCGACGCCCTCTACCGCCAGGCCTTCGGCCCGGTGCGCTGGGTCGAGTGCGTGCAGGCCCTCAAGGCGTGCGGCGCCCGCCATATCGTCGAGTGCGGTCCGGGCAAGGTACTCGCCGGCATGATCAAGCGCATCGACGGCGAACTGGTCGGCGCCTGCCTGCAGGACCCGGCGTCACTGGCTGAAATCAAGGAACTGCTGGCATGACCGACACCTCGTCTTCCCGAATCGCCCTGGTCACGGGCGCCACCCGCGGTATTGGCGCGGCGGTGGCGGCGGAACTGGCCGGGCGCGGCCTGGTCGTGGTGGGAACGGCGACGACCGCCGACGGCGCGGGGCGCATCACCCAGGCGCTGTCCGCGCGTGGGGGCAAGGGCGTGCAGCTGGACGTGACCGACGGCGCCGCCGTGGAGGCGCTGGTCGATGCCATCGTCAAGGAGTACGGCGGCCTGCATGTGCTGGTGAACAACGCCGGCATCACGCGTGACCAACTGGCCATGCGCATGAAGGACGATGACTGGGATGCGGTGATCGACACCAATCTCAAGGCGGTGTTTCGCGTGAGCCGCGCGGTGATCCGCCCCATGATGAAGCAGCGCTTCGGGCGCATCGTCAGCATCACCAGCGTGGTCGGTGCCTCGGGCAACCCGGGGCAGGCCAATTACGCCGCCGCCAAGGCCGGCGTGGCCGGCATGACCCGGGCGCTGGCGCGCGAGCTCGCCAGCCGCGGCATCACGGTCAACTGCGTGGCGCCCGGTTTCATTGCCACGGACATGACGGCCGGCCTGCCCGAAGAGCAGAAAAAGGCGCTGCTGACGCAGATTCCGCTGGGCGCGCTCGGCCGCCCCGAGGACATTGCCCATGCCGTGGCCTACCTGGCCAGCGAGGATGCCGGTTACGTCACCGGGCAGGAACTGCACGTCAACGGCGGCATGTACATGTAAATTGGCGTGTGATCCCGGCCGGATGGTCGCCCTTCGTGGGGCATATGCCGTGCGGCTAGAATCACCGATCTGTTCACAACCCCCAGAGGGAACCCCCCATGAGCGATATCGAAGCACGTGTCAAGAAAATCATCGCCGAGCAACTCGGCGTGGAAGAGTCGCAGGTCACCAACGAAAAGGCCTTCGTGGCCGATCTGGGGGCGGATTCGCTGGACACGGTCGAGCTGGTGATGGCGCTGGAAGACGAATTCGGCATCGAGATTCCCGACGAGGACGCAGAGAAGATCACCACGGTGCAAAACGCGATCGACTACGCGAACACCCATCAAAAGGCTTGAACGCCGCTTGCTGCCGCCCGCCGGATCAATCGAATCGCGCGCGGGGCAGCGCTATTTTGGAAAGCTGAGCGCATGAGCCGACGTCGCGTCGTCGTGACCGGTCTGGGCTGCGTCACTCCCGTGGGCAACACGGTACGTGAGGCCTGGGCGAACATCCTGGCGGGCCGCTCCGGCATCGGCCCCATCACGCGTTTCGATGCCAGCGCGTTTTCCTGCCGCATTGCGGGCGAGGTCAAGGGTTTCGACCTGGACGCCTACATGACGCCCAAGGAAGCGCGCACGATGGATACCTTCATCCATTACGGCATCGCGGCCGCCGAGGAAGCGGTGCGCGATGCGGGCCTGCCCACGGGCGAGGCGCTGGGCGAGGAGCTGGCCACGCGCATCGGCTGCATCGTGGGCTCGGGCATCGGCGGCCTGCCGCTGATTGAGAACACCCATGCGGAACTCGCCAGCCGCGGGCCACGGCGCATCACGCCGTTTTTCGTGCCGGCCTCCATCATCAACATGGTGGCGGGGCACGTTTCCATGCGCTTCGGCTTCAAGGGCCCCAACCTGTCCGTGGTGACGGCCTGCACGACCGGGCTGCACTGCATCGGCGAGGCGGCGCGCAAGATCGAGTACGGCGATGCCGATGTGATCGTGGCGGGGGGCACGGAGGCCACGGTTTCCCCCCTGGGCGTGGGTGGCTTCGCGGCCATGCGTGCACTGTCCACGCGCAACGACGATCCGGCCAGTGCCTCGCGCCCCTGGGACAGGGATCGCGACGGTTTCGTGCTGGGCGAGGGCGCCGGCGTGCTCGTCCTTGAAGAATACGAGCATGCCAAGGCGCGCGGCGCGAAGATTTACGCCGAACTCAGCGGCTACGGCATGAGCGCCGATGCCGGGCACATGACCGCGCCGAACATGGATGGTCCGCGCCGGGCGATGCTCGCGGCCCTGCGCAACGCCGGCGTCAATGCCGACGAAGTCGACTACCTCAATGCCCACGGCACGTCCACCCCGCTGGGGGACATCAACGAAACCCATGCCATCAAGGCGGCGCTGGGCGATGCGGCGCGCAAGGTGGTCGTGAGCTCCACCAAGTCCATGACCGGGCACCTGCTGGGGGGCGCCGGCGGCATCGAAAGCGTGTTCACCGTGCTGGCGCTGTGCGAGCAGAAGGTGCCGCCCACCATCAACCTGGTCAACCAGGATCCGGAGTGCGACCTGGACTACTGCGCCAACACGGCACGTGACATGGTGATGAACGTCGCCGTCAAGAACAATTTCGGCTTTGGTGGAACCAACGGCACGCTGGTTTTCCGGCGTGTCTGAACGCGGTGGCCTGGCACGGCGCGCGGGCCTTGTGTGATGTCAGCAGCCTCCCGTCAGCCGTCGCCCGTGCGTTATCCGTTTGCACCGTCACGCGAAGTGGCATGGGCGCTGTCCCTGCTTTGCGCGTCGGGAGCCGTGGTGCTCCTCGCCTGGCTGGCCACGCAGCGCGCCGGCGCCCCGCAATGGGCTCTGAGCTCCCTGCTCTGGGGTGGCGCCAGCCTGTCGGCATGGCGTTGGTGGCGTGCGATGCCCACGGGGGAGCTGGCCTGGGATGGCCGGCAGTGGTGCGTGCGCCGTGGCGCGCGGGGCGATGAACCCTGTTCGGCCGTGTGCGTCTGCCTCGACATGCCGTCAGGGTTGTGGCTGCGGCTGGATGGCCTGCGCGGCGGCGTGCGCTGGTTGTGGCTCGCGCGTGCTGCCGCGCCGAGCCGTTGGCTCGATCTGCGCCGCGCCCTGTTCGATGGCCGATCCCGCCGGGGTCCCGCGGCTGAGAGCGTTGCGTCTGGGGCTGCGTCATGAATCCGCCGGATCCCACCCCGTCCGTCAACAGTGACCTGCAACTGGTCGAGCGTACGGTGGCGGGCGATCAGCGCGCCTACGAATTGCTGGTGATCAAGTACCAGCGGCGCATCGAACGCCTGATCGGCCGCATGGTGCGTGACGTCGATCTCGTCCAGGATATCGCGCAGGAAACGTTCTTGCGCGCCTATCGGGCCTTGCACCAGTTTCGCGGGGATGCGCAGTTCTATACCTGGCTGTACCGGATCGCGGTCAATACGGCGAAAAAGACGCTGATGGACCTCAAGCGAGACCCGTTGATCACCGAAAGCGCACTGCGCAGCGCGGTTGACGACGACGATGAAACTTCCGTGATGACGCGCGAACTAACCACCGACGACACGCCCGAAACGCTTTTGGCGGCACAGGAAGTGGCGCAGGCGGTCAATACCGCCTTGCAGGCTTTGCCGCAGGAATTGCGCCAGGCTGTCACGCTGCGCGAGATCGAGGGCCTGAGCTACGAGGAAATTGCCCAGGCCATGGGGTGTCCTATAGGCACCGTGCGTTCCCGGATCTTTCGCGCGCGCGAGGCGATTTCGGCGAAGGTCAAGCCTCTGCTGGAAAGTCGGACGGGCAAGCGCTGGTGAAAGCCGGACGCGGTGGCGGCTGGAGACAGAAAGAAGGTAATGCCATGAATGACGAAGATGTGATGCGCGAGCGCCTTTCGGCTCTGGCCGATGGCGAATTGGTCGGGCTGGAGTGCCACGAGACGCTCGCCTATGCGCAGACCGAACAGGGTCAGGCCTCGTGGCAGGCCTATCACGTCATTGGTGATGTCATGCGTGGCGTGCCGGCTGTTCCGATGCTCGATACCGCCATGCTGGAGCGCCTGCGCGGCCAGATCGCCCAGGAGGTTTTGCCGCTGCGGCCGGGCGTGGCGTCCGCAGCCGTGTCGCGGGTGGGCCGCGCCGATGCGCGGGCCGCCAATGCATCGGTGATGCACTGGAAGCTCGCCGCCGGATTCGCCTCGTTGACGGCGGCGCAGGCGCTCGGCTGGACGGCGTATGCCGGTTTCGGGCCGCGGACCGGCGGGGGCACGCAGATCGCGGTGGCAAGTCCGGCGCAGGGGGCTGCCATGGTGGTCGATGGACACAACGTCATTCGCGATCCCAGGCTGGACGAACTGATACGGCAGACGGGCCGTTATGGTGGCAGCAGCCAGATGACGCGCGACTCCTTCCTGCGCAATGCCTCGCTCGAGGCGCCGCCCAAACATTGAACGTGTCGTTGGAATTTTTGTCTTTTGGCGGGGCCGCTCATGTGAGCGGCTCTTGTTGTCCAGGGCAGGTCGAACATCGAGGGTGACATCATGAGATTTCGGACAGGCGCCGCAGGCCATGCGGCTTCACTGGTGCTGGCGGCGACGATGACCCTGCTGGCGGGGTCGACGATGGCGCTGGTGTCGTCCACCGCCTGGGCGCAGTCGGCGCCCGTGGTGCGTGGGCTGCCCGATTTCACCGAGCTGGTGGATCTGGTCGGCCCCTCGGTCGCCAACATCCGCACCCTGGAGAAGGCCGGTGGCGATGGCGCCCAGGACGGGCCCGATGAAGACATGCTGGAGTTTTTCCGGCGCTTCGGCATCCCGATCCCCAACATGCCGCGTCGGCGCGGGCAGCGCCCGGGCAATCCGCAGGAACAGCCGCGCGGCGTCGGCTCGGGCTTCATTCTCACGTCCGATGGCTATGTGATGACCAACGCGCACGTGATCGACGGCGCGGACGAAGTGATGGTCACCCTCACGGACAAGCGCGAGTTCAAGGCCAAGATCATCGGTGCCGACAAGCGCTCGGATGTCGCGGTGGTCAAGATCGATGCCACGGGCCTGCCGGCCGTGAAGATCGGCGACGTGTCGCGGCTGAAGGTGGGCGAGTGGGTGATGGCCATCGGCTCGCCCTTCGGCCTGGAAAATACCGTGACGGCCGGGATTGTCAGCGCCAAGCAGCGCGATACCGGCGAATACCTGCCGTTCATCCAGACGGACGTGGCCATCAATCCGGGCAATTCGGGTGGGCCGCTCATCAACATGCGCGGCGAGGTCGTGGGCATCAACAGCCAGATTTATTCGCGCTCGGGCGGTTTCATGGGCATTTCATTCGCCATTCCCATCGATGAGGCCATGCGCGTGAGCGACCAGCTGCGCGCGACGGGCCGTGTCAGCCGGGGACGCATCGGCGTGCAGATCGAGCCCGTGACCAAGGACGTCGCCGACTCCATGGGCCTGGCCAAGGCGCAAGGGGCGCTGGTGCGTGGCGTCGAAGTGGGCTCGCCCGCGGAAAAGGCCGGCATCCAGGCCGGTGACGTCATCACCCATTACGACGGCAAGGCCGTCGAGCGAGTCTCCGATCTGCCGCGCATGGTCGGCAACACCAAGCCCGGCGCCAAGGCCACGGTCACGGTGTTTCACCGCGGCAGCGCGCGTGAACTGACGGTGACCGTGGCCGAGGTCAAGCCCGACGCCGAGGAGGCTGGCGCGGCGGCGGACAAGCAGCCTGGCAAGGACAAGGCTTCGCCGCAGGCCCAGCAGTGGGGGCTCGTGGTCGGAGAACTGACCAGTGATCAGGCCAAGGATCTGCGCGTCAAGGGGGGCGTGCGCGTGGTCAGCGCCGAGGGCGTCGCCGCGCGGGCCGGGCTCAAGGCGGACGATGTGATCGTGGCCGTGGGCAACAGCGATGTGCGCTCGGTCAAGGATTTTGACGCGGCGCTGGCCAAGGCCGATGCGAAGAAGCCGCTCAGCGTCATGTTCCGCCGGGGCGACTGGGCTCAGTACACCCTGATTCGCCCGGAAAAGTAAACGCCGGGATCGATAGAATTCCCTCCGATGGCGGCATCGGCCTGCTGCCTGCGTGCCGCTACAATGGCTTTCCAACTCATTCGCAGATGCCAGTTGGTCTGGGGCGCGTCGCATCGCTGACGCGCCCTTTTTTCATGCATTCGGGCGCCGCTGCTCCGCGTTTCACGGTTTTTGGATGAAATACATCAGGAATTTTTCGATCATCGCGCACATCGACCACGGCAAGTCGACGCTGGCCGATCGCATCATCCAGCGTTGCGGGGGCCTGGCCGAACGCGAGATGCAGGCGCAGGTGCTCGATTCGATGGAGATCGAAAAGGAACGCGGCATCACCATCAAGGCCCAGACGGCCGCGCTCTCCTACACGGCGCGCGACGGGCAGGTCTACAACCTCAACCTGATCGACACGCCTGGCCATGTGGATTTTTCCTACGAGGTGAGCCGCTCGCTCTCGGCCTGCGAGGGCGCGCTGCTGGTGGTCGATGCCAGCCAGGGGGTCGAGGCCCAGACGGTGGCCAACTGCTATACCGCGCTGGAATTGGGCGTGGAAGTGCTGCCGGTGCTCAACAAGATGGACCTGCCGCAGGCCGACCCCGAGACGGCCAAGGCCGAGATCGAGGATGTGATCGGCATCGACGCGAGCGACGCCATTCCCTGTTCGGCCAAGACCGGCATGGGCGTGGACGAGATTCTCGAGGCGGTGGTGGCCAAGGTGCCGCCGCCCAAGGGCGATCCGGACGGGCCGCTGCGCGCCATGATCATCGATTCGTGGTTCGACAGCTATGTCGGCGTCGTCATGCTCCTGCGCCTGGTCGATGGCCAGCTCAGGAAAGGCGAGCGCATCAAGCTCATGGCCACCGGCGCAGCCTACGAAGCCAATCAGCTGGGCGTGTTCACGCCGGCGCCTCAGTCGCGCGACATGCTGCGCGCGGGCGAGGTCGGCTATCTCATCTGCGGCATCAAGGAGCTCAAGGCGGCGAAGGTGGGCGACACTGTCACGCTGGAGAAGAAGCTGCCTAACAACGCGGGACCGGCCAGCCAGGCGCTGCCCGGCTTCAAGGAAGTGCAGCCCCAGGTGTTCGCCGGGCTCTATCCGACCGAGGCCAACCAGTACGACCAGTTGCGTGATGCGCTGGAAAAGCTCCAGCTCAATGACGCGTCCCTGCATTTCGAGCCCGAGGTGAGCCAGGCGCTCGGTTTCGGCTTTCGCTGCGGGTTCCTCGGCCTGCTGCACATGGAGATCGTGCAGGAACGGCTGGAGCGCGAGTTCGACCAGGACCTGATCACCACCGCGCCGAGCGTGGTCTACGAGGTGCTCAAGGGCGACGGCGAGGTCATTCGCGTGGAAAACCCCTCGAAGATGCCCGATCAGGGCCATATCGAGGAGGTGCGCGAGCCCATTGTCACGGTCCATCTGTACATGCCGCAGGATTACGTCGGCCCGGTGATGACGCTGGCCAACCAGAAGCGCGGCATCCAGATGAACATGCAGTACCACGGCCGCCAGGTGATGCTCACGTATGAGCTGCCGCTGGGCGAGATCGTGCTCGACTTCTTCGACAAGCTCAAATCCATTTCGCGCGGCTACGCCTCGATGGACTACGTGTTCAAGGAGTACCGTGCGTCCGACGTGGTCAAGGTGGACATCCTGCTCAACGGCGAGAAGGTCGACGCGCTCTCGATCATCGTGCACCGCAGCCAGGCGCAGTATCGCGGCCGGGCGGTGGTGGCGAAGATGCGCGAAATCATCAGCCGCCAGATGTTCGACGTGGCCATCCAGGCCGCGATCGGCGCCAACATCATCGCGCGCGAAACCGTGAAGGCGCTGCGCAAGAACGTGCTGGCCAAGTGCTACGGCGGTGACATCACGCGCAAGCGCAAGCTGCTGGAAAAACAGAAGGCCGGCAAGAAGCGCATGAAGCAGATTGGCACCGTCGAGGTGCCGCAGGAGGCGTTCCTTGCCATCCTGCAAGTGGAGGATTGATCTTGATGCAAGCCCTGACCGCCGCGATTCTTGCGGCTTTCGTTGCCTATGTCGGCGCCTGGTACTTCGGTGCGATCGAAGGCAATTTCGCCCTGCTCCTGATGCTCGCCACTCTGGTGACGGGCTTGTACTGGGTGGCCGAGCGCCTGTATTTCCTGCCGCAGCGCAGGCGCGCGGCGCAGGCCGTGCAGGCCGCGGCCGAGCAGCGCCGCGGCGAACTCGATCGCATGGGGATCGCCAAGAAGGATGAGGAGAACCTCCAGGAGGCTCAGGGGCGCATGCTGACCCAGCCCTGGTGGCTGGACTGGACCGCCGGCCTCTTCCCGGTGATCGCGGCTGTCTTCCTGCTGCGCTCCTTCCTGTTCGAGCCGTTCAAGATTCCGTCGGGCTCGATGATTCCCACCCTGCAGGTGGGGGACCTGATTCTGGTGAACAAGTACACCTATGGCCTGCGCCTGCCGGTGTTCAATACCCGCATCACGCAGGGCCATGCGCCGCAACGCGGCGAAGTGATGGTGTTTCGCTATCCGCCCCAGCCCAGCCTGGACTACATCAAGCGCGTGGTCGGTGTGCCCGGTGACGAGGTAGCCTACCTGAACAAGCGCCTGACGATCAATGGCAAGGAGGTGCCGATCAAGAGCCTGCCCGAGTTCTTCGACGCCGATGCCATGCGCTATTTCGAACAGCGCCAGGAGCAGCTGGGCACGCACACGCACAGCATCCTCGTCAACAAGGACGTGCCGGCCTTCGTGCAGGGTGCGAGCAACTTCAAGTACCGCGATCACTGCACCTACAGCGTCGAGGGCGTCGTGTGCAAGGTGCCGCAGGGGCACTATTTCATGATGGGCGACAACCGGGATAATTCACTCGATTCGCGCTATTGGGGTTTTGTGCCCGAGGAAAATATCGTGGGCAAGGCCTTTTTTGTCTGGATGAATTTCGGTAACCTCAAGCGCATCGGTTCGTTTGACTGACAAGGGGAGCATGAATGGCGGTACAGCACAATGCACTGCGGTCCAGGCAGAGGGGCCTGTCGTTCCTGGGCGTGATTTTCATCGGAGTGTTCCTGGTGGCGGCGTTTGCCATCGGCGGGCAGTCGATCCCCGTCCTGCTCGAATACCAGGCCATCAAGAAGGCGGCCACCAAGGCGGCCCGCGAAGAAAGCACGGTGGCGGGCATACGCGCCTCGTTTGATCGCGCCGGAGCCATCGACGACATTTCATCCATTTCAGGCAAGGACCTGCAAATCACCAAGCGCAATGACAAGGTGGTGGTTTCCTTCAAATACGAGCGCGAGATTGCCCTGTTCGGGCCGGCCTATCTCGTTTACCGGTTTCAGGATTCCGTCGAATAACTGGTGTCCGCAAATTCCCTTGGGGAGTTGCAGCAACGGCTGCAGCACCATTTTTCCGACCGGCGCCTGATCGAGCGCGCCGTGACGCATCGCAGTTTTGGCGCGGAGCACAACGAGCGTCTGGAATTCCTGGGTGATGCCGTGCTTGAGCTGGCCATCTCCACCCTGCTGTTCACGCGGATGCAGCATGTGCCCGAGGGCGAACTTTCGCGCGTGCGCGCGTTGCTGGTGCGTCAGGATTCGCTGCATCGGATCGCCCTGCGACTGGGTTTGTCCGAGTTGCTGCGCTTGGGCGAGGGCGAAGCGCGCTCGGGCGGGCGCGAGCGTCCGTCCATTCTGGCCGATGCGGTGGAGGCACTGATCGGCGCCGTGTTCCTCGATGGCGGCTACGACGCCGCGCGGGCGCTGGTGGAGCGGCTGTTCGAGGGCGTGCGGCTCGATGCGCACCTGCAGGAGGTGGCCAAGGATGCCAAGACCGCGCTGCAGGAATGGCTGCAGGGCCGGCACATGCCGTTGCCGCGCTATGCGGTGGTGCGGGTGGACGGGCAGGCGCATCATCAAGTTTTCGAGGTGGAGTGCGAGGTGGCGCAACTGCGACTCATCGAGCGAGGCGAAGGCGCCTCGCGCCGGGCGGCTGAACAGGTGGCCGCCGCCGCCATGCTGCAACGTTTGAAGGCACATCCATGACCGATTCGACCCCTGCCGCGCCGATGCCTGCCGTCGTCAGCCAGCGCTGCGGCCTGATTGCCATCGTCGGCAAGCCCAATGTCGGCAAATCCACGCTCATGAATGCGCTGGTCGGGCAGAAGATTTCGATCACCAGCCGCAAGGCGCAGACCACGCGCCACCGCATCATGGGCATACGCACGCGTGGCGGCGCGCAGTTCGTTTTCGTCGACACGCCGGGTTTTCAGACACGCCACGGTTCGGCGCTCAACAAGTCGCTGAACAAGGCCGTGCTGGGCGCGGTGAGCGACGTGGACCTTGTGCTCTTCGTCGTCGAGGCAGGCAGCTTTTCGCTGCAGGACGCAGCCGTTCTCGGGCTGCTCAAGAGTGATATTCCCACGCTGCTCGTGGCCAACAAACTCGACACCGTGCACCGGCGCAGCGAGATCGCCCCGTGGCTCAAGGGCATGCAGGAGCGCCACCCTTTCGCCGAATTCGTGCCCATGTCGGCCAAGAAGCCGGCCGATATCGACCGCCTGCTCGCCATCATTGAAAAGTATCTGCCCGAGCAGCCGTGGTGGTACGGGGAAGATGAGCTGACCGATCGCAGCGAGAAGTTTCTGGCCAGCGAGACCGTGCGCGAGAAACTCTTCCGACTCACGGGCGATGAGCTGCCCTACACCTCCACAGTGGTGATCGAGCAGTTCCAGGAAGAGCCCAGTCCGAAGCACGGGCGCTTTGTGCGCATCGCCGCCACCATCATCGTCGAGCGCGACGGCCACAAGGCCATGGTGATCGGTGAAGGGGGCGAACGCCTCAAGCGCATCGGCTCCGAGGCGCGCCAAGAGCTGGAAAAGCTGCTCGGCGCCAAGGTGTTTCTGCAGCTGTGGGTCAAGGTGCGTTCGGGCTGGGCCGACGACGAGGCGCGCGTGCGCTCGTTTGGTTATGAGTGAGCGCGGCCGGGCTTGCGGCATCGGGCATCTGGCGTGAACCGCCGGGGCTCTGCAGCGGCACCCATCGAATCAACGCTCAAGGTCCAGCCACGCCATGGCCACCCGCCGCATCGTCGATGAACCGGCCTACATCCTGCACAGCTACGACTACAGTGAATCCAGCCTGATCCTGGAGGTGTTCACGCGCGGCTGCGGCCGGGTCGTGCTGCTGGCGAAGGGGGCGAAAAAACCCACGTCCGGTTTTCGCCCGGTGCTGCTGCCGCTGCAGCCCTTGCGTCTGACCTGGAGCCTGGGGGGCAGCGGCGAGGGGGAGGTGCATACGCTCAAGGGGGCAGAGTGGGCAGGCGGTCATGTGATGCCCGTGGGCGATGCGCTGCTCTCCGGTCTGTATCTCAATGAATTGCTGATGCGCCTGCTGGCGCGCGACGATGCCCACGCGGCCTTGTTCGACGTGTACGCAGGCGTCGTGCGCGTGCTCGGCGGCGGCGAACATGGCGAGGCGCTGGAGGCGGTGCTGCGCGCGTTCGAACTGCTGCTGCTGCGCCACGTGGGGCTGCTTCCGGCGCTGAACCGGGAAACCGCCACGCTCGCCGAGCTGCAGGCCGAGGCCCGCTACGTGCTGACGGCCGAAGGCGGATTGCGCGCCGCCGGCGCGGCCGATCGCAGCGCCCTGGCGGGCCGCCAATGGCTCGCCTTGCAGCAGGCGCTGATGACCCGCGGCGAGTATCTGGCCGTGCTGCGTGCCTGCGCCGACATCGGCGCCGAACTCAAGCCGCAATTGCGCGCCGTGCTGCAATACCATTGCGGCTTGCCGCTGCTGCGCACGCGCCAGCTCCTGATGGATCTGCAATCCTTATGACTCCCGCCGTCACTTCCTTGCCCTCGCTCTCGGTCAATGTCAACAAGGTCGCGCTGGTGCGCAACACGCGCCACCTGGGCATCCCGAGCGTGGTGCGCGCCGCCGAGCTGTGCCTGCAGGCCGGGGCCCATGGCATCACCGTCCATCCCCGGCCCGATCAGCGTCACATCCGGCCGCAGGACGTGTTCGATCTCGCCGCCTTGCTCCAGCGCTGGCCCCACGCTGAGTTCAACATCGAGGGCAATCCGACGCACAACCTCATGGATTTCGTCCGGCGGGTGCGTCCGAGCCAGGCGACCTTCGTGCCGGATAGCGACGATCAATTCACGAGTGACCATGGCTGGAGCTTTCCCCAGGATGCCGAGCGTTTGCGTCCCCTCATTGCGGAATGCCACGCGCTCGGTGTGCGCGTGAGCCTGTTCATGGATCCGCTGCCCGAACAGATGGCCGGGGCGAGCGCGGTGGGGGCGGACCGCGTCGAGCTCTACACCGAACCCTATGCCGCCGCCTGGGACAGTGGCGAGCAGCAGGCGCAGCTGCAGCGCTACGCCGACGCCGCGCAGGCGGCGCTCGACGCCGGGCTGGGCGTCAATGCGGGTCACGACCTCAATCAGCACAACTTGGCTGCTTTCGTCGCGCGTGTACCGGGATTGCTCGAGGTTTCCATCGGCCATGCCTTCATCGCCGATGCACTGGAGGCCGGTTACGCAGCCACGGTACGGGCCTATCTCGCGTGCATCGCAGGCGGTGCCTCGGCGTCCGGCGTGGGGCGTGGACGGCCGTGATGCCGAAGCGGCCGCCTCCAGTCGAAACCCCATGATCCACGGCATCGGCACCGACATCTGCGATGTGCGCCGCATCCGCGCCAGCCTGGCGCGCCATGGCGAGCGCGTCGTCGAAAGGATTCTGTGCGAGGGAGAACTGGCCGTCTGGCGCGCGCGCGGCGCGCGCTGGCCCGATCGCGGCGTGCGCTATCTGGCCACGCGCTTTTCCGCCAAGGAGGCGTTCTCCAAGGCCGTGGGCCTGGGGATGCGCATGCCCATGACCTGGCACGCCTGCGAAATCGTGAGCCTGCCCGGTGGCGCGCCCTCGGTGCGCCTGCATGGGGCTTTGGCCGGCTGGTTCGAGCAGCGCCGGCTGCACTGCCACCTGAGTCTGAGCGACGAGAGCGACTATGCGGTGAGTTTTTGTGTCGTCGAAAATATTTGAGAGAAATCGGGCTCCAGCGCTTGCCAGCCAAGCGCGAACAGCTATCAAACAAGGAGATTTGATATGGCGCACTCCCCTCTGATCATCGATATCGCGGGCCCTGCGCTCACCGCCACCGACCAGCGGCGCCTCAAGCACCCTTTGGTCGGGGGGCTGATCCTGTTTGCACGCAACTGGCAGGACCGCGCGCAGCTCGTCGCGCTCGTGGCCGAGATCAAGGCGCTGCGCGCCGACCTGCTGGTGTGCGTGGACCACGAGGGCGGGCGCGTGCAGCGTTTCAAGACCGATGGCTTCACCCATCTGCCGCCCATGAGCGCCCTGGGGCAGCTCTGGATGCAGGACGGCCGGGCAGGCGAGGGCCATGGCGCCATGCGGGCGCTCGACGCGGCCACGGCGGTGGGGTACGTGCTTGGCTCCGAGCTGCGCGCCTGCGGGGTGGACCTTTCCTTTGCCCCGGTGCTCGATCTGGATCACGGCGGCAGCGGCGTGATCGGGGACAGGGCGCTGCACCGCGACCCGCGCGTGGTCGCGGCGCTGGCGCGCGCGCTCATGCACGGCCTGTTGCAGGCGGGCATGGCCAATTGCGGCAAGCATTTTCCGGGGCATGGCTTCGTCGCGGCCGACTCGCATACCGACGTGCCCATCGACCGGCGCAGCCTCAAGGCCATCCTCGCAGACGACGCCGCCCCCTACCCGTGGCTCTCCACCGTGCTCGCCAGCGTCATGCCGGCCCATGTCGTCTACCCGCGCGTGGACCGGCGCCCGGCCGGGTTCTCCGCGCGCTGGCTGCGGGAGATCCTGCGCGAGCGCCTGGGTTTTCAGGGCGCCATCTTCAGCGACGACCTCAGCATGGAGGGTGCCCGGCACCTCGATGGCCGGCTGCTCAGTTACACCGACGCAGCGGTGCGGGCTTTGAGCGCGGGCTGCGACATGGTGCTGCTGTGCAACCAGAGCGTGGGTGGAGGCCGCGCCGTGGACGAGCTGATCGACGGCATGGCCCGGGCGCAGGCGCAGGGGCTCTGGCAGCCTGATGAGGCCGGCGAGCTCCGCCGCGCCGCCTTGCTGCCTCGCACGCCGCCGCTGCCCTGGGATGAACTCATGCTGTACCCCGCCTATGTGCACGCGCTGGAGCGGCTGCCATGACGCGGGGCATAGGGCGCGTGGGCATCCTCACCGGCGGGGGCGACTGCCCGGGCCTGAACGCGGTCATCCGCGCCGTCACCAAGTCGCTCATTCACCACGGCCGGTGCGAGGTGATCGGCATTCAGGACGGCTTCGAGGGGCTGATGGCCGAGACGCCGCTCGTGCAGCCACTGGACTGGGAGCGCGTCTCGGGCATCCTGCACATAGGCGGCACCATGCTGGGTACGAGCAACAGCGCCAATCCGCTGCGCGACGCGGCCACACTCGCCCGGGTGGCGCACAACGTGCGTGCGCTGGCGCTCGATGTCGTCGTCGCCATCGGCGGCGACGGCACCATGAGCCTGGCGCACGGCGTCGCGCAGGCCACGGGCATTCATTGCGTGGGCGTGCCCAAGACCATAGACAACGACATTGCGCATTGCGAGCGCAGTTTCGGCTTCGACACGGCGGTGACCACGGCCACCGAGGCCATCCGGCGCGTGGAGAGCACGGCCAGCAGCCACCACCGCGTGATGATCGTCGAGACCATGGGGCGCCATTCCGGCTGGCTGGCGCTGGAATCGGGCCTGGCGAGCGCGGCCAACATCATCCTGCTGCCCGAGATCGATTACGACGTGCAGGCCGTGGCCGCGCACTGCCGCGCGCGCGAGGCACGCCAGCGCTACACCATCATCTGCATCGGCGAGGGCGCCAAGGCGCGCGGCGGCGCGCTCACGGTGCGTGAACACGTCGCGGGCAGCCCCGACCCGGTACGCCTGGGCGGCGTCGGCCACGTGCTGCGTCTGCAGCTGCAGCCGCTCCTGAGCAGCGAAGTGCGCACCACCGTGCTCGGCCATGTGCAGCGCGGCGGCGACCCGACGCCGTTCGACCGCGTGCTCGCCACGCGCTTCGGCCACCATGCGGCCGACCTGGTGCTGGCGCGCCGCTTTGGCGAGATGGTCACGCTCAGCGGCGCGCGCATCACCAGCGTGCCCATCGCCCGCGTGGCCAACGTGCAGCGCCTCGTCACGCTCGATCATGAACTGGTGACCATGGCGCGCGACATCGGCGTGTGCCTGGGAGACGCGCCCGCGTGATGCAGCGGGCAGGACTCAGCCGACTCGCGGGTCGGCTGGTTCGTTGCTGGGCAAGGCCGCCGTTCAGAAGGTGTAGCCCGCCATCAGCGTGAGCACCACGGGGTGGAAGCGGATATCGATGTTGCGCTGAACGCCCGCGGTGCTCGTCGTCAGCCGGGTCTTCACGCGGGCCGTGGCGACGGAGCCCGTGATGGACCAGTGGTTGTTGACGCGGTAGCTCAGGCCCGCCTGCGCTGCCAGGCCCCAGGAATCGGACAGGCGGATGTCCGTCGGTCCGCCATTGAGGGCGTTGTTGGCGGCCGTGGAGGTGCGCTTGTCGAAGTTGGTGTAGTTCACGCCGATGCCGACAAAGGGGCGCCACGTGCTGTCGGCTTGGCCGAACTTGTAGTTGAAGAACAGCGTGGGCGCGACCTGGCGCACCCGGGCGAGGCGCTGACCGTCGAACGCCCGGACCTGCGCAGGCAGGAAGGACGCGATCCTGGCGTTGACGTCATGGGTGGGCGGGTAACCCAGTGCCAGTTCTACCTCCATGTTGGGGTTGAAGCCATAGGCGACTGAAAAATACGCGGTCGCCTTGTCCCTGACGTCGATGCTGATGCCCGAGGGCGGTCCGGGCAGCATGGGGCCGACAGCATCGCTGGCCGATGAATGGGGCGAGATGTTCGTGACGCCGGCGCGCAGCGCCCACTGCGCCGAGGCGCTGCCGCAAAGCAGCAGCAGGGCAGCGCCATACAGAAGTTGTTGGGGCAAGCGGTTCATGGTGCGATTTCCTTCATGATGAAGTGCTTTCATGCGGTTTCGCCTTCAAACGTGTCGCTGCGTGGGTTCGCCTCGTTCCACGCTTGAATGCAAAACCTTGTCAGTGAGCGGACGCCAGCACCTGCTGGAAGAACCCGCGTGCGGCGGCGGTGCAGAAGGGCGGCACCAGGCCGCCGTGGTAGGCCTGCACCACCGCGTTCGCGCCGCCCTGGGCCGCCGTCGCGGCCTTGGCCTGAGCGAAGCCCGCCTTGGCGGCGGCGAACGGATCGTCGGCCCCGCTGGGCGCGGAGTCCACATCCAGCACCGTCACCAGATGGGCCGAGACGAGGCTGGACCACAGCTGCGCCATCAGGCCGGTGTTGACGTTGTAGAACACGGTGGGATCGGCATCGCCGCCACACAGCAGGACCGGACTTTGCGGCATCCAGCCGCGCAGATCGTTCTTGACGAAGGCCTGGCGCATGGGGTTGCCGGGGGCGGTGGCGGGCATGCCCGGCGCGGCGGCGGGGACGGCACCGTCGGGGTGGGCCTGTGCATCCATCAGATAGGCGAGTCGGGCGCTGTTCCTGATCAGGTTGCTGCTGCCGAAGCCCAGCGCAAACAGCGGCGCCAGCTCAGGCGGCTGGGTTGGCGGCGTGATGGATTCGAAGCCGGGTGCCGGAGCCACGTTGCTGAAGAGCTGGGTCTGCGGCAGCTTGCCCTGGGCAAAGAGCTCGCCAATGGGCGTGTAGGACGGCAGCAGCGTGTCGATCCCCGGGGCGTAGGCCGCCTCGAACAGATCCGAAGGCTGGGTGTAGATGTTGCCGTAGGCCTTCTGATAGCTGGTGGCGAGCATCGGCGCGAACACCGTGGCGCCCAGGTCCACGTTGCCGTAGTAGATCGCGTCGCCGAACGCGCCCATGGCGTAGGGTCCGGACATCGGTGCCGAGGCCGTCACGCGTTGGCCCAGCGCCTGCAGCGCGCGGTGCGTCGCCATGGCCACGTGCCCGCCCTGGGAGTAACCGGTGATGAACAGCTTGCCGTTGTCCTGGCCCCCCGTGGCGGGCAGCGCCTTGCGCGCGGCCGTGAGCGCATCGATCATGTCCTTGGATTGCTGGTCCGCGTTGAGGTAGGGGTGGTAGCTGAGCCTGGAGACGTCGTAACCCGCGTAATTGGGCGCGACCACGATGAAGCCCGCCGCGGCGAACATGGCCGCGAGCAGCGTGCCTTCGGAGGCTCCCGGGCGCGCGGGGTTGGTGATGTCGGCGATGTTGTAGCCGCGGTCGGTGGTGGTGCCGTGCGCGTACAGCACGATGGGATGGGGCCCGCTGCATCCGGCGGCCGTTCCCGAAGGCACCATGAGCGCGCCCGAGGCGTTGGTGGCTTCGCCGGCGCCGCCCACGGTGCCGTATTCGAAATAGCGGAAGCTCACGTCGCATTTCGGCGCGCCGGCGAGGGCCAGCAGCGTCTGGCCGCTGGTGCCGCCACCCTGCAGCCGCGCGGTGAAGTCCGCCGCGCCCATGGCCGTGACCTGCAGCGGCGGGTTGTACATGAGAGAGCCGCGTGCGCCGCTCAGGTCGATGTCGGTGCTGCCCCCCGGATCCGAGCCGCCGCCGCAAGCGGCCAGCATGGCCGCGGCACTGGCCAGGGCCAGTCCAGTCCAAAACTTCATTTTGGTCTCCCGTACAAGTAAAAACGCCCGCAGACGGTGCGAGCGTTTTCATCGTAGTTGCAACCCGTAGTCGGCGGGAGCAGGGAAACCACCTAGTATGTTGACACATAAATAACGAAACATGTATACACTCCGATTATCGCCAA
>Ga0066255_1000224_pt1 | contig 128168 bp, 122 predicted proteins | sample ThiBiot_750_biof_FD_71148 | JGI IMG/M metagenome (GOLD analysis project Ga0066255, IMG submission 71148) | Wastewater bioreactor microbial communities from Cape Town, South Africa - Thiocy_expt_750_biof (version 2) | ecosystem: Engineered > Bioreactor > Thiocyanate-remediating >...
GATCGACGGCACGCGCGCGCCAGCGGCGGCAGCGGGCAAGGGCGCGGCCTTCAATGCCGGGCTGTCGGCGGCGGATCTCGCCGCCTTCAACGCCGCCACGCCCAACCGCTACGCCTTCAAGCACGCGCATTCGCAGCAGAACCCCGAAAAGGACTGGGGCAGGAGCACGCTGCGCGCGGTGGAGTTCGCCTACTACGTGCTCAACGAGCGTTTTGGCAAGCTCGACGGTGGCATGCGCGTGAAGACGCTCACGCCGGGCAACACCATCACCATCGCGTCCAGCATCTCCAACGGCGGCGGCGCGGCGGTGGCCGCGGCCGAGCAGGACACGCAGGGCCTGATCAGCGGCGTGGCCGTCTCCGAGCCCGCGATCGAGATGCCCGCGAACGCCGGCGTCACCGTGACGCGCGGCGGGGTGCCGGTGGCGGTGACGGGCAGGAACCTCATCGACTTCACCACCTGGGCCAATCTCTATCAGCCCTGCGCGGCGCTGGCGGCGTCACAGGCCGGCGCGCCCTTTGCCGGCGGTTTCGCCGCAGGCTTCGCGTCGTCTGCCTTGCCGATCGCGCCCAATCGCTGCGCCTCGCTCAAGGCTGCGGGGCTGCTCACGGCGAGCACCACGGCGGCGCAGGCCGAGGAAGCGCAGCAGAAACTGCGCGACTACGGCTGGGAGAACGAGGCGAGCGTGCTGCACGCCTCGCTCGCGGCCTTCGAGGTCGCGCCCGCGGTGGCCGTGACCTTCGCCAACGGCTTGGCGCGTGCCAGCGTCAAGGACAACCTGTGCGGCTTCAGCTACGCCTCGACGGCGGCCACGGGCACGGTCAACGTGCTGCCGCTGGCGGCGCTCGCGCCCATGTTCGCCACCGGCAATGGCGTGCCGCCCTCGGGGGGCATCAACCTCGTGAACAACAACGGCAAGCTCGGGGCCGCGCGCGACTTCCTCTCGATGTCCTCCAACGGCACGTTCGACTGGAACCTGGAAGGCGCGCTGTGCCTGCGCAATCTCCTCACCGGCAGCGACGCCCCCGCCAAGGCCCTGCAGGCGGGCATGCAGGAGACGCAGCGCAACGGCAACCTGCACGGCAAGCCCGCGATCATCGTGCACGGCCGTTCGGACGCGCTGCTGCCGGTCAACCACACCTCGCGCCCCTATGTCGCGCTCAACGCCAAGGTGGAAGGCGCGGCCAGCCGGCTCAGCTACATCGAGGTGACGAACGCGCAGCACTTCGACAGCTTCATCGGCCTGCCGACCATCCTGCCGGGCTACGACACGCGCTTCATCCCGCTGCACGTCTACCTCACGCGGGCGCTGGATGCGATGTACGACACGCTGAGCGCCGGCAAGCCCCTGCCCGCGAGCCAGGTGGTGCGCACCGTGGCGCGCGGCGGCACGCCCGGCAGCGCTCCCGCGATCACGCAGGCGAACCTGCCCGCCATCGCCGCGAAGCCCGCGGCGGCGGATGCCATCGTGGTGGGCGCCGGCAAGATCGCCATCCCCGATTGAGGCCGGCTTTCGCACCCGCCGCAATCGGCCTTCCCTGCGCACCGGTCATTGGCGGCAATGACCGGTTCGTGAAACCACGCCGTTTTTCCTGAACCGCTTCCGTCCAAAGGCTGTCTGTCATGTCACCCATCTCGCGCTACGTCACTTGCGCCGGCTATGAAATCCACTACATGGAGTGGGGCGCGCCCGGTGCGCCGGTGGTCATCGCGTGGCATGGCCTGGCGCGCACGGGGCGCGACATGGACGAGCTGGCCGAGCACCTGGCGCCGCGCTGGCGCGTGATCTGCCCCGACACCATCGGCCGGGGCCTGAGCCAGTGGTCGCGCGCGCCGCAGCGCGAGTACAGCCTCGCGTTCTACGCGCGCATCGCGGCCGATCTGTTCGAGCAGCTCGGCATCGAGCAGGCCCACTGGGTGGGCACCTCCATGGGCGGGGCCATCGGCATGGTGTGCGCCTCGGGGCTGTTCCAGCCCCGGCTCAAGGGCCGCATCCTCGGCCTGCTGCTCAACGACAACGCGCCGTGCCTGGCCGATGCGGCACTCGAACGCATCAAGGCCTACGCCGGCCAGCCGCCCGCGTTCGACACCGTGCGCGAGCTGGAAGCGTTCTTCCGTCAGGTCTACACGCCCTACGGCTGGCTCAGCGATGCGCAGTGGCGGCGCCTGACGGAGACCTCCACCCGCCGCCTGCCCGACGGCCGCGTGACGCCGCACTACGACCCGGCGATGGTGCAGCAGTTCACGCACCACGCCAACGATTACCTGATCTGGGACCACTACGACGCGCTGGACATCCCCGTGCTGTGCCTGCGCGGCGAGGCCTCCGACCTGGTGCTGCGCGAGACCGCCGACGAGATGCTCACGCGCGGCCCGGGTGCGCGGGGCCTCGCGCAGGTGATTGAAGTCGCCGGCTGCGGCCATGCGCCCGCGCTCAACGTGCCCGAGCACTACGCGCTGGTCGATCACTTCCTGGCGCATGGCGTGGCACAGGTCTGAAGACCTGCCGGGCCTCCTCGCATCTGCATCCTCGCGCTTGCAATGATCATGAGAAACCCGCTGCACTTGCGCGCCGACCGTGTCGGCGCCGTCGCCCTGGCTGCCCTGGCGATTGCCCTGGCTTGTGTCGTGCTGGCCAACCCGCGGCCCGCGCTGCGCGCCTGGCTGGGCGGCCTGGGCCTGGGCGGCGCCCTGCTGGCGGCGGCGGTCATGCTGCGTGGCGCGCGCCGGGCGGCGCGTGAGCTGCGCGAGCTGCTCGGCAACGCGCGGAGGCTGGCGCAGGGCGACCTGCACGAGCCCCTGCCCGCGCATGCCGGCCCGATGCAGGCGCTGCTGGCCGAGGTGGGTGAGCGCATGTTCCGCGTCGCGGTGGACGTGCGCGTGGGCACCACCGCCATCGCGACCACGGCGGGCTTCGTGGCGGGGGACAACAAGGCGCTGGCGCAGCGTACCGAATCGCAGGCCAGCGCGCTGCAGCAAACGGTGGCGTCGATGGAGCAGCTCACGTCCACCGTGCGCCAGAACGCCGAGCGCGCGCGTCAGGCGCATGAGCTCGTGGGCTCCGCGGCCGATGCGGCACGCGAGGGCGGGCGCGTGGTGGGCGAGGTGGTGCAGACCATGGGCGGCATCCGCGAGAGTTCGCGGCGCATCGTGGACATCACGGGCGTGATCGATTCCATCGCATTCCAGACCAACATCCTGGCGCTGAACGCCGCCGTCGAGGCCGCGCGTGCGGGCGAGCAGGGGCGCGGTTTCGCCGTGGTGGCGGGCGAGGTGCGCGCGCTGGCGCAGCGTTCGGCCACGGCGGCGCGCGAGATCAAGCAGCTCATCGACGAATCGTCCACGCGCGTGGAGGCGGGCCACCGGCTGGCCGATCAGGCGGGCGGCGCGATGAGCACCATGGTGGACAGCGTGCAGCGCGTGGCCGGCATCATGGGCGAGATCGTGCAGGCGAGCGAGGAGCAGAGCTCCGGGCTGGTGGAAATCCACCGCGCCATCGCCCACATCGACGACACCACGCAGCGCAACGGCGCGCTGGTGGAGGCGGCCGCGCAGACCGCCGACAGCCTGCAGGCGCAGGCGCAGCGCCTGTCCGGTGCCGTAAGCGACTGGCATCTGGGCGCGCGCGAGTTCGGCAATGCCGACGAAGCCCGCGCCATGGCCGAGGCGGGCGCGCAGTACGTGCGCACCCAGGGCGTGGAGCGTGGCAAGCAGGCCATCAGCGATCCGCAGGGCCCGTTCGTCGATCGCGACCTCTACCTCGGCATGTGCGATGCCGGCGGCACCATCGTGGCCAACGGCGGCAATCCGCGCGTGATCGGCGTGGACGGCAACGTGGTGAAGGACGTGCGCGGCAACTACTTCGTCAAGGAAATCATGCGCGTGGGCCATGGCCCCGGCACCGGCTGGGTGGACTACCAGTGGGTGCATCCGCTGAGCAACGAAACCATGACCAAATCGGCCTACGTGCAGGCCGTAGGCGTGGACGGCATGGTGATTTCCTGCGGGTTCTACAAGCAGTGATTTAAATAGGAAAGGCCTTTGGCCCTTTTTGGTAAAGCGCTTGCAGCTATTGGTGCGATAGCAACCCAATGCGGCTTGGCCCGGGCTTCACTCGTCGTCGAGCGACGCGCTCCAGCGGTCGCCCCAGCCGCGCTGGCGCGCATCGTCGAGCGTGCGGCGGTCGCGCTTGGTGGGACGCCCGTGCTGCAGCGCCTGCGCGGGTTCGGGCGCGAGGCGTCGCTGCTCCGCGCTCTGGCTGCGCGCCAGAAGGCTTTCTGCGGTTTCCTCGTAAAGCAGCTGCGCCACCGGCGCCGGGCCGCGCAGGGTGCTTAGCGCCCGCACCACCACGGTGCGCGCCACCACGCCCTGGCGCAGCGCCACTGTGTCACCCACGTGCAACTCGCGCGCGGGCTTCGCTGCCGCGCCATTGACGTGCACGCGGCCCTTGTCGATTTCCTGCACCGCCAGGCTGCGGGTCTTGTAGAAGCGCGCGCACCACAGCCACTTGTCGATGCGCATGGTCTCGGGGGCCTGGCTCATCCTATCGATTCAGTAGCTGGTGGCGCTTGTCTGGTAAGCGTTGGAGGCTGATTGGGTTGGAATTTCCTGCACCGGCCAGCCGCTCAGGTTCTGCTGCGCGATCTGCGACAGCGCGGTGATCCAGGCGTTGTCGTCGTTCAGACAGGCGATGTAGCGAAAGCTCCGGCCGCCAGCCTGGGTGAAGGCTTCGCGCACTTCCTGGTTGATCTCCTGCAGCGTCTCCAGGCAGTCGCTGGTGAAGCCCGGGCAGATCACGTCCACGCTGCGCGTTCCCGCCTTGGCGAGCGCGACAACGGTGGGCTCGGTGTAGGGCTGCAGCCATTGGGCGGGACCAAAGCGCGACTGGAAGGTGAGCTGGTATTGCTCGGGCCTGAGCTCCAGCGCCCGCGCCAGCAGCTCGGTGGTGGCCCGGCATCGCTCGGCGTAGGGGTCGCCCAGGCGCACGTTGCGCTCGGGAATTCCGTGAAAGCTCACGATGAGCTTGTCGGCGCGCCCGCCCTCGCGCTGCCAGTGCCTGCGCACGCTCTGTGCCAGCGCGGCGATGTAGCCGGGATGATCGTGGTAGCCGTTGACGAAGCGCAGCTCGGGCAGCGCGCGCGTACGCCCGACCCAGGCGTTCACGGCGTCGATCACGCTGGCCACCGTGGTCGAGGAATACTGCGGATACAACGGCAGCACCAGGATGCGCTGCACGCCCTGGTCGGCCAGCGCCTGCAGCTGCGCGGCGATCGACGGTGCGCCATAGCGCATCGCGGGCAGCACTGGCACAGCCAGACCCGCCTGCCCGAGCCAGCCGCGCAGCATCAGCGCCTGTTTCTGCGTCCAGAGGAGCAGCGGCGAGCCTTCCTTGGTCCAGATGGTGCGGTACTTGGCCGCCGACTTGGCCGGGCGCGTGCGCAGGATGATGCCGTGCAGGATGGGCCACCACAGCGCGCGCGGGATTTCGACCACGCGCCGGTCGCTCAGGAACTCGGCGAGATAGCGGCGCAGCGCGGGCGTGGTGGGCGCCTCGGGCGTGCCGAGGTTGCACAGCAGGATGGCGGTGGTGGGGGCTTGATCGACCATGCGCCGATTGTCTCAGGCCCCGCGCGATTCAGCTTCGGGGCGCGTCCGGCTGGTTGGACGGCGCGGCGCGCTCAAACGCGGGTAGTTGCCCGCAGGCCGCGTCCAACGCGCTGATCAGCGGCCAGCGGCTCAGGTCCACGTGAAAGCGCCGGGCGCTGGCGACCTGTGGGATCAGGTAGCAGTCGGCCAGGCCGGGCTGGCCGCCGAAGCTGAAGTCGCCGCGCGCCGTGTCCCGGGCGAGAAACTGCTCGTAGGCGTCAAAGCCCGAGCTGATCCACTCACCGCACCAGCGGTCGATCGCCGTCCTGTCGGCGCCGAACTGATGCTGGAGGTACTGCAGGATGCGCCGGTTGTTGATCGGGTGGATGTCGCAGCCGACGATTGCGGCCAGCGCCCGCACGTGCGCGCGGGCCTGCGGGTCGGCGGGCAGCAGCGGTGGCGTGGGGTGGGTTTCCTCCAGCCATTCGATGATGGCGGGCGACTGCGTGAGCACCGTGCCATCGTCCAGCACCAGCGCGGGCACGAGGGCCTGCGGGTTCACCTCGTGAAAAGTGCCGTGCAGGTGGGCCTCGTGCAGCAGATCGACGGCCACGTATTCGGCCTGCACGCCCTTGAGTTCGAGCGCGATGCGCGTGCGGTGCGAGGTGCCGCTGCGGTAGTAGTTGTAGAGCTTCATGGCCACGCCTTCATTCAGAGCGTGCGCGCGGGCAGCACCTGGCCGCGGCATTCGCCAAAGCCGATGCGCGCGTGGCCGGCCTTCTCGCACCAGCCACGCAGTACCACCGCGTCGCCGTCTTCCAGGAAGGTGCGCGCCTCGCCGCCCGGCAGCTGGATCGGGTGCTTGCCGCCCATGGTCAGCTCCAGCAGCGCGCCCGCCTGATCGATCGTGGGGCCGGAGAGCGTGCCCGTGCCCAGCAGGTCGCCGGGCTGCAGGTTGCAGCCGTTGACACTGTGGTGCGTGACCATCTGCGCCACGGTCCAGTAGGCGTGGCGGTAGCTGGTGCGGCAGATCGTGGCTTCGGCTGCAGCGTCCTGCGCGCGCATCCTGGGTGTCTGCAGGCCGACGGAGAGCTGGATGTCGAAGGCCCCCGCGCTCTGGTTGCGCGCGCTGTCCAGGTAGGGCAGTGGCGCCGGGTCGCCCGCCGGGCGCTCGAACGCCGTGCGGTAGGGCGCGAGCGCCTCCAGCGTCACGATCCAGGGCGAGATCGTGGTGGCGAAATTCTTCGACAGAAACGGACCGAGCGGCTGGTATTCCCAGCCCTGAATGTCGCGCGCCGACCAGTCGTTGAGCAGGCAGATGCCGAACACATGGTCCTCGGCCTCGGCCATGGGTACCGGCTCGCCCAGCGCGTTGGCCTGGCCGATGAACACGCCCAGCTCCAGCTCGATATCGAGGCGCCGGCTCGCGCCCAGCACCGGCGCGGCGGCGTCAGCGGCCTTGAGCTGGCCGCAGGGGCGGGCGAAGTTCTGACCCGAGACCATCACGCTCGATGCGCGGCCGTGGTAGCCGATCGGCACCCACTTGTAATTGGGCATCAGAGGGTTGTCGGGTCGGAAGAGGCGCCCGACGTTGGTCGCGTGGTAGATTGAGGTATAGAAGTCGGTGTAGTCGCCAATGCGCGCGGGCAGCGCGTACTCCACCTGTGCCTGCGGCGCCAGGCAGACCTGCACCGTGGCCTGCTCGTGTGCGCCTGCCCGCAGCGCGCGCGAGAGCGCCAGGCGCAGCGCGCTCCAGTGCGCGGGGCCGAGCGCCATCAGCGCGTTGAGCGTGCCCTGGCTGCCTGCGGCCAGCGCCTCGGCGGCGCGGCCGCTGAAGGGCCGGGCCTGGGCCAGTTCCGCCAGGTCCACGATCTGATCGCCGATCGCCACGCCGCCACGCAGCGGCTCGGCGCTGCCCTTGCGGCGGAAGATGGCGAAGGGCAGGTTCTGGATCGGAAAATCCGTGCCCGTGGCGTGGGCGGAGGTGACCCAGCTGCGCAGCTCGGGGTCGTGGGTTTCGTTCAATTGCGTCATGCGACAGCCCCCGTGAGACTTCGTTTGGAAAGTAGCCAACTAGCTTATCAGTGTGCCCGGCGACTCGTCGGCACCGCGTGCAAGGCCGTCAGGCGGGTGCGGTTGCTGGCTGCTCGGACGCCCTCGTCAGGCGCAGCCAGGCGGCGGCGCCGTACAGCAGCGCGATCAGCGCGAGAGTCGTGACTTTGGGGGCGATTTCGGCCAGCGACGCGCCCATGGCGTTGAGCTGCACGAACATCAGCACCGCCGTGGTCGAGGGTATGAGCTGGGCCAGCGCCACCATCAGCGGCGGCATCGCCAGAAACGGCCACGACAGCCCCGAGAGGAAGAACACCGGGATCGAGGTGCCCGCCAGGATCTGCATGCTGCGCTCGTGGCGCTCGAAGAGCGAGCCCACGAGCAGGCCCAGCGCAGAGACACTGGCAGCGAACAGCGGCACGCACAAGAGCAGCCCCCAGAAGTTGCCGCCGCGCGGGTAGTCCTGGTACCAGAAGATGAAGCCGAAAAAGAACCCGCTCATCAGGCTGCCCAGCAGCGTGAACGCGCTCCAGGTGCCGAGAAAGGCGCGGTGCGACATGCGCCAGGGACCGCACTCGCGCTTCAGGCCCATGAACATCGCCACCGCGAAGAGCAGCGTGGCCTGCAGGATGACGGAGGCCACGCCGGGCACGACGTAGCTGCCGTAGCCGTTGTCGGGGTTGAAGAGCGCGCGCTGGTGCACCGTGATTCTTCCCACGTGGGCGATGGAGGCGATGGGGCGGACGATGTCCTGCATCGCGCCGCCGATGGCGCCGCGCAGCGCCTCGCCGACGAAGCGCGCGCGCACCAGATAGGCACCCTTGATGTCCACGCTCACGCCGCCGGGCTGGCCCTTGAGCACGCTCGCCTGCAGGCCGCTGGCGACGACGATCACGCCATCGACCGCGTCGGCCCGGAGCAGCTGCTGCGCCTCGGCGATGGAATCCGCCTGCGTGGCGACGCGCACCACGCGCGTGGCGTCCAGGTGCCTGAGCAGGCTGCGGCTGAGCGGCGAGTGGTCGAGGTCGACCACGGCCACGGGAATTTTCACCACCGTCTGGATGGAATAGGCCGAGGGGTAGTAGAAGCCGTAGAGCACCACGGCCGCCACGGCCGTGAGCACGATGGGGCGGTTGATGGCCACGGTGTGCAGCGTCTGCGCAAGGGCGCCCAGCCAGCGCTCGGGCGTGGGCGCGGCCCGCAGCGGCATCGGACGGGCGCCGGTGCGGGCCAGGCGGGCGAGCCCCCAGACCGCCACCGCCATGGGCACAGCGACGAAGGCGAGGAGGATGGCCAGCGGCACCGCGCTGCTGGCCAGCGGCGAGCCCATCACCCATTGCTGCTCCTGGATCTGCACGTAGCTCGTGCTCGGCAGCACGGCCGACCAGGCGCGCACGAAGAGCGGGCTGCCGTTGAGCGTGAGCGTGGCCCCGGCGAACGACAGGCCCGAGCCAAGGTAAAAGGCCGAGACCGACAGGGCGGTGTCCAGATCCTTGAGCAGTGCGACCAGCATGGCCGAGAGCGCGCCCACGCCCGCGTAGAAGATGAACTGCACCAGCAGCAGGTAGCCCAGCGGCCCTGCCACGTGCCAGTCGCGCATGCCTGCCAGGTACAGGGTGAAGGCCACGCCCCAGAGCCAGAACACCAGCACGTAGGGCAGCAGCTTGCCCAGCAGCGCCGCGAAGGTGCGTCTGCCGCTGGCCTGCAGCCATGTGGCCAGCGTGCCGTCCGCCCATTCGCGTCCCACCGCATACACCGCCGCACAGCCCAGCAGCATCGCCAGCACCAGCGGCGTGGCGAGGGTTTCGAGAAACAGCTCGAAGCTCGCCTGCGGGTTGCCGATGATGCTGACCTGCACCTTGGGCGGATGAAAACCGATGAGGTGCGCCAGCTCCTGGAGCCGGGGCGGCGCCAGCGCCTGCTGCACGGCGGCCTGTGCGGCATCGGCCGCCTGCGAGGCAACGGTCTGGAACGCCGCGTTGAAGTAGACGATGACGGCATCGTCCTCGCGCCGCGCTTTGTGGTCTTCAAGGCCCGGCGGCAGGTAGACCACGGCGTAGGCCCGGTCCGCGCGCATCAGCGCCATCGCCTCGGGCAGTGCCACGGGGCTGGCGGTGACCTGCAGCTTGGGCGTGGCCTGCAGCGCGCGCACGAGGGCGCGGCTGAGCGCCGAGTGATCGGCATCGACCACCGCGATCGGCACCTGGTTGAAGCTGCCGGGGCGAAACATCAGCGCCAGCGTGACAACGGCAACGAGCGGCAGGCCGACGAGCAGAAAGAGATCCCAACGGCTACGCGCCAATAGCGCGAGCTCGCGGCGCAGCGATGCGGCGAAAGCGCGAGGGAAGCTCAATCCTGTGGCCACGCGAACAGCACGCTCATGCCGGGGCGCAGGCCCTCGATGGGCTGCAGCGGCAGCGCGCGCACCTCGAAGCTCTTGACGTCGTAGCCGCTCGACTGGCGCGTGGCGCGCCAGGTGGCGAAGTCGCCCTGGGCGCGGATGTGGCTCACCTTGAAGGCCACGTTGTCCAGCTTGAGTGCCGGAATGCTGCCCTTGAGTGCCTTGCCCACGGCCAGCGCCCCGTACTGGTCTTCGCGCACGTTGAAGGCCACCCACAGTTTGGAGAGGTCCACCAGCGTGATCGCGGGCACGCCCGGCAGCACGATCTCGCCGGGGTGGGCAAAGACCTTGTCCACCTCGCCCGTCGCGGGGGCCAGCAGCTCAAGCTCCGCGCTGATCGAGCGGGCGCCGCGCACGCGTGCCTGCGCGCCCTCGACCTGGCTGGCTGCGACTTTCCTGTCTTCGGCGCGCGTGCCTTCCAGTGCCTTGAGGTACTGCAGCTGCGCCGCGCGCGCCGCCTCTTCGCTGGCCTTTTGTGCGGCCACGGCATCGTCGCGCCGCTGTTCGGAGATGACCTGCTGGTCAAACAGATTGCGCATGCGCCGCGCCGTCACGGCGGCGAGATCTGCCTGTGCCTGCGCGCTCTGCCACGTCGCTTTGAGCGAGGCGATGTCCTGGTGGCGCGCACCCGCGTCGGTGCGTTCGCGCAGCGCCTGGGCACTTGCGAGCGAGGCCAGCGCCTGGTCTTCCTGTGCGGCGATTTCGGGGTTCACCAGCCGGGCGAGCAACTGCCCGGCCTGCACGGATTCACCCTCGTGCACCAGCACCTCCAGCACACGCCCCGTCATGCGCGTGGCGGCGTTGATCTGCTGAGTGTCCACCATGCCCTGAATCTGCTGGGGCACGGGCCGCGTGGCCTGCTTCAGGCCCCAGGCGATGAAGGCGGCGAATGCAAACAGGACGAAGAACGCGGCCACGGCGCGCAGGATGCGCCGCGATGTCGGGGGCAGGGGGCTTGGGCTCATGGCTTGGTCACGTGCTCGTCGGCACGCAGCAGATAGTCCTGGAACTGCTCGCCCTGGCCGCTGGCGAGCAGCAGCGAGGCGAGCGACAGATCGTATTTGTAGGCCGCGCTCGCGCGCTCGGTGAGCGCCTGGGCCAGCGCGTTGCGCGCGTCGATCAGCTCGCTCATCGTGCCCACGCCCTCGCGAAACGAAATCTCCTGCACGCGCAGCGATTCCTGCGCCGAGCGAATGCTGGATGCGAGCGACAGGAATTCGCGCCGCGCCGCCTCGGTCATCTGCCAGCTCTGGTGGATGCCGGTCTGGATCTGCATCCAGGTCTCGCGCGTGGCGGCCTCAGCGGCTTCTTCCCTCGCCTGCGCGGCCGCTTCGTTGCTGGCGCGGTCCACCTGCGGCCAGAGCGTGTAGCGCATGCCCACGCCGATGATCCAGTCGGGCTCGGTCAGCAGTTCGTGGCGGCGGTTGAGGTTGATGCTGCCGAAGGCGAAGACCGTGGGCTTTTTCGCAGCCTGCGCCAGTTCCGTGCCGTGGCGCGCCGTCTCGTGCGCGGCGCGGGCCTGGCGCAGCGCAGGGTGCTGCGCCTCGGCTGCGCCCAGATAGTCCTGCACCGGCGGCAGGGGGTGGCTCAGCACGAAGAGCGTGTTGGTGGGCGCCACCGGCTGCTCGCTGCGCAGCAGCTGCTCCAGTGTCTGCACCGCGGCGGCGTATTGGCCTTGCGAGCGCTGCACGGTGCGCTCGGCGCTGTCGCGCGCCACGACCACCTGCAGCACGCGCGCCTCGCTGAGCTGGCCCTGTGCCTGCATCTTGCGTGCGTTGCCCAGGTGTTCTTCAAAACCGGCCAGCGTCTCGCGCGAGACGGCCAGCACCTGCTCGGCCAGCACCTGCGCGAAATAGGCCTTGGCCAGGGCAAAGCGCTGCGCCTCGCGCACACCGTCGCCCGCCGCCTCGGCGACGTCCACGCCCGAGCGCCCCGCCGCCTTGGCGGCGGTGATGGCGCCGCCGGTGTACAGCGGCACGATGGTCGAGAGCGTGGGGTGCAGCAGGCTCTGGCGCGCGCTGGCGCTGATCTCGGATGGGATGGGCCGGAACATCGTGGGCAGAGCCGCCTGCACCTGGTCGATGACCTGGCCGACCGCGCCGCTGTCCACGCCCGGCACGCCTTGCGCCGCGATGCCGCCGAGCACGTTGCCCGCCGCGCCCTGCGCACGCTCGCGCAGGGCATCGAGCGAGACCGTCACCGTCTTCTGGTAGCGCAGCGCCTGCACGTCCAGGTTGATGCGCGGCATGGCCAGCGCCTGCAGCGCCTCGGCCTGCCGGCGCGCGGCCTGCACGCCGAGGCTTGCACCGGTGAGTGCGTCCGAGCGCTCGCCGAGCATCAGCGCCGATTGCTCGTAGCTCAGGGGCACGCCCTGCGCGCTCGCGCCATCCCGCTGTGCCAGGCCCGGCCGAGTGAAGGGCAGCAGCGCCGCGCAGGCGAGCGCCCATCGCAGACCCCGGGGCAGCAGCAAGATTTTCATGGGGGCGAAGTGTAGAAGCTGCGCTGCAGCCGTACGAAAGGGCGTGGACAATGGGTCCATGCAGGCCTGCACACGCGCGACGGTCATGGATGGGTGGCGGGGAGGATCGCTTCGTGCCTGATCGCGTGCCGTCGCAGCCGCAGGCCGAGGGCGATGGGCCGCGAGGGCTCCCGCGCGACCGGCGCGTGCTCATCTTCATCGTCATCGCCTGCGCGCTGATGATGATGTCGATCGACGCGACCATCGTCGCGACCGCGCTGCACGCGCTTGCCAGCGACCTCGATGCGCCGATCAACTGGACCGGCTGGACCATCACCGCCTACTGGTTCGGCTACGTCGTCATGCTGCCCGTGAGCGGGCGGTTGGCCGAGCGCTTCGGCCATCGGCGCGTGTTCATCGCCTCCACGCTGGCGTTCGCGCTGGCGTCGCTGGCCTGCGCGCTGGCGCAGCACGTGGCGCTGCTGGTGTTCTTCCGCGCGCTGCAGGCCATAGGCGGCGCGGGGCTCACGCCTGCGGCCACGGGCATCGTCGTGGCCTGGTTCGGCGCCAGCCGCGACCGCGTGCTCGGCCTGTTCGGCGCGGTGTTTTCGGTGGGCGCGCTGATCGGGCCGGTTTTCGGCGGGCTGTTCGTCACCTATGCGAGCTGGCGCGATGTGTTCTTCGTCAACGTGCCCATCGGCCTGGCAATGGCGTTGCTGGGCCTGTGGCTGATCCCGCCCGATCGCGCCGAGGAGTGCTCGCGCCGGCGCATGGACGTGCCAGGCATGCTGCTACTGGGCGTGGCGGTCATCGCAGGCATGTTGGCGGCGAGCGTGCTGGGCAATACTGGGGTGCGGGTGCTCTCGTGGCCGTTTCTGGCGCCGCTGGGGCTGGCGTTGCTGGCCGGCTGGGCGTTTTTTCGCCACATCGCCCGCGTGGCCGAGCCTTTTCTGCCGCCGCGCCTGATTCACGGCCCGGGCTTCGCGGCCACCAATTTTCTCAATGCGACCTATGGCGGCGTGATCTCGGGTGCGGTGACGCTGGTGCCGCTGTACGCCGCCACGCGCTACGGGCTGTCGGCGCTCGATGCCGCCACGCTGCTCGTCGCGCAGGGCGTGGTGGCCTTCATCCTCGGGCCGCTTGCGGCCTGGGCGCTGCGCTGGAGCGGTTACCGCTGGCCGTTTTACGTCGGCGGCGTGCTCGCGGGCCTGGGCGCGCTGCTGCTGGCGCTGGAGCCGCGCCTGGGGCTCTCGCCCTGGGCGTGGCTGGCGCTGGCCTCGGTCTTCATGGGCGCGAGCGGTGGCGTGATGGGGCCCGCAAGCCGCAACGCCGCGTTGCAGCTCGTGCCCGATCGCGCGGCCACGATGTCGGCGCTGCGCGCCACGGCGCAGGAGCTGGGCGTGATCATCGTGCTGGCCGTTCTCACGTCGGCCATGGCCATGGGGACGGATGCGGCGCAGGTGCTGGCCATGAGCTACGCGTTGCTGGCGCTGCTCTCGCTGGCGCTGCTGCCCGTGGTCGCGCGCGTGCCCGAGCACCGGGGCGCGTGGTAGCTACGATCGCGGCATGACGGCTGTTTCCTCACTCGGCCAGGTCGCGGGCGATCTGGCGCGCGAACTCGATGCGCTCGCCTGGCGCACCCCGAGCCACGTCTACAACCCGCTGCGCTATGCCTGGGATGGCTACCGCCAGTTCCTTGAACGCTTTGGCGCGGGGCAGGGCCGCGTGCTGCTCGTGGGCATGAATCCCGGCCCCTGGGGCATGGCGCAGACCGGCGTGCCGTTCGGCAACGTGAGTGCGGTGCGCGAGTGGTTTCACATCGACATGAAGCTCGGCCGCCCGCTTCCCGAGCAGCACCCGAAATACCCCATCCTCGGCATGGCGTGCACGCGTGACGAGGGCAGCGGCAAGCGCCTGTGGGGCTGGGCGGCCGAGCGCGTGGGCACGCCAGAGCGCTTCTTCGAGTGTTTCTTCACCTGGAACTACTGCCCGCTGCTGTTTCTGGGCGACGGGCACAACCTGATCCCTTCGGCGCTCAGCGCCCAAGAGCAGCGGCAGATGCAAGCGCCGTGCGACGCGGCGCTCGCGCGGGTGATCGAGCGGCTCGATCCGCAGGCCGTCGTCGCGCTGGGACGCTACGCGCAGGCGCGCGTGCAATCGGTGGTGGGCGATGCGCTGCCGGTGCGCTACCTGCTGCATCCGAGTCCGGCGAACCCGATGGCCAACCGGCACTGGCCGGCGTTTGCGCAGGAGGCGCTCGGGCCGTGGCTGCCCGCGCCGCCGGGGTGATGGGCCGCCGGGCGCGTGAGTGCGCAGCGCCGGCCCTGAGCGCAGCGGGCGCCGAGGTGAACCACCCCGGCGCCCGCGTGTCGTCGAGAGAAGGGACGCGTCTTACGGCTTCTTCTGCACCAGCTTGATCACGCTGGAAAAGTCTTGCGGCCCATGCCCTGCCAGGCTGTGCGCGGCGTACAGCGCGCGCGCCAGGCCCCCGAGCGGCGTGGCGGCGCGCACGGCCGTGGCAGCCTCTTGCGCCAGGCCCAGGTCCTTGAGCATCAGGTCGGTGCCGAAGCCGCCCGCGTAGCCCTTGCTGGCCGGGGCGTTTTCGTGCACGCCGGGGTAGGGGTTGTACTTTTCGAGTGCCCAGTTGCCGCCCGAGCTGCGGCGCATGATCTCGGAGAGCACCTTGGGGTCGAGCCCGTTGGCCACGCCCAGCGCGATGGCCTCGGAGGTGCCGATCATCAGGATGCCCAGCAGCATGTTGTTGCAGATCTTGGCGGTCTGGCCCGCGCCCACGGCGCCCGCGTGAAAGATGTTGGCGCCCATTTTTTCCAGCACCGGGCGCGCGCGCGCCAGGTCGGCATCGGTGCCGCCGACCATGAAGGTGAGCGTGCCCGCGACCGCGCCGCCCACGCCGCCCGAGACCGGCGCGTCGATGAACGCCAGGCCCGCCGCCTGCGCGGCCTTGGCTACTTTCTGGCTGGTGGCCGCGGCGATCGTCGAGCTGTCGATCACCAGCGTGCCCTTGGCGATGTGCGCGAGCAGCCCGCCCTGGCCGTCACGGCCCAGGTACAGGCCGTCCACATGGTGGCTCGCGGGCAGCATGCTGATGACGACCTCGGCGCCCTTCACGGCGGCCTCGCTGCTGTCAGCGATCGAGACGCCCGCGGCCTTGGCGGCTTCGCACGCGGCGGGGACGAGGTCGAACGCCTGGACCTTGTGTCCGGCCTTGTGCAGGTTGATGGCCATGGGGCCGCCCATGTGGCCCAGGCCGATGAAGGCGATTTGCATGTGTGTCTCCTGAAGTGAGTGGGGGGGTGAACTATTGCTTTGCTAGCTGGTTGCGCTTGCTGGTTGGGCGATAGAGGCCAAAAAGACTTGAAATCACACGACGGCCTTTCTGCGACGGCGCGGCGTGGCGCGGGCCTGCGGGTTGTACGCCAGCGCGGCGTCAACCCAGTGCAGCCACTGCGCCCGGGTGGCGTAGCCCGCGGGCTCGACCCAGAAGTAACCGGGCATGCCGCCGCGCGGGTCCAGTTCGCGCAGGCCGGGGGTTTCGGCCACGGCGTCGTGCAGCGCGGGCGGCAGGCGCACGAGCAGTTCGTCGCCCTTGACGCCCAGACACAGCTTGCCGTCCACCATGAAGGCATGGCAGCCGAAGAGCGTGCGCTCCTGCACCGTGGCCTGCGTGCCCAGGCGCTCGGCCAGTGCGTCCTGCACAGCGGCGATCAGGTGCAGTGCTTCGGGGCTGATGGGCAGAGCGGGCATGTGGCGGGTGGCCTAGCGGATGGCGTCCGGCGCGTCGCCGTCGAGCATGCGCCGCCCGACGATCACGCGCATGATTTCGTTCGTGCCTTCCAGGATCTGGTGCACGCGCGCGTCGCGCAGCAGGCGCTCGAGCGGAAAGTCGCGCAGGTAGCCGTAGCCGCCGTGCAGTTGCAGCGCCTCGTTGATGACGTTGAAGCACGCATCGGTGGCAAAGCGCTTGGCCATGGCGCAGTAGGTCGTGGCATCAACCGCACCGGCGTCGAGCTTGGTGGCCGCCAGGCGCACCATCTGGCGCGCGGCGACGAGGTCGGTCGCCATGTCGGCGAGCTTGAACTGCAGCGCCTGAAAGCCCGCGAGCGGCTTGCCGAACTGCTTGCGCTCCTGGATGTAGCGCTGCGCGTGCGCGAGCGCGCCCTGCGCCGCGCCGACCGAGCAGGTGGCGATGTTGATGCGCCCGCCGTCCAGGCCCTTCATCGCGATCTTGAAGCCCTCGCCCTCGCCGCCGAGCCGGTGGCTCGCGGGCAGGCGCACGTTGTCGAAGCTGATGGTGCGCGTGGGCTGACTGTTCCAGCCCATCTTGTGTTCCTTCTTGCCGTAGCTGATGCCGCTCAAGTGTGCGGGCACGGCAAAGGCGCTGATGCCGCCCGCGCCTGCGTCGCCCGTGCGCGCCATGAGCACCAGCACGTCGGTCGAGCCCGCGCCGCTGATGAAGGCCTTGCCGCCGTTGATGACGTATTCGTCACCTCGCAGCTCGGCGCGCGTCTTGATGCTGGCCGCGTCCGAGCCGCTGCCGGGCTCGGTCAGGCAGTAGCTCGCCAGTTTCTGCCCGCTGGTGAGTTGCGGCCCCCATTCGGTGCGCACCTCGTCCGTGGCCCAGGTGCCGAGCATCCAGGTGGCCATGTTGTGGATGGAGATGAAGGCCGTGGTCGAGGGGTCGACGGCCGCGAGTTCCTCGAACACCAGCGTGGTGTCGAGCCGGGTGAGCGCCAGGCCCCCGGCGTTCTCGGGCGCGTACAGGCCGCAAAAACCCAGCTCACCGGCCTTGGCGATCGCCTCGCGCGGGAAGATGGCCTCTTCGTCCCATCGGGCGGCGTGCGGGGCGAATTCGCTTTGCGCGAACTGGCGCGCGCTCTCGGCATAGGCGCGCTGGTCGTCGCTGAGTTCAAAATCCATGGGCAGCCGTCTCCTCTTGATTTGTGAGCTGCTCGCGCTTGCCCAGCAAGCGCTGGAGCCGGTTTTTACTCCCAAGCTCTCAGGAGGAGGGCCGCGATGAGGTTGCGCTTTCGATGCATTTGCGCCTGGCCCCCATCCCGGCCTTTCCCCAGTGAGGGAAGGAGTAAAGCGGCTTACTTCAGGCTGATCGTCGTGTTCATCGCGTGGTGTTCTTCCTCGTCGAACCAGCGCTCGGTGACGGTCTTGGTCTGGGTGTAGAACAGCACGACCTGCTTGCCATAGGGGCCGAGGTCGCCGAGCTTGGAGCCGCGGCTACCGGTGAAGGAGAACAGCGAGACGGGCACCGGCACGGGCAGGTTCACGCCCACCTGGCCGACGTCGATGTCTTCCTTGAAGCGGCGCGCCGCCGCGCCCGAGCGCGTGAAGATGGCGGTGCCGTTGCCATTGGGGTTGGCATTGATGAACTCGATGGCCTCGTCCAGGTTGTCGGCGGGCACGATGCACAGCACCGGGCCAAAGACCTCCTGGTCGTAGATGCTCATGCCGGGCTTGACGTTGTTGAAGATGGTCGGACCAACGAAATTGCCCTTTTCGTAGCCCTTGACCGTGGGCTTGCGGCCGTCGAGTTCCAGCTTCGCGCCTTCCTTGATGCCTTGCTCGATCAGGCCCTCGACGCGGTCGCGCGCGGCGCAGGTGATCAGCGGGCCCAGATCCGTGCCGTCGGCGGTGCCGACGTTGACCTTGAGCGCCTTGGCCTTGGCGACGATGTCCGGCACCCACTTCTGCGCCTCACCCACGAGCACCATCACCGAAATCGCCATGCAGCGCTGGCCGGCCGCGCCGCAGGAGGCGCCGATCAGAGCGTTGAGCGCCTGCTCCTTGTTCGCATCGGGCATGACGATGGCGTGGTTCTTCGCGCCCATCATGCACTGCACGCGCTTGCCCGCGAGGCTGGCACGGTGGTAAACGTGCGTGCCCACCTTGGTCGAGCCGACGAAGGAGATGGCCTTGATGTCCGGGTGGTCGCAGATCGCGTTGACCGCGTCCGCCGTGCCGTGGATGACGTTGAGCACGCCCGCGGGCACACCCGCTTCCATCGCCAGTTCCACGAGGCGCATGGTCACCATCGGGTCTTGCTGCGAGGGCTTCAAGATGAAGGTGTTGCCGCAGGCGATCGCCATCGGGAACATCCACAGCGGAATCATGGCCGGGAAGTTGAACGGCGTGATGCCCGCGCACACCCCGAGAGGCTGCAGCATCGTGAAGGTGTCGACGCCGTGGGCGATGTTGTTGCCCACTTCGCCCAGCTGCAGCGTGCCGATGCTGGCCGCGTGCTCTACGATTTCGAGGCCACGGAACACATCGCCCTCGGCGTCCGGCAGCGTCTTGCCCTGCTCGGCGGTGAGGATGGCGGCGAGCTCCTTCATGTGCGCGCGGATCAACTCCTGGTACTTGAGGAAGATGCGCCCGCGTGCCATCAGCGAGGTCTTGCGCCAGGTCTTGAACGCGGCCTTGGCGCTGGCCACGGCGGCGTTGATTTCCTCGGGCGTGGTTTCGGGCACGCGCGCCAGCACCTGCTGCGTGGCGGGGTTGATGACCTCGTGCCACTGCGTGGTCTTGGATTCGACGAATTTGCCGCCGATGAGCAGCTTGACGGTGGGGGCGAGCACGCCCTGCGAGGTGGATGCGTCCATGGCGCTTGTCTCCTTGACAAAGAAAGGTGAACGGGAAAGCGCATCCATGGTAGTTGTGCAAAATTGAATATGCAATAGACAATAGCGCACCTTGGCTTTGCAAATTTGCACATGAAGAAGCCTTCCACACTCGATTGGGACAATTTGCGTTACTTCCTGGAGCTGGCGCGCACCGGCACGCTGGCGGCCGCCGCGCGCCGCACCGGGGTGGAGCACACCACGGTGGCGCGGCGCATCCAGCAGCTGGAAAAGCGCATCGGCTCGCCGCTGTTCGTGCGCGAGGCGGCGGGCCACCGCCTGACCGAGGCCGGCCGGCAGCTCCTGCCCTCGGTGGAGGCGATGGAGACCGCCGTGCTCGGCGTGGAGCGCGTGGCGGCGCTCGATGCCGGCAGCAGCGGCCCGGCGGGCCTGGTGCGCGTGGGCGCGACGGAGGGCTTTGGCACGCTGATCCTCGCGCCGCACCTGGCGCTTCTGACGCAAAAGCACCCGCACCTGTCGATCGACCTGCTTGCGGTGCCCCGCATGCTGCACCTGTCCAGGCGCGAGGCGGACATCGTGATCTCGCTGGAGCGCCCACAGCGCGGCTCGGTCATCGTCACGCGCCTGACGGACTACACGCTGATGCTCTACGGCCAGCGTGAATACCTGGCGCGCCATGCGCTCATCACCCGCAAGGAGGATTTGCGCGAGCATGAGTTCGTCAACTACGTGGACGACCTGCTGTTTTCCAAGGAGCTGCAGTTCCTCGAAGATGTCTTTCCGCCCGAGCGCTTCACGCTGCGCTCCACCAGCATCATGGCGCAGTACCAGGCGGTGCGCGCGGGCGCGGGGCTGGCGGTGCTGCCCGCCTTCCTCGCCGACAAGGACCCCACGCTCGCGCGCGTGCTGCCGCGGCAGGCGCGCTTCACCCGCACCTTCTGGATGAGCATGCCGGCCGAGGGCAAGCACCAGGCGCGCATCCAGGCCGTGTGGGCGTTTCTGAAAGAAGCGGGGCAGATCGAGGCCGCGCGCCTGAATCCGTGACAGGCGGCACGCGCCGCGGCCACCGGGCACGGTGTTTTGAACACGCTTCAATTTCCGTTATGCTGCGCGTTTGATTTTCCAGTTGGAAATCCGCTGCGTGCACATTCCCCCCTTCCTGCGCCGCCCTCTTTGGCACTGGTTGCCCGCGCTGGTCGTGTGCGTGCTGGGGTTGCTGGCCAGCTACGGCCTGTGGAGCTACCAGCAGCGGCTGACGCAGGATCTGGCGCACGAGCGCTTCCAGACCAAGACCCAGGGCGTGGCGGTTGCGCTGCAACAACACGTCGATCTGCTGGTGGATCTGCTATCGGGCCTGCGCAATCTGCTGAGCGTACAGCCGCAACTCAGCCGCCGTGATTTCGAGTGGGCCGTGGGGCAGCTCGATGTCACGCGCACGCACCCGAGCGTGCAGCACATCGATTTCGTGCGGCTCGTTCCCGCGCAGGAACGCGCCGGTTTCGAGGCACTGGCGCTGGGCCAGTCCCATCTGAGCGGCAAGGCGCCCGTCGGGTTCAAGGTGCACCCCGCGCAGACACTGCAGGAATATTTCGTCGTCGATTACAGCTGGCCGGTGGCGGGCAACGAAGACCGGCTGGGGCTGGAGCTGCATTCTCAGCCCGTGGCGCTGGAGGCGTTCTCGCGCGCGCGCCGCACCGGGCAGCTGACGGCATCCGCCCCCTTCGCGCAGTACCAGGAGGCCGGCATGACGCTGAGCCTGCCGGTGTTCGACCACACTCGCGAAGGCGGCATGGAGCAGGGCTTTCTGGGCACGCTGGACCTCATGGTCAATGTGCCGCGCCTGGTGAAGATCTTGCAGACGGGCAGCGACATGGCGGGGCTGTCGATGCAGCTGGTCGACATGGGTCTGACGGCGGCCTCTGCCCCGGTGACCCAGCGCGCGTTGGCGGCCTCGGGCGATACGCCATGGAGCGCCGTGGAGGGCCGCTCGATCGATGTGCCCGTGGGTGGCCGGCGCTGGCAGATGCGCTTCATGCCTCAGCCCGAACTGCTCTCGGAGGTGGAGCGTTCACGGCCGATGACGGTCCTGGGCACGGGCCTGCTCGTCACGGCGCTGCTCGCGGCGCTGGTGGCGCTGCTTTTGCAGCGCTGGCTTCAGGCCCAGCGCCATGCCGACCTTGCCCTGGCACGCCAGCGGCGCAGCGAACGGCGTTTTCAGGCGGTGTTCAACCAGGCGGCCGTGGGCATCGTGCAGCTGGATTCGGCCTCCGGCATGGTGGTGCGGGCCAACCAGCACTTCTGTGGCCTGCTCGGCTATGAAGAACCCGAGCTCAAGCAGATGCGCTTTGCCGACTACACCGTGGCCGAGGACATTCAGCAGAGCTGGGACGCCTTCAGCGATTTGCGCAATCAGCAGGCCGGTGAAAGGCGCCTGGAGAAGCGCTACCGGCGCAAGGACGGCACCCTCGTCTGGGTGGACCTGTCGGCGACGCTCATGACGACCCTCGGCGACGAGCCGCCGTCGCACCTCGTGGTGGTGCAGGACATCAGCGCGCGCAAGCGCGTGGAGCTGGCACTGGCGAGCAGCGAAGAGCGCTACCGCGACATCTTCAACCACATGCCGGTGGGCGTGGCGCAGGTGGACGAGGGCCATATTCTGTTCGTCAACGATCGCTGGGTCCAGATCTGCGGCTATGGCATGAGCGACACCACCGAGGCCCAGGACTGGTGGCGCCGTGTCGCGCCCGACGAGCACGCGCGCCTGGAGGCCCAGGCGGCCTGGCATGCCGCGCGTGAGGCCGCCGAGCTGGAGGTGGACGGCGCGATCCGTCCGGTGGAATTCCTGATCACCTCCAAGAGCGGCGTGCGCCGCGAGGTGGAGCTCTCGGGCATGGCGCTGGGCACGGGTCACATTGTGGTGCTGGTCGATGAAAGCCAGCGCAAGCAGGCCGAGCAGGAGATTGCCTACCTGGCGCACACCGACGTGCTCACGGGCTTGGCCAACCGCCGCGTGCTGCAGGAGCGCCTGCACCTGTCGCTGCTGCAGGCCGCGCGCACCGGGCTGTGCGGCGCGGTGCTCATGCTCGGCGTGGACCGGTTCAAGACCATCAATGAAACCTATGGCCACGAGATGGGCGACCGGCTGCTGGCGCTGGTGGCGAGGCGCCTGAGTTCGCGCGTGCCAGCCGGGAGCACGGTGGCGCGCCACGGCGGAGACGTGTTCGTGGTGGTGCTCGCCGACCTGGCGCCGGGAGCTCAGGACGCCGCGGCGCAGGTGGAAGCGGCGGCCTGCAAGCTGCTGGAGGCCGTGGGCGAACCTTACAAGATCGGCCAGTCGCAGCCGCTGCGCGCTTCGCTCAGCGTGGGCGTGGCGCTCTATGGCCGGGAAGGCGAGAGCGTGGATGAGCTGCTCAAACGCTCCGACATGGCGATGTATGCCGCCAAGGCCGCGGGGCGGGGCGCGCTGCGCTTCTTCGATCCGACGATGCAGGCCGCCATTGCGTTGCGCACGCAGCTGGAAGCGGATATGCGCGCGGGTCTGGAAGGCGGGCAGTTCGAGCTGTACTACCAGCCCAAGGTGCAGCAGGGGCGCATCGTGGGCGCCGAGGTGCTCGTGCGCTGGAACCATCCGGAACGAGGGCTGGTGCCGCCCGCGCAGTTCATCGCGCTGGCGGAAGAATCGGGTCTGATCCTGCCGCTGGGCGAGTGGGTCATGCGCAGCGCGTGCGAGCAGCTCACCCGCTGGAGCACGCATCCGGTGCTCGGCAGGCTGGCGGTTTCGGTGAACGTGAGCGCGATTCAATTTCGCCAGGCCGAATTCGCACCGCAGGTGCTGGCGCTGCTGGCCACCACGGGCGCGCCCACGCGCGCGCTCAAGATTGAACTCACCGAGAGCATGCTGCTCGACGACATCGAGGCCACGATCGCGAAGATGGTGCAGCTCAGGGAATACGGCGTGAGCTTTTCGCTTGATGATTTCGGCACCGGCTACTCCTCGCTCTCCTACCTCAAGCGGCTGCCGCTCGACGAGATCAAGATCGACCAGAGCTTCGTGCGCCACGTGCTCACCGACCCGAACGAGGCGGCGATCGCGCGCACCATCATCACGCTGGGCGCGAGCCTGGGCCTGGACGTGGTTGCCGAGGGGGTGGAGACCGAGGAGCAGCGTGTGTTTCTCGAGCGCAACGGGTGCGAGCTGTGGCAGGGCTACCTGCTGAGCCGGCCCGTGCCGCTGGAGGATTACGAAGCGCTGGTGCTCGAACGGGCAGAGCGCAACTCGCAGCTCGACCACGATTCGTGAGGGGCGAGGGCGAAGCGGCGGCGAGATTCACTGAATTGATAGCTGCCGGCGCTTTCCAGGCCGGTCCTTTCGCGGGAATGCATTCGGTCACGGAGGCTGCTGGCGCATCGGTATGATTGGTGCTTTCGCCTCTGCTGCTACCGCCTGGAACCGCCTCCCGTGCGCCTGACCTCGATCAAACTCTCCGGCTTCAAGTCGTTTGCCGAGCCCACGCAGTTCCAGCTGCCGGGCCAGCTCGTCGGCGTGGTGGGGCCCAACGGGTGCGGCAAGTCCAACATCATGGACGCGGTGCGCTGGGTGCTGGGCGAGTCGCGCGCGAGCGAATTGCGCGGCGAGAGCATGCAGGACGTGATCTTCAACGGCACGACGAACCGCAAACCCGCCAGTCGCGCCAGCGTGGAGCTGGCGTTCGACAACGCGCTGCATCGCGCGGGCGGGCAGTGGAACCAGTTTTCCGAGATCGCCGTCAAGCGCGTGCTCACGCGCGACGGCACGAGCAGCTACTACATCAACAACCAGCCGGTGCGCCGGCGCGACGTGCACGACGTGTTCCTCGGCACGGGCCTGGGGCCGCGCGCCTACGCCATCATCGGTCAGGGGACGATCGGCCGCATCATCGAAAGCCGCCCCGAGGAGCTGCGCCTGTTCCTCGAGGAGGCGGCGGGTGTCTCCAAGTACAAGGAGCGTCGGCGCGAGACGGAAAACCGCCTTGCCGACACGTGCGAGAACCTCACGCGGGTGGACGACATCCTGCGCGAGCTCAACAGCAACCTCGCCAGGCTCGAAAAGCAGGCAGAGGTGGCCGCGCGCTACCGCAATCTGCAGCAGCAGGTGCAGCTCGCGCAGCAGCAGCTGTGGTTCTTCAAGCGCAGCGATGCCGCGGCTGACTTGGAGCGGGTGCGCACCGAAGGCCTGCAGGCCGCCAACGACCTGCAGGCGCGCATGGCCGAGATGCGCCACGTCGAGGCCGAACTCGAGACCATCCGCCAGGCGCACTACGGCGCGGGCGATGCGGTCAATCAGGCGCAGGGCAAAGTCTACGAAGCCACGGCCGAGGTTGGCAAGCTCGAAGCCGAGATTCGCTATGTCGTGCAAGGGCGCGCGCGTGTCGAGCAGCGCCTGACCCAGCTGGCCACGCAGATCGGTGAGTGGGCCGCGCGCAAGCAGGAGGCCGAGGCCGAGCTACAGAGCCTCTCGGGCGCCGGGGGCGACGCCGAGGAGCAGGCCGAGCTGCTCGCGGCCCAGGCCGAGGAACAGGCAGCGCGGCTGCCCGAGCTGCAGGATGCGCTGCACCAGGCACGCGGCAAGAGCGAGGCGCAGCATGCACTGGTGACGCAGGTGCAGCAGCAGATTCAGGTGCTGGCCGCCGAGCAGCGCAGCATGGCTGAGCAGATGCGCCAGCATGAGATGCGCCTTGAACGCCTGCGGGCAGACCAGGGCGCGCTCATCGCGCCCGACGAGGCGCGCCTGGCCCAGCTGCGCGAGGCGCACGAGGGCGCTGTCCTGGCTGGCGAAGAAGCGGACGCGCGCCTGGCGCAACTGCTCGAAGACGTACCCCGGCTGGACGAAGAGCGGCGTGCGCGCCAGCAGGCCGTGGCCAGCGAGGGTGCTCGCCTGGCGGACTTGAGTGCGCGCCTGTCGGCGCTCAGGGAGCTGCAGGAAAAACTCAAGCAGGGCGGCAAGCTTGCACCCTGGCTGGCTGAACAGGGGCTTGACGGTCTGCAGGGGCTGTGGACGCGCCTGCACATCGAGCCGGGCTGGGAAAACGCTCTGGAAGCCGCCCTGCGCGAGCGTCTGGCGGCGCTGCCCGTGGGCCGCCTGGAGATGGTGCGCGGCTTTGCCGCCAGCGGCGGCCACGGCGCGCCACCCGCGCGCCTGAGCTTTTACCGCGCGCCGCCCGCCGCGGCGCCTTTGGCGGGCGGCCCTGGCCGGCTGATCGATCTGCTCCAGGTGGGAGACAGAGGCCTTCAGGCGGTGCTCGCCGACTGGCTGCATGGGTGCCTGACGGCGCCCACGCTCGATGATGCGCTTGCGCGCCGCGAGAGCCTCCAGGCGGGCGAAGTGATCTACACGATGCAGGGCCATGCGGTGAGCGGTCATGGCGTGGATTTCTTCGCGCCCGATTCCGAGCAGTCGGGGCTGCTCGCGCGCGCGCAGGAGATCGAACACCTCGAAAAGGAGGTGCGCGCGCAGAGCCTGATCGCCGAAGAGGCGCGCTCCACGCTTGTGCGTGCCGAGGGCAGCTACCAGGACGCGAACCTGCGCCTGCAGTCGGCGCGGCGCGAGGCGGGCGAAGCGCAGACGGGCGCACACGATCTGCATGTGCAGCTGCTGCGTCTGACGCAGCAGGCCGAGCAGGCGCGAGAGCGCGGCCGCCAATTGGAGACGGACCTGGCCGAGGTGCAGGCGCAGCTGGCCGACCTGGACGAGCGCCGCGCCACGGCCGACGGGCGCTTCGAAGAGCTGGACATGCAGCTGGCCGACAGCCAGGAGCGCCACGCGCAACTGCAGGACAAGGTGATTGCCGCCGAGCAGCATCTGACCCAGTGGCGCGAGCAGCAGCGCCAGCTCGAGCGCCGCGCGCAGGAGGCGCAGTTCGCCCGGCGCAGCCTGCAGGCGCGCCGCGACGAGCTGGGCCGCGCGGTGCAGATGGCGCTGCGCCAGGGCGAGGCGCTGCAGGCCGAGATCGAGCCTGCGCGGCAGGAACTCTCGCGCCTGTCGGATGCGGCGGCCCAGGGGGGGCTGCAGCAGGCGCTGGAAGCCAAGCTGGCCTGCGAGCAGCGGCTGGGCGCCCTGCGAAGCGATTACGACGCGCTCACGGCGCGGCTGCGCGCCAGCGACGAGCTGCGCATGCAGGCCGAGCGCCAGCTCGAACCCCAGCGCGCGCGCATCACCGAGCTGCAGCTCAAGGAGCAGGCGGCGAGCCTGGCGCTGCAGCAGTACGAAACCTTGCTGACCGAGGCCGGGGCGGACCCGGAGCAGGTGCGTCAGTCCATCGCCGAGGGCCAGGTCCAGCACGAGGGCCTGCAGGCGCGCATCGAGCAGCTGCAGCGCGGAGTCGAGCAGCTTGGGGCGGTGAATCTCGCGGCGCTGGAAGAGCTCACGCTCGCACGCGAGCGCCATGGCTTTCTCAGGGCGCAGAACGAAGACCTGCAACTGGCGATGACCACGCTGGAAGATGCGATCCGGCGCATCGATGCCGAGACGCGCACCCTGCTGTCGGGCACCTTCGAGACCGTGAACACGCACTTTGGCGCCATGTTCCCCGAGCTCTTCGGCGGCGGGCGCGCGCAGCTCATCATGACGGGCGACGAAATCCTGGACGCGGGCGTGCAGGTGATGGCGCAGCCGCCGGGCAAGAAGAACCAGACGATCCATCTGCTCTCGGGCGGCGAGAAGGCGCTGACCGCGATCGCGCTGGTGTTTGCGATCTTCCAGCTCAACCCGGCGCCGTTCTGCCTGCTCGACGAGGTCGATGCGCCGCTGGACGACGCCAACACCGAGCGCTACGCCAAGCTCGTCGCGAGCATGTCGCGCGGCACGCAGTTTCTCTTCATCAGCCACAACAAGATCGCGATGGAAATGGCCGAACAGCTCATCGGCGTGACCATGCAGGAGCAGGGTGTTTCGCGTATCGTTGCGGTGGACATGGCCAGCGCGCTGTCGATGGCCCAAGCGTAATTCCCCTTGCCATGAGTTCATTTCAAACCGCTCTTGCCGTCATCGGCGCGATCGTCCTGGTCGTCGTCGTGGCCTACAACGCCTGGAACAACCACCGCAATGCGCCGCGCCGCGCGCGGCAGATGGCGGTGGGCGGCAGCGAACCCGCCGAGCCGGTGCGCCGCGATCCGCTGCTCGATGGCGCCCTCCCGGGTGCGGCGCAGGGCAACCCGGACGAAGCGGCGCCGGACTGGAGCGATCTGCATGTCGATCCGGTGATCACCGTGCCCGTGCCGCCGGATGTGGCGCCGCCGCTGTCGCCGCCGCAGCAGCAGCAGCGCGGCGCGCTCGATGCGCTGATCGATGCGCTCGTGCCGGTCACGGCCGATCAGCTGGTGTCGGGCGATGCGGCGCTCGCCGCGCTGCCGGCCACGCGGCGGGTGGGCAGCAAACCCTTTGCGGTCGAGGGACTGAACGAGGCGACGCAGCAATGGGAAAGCCCGCATCCCGGAGCGCGCTACCGCAGGTTCCAGGCTGGGGTGCAGCTGGCCAACCGGCTGGGCGCGCTCAATGAAATCGAATTCTCGGAATTCGTCGTCAAGACGCAGGCTTTCGCCGATGCGATCAACGCGGTGCCGGAATTTCCGGACATGCGTCACGAGGTCGCGCGCGCCCGCGAACTCGACCAGTTCGCCAGCGCGCACGATGCGCAGCTCTCGTTCGTGCTGCGTGCGCGCCAGGCGGCGTGGAGCCCGGGCTACATCCAGCAGAGCGCGGCGCCGCAGGGCTTCGTCATCGGCGCCATGCCCGGGCGCCTCGTGCTGCCGGTGCAGGCGCCCGGCCTGCCGCCGATGCTCACCCTGGGCTATGACGCGCAGGCGGCCATGTCCGACGAGCCCGAGCGCTCGGCGCTGCGCGAGGTGAGCCTGGCGCTGGACGTGCCGCAGGTGGCGCGCAGCGAGCAGCCCCTTGCCCGCTTGCGCGAGGTGGCCCGGCAACTGTGCGACGCCATGGACGGCGTGCTCTGCGACCCGAACGGCCAGCCGATTCCTGCCATGGCCATGGAGCCGATCGCCGCCGACCTGGAGCAACTCTACGACCAGCTCGACGAGCACGATCTGTCTGCCGGCTCGGCGCTCGCGCGGCGCTTGTTCAGCTGATGCAAGCCGATCTTTTTCCGACCTCAATCCAAGATGGAGAAGCGTCGGTAGCTACTCAAATAGAAGCATTGCGCACCCGGCTCAACCGCTGGGCGCACGAGTACTACGTGCTCGATGCACCCAGCGTGCCCGATGGCGAGTACGACCGGCTGTACCAGCAGCTCGAACGCCTGGAGGCCGCGCACCCCGAACTCGTCACGCCCGATTCACCTACGCAGCGCGTGCTCGGCAGCGTGCTCTCGGGCCTGGCGCCGGTGCGCCATGCCGTGCCCATGCTCAGCATACGCACCGAGACCGACATCGAGGCCAGCGGCGCGCAGGCGTTTGACGCGCGCATCCGCCGCGAGCTGGGCCTGACCGACGCAGACCCTCCCGTCGAGTACATCGCCGAGCCCAAGTTCGACGGCCTGGCGATGAACCTGCGCTATGAAGGTGGCGCGCTCGTGCAGGCCGCCACGCGCGGCGACGGCGAGGTCGGCGAGGACGTGACTCACGTCATCCGCACCATCCGCCAGATTCCGCTGATCCTGCGCGGCGAGGACGTGCCACCGGTGATCGAGGTGCGCGGCGAGGTCTACATGCGCGGGCGCGACTTCGTCCGCCTGAACGAGCGCCAGCGCGAGAATGGTGAAAAGCTCTTCGTGAACCCGCGCAATGCCGCGGCCGGCGCGGTGCGCCAGCTCGATGCGCGCGTCGCCGCGCGGCGCCCGCTCTCGTTCTTCGCCTACGGCCTGGGCGAGCTCACGCCGCCCGAAGCGGGCGGGCCGCAGTTCGCCACCCACGATGCGCTGCTGCGCCAGCTCGAGGCCTGGGGCTTTCCCGTCGCGCACGAGGTGAGGGTGGTGCACGGCGCGGCCGAGCTGGTGGACTTTCACGACCACATGGGCGCGCTTCGCGACAAACTGCCCTATGGCATCGATGGCGTGGTCTACAAGGTCAACAGCCTGGACCTGCAGCTCCGGCTCGGTTTCATCACCCGCGAGCCGCGCTGGGCCGTGGCGCACAAGTACCCGCCGCAGGAGGTGGTCACGACGATGGAGGCGATCGATGTGCAGGTGGGGCGCACCGGCAAACTCACGCCGGTGGCGCGGCTGGCGCCGGTGTTCGTCGGCGGCGCCACCGTCACCAACGCCACGCTGCACAATCTCTTCGAGCTGCGCCGCAAGGGGGTGCGCGTGGGTGACGCGGTCATCGTGCGGCGCGCGGGCGACGTGATCCCGGAGGTGGTCGGCCGCGTGGACGACGGCACGGCTCGCCGACCCTATGTGCCCAACTTTCGCATGCCGCTCGCGTGTCCGGTCTGCGGCTCGGCCGTGGTGCGCGAGCACGGCGGAACCGATCACCGTTGCAGCGGCGGACTGTTCTGCAGCGCGCAGCGCAAGCAGGCGTTGCTGCACTTCGCGGGCCGCAAGGCTATGGACATCGAGGGCCTGGGCGAAAAGCTCGTCGACCAACTGGTCGACCAGGGCCTCATCCACAGCCTGCCCGGGATCTATGCCCTGCAGGTGGGCCAGCTCGCGGGTCTGGATCGCATGGCCGAAAAATCGGCGCAGAACGTGTGCGAGGCGCTGGAAAAATCGAAGCACACCACGCTCGCCCGCTTTCTCTACGCGCTGGGCATCCGCAACGTCGGCGAGGCCACGGCCAAGGATCTGGCGCGCCACTTCGGCTCGCTGGATGCGCTCCTGGGCGCCGACGTGGATGCGCTGATGCAGGTGAGCGATGTCGGCCCCATCGTGGCCGAGTCCATCCACACCTTCTTTGCCCAGCCGCACAACATCGAGGTGGTGCAGCAACTGCAGGCCGCGGGCGTGCACTGGAGCGAGTCCGCGCCCGCACCGGCCGCGCGGCAGCCGCTGGCGGGCAAGACGGTGGTGCTCACCGGCACGCTGCCCACGCTGCCCCGCGACGAGGCGAAAGATCTGCTCGAAGCCGCGGGCGCCAAGGTGGCGGGTTCGGTCAGCAAGAAGACGAGCTACGTCGTCGCGGGCGCGGAGGCGGGCAGCAAGCTTGCCAAGGCGCAGGAACTGGGCGTTCCCGTGCTCGACGAGGACGGGATGCGGGCCTTGCTCGCCGGGCGGGCCTGAGATGACGCTGGAGCGCCGCGCTCCCCGCCTGGGCCTGGTGCTGGGCAGCGGCTCGGCGCGTGGCTGGGCGCACATCGGCGTGCTGCAGGTGCTCGAGGAAGAGGGGGTCAGGCCCGACGTGGTCTGCGGCGCCTCGATCGGCGCGCTGGTGGGCGCGGCGTATGCGGCGGGCGAGCTCGACCGTTTCGCCAAGTGGGTGCAGAGCCTGGGCATGCGCGAGGTCTTCGGCTTCATGGATTTCAGGCTCTCGGGCGGCATGCTCAAGGGTGAGAAGCTCATCGCCTTCTGGCGCAGCCATTTTGCCGATTTCGACATTGAGAATTCGCCGCTGCCTTTTGCTGCCGTGGCCACCGATCTGCATTCGGGCGCTGAGGTCTGGCTGCGCGAGGGTTCGATCGCCGACGCGGTGCGTGCCTCGATCGCGCTCCCTGGCCTGTTCACGCCGCTGCAGCTCAGCGACGGCCGGTTGCTCGTCGACGGCGGCATCGTCAACCCCGTGCCGACGTCGCTGGCGCGGGCCATGGGAGCGGACATCGTGATGGCGGTGGACCTGAACGCCGACATCCTGCATCGTCACATGCAGCCGCTGGCGGTGCAGGGGCCGCAGGATGTGCCCGAGCCGGTCCAGGCACGGCCCGAGGAGAACGACGCGCCCGGTATCCCGCCGGAGGAACCGGGCTGGAAAGAGCGCCTGCGCAACTGGCTGCCCGAGCGTGCCGCGCGCGCCGAGCCACCCAGGACCAGACCCCCGTCGGTGCTGGACGTGGTGATGACGAGCGTGGCGATCATGCAGATGCGCATCACGAGGAGCCGCATGGCGGGCGACCCGCCCGAGGTGGTCATCAGCCCCAGCCTGGCGCACCTGGGCCTGCTCGATTTCCACCGCGCGGGCGAAGCCATCGAGGAAGGGCGGCGGGCGGCGCGGGAGGCGCTGGTGCAGTTGCACCGTTTCATGCAGTAGCGCGTGGTTTTGCCCGTGTTTGCTTCAGGGCCGTCCGCGGGATGCGGCCTTCGGGCGTCGTACACTAAAGAGTCATTTCCAATGTACTTTTATTCCCATGCACGACCACACCACCGCCGAAGCGATCTACCCCTTTGATGCCCGTGGCATTGCGCGCCGCTTTCGCCATTCGGCGATTTTTGGCGCGCTCGACGCGCTCAACCCTGGCGAAACCATGCGCTTCATGAACGACCATGACCCGCTGCCGCTGCTCAACCAGATCGAGATGCGTTATGGCGATGGCGTGGCCATCGAGTACCGCCAGCGCGAGCCGGGCGAAATCATCATCGACTTCGTGCGTCAGTAAACCTGCGCCGGTTGATGCAAGGCGCCACCGGCACGAAGGCCGGTGGCGCCTTGCGCTTTTTCGCGCACACCTGCGTCTCGGTCGTGACCATGAAAGAACGGGCCAGCCGCGACTGACCCGCCCATCAGGCCCGCCACGCCCCTGCGGGACTGGCCTGCTGCTTGTGCCACCATGCCCACCAGGAGGGTGGCGTCGGCATTCATTGATGCAGTCTTGCCGATTTTTGCCCTGCGGGGCTGTTCTTGGCGTACTCTCCCTTGTCACTCCACTCGTTTGCCCGAGGATCGCAGGGCGCGTTCAGGGGCGACAGTGTCGAAAGTCACGGGCAGGCTGGAAAAGTGTTTCTGGATGTGCCCAGTCGCCGCCCGCTCATGTGGCGGTCAGGTTCAGCGCCGCAAGCAGCTTGTCGGCGTTCACGGGCTTGAAGAGCACCGGGATGCCGGCGTCCTTCACCCGTTGCAGGCGCTCGGGCGCGGTTTCCCCGGTAACGAGCAGCAGCTGAAGCGGGGCGAAGCGGCGCGCCAGCGCCTGGCCGATCCGCAGGCCGTCGCTGCCGTGGGCCAGCCGGATGTCGCAGATCAGCTGGGTGATGGGCTTGCGCAGGGTCTGCGCACGCTGCAGCGCCTCGCTCGCCTGCGCCTCGTCGGCGGCCAGGGTCACTTCCAGACCGTGCATGCGCAGCAGCTCCTGCATCGCTTCGCGCACGTCGGCTTCATCGTCCAGGACCAGAACGCGCCGCGGTGCTGGCGCGGCCGCCCACGGGGGTGGCCATGGCACGGGCGTGGCGCATGCCGGCGCACATGCCGGTGCCTGAGCCAGCGGCAGGTGCAGACGAAAGCATGTGCCACGGCCGATGGTGGAGTGCAGCTCGAGCCGGTGCGCGAGCAAGCGCGAGAGGCGTGCCACGATGGACAGGCCGATGCCCAGGCCCAGCGAGCGGTCGCGCCCGGGGTTGTTCACCTGGTAGAACTCGTTGTAGATCAGCGATTGCTGCGTGGGTGCGATGCCTATGCCCGTGTCGTGCACCTGCACCCAGGCTTCGTTGCCGTGTCGCCGCGCCAGCACCAGGATGCCGCCACGGTGCGTGTATTTGATGGCGTTGTCCACCAGGTTGGAGAGCAGGCGGCGCAGCAGCTGCGGATCGCTTTCGGCCCAGAGGTCGGTGGCGCGCACGCGCAGCGCCAGGTCTTTCTCGCTGGCCGCGTCCACGAAACTCTGGTTGAGCGATTGAAACAGCTCGCGCAGCGCGATGGGCTGGCGCTGCGCGGCGATGACACCGGCATCCAGGCGCGAGATGTCGAGCATGGAATCGAGCGAGTGTCCCAGCGCGCTGACGGCTTGCATCAGGCGGTCGGCATTGCCCTGCTCCGGCTTGCCCCTGAGCTGCTGGCGCAGCGCCGCGCCCAGCAGCATGATCGCGTGCAGGGGCTGGCGCAGGTCGTGGCTGGCGGACGCGAGAAAGCGCGTCTTTTGCCTGCTGGCCTCTTCCGTGGCCTCGATCTGCGCTGCCAGCTGCTCGGCCAGCGCCTGTTTTTCAAAGCGCGCATGCAGGGCCTGGGCCAGCAGATCGGACTGCGCCTTGGCAAAGTGCAGCACGGTGCCGAGAAAGATGGCGCTGCACAGCGCCAGGAAGGCGTTCATGATGCTGGGGCGGATCAGCAGCGCCGCGATCAGGCACGCCAGCATGGGAATGAGGTAGTTGTAGGCAGCGCGGCGCAGCGGTGAAACGGCCGATACGCCGGCCGTGCACAAACCCATCATCACGAGCATCAGCAGCGCCACGAGATGCAGGCTCTCGGGCAGGAACAGCAGCGGCGCCGCGCCCCAGGTCAGGCTGTTCAGGCGCATTTCGCGGCAGTAGATGTCGGCCCAGTGCGCGGGGCGCTCATCCGCGTGCGCGTCCTTGAAATAGGCGGTGAGCCGCGGCAGGCGCGAGGTGTTGTACACGTGGGCCAGCATCCAGGCCAGCACGGTCCACTGTCCGGTCTGCCAGTACATCGCCGCGCCGAAAGCGAGTGCGAGCAGGCTGTCGCCCAAGGTCGCCATGCGGATGGTGGAGTACAGCATCGCCACCTGCTCGCGCAGCACCCGTGTGCCTGTCTGTCGCGATGGCGTCGGGGAGCTGGCCGGGGGTTGGGCGGTGGCGGTCAATGGAGGCTGCGCGGCGGAGTGGGCTCGTGGCGCCGCAGAATATCAGGAGCGCATCTTGCTGATGAGTTGCGAGCGCGAGCGCACGCCAAAGGTCAGCAACAGCATCGACACGTGGTTTTTCACCGTGCCTTCCGAAAGGTGGGTCAGCTCGCCGATCTCCCGGTTCGACTTGCCTTGCAGCACCAGCTGCAGCGTCTGCAGCTGCCGCGTGGTCAGGTGATGCGCGCTGCCGATCGGTGTGTCCGACTGACGCTGGGCCTGGGACAGACTGGTCAGCGTGGTCCAGGGGGGCGTGAAGCGCTGGCTCGCGCTTTGCACGCCGTGCGTCACGCAGGCCTGCACGAAGTCCAGCATGTCGCCAAGATTGCCCGATTTGGGAAAGAAGGCCGCGGCGCCCAGCGCCAGCGCGTCGCGCGCCACCGTGTCGCTGGCCGTGCCCGAGAGCACGACGATGGTCACGAGCGGCCAGGCCTTGCGGAAGGCGATGAGTCCGTCCAGATCGCGGCTGTCGGTCAGCGACAGGTCCAGCACCACCACCGCGATGTCCTGGTCGTGCTCCTGCTGAATGGCCAGCGCCTGGGCCAGCGTGCCGGCTTCGTGCACGGTGATCGCGGCCAGGCCTGCCTGCCGTGTCTGCGCCGCCACCAGCGCCCGGAACCCGAGCCTGACGAGTTCATGGTCATCCACCAGCAGGATGGCTGACCGGGTATGGCCCGCCCCGATACCGGGGGGCGCCTCGCCGGCCGCGCAAGCCGGGGGAATCGTGGGAGCGTTCATGGCAGGGGCATCATGGGCGACGGTATCTTGGCCATCCGCCGCCGGTTTGCCAAGTGACGAAAGTCATCTTCGCCCGTGCGCCATGGATTTTCGTCCAGACGCGGCCCGCGGGCAGCGGCGTGCACCCACCCTACCAGCCCCAGGTCAGCCGCCGCGCCACCCAGCCGCGCTGCCCGTCCTCGCGCTGCACCTGCGCCCATTTGCCTCGCGTGGCCAGTGTGCGCAGGATTTCGTTGCGCTGCATTGTTGCGAGGATGCGGTGCCCCGTGCCCGGCCCGGCGCGCAGGCGGGCCGTGGGCACCGTCACGATGCGGTGCGGCGTGCGGCGGGTGAGCGGCGCGTAGACCCAGCCCAGGGTGGCTTCGTGGTCGGCGACCTTGAGCCACCGGCCTTTCTTGCGCAGCACGCGCAGCGGATAGCCGTCATCGAGCTCCCACTGGATGGGTGAGTGCGTGCCGGGCTGGGCGCGCACATGGATCGCGTTGCCGCGGATGCTGACGTATTCGGCGGCCTGCGCGGCCAGCGGCAGGGCCAGTGCGGCGATGAACAGGAAGGCGAGTTGGGCGAGGTGTCTGTGAAGGCGTGACACGCTGCAGTGCTCCTTGTGTAGGTGGTGGTGAGTGGTGTCAGAACCGTTGCTGCACACCCAGCCCGTAGCTGGTGCCGCCATCGATGCGCAGCACGGCGGCGTAGGCCATGGTGCGCTTGGACAGCGTGTACCTGCCTTCGAGCAGTGCGTTGGTGTATTTGCGTCCGGCGCTGTTCTTCAGGTCGCGCCCCAGGTCGAGCGTGGCGCTGAAGGCGCCGCTGCGCACCTGCGCGCCCAGTGTGAAGCCGCGGCGCTGGCCGAAGCTGCCGTCGCCGTATTCGAGCGTGCGGGCGTTGACGAAGGATGCGGCGATCGCCCAGGCGCCAAAGTCGTATTTGCCGCCCAGCGCGTAGTTGGCGCGCTGGCCCGAGAGCCTGTTCACGTCCAGCGCCACGCCGATCGGGCCCTGGGCGTAGATCACGTTGAGGTCCCATTTGGCGCGGTTGTCCGGCGTGCCGCTGCGGTCGGTGTGGTCGGCCCTGAGCACGTGGGCGATCTGCGCGCTCCAGCCATGGAAGTTCGGTGTCCTGTAGCTGATCTGGCTGCTGTTGCGGTAGTCGGTGCCGGCGTCCAGGAACATGTTCTCGACGATGTTGTAGTTGGACAGGCCGGTGAGGTCCCAGGTCCAGAGGGCGCTGTCGGCGGGCGAGTAGCCGCGGCCCAGGCGCAGCGTGCCCCAGCCGCCGCCGATCCACAGATCGGCCTGGCGGCCCCAGAAGCCGCCGCCGTTGCCGCTCGTCATGGTGGCGCCGTCGTGCAGCGAGAGGCCGGTTTCGAACGTGAACCCGGCCTTCAGCCCGCCGCCCAGGTCTTCGCTGCCGCGCACGCCCAGGCGGCTCACGAGGTTGTTCATGGTCGAGCCGCTGAGCAGGTGCGTCCGGGTGTCGCCATCCACCCTGGCCTTGCCGATGCCGGCGTCCGCGATGCCGTAGAGCGTGACCGACGATTGCGCCAGCGCGGCGCCGCAAAAGCCGCAGGCGGCGAGCAGCAGGAGTGTCTTGTTCATGGGTTTCCTTTCTGGAGTGGGGCGCCTTCCCCCGCCGGGAGAAGGCCGGGATGTGGGGCTGTGCGCGCTTACCGGGCCGCCGCGCGTGCCTTGGCCAGCCAGCCGTCGAAGGTCTGCTGGTGCGCCTTGATCCAGGCCTGGGCGTGGCGCTCGATGTCGGCGGGGCGGCTTTCGCCCTGGCTCATCAGGTGGTTTTCGGCGTTGATATCCGCCAGCGGGATCTGCATGGTCTCGAACAGCGCGGCCGCGTCGGGATGCGCGTCGGTGAAGGCCTTGTTGGCGACGATCTGCTGGTTGTTCACCGTGAAGCCGTAGTTCTTTCCGTTGGGCAGCTTCGTGTCCAGGTTCTTCTGCTCACCGGGCAGCGACGAGAACGGCACCTCCAGCCAGATCACGTCCTTGCCGGGCTTGAGTTCGTTGCTCACCCAGTAGGGCGTCCACGTGTAGTACAGCACCGGCTGGCCGGCGCGAAAGCGCGTGACGGTGTCGGCGATCAGCGCCGAGTAGTTGCCCTGCTGGTGCGTCACCGTCTTGCGCAGGCCGAAGGCCGTGAGCTGGTGCTCGATCACCGCTTCGCACCCCCAGCCGGGATTGCAGCCCGTCAGGTCCGCCTTGCCGTCACCGTCGCTGTCGAAGAGCTGGGCGAGCTTGGGGTCCTTGAGCTGGCCGATGTTCGTGATCTTGTAGGCGTCGGCCGTCTTCTTGTCGATCAGGTAGCCCTGCGCCGCGTTGGGCGAGAAGATGCCCTTGCGAAACAGCTTGGCGTCGCCGCCCGCGTTCTTGTAGTAGTCGGCGTGCAGCGGGTTCCAGTGCGTGGCGATGAAGGTCGCGTCGCCGTTGGCGATCGACATGTAGGCGGTGGGGTAGTCCACCTCCTTGTAGGGCAGCACCTCGTAGCCCAGCGCTTTCAGGGCCTTGAAGACGACGATGTGCTGGAACAGCTCTTCGGAGACCGAGCTTTTGACGGGCTGCACCTTCACGCCCTTGCCGGGCAGGGTGTCGGCGTGCGCGGCCAGGCCAATGGAGGTGATGAGCGCGGCGGCAAGCGCCGCGAGGCGCGTGCGGATGAGGGAGTGGGTGTGGCGAAAATTCATGCGTGGGGTTCCTCTCTTTCATGTGCGACCCGTGGCGGTGCCCGGGTGGCTCGTGGGGTGGGGGTTACTTGGCGGCGGCGCGCGCCTTGGCGAGCCAGCCGTCCCAGGTCTGCTGGTGCGCCTTGATCCACTGATCGGCATGGCGCTCGATGTCGGCCGCCTTGTTCTGGCCCTGGCTCATTAGGTAGTTCTACGCGTTGATGTCGGCAATGGGCAACTGCATTTCCTCGAACAGCACGGCGGCATCGGGGTGTGCGTCGGTGAAGGCCTTGTTGGCCACGATCTGCTGGTTGTTCACCGTGAAGCCGTAGTTCTTGCCGTTGGGCAGTCGGGTATCGATGCCCTTCTGCTCACCGGGCAGCGATGAGAACGGCACCTCCAGCCACACCACGTCCTTGCCCGGCTTGAGTTCATTGCTCACCCAGTACGGCGTCCAGGTGTAGTAGAGGATGGGCTGGCCCGCCTTGTAGCGCGTGATGGTGTCGGCGATCAGCGCGGCGTAGCTGCCCTGCTGGTGCGTCACCGTCTTGCGCAGGTCGAAGGCGGTGAGCTGGTGCTCGATCACGGCCTCGCACCCCCAGCCGGGGTTGCAACCCGTCAGGTCCGCCTTGCCGTCGCCGTCGCTGTCGAAGAGCTGGGCGAGCTTGGGGTCCTTGAGCTGGCCGATGTTGGTGATGTGGTATTTGTCCGCGGTCTTCTTGTCGATCAAATAGCCCTGCGCGGCGTTGGGCGAGAAGATGCCCTTGCGAAACAGCTTGGCGTCGCCGCCCGCGTTCTTGTAGTAGTCGGCGTGGATCGGGTTCCAGTGGTCGGCGAGAAAGGTCGCGTCGCCATTGCCGATGGCGATGTGCGCGCTGGGGTATTCCACCTCCTTGATCGGCTGCACGTCGTAGCCCAGTTGCGTGAGTGCCTTCATCACCAGCAGCGTCTGGAAGGTCTCCTCGGCGATCGAGCTTTTGAGCGGCAATACCTTGGTGCCCTTGCCCGGCAGCCCGGCGGTCTGCGCCGCCACGGCGACGCCGGTGGTCAGGGCCGTCATGAGCAGAAAACGGCGAAAAGGGCGAAAACGCGAATCGGATGGCATGGATTTCTCCTTCGGTTGAAATTTGAATGAAAAGTGGCTCTAGCGCTTATCCAACAAGCGCTGTCAGCTATGGTTTCGTTGATTTGCGCAGCAGCAGGCCGAGCGGCCCGCCGTGCCACCAGCGCTGGCCACCGCGCCGGGGCTCGCCCATGGCCTGCGTGATGCGGTCGAGCACGATCGCGAGCAGCACGATGCCCAGGCCGCCGACGGTGGCGAGCCCCATGTCCAGGCGCCCGATGCCGCGCAGCACCATCTGCCCCAGGCCCCCGACGGCGATCATCGAGGCGATGACGACCATCGAGAGGCTGAGCATCAGCGCCTGGTTGATGCCGGCCATGATCGAGGGCATCGCCAGCGGCAGTTGCACCTTGAACAGCAGCTGCCAGGGCGAGGCGCCATAGGCGCGGCTGGCCTCGATCAGGTCGGGCCGTACCTGGCGGATGCCGAGGTTGGTCAGGCGCACCAGCGGCGGCAGCGCGAAGACGATGGTGACGATCACGCCCGGCACGTTGCCGATGCCGAACAGCATCACCACCGGCACCAGGTAGACGAAGGCGGGCGTGGTCTGCATCGCGTCGAGCACCGGGCGCGTGAGGCGCTGGGCGCGGTCGCTGGCCGCCAGCAGCACGCCCAGGGGCAGGCCGATCAACACGCAGAAAAACAGCGAGGTGAAGACCAGCGCCAGCGTCACCATGGTGTCGTTCCAGATGCCGAGCAGCGCCACCAGCACCAGCGATAGCGCGGTCGCCAGCGCCAGCCAGCGCCCGGCGAACTGCCAGGCGATGAGCGCGATCAGCAGCAGCATCAGCGGCCAGGGCACGGCCAGCAACCCGTCGGTGATACCCGAAAGAATCGCGTCGATGGGCGTGCGTACCGCCTGGAAGAACGGGCGAAAGTGCGCCACCAGCCAGGCCAGGCCATCGTTGATCGGGCCCTGCACCGGCAGGCCGTCGGTGCTGATCTGGTGCCAGAGCGCGGCCAGGCCGCTGCCATCGCCATCGGGCGGCGCGGCGCTCACGGGCGCATCGAGCCAGCTCGCACTGCCCTGTGCGCCGTCCGTCGCGTTGCCCCAGGCGTCCGGGGCGGGGGTGTCGGCGGGCGGGGTGCTGGCCGCACTCCACGGATCGGTGTCGGCTTCATTGGCCATGGGGTTCTCCTTGTCTGTCACGCGGCCTTGACGACCGGGTCCACCGCCTGGTGCGGGAATTGCGGGTTGAGCTGCAGCGGCGCCACCTCGGGCTGCGCGGGCAGCACCGGCGGCGTGTCGCGGTCGAGAAAGCGCATCAAGGTGGTGCGGCTCACCACGCCCAGGTAGATGCCGGCTTCGTCGATCACCGGCAGCGCGCAGGGCGCGCGGGTCATCGCGCCGTACAGGTCGGCGACCGGTGCATCCGCGGGCAGGGGCGGTGCGTCCTGCAGAAAGGCGTGCTTGAGCCCCAGTGGCCCCCGGTGGCCGCGCAGCGCGTCGCGCAGCGATTGCGAGGAGACCACGCCCAGGTATTTCCTGCGTGGGCTGAGCACGTAGGCCACGTCGCGGTCGGAATCCTCCAGGATGCGCAGCGCCGCGCGGCAGCCGCGGTCGCCCAGTTCGGAGATCACCGTCAGCGCCTGGCGCGCGATGTCGGCCGCCTTGAACACCGCAGCCGCGTCCACGCCGCGCACGAAGTCGCGCACGTAGTCGTCGGCCGGTGCGCGCAGGATCTCGTCGGGCGTGCCCACCTGCACCACGTGGCCATCCTTCATGATGGCGATGTGGTCGCCGATGCGCATCGCCTCGTCCAGATCGTGCGAGATGAAGACGATGGTGCGGCGCTTGACCTCCTGCAGGCGCAGCAGCTCGCTCTGCATTTCGGCGCGGATGATGGGGTCGAGCGCCGAGAACGCCTCGTCCATCAGCAGAATCGACGGGTCGGCCGCAAGCGCGCGCGCCAGGCCCACGCGCTGCTGCATGCCGCCCGAAAGCTCGTCGGGGTAGCTCGCCTCCCAGCCCGCCAGGCCCACCTGCGCCAGCGCCTCCCTGGCGGCGCTCTCGCGCGCGGCGCGGTCCACCCCGGCCAGCTCCAGGCCGAAGGCGGCGTTCTCCAGCACCGACAGGTGCGGCATCAGCGCAAACGACTGGAACACCATGGAGATGTCCTTGCGCCTGAGTTGCCGCAGGCGCTTGTCGTCGTAGTCGAGGATGTTCTCGCCGTCGACCAGCACGCGTCCGCTGGTCGGGGCGATCAGCCGGTTGAGCATGCGCACCAGCGTCGATTTGCCCGAGCCCGACAGGCCCATGACGACGAAAATTTCGCCGGCGGCGATGTGGAAGCTGGCGTCGAAGACACCGATGGACTGGCCGGTGCGCTCCAGGATGTCCTGCTTGCTGACGCCTTCGCGGGCCAGGCGCAAGGCGTCTTGCGGCGCGTCGCCGAAGACCTTGAACACCTTCTCGATCGTGATGGATTTGGCCATCCGTTGGGTTCTTTCTCGTGGATTGAACTCACCCCGCGGTCACGCAAACGCGCGGAGCACGATGGCCGAAGCGTGCAAAAAAAATCGCACAACCCCGATGCAGTGACATCGCCCAAAGTGCATGCCTTTGATGGGACGCACACGGAGGACGTTGCCGGGGAAGTTGACCGCCTTCCGGGGCGGCCGGGCGGCTCGAATGGCACGCGAAGGGCGGTGCGCAAGAGCCTGTGCGCGGAAGCTGTCTGGTCTTGAAAAAGGCCGGGCAGGGCATCCACAGCATCGAGGCCGAAACTTCGGCCGTGGCGAGCGCTTCGTGTCTGTGGGACGCGGCGCTCAACCGTGTTTCATGCGGGCTTGAACAGCGTCAAGATGGCATGAAGGACCTGCGTTGCAGGTTGTAAAACACGCGTCGATTATAAGTACCGAATCTGTAGCCGGGAATCGGCGCGGTTTTGCCTGCCCGGTTTGCAGGCAAGACCCGGCGGTCTGCCAAAATTCGCCGCGGGTTCGCGTATCGTTGCGCGGATGTGTCAATTTCAGGGTCATCGATGAACGAACGAGCGGACCGTGTGCCGTCCATTTCCTGCGTCATGCCGGCGTACAACGAGGCGGCGTCGTTGCCGGACGTGGTGGCGCGCACCCTGGTGGCGCTGCGGGCGCTGTCGCCGCGCGTGGAGCTGGTGGTGGTCAACGATGGCAGCAGCGACGACACCGAGGCGGTGATGCGCGATCTGTGCACGCGCGAGCCTGCCTTGCGCTTCGTGCAGCTGTCGCGCAATTTCGGCAAGGAGGCGGCGCTCTCCGCGGGCATCGCGGCCGCGCACGGCGAGGTGGTGGTGCTGATGGACGCCGATGGCCAGCACCCCACGGCGCTGCTCGCCGACATGCTGCGCCACTGGCAGCAGGGCGCCGACGTGGTCTATGCCGTGCGGCGCACGCGCGAGGACCAGTCGGCGCTGCACCGGCGCCTGGTGGCGTGGTTCTACGACATCGTGAACTGGGGCGGGCGCGTGCGCATTCCGCGCAACGCCGGGGATTTCCGCTGGATGGACCGGCGCGTGGTCGATGCGCTGCTCCGTCTGCCCGAGCGCCACCGCTTCATGAAGGGGCTGTACGCCTGGGTCGGCTTTCCCAGCGTGGCGCTCGATTACGAGCCGCTGCCGCGCGCGGCGGGGCAGAGCCATTTCGGCCTGATGGGCGCGCTCAGCCTGGGCACCACGGGCCTGTTCGCCTTCACCGCCGTGCCGCTGCGCCTGCTGGGGCTACTGGGCGTGCTGCTCGCGTTCTCGGCCATGGGCTACGGCCTGTGGGTGATCGTCGACTATTTTCTTTACGGCATCGACGTGCCGGGCTACGCCACGCTGGTGGTCGGCATGATGTTTCTGAGCGGCGTGCAGCTGATGTCGATCGGCCTGCTCTCCGAATACGTCGCGCGCATCTACGACGAGGTCAAGCAGCGCCCGCTCTACCTTGTGGCCGACGAGGTCGGCGAGGGGCTGTCGGCGGGCGACACGCGCGCGTCATGAGCCTGGTGCGCCCTCGCGAGGGTTTCTGGTTCCTCGTCGTCGGCACGGCCGCGGCGGCCACGCACGCGGCGGTGTTCTGGCTGGCGCAGCACGCCATGCTGGCGGAAGTGGCCAATGCCGTGGGCTTCATCGTGGCCTTTTTCGTGAGCTTTTTCGGCCATCGCTGCCTGAGCTTTCAGGATGCGGGCACGGGCGTGGGCCAGAGCCTGGCGCGGTTTGCGACGACGGCCATCGCGGGCTTCATCGTCAACGAGGCCGTCTTTGCCCTGTTGCTGCGCGGGGCGCTCTGGCCCTCATGGCTGGCGCTGTTCACCGCCATGCTGGTCGCAGCGGCGCAGACCTTCGTCCTGAGCCGCTACTGGGCCTTCCGCCGCTGAGGCGTAGAGGCGCCAGCGCGCGCCCTGCTTCACGGCCTTCCAGCCGGGCGGCGCGCGCATGTCCTCGGGCGTGAGCAGCCACGCACCCTTGTGCTGTGCGGCTGTTGCCAGTTGCGCGGGCTGCTGCAGGATGCGCGCGGCCGCGGCGGGCTCGAAGTCGCCCGCCTCGAACAGCTCGCGCTGCCAGTTGTCACCCGCTTCGCTGCGCAGGCGCGGCCAGTCCTGCACCACGATGATGGGCTGCGTCAGGCGCGCGATGAAGGGCAGGTCGTACGGGTAGCCGCCACAGGCATAGACCGGCTCGCCCGGCTGCATGCGCGCGGCCAGCGCCTGAGCGACGTCGCCGCTCAGGTGCGCGGGGTCGCGCCCCGGCACCAGCGTGAGCGCGATGGCCGCACCTGCGGGGATCAGCGCCAGCAGCAGGAACCAGCGTTCGCCGTTGGCTCGCGCCGCCATCAGGCGTTCCCAGCCGAGGGCGGCGAGCAGCGCCAGCGGCGGCACCACGGGCAGCACGTAGCCCGTCAGTTTGGAGCGCGGCAGCGAGAAAAAGACCACGATGGCGCAGACCCAGATCCAGCACAGCAGCTGGACTGCATTGGCTCTTGAATGTGGAGCTGGCCGCGCTTCATCAGTGCGCCTGGCGCCCGAAAACGGAACGAAAAATATCCACGGCAGCAGCATCACCGCGAGCACCGTTGGATAGAACCACGCCCCGTGCCGGTTGTTGAACGTGGTGCCGGTGTAGCGCCCGAACTGCTGTGCGCCGAAGAGATAGTTCCACAGCCCCGGGTAGCGCTCGCCCGCCAGCACGAACCAGGGCAGCGCCAGCACGGCGAAGATCAGCAGTCCGCTCACCCAGGGCAGGTGCAGCGCCTTGCGCCATTGGCGCGTCCAGCTGATCCAGACGAAAAGCACGAGGCCCGGCAGCACCACACCGATCAAGCCCTTGGTGAGCAGCCCGAGCGCGCAACAGGCGAATCCGAGTCGTGCAAGCTGTGCATGGGGCCTGGGGCCGTGCAGGAAGGCGAGCGCAAAGCACCAGATGCCCGAGGCGATGAAGGCCGCCACCAGCATGTCGTGGTTGACGTACTGCCCGCCCACGAGAAAACAGCCGCTGGCCGCGAGCATCAGCGCCGCCCGGCGCGCCACGGCGGTAGAGCTGATGCGCCGTGCGGCCAGGTACAGGCCCACCACCATCAGGAGCGCCGCGGCCGCGGGCACCAGACGCGCGGCCCAGGGGCTCACGCCCAGCACCGCCATGCTTGACGCCTGCAGCCAGTGCAGCAGCGGTGGCTTGTGAAAGAAGGGCAGGCCGTCCAGGCGCGGCACGAGCCAGTCGCCCGAGACCAGCATCCAGCGGCTGATTTCGGCGTAACGCCCCTCGTCGGGCACGCTCAGGGGGCGCAGCGCCGCCAGCGCCAGCAGCAGCGCCAGCAGCAGGGCCAGCCAGCGCCAGAACGGGCGGTTTTCGGCGCTTGGAGCAGTGGGTGTTTCGGTCACGGTCGCGCAGTGTAGAGAGTGCTGCCGCGCACCAGCGTTGCATCGGCGGCGGCCAGTTGGTCGGCGAAGGTGGCGCTGCCCAGATGGGCCCATTCACGCGGGCGCGCATCGGCGATCGGGTCGGGTGGGGCGGCGGCGTCGGCCTCGCCGGTGCCGGGGTGGCACATCAGCACCGTGCCCGCGGGTGAGGCACCGAGCCAGCGGGCCATGCGCCGCGCGTAAGCCGCCTGATCGCCGGTGAAATCGTAGATGCCTGACAAGGCTGTAGCACTTGCCAGACCTGCGCAGGAAGCTCCGCTTTCGAGAGCGTTGGCGCCCATCCAGGCGATGACGCGGCTCTTGAGGTCGCGCTGGCCCAGGGGCGCGCGCGAGAGGCGCAGCCAGGGCTTTTTCATGCCGTAGCGCCGCGCGAGCAGCTCCACCAGGGGCTCGCGTATGCCTGCAAACTGCTGCACGTGCTGGTGACCGTCCACGTGGTCGGGTGCGGCCTGCCAGTGCGCCTCGAAGAGGTCGAGCTGGCGCTCGATCACGGTGCGCGCGCCGCTTTGTTCAAAGCCGCCCATCAGGGCACGGCGCATGGCCCGTGCCAGCGTCAGTCCGTGGCCCGCGGCCTGCGCGTAGGGGCTGGTCCAGTCCAGGTGCAGACCCACGTCGAGCCGCTCGCGCAGCTCAGCCAGGGGCGCGGCGTCCTGGCGCCAGCGCGGCGAAAGCACCATGGCGCTGGTCGCGCTCAGCCGCCCCTGGCGCGCCAGTTGCACGATGGCGTGGCTGACGCCCGCCTCCTGCGCATAGTCGTCTGCGCAGAGCACGAGCGGCTTGAGACCCTGAGGTGTGTTCATGGCTTGTGGGTCAAAGTGGCCCCAACGCGCCAGGCCCAGCCCGGGATCGCAGGATGCGCCCCGTCGGGGATGGTGCGGGTGGCAAACAGCGTGATCACGCGCCGGGTTTTCAGTTCGTCGGCCCCGATCCACGGGCTGATGGACAGGTTGCCGTTGATGAGCACGCGCGGGTGCTCGGGCAGGCGCAGCGCCAGCGCCCCCGCCTCCTTGTAGGGGCCGCTGACGATGTCGATCGGCCCGCCCAGCGCCTGGCGCGCCGGTCCGGCCACACCGCGCGCGAGCGCGTCCGAAGGGAAATTGCGCCAGTGTTCGGAGCGCCATGGCTCGGGCCCGTGCGTGGACGACAGCCACAGCTGCGCCGCCAGCGCGATCTGCACGATGAGGAAGGCCGTCCAGGCCGCACGCAGGACACGTGGCGCGGCCCAATCCATCCTCATGCAGGCCATGGCGGCGGCCACCGTCCAGAGCGTGAAGGCGGTGAGCCATTGCAACTGCAGGTCGGTGCCGAAGGCCAGGCCCAGCAGCGCCATCGTCAGCGCGGGCGCCACGCCCCAGAGCAGCAGAAAGCGCCGCGATTCGTCGCCGGGGTCTGGCCCGCCAGGGGGTGCGCTTCGGCGCTGGCCCCACCACGCGGCGCCCAGCACCAGCCACGACAGGATGGGGCGGTTGAAGAGCCAATCGGCGAGCCAGAGCAGGGTGTGGCTCAGGCGCGCCGCCCCGCCCAGGCCCACGCCCAGCGAGGTGTTCTCGGCGTAGTGCAGCGGCGCGAAATCGTGCTGCCAGAGCCAGAGCACGTGCGGCAGGAAGACCAGCGCCGCCACGGCGGCGCCCAGCCACAGCCCGACGCGGTGCACCGGGTGGCGCCAGCCGCGCAGATGCAGCCACCACAGCAGCACGTAGGCACCGGCCACGGCCGTCTCGTATTTGGACAGCATGCCCAGGCCCGCGCACAGGCCCAGCAGTGCCCAGGTGGCCAGGCGCGGGCGCTGCGTCAATCGCCAGCACGTCCAGGCCATGCCGACGATGCACGGCATCATCACGACGTTGTGGTTGAAGTAGTACAGCCTCCCGTTGTAGAAGGTCACGCACAGGCTTGCGAGCAGCGCCATGTGCGCAAACGCCGTGCCGCGGCATTCGCGCAGGAGCTGCCAGAACATCAGCAGCGCCGCCAGCGTGCAGGTCGCGCCCAGCACGTAGGTGGGCCACGGTCCGTACCCGCCCAGCGCCGCCGCGCCCGCCGCCAGCCACGTGGGCAGCGGCGGGTGCTTGTAGTAGCCCCATTGCAGCGAACGCAGCCAGATGGTCTGCTCGATGTTGTCCAGCGGTGGCGTGACCGCGGTCGCGCCCAGCAGCGCCAGCCAGGCGGCGCCGAAGACGAGCGCCAGCGCCAGCGCCGCGAGCAGGGGTGATTGCGCCGGCGTCTGGAGGGCGGCGCGAGGTAGCACGCCGCCTTGAGGGTGGGCCCGAGAGGTCACTTCCCGGTGTCTTTGACGATGTCTGCGAAGTGAAAGCCGAAAGCGCCCGCGCGCCGGTCGGCGAAGTAGTACTCCAGCGTTTTCCTCACCGTGCGGAACGCAAGCTGCCCCCACGGGATTTCGTCTTCGGTGAACAGCCGCGCCTGCATGGTCTCGAACCCCGGCGCGAACCGGTCGCTTTGCAGCGTGGCGCGGTAAAACAGATGCACCTGGCCCACGTGCGTCACGTCGAGCATCGAAAACAGCGGACCCATCACGATCTCGGCCCCGGCTTCCTCGTCCGTCTCGCGCGCGGCGCCTTCGGCCGTGGTTTCGTTCAGCTCCATGAAACCAGCCGGCAGGGTCCACAAACCCTTGCGCGGCTCGATGTTGCGCTGGCACAGCAGCACGCGCTCGCCCAGCACGGGGATGGTGCCCACCACCATCAAGGGGTTTTCGTAATGGATGGTGGCGCATTGCGTGCAGACGGCGCGCACATGCGTGTCGCCGTCATCGGGAACGCGGTAGACCACGGGGGCACCGCATTCGCGGCAGTGTCGGATGGGACGGCGGGGAAACATGAATTTGAATCAAATAGCCTTCAAACGCTTGCCGGGTGGTCGCAAGCAGCTATCGGAAGATGAGCTGTCAGGCCACGCGCACGTGCAGCGGCGTGAGACCCGTGATGCCCCCTTCGAGCACGTCACCGCGCTGCACCGCGCCGACACCGGCGGGCGTCCCGGTGTAGATCAGGTCTCCGGGCGCGAGCTGCCAGGCGCGGCTGAGGTGACTGACGACCTCGGCCAGGTTCCAGATCATCTGCTCGATGCGCCCGCTCTGACGCGCCTCGCCGTTGACCTTGAGCCAGATCTCGGCGTGGGCGATGTCGCCGGCCTGCGCCACCGGCGTGATGGGTGCGATCGGCGCGCTGGCGTCGAACCCCTTGGCGATGCACCAGGGGCGTCCGAGCTTCTTGGCGTCGGCCTGCAGGTCGCGCCGCGTCATGTCCAGCCCTACGGCATAGCCCCAGATGTGCCCCGGCGCGTCGGCCACGGCGATGTCGCTCCCACCCTTGCCGATGGCCGCGACCAGCTCGATTTCGTGGTGCAGGTCGCCCGTGAGCGTGGGGTAGGGCATGGTGATCACCTGGTCGGCCACGGCGCTGAGCACCGCGTCCGCCGGCTTGGTGAAGAAGAACGGCGCCTCGCGTCCGCTCGAACCCATTTCGCGCGCATGGTCGGCGTAGTTGCGCCCGACGCAGTAGATGCGGTGCACGGGAAAGCGCTGTTCGGTGCCGGTGACGGCCACGCTGGCCTGCTCGGGCGGGGTGATGACGTAATTCATGGCTTTGGGTGAATGTTGAACCGGATGGCGCAACCGCAAAGTGTGCCACGCGTTGTCTTATGCTGCGCCCATGCCTGCGAAGATCGATGACTGGATCATCCCCGACTGGCCCGCGCCCGAGCGCGTGCATGCGCTGTGCACGACACGCGCGGGCGGCGTGAGCGCCGCGCCCTGGGACAGCCTCAACCTCGGCGATCACGTCGGAGACGATGCGCGGGCGGTGCAGGCCAACCGCCAGGTGCTGCAGCGGGTGTTGGCTCGGCCGGGCGCGCCCGCCAGGCCCGTCTATCTGAACCAGGTGCATGGCGTGCGCGCGGTGACGCTGGAGGCGGGCAGCGCCGACGGCATGGCCTGTGACGCGGCCGACACGCGCATGCCAGGCATCGCCTGCACCATCCTCGTGGCCGATTGCCTGCCGGTGCTCTTCGCCCACCGCTCGGGCACCTGGGTGGCCGCGGCGCATGCGGGCTGGCGCGGGCTTGCGGCGGGTGTGCTCGAGCAGACCCTTGCGCGGGCAGGTGCTCCCGGGTACGAGATTCTGGCGTGGCTCGGCCCCTGCATTGGCCCGCAGGCATTCGAAGTGGGCGCCGAGGTGCGCGCGGCCTTCTGCGCGCACGATGCCGATGCCGCGCGCTGCTTCGCGCCCGGCCCGGCGCCCGGCAAGTACCTGGCCGATCTGGCGGCGCTGGCGCGCCAGCGCCTGACCCGCTCGGGCGTCACGCAGGTGCACGGCAACGATGGCTCGCCGCCCTGGTGCACCGTCGGCAATCCCTCACGGTTCTTTTCGCACCGGCGCGACGCCATCCGCCTCGGCAGCAGTGGGCGCATGGCCGCCTGCGTCTGGCTCGGCCCCTGAGGCCGCGCCGCGCTCGGCTTCCTGGCGCGCGCGCCGCGCCCGCTTGCGTGCGGGCGTGGCAAGGATGTAGCCGACCAGGGCCGCGGGCAGCACGCCGTAGAACAGGAAGGTGGTCAGGCCGCCGAAGACCGTGCCATGGGGCGCAGTGGCTTCCACCAGGCCCATGAGCAGGGTGACGTACAGCCAGGCGATGAGGACCAGAAGCATACGAAAATGGCGGTGAGCGTGAGTGTTGTCGGGTGATTGTCAGCATATAGTGCTCCATCGATGCAACCCTGGACGAAGGAGGCCGCATGACGTTCGACCCGAACTGGGCGCAAGACCCGCAGAAGATGCAGCAACTGTGGAGCCAGGCCTGGGGCCAGGTGCTGCAGTCCTTCGAGCCGGTGGATGTGAGCGCGCTGGCCACGAGCATGCGGCCCCTGCAGACCGTGGCCCTCTCGCCGGAGAAGCTGGCGCGGCTGCAGCAGCAGTACCTGGATGACGTGCATGCTCTGTGGAACCAGAGCTGGGGCGTGGGCGGCTCGACGGGCGGCGATGCCCGCGGCGACCGGCGCTTCGCCTCGGACGAATGGGGCAGGAATCCGCTTTCGGCCTTCGCCGTGGCCGCCTACGAACTGCAGGCGCGCACGCTCATGGCCATGGTGGACGCGGTGCAGGCTGACGAAAAAACCCGCGCGCGCATCCGCTTCAGCGTCGAGCAGTTTCTCGCCGCCAGCGCCCCGAGCAACTTCCTCGCGTTCAACGTCGAGGCACAGAAAAAAGCACTGCAGACCCAGGGCGAGAGCCTGGCGCAGGGCCTGGCCAACCTGCTCAAGGACATCCAGCAGGGTCACATTTCGATGACCGACGAGAGCCGCTTCGAGGTCGGCAGGAACGTCGCCACTACGGAAGGCGCGGTGGTGTTCGAGAACGAACTGCTGCAGCTCATCGAATACAAGCCGCTCACCGCCAAAGTGCACGAGCGCCCCTTCCTCATGGTGCCGCCGTGCATCAACAAGTACTACATCCTCGACCTGCAGCCGGACAACTCCTTCATCCGTTACGCCGTGTCGCAGGGGCACCGCACCTTCGTCGTGAGCTGGCGCAACCCCGACATGACGCTGGCCGACAAGACCTGGGACGACTACATCGAGGGTGCCGTGATCAAGGCCATCCAGGCGGTCAAGGAGATCAGCGGCGCCGAAAAAATCAACGCGCTGGGTTTTTGCGTCGGCGGCACCATGCTCTCCAACGCGCTAGCGGTGCTCGCGGCGCGCGGCGATGATTCGGTCGCCAGCGCCACCTTTCTCACCACGCTGATCGACTTCACCGAAACCGGGGTGCTCGACGTCTTCATCGACGAGAACTTCGTGCGCCTGCGCGAGCTGCAGATGGGGCAGGGCGGACTCATGAAGGGGCAGGACCTGGCCTCCACCTTCAGCTTCCTGCGGCCCAACGACCTGGTGTGGAACTACGTCGTCGGCAACTACCTCAAGGGCGAGACGCCGCCCGCGTTCGACCTGCTGTACTGGAACTGCGACAGCACCAACCTGCCCGGCCCCTACTACGCGTGGTATCTGCGCCATTTCTACCTGGAAAACAAGCTCGTGCAGCCCGGCGCGCTCACGGTCTGCGGCGAAAAGCTCGACCTGCGCCAGGTCAAGCTCCCGGTCTATGTCTACGGCTCGCGTGAGGACCATATCGTGCCGATCGGCGGCGCCTACGCGTCCACCCAGTTGCTGCCGGGCAAGAAGCGCTTCGTCATGGGCGCTTCGGGCCACATCGCCGGGGTGATCAACCCGCCCGCGAAGAAAAAGCGCAGCCACTGGCTGCGCGAGGACGGCCAGTTTCCCGCGAAGGTGGACGACTGGATCGCGGGCGCCGCCGAGCACCCCGGCAGTTGGTGGGAAGACTGGGCCGCGTGGCTCAAGGGCCACGCGGGCAGGCAGGTCGCCGCGCCCAAGGCCTATGGCAAGGGGGCGCGTTTCAAGGCGATCGAGCCCGCGCCGGGCCGCTACGTTCGCCAGAGAGCATGAAACCTGTATACGCAGGGCCACTCTGACACAATAGTTTTGAAAGGGCGGCAATGCGTCGCCGCTTCAGCGAATTTTTGGAAAGGACCATCATGGAAGACATCGTCATTGTTTCGGCCGTTCGCACGCCCGTGGGCAAATTCGGCGGCTCGCTCGCGCACGTCCCGGCCACCGATCTGGGCGCCATCGCCATCAAGGAGGCGCTCGCGCGCGCCAAGGTGGGGCTCGACCAGGTGAGTGAAGTCATCATGGGCCAGGTGCTCGCGGCCGGTTGCGGGCAGAACCCCGCGCGCCAGGCGATGATGAAGGCCGGTGTCGCGAAGGAAACGCCCGCGCTCACCATCAACGCGGTCTGCGGCTCGGGCCTGAAGGCGGTGATGCTGGCCGCGCAGTCGATCGCGGCGGGCGACAACGAGATCGTCGTCGCCGGCGGCCAGGAAAACATGAGCCTGGCGCCGCACGTGCTCAACGGCTCGCGCACCGGCCAGCGCATGGGCGACTGGAAGATGACCGACACCATGATCGTCGATGGCCTGTGGGACGTCTACAACCAGTACCACATGGGCATCACGGCCGAGAACGTCGCCAAACAGGAGGGCATCACGCGCGAGATGCAGGACGCGCTGGCACTGGCCAGCCAGCAGAAGGCCGCCGCCGCGCAGGATGCAGGCAAATTCAAGGACGAGATCGTTCCGGTCCAGATCCCGCAGCGCAAGGGCGACCCGGTCATCTTCGACGCCGATGAGCATCTGAACCGCAAATCCACCGCCGAGGTGCTGATCAAGCTCAAACCTGCTTTCGACAAGGCAGGCAGCGTCACGGCGGGCAATGCCAGCGGCATCAACGATGGCGCCGCCGCCGTGGTGGTGATGACGGCGAAGAAGGCCGCGGCGCTGGGTCTCAAGCCGCTGGCGCGCATCGCCAGCTACGGCATGAGCGGGCTCGATCCGGCCACCATGGGCTTGGGGCCGGTGCCCGCGACGAAAAAGGCGCTTTCACGTGCGGGCTGGAGCGTGGGCGACGTCGATCTGTTCGAACTCAACGAGGCCTTCGCGGCGCAGGCCTGCGCGGTCAACAAGCTGCTCGGCGTCGATCCGGCGAAGGTCAATGTCAACGGCGGCGCCATCGCGCTCGGCCACCCGATCGGCGCCAGCGGCTGCCGCATCCTGGTCACCCTGTTGTATGCCATGCAGCACGCGGGTGCAAAGAAGGGTCTGGCCAGCCTGTGCATCGGCGGCGGCATGGGTGCGGCCATGGCGGTCGAGCGGCTCTGATTGCTGGTACTGGCGGGCGCCGTGCTTGGTGTTTTCCATGGCATGGCGACCCGCCAAACTGCGTTAGAGTGGAACGCAGCACTACACAAGGAGCAGAACCATGGGTCAGAGAACGGCGTATGTCACCGGCGGCATGGGCGGCATAGGCACCGCCATCTGCCAGCGTTTTCACAAGGATGGCTACAAGGTCATCGCCGGTTGTGGTCCTACGCGCGACTATCAGAAATGGCTCGATGAACAGAGGGCCCTGGGCTACACCTTCCACGCATCGGTGGGCAACGTGAGCGATTGGGATTCGACGGTGCAGGCCTTCGCAAAAACCAAGGCCGAGCATGGTCCCATCGACATCCTTGTGAACAACGCCGGCATCACGCGCGACCGGATGTTCCTCAAGATGAGCCCCGACGACTGGCGGCAGGTGATCGACACCAACCTCAACAGCATGTTCAACGTCACCAAGCAGGTGGTGGCCGACATGGTGGAGCGAGGCTGGGGACGCATCGTCAACATCAGCAGCGTCAATGGTGAAAAGGGCCAGGCGGGGCAGACCAACTATTCCGCCGCCAAGGCAGGGATGCACGGCTTCACGATGGCGCTGGCGCAGGAGATGGCCACCAAGGGTGTGACCGTCAACACCGTGGCGCCGGGTTACATCGGCACCGACATGGTCAAGGCGATCCGCCCCGATGTGCTGGAAAAGATCGTCACGACGGTGCCTGTCAAGCGCCTGGGCGAGCCGAGCGAGATTGCCTCGATCATTTCGTGGCTTGCGTCGGAAGAAGGGGGATACGCCACCGGCGCCGAATTCTCGGTCAACGGTGGTCTGCACATGGCTTGACGGCCTTGATGCGCCAATGAAAAGCCCCGCGCTGCGGGGCTTTTTCGTGCGCCGCCACGTGCTGTGATGGGTGGCGCCTTGCGGCGCGTGAAATTACAGACGTTGGCAGCGGGCAGGCGCGCGCTTGCGGTCGCGTTCGTCGTCGGGCCAGAGGGCGGACAGGGCGAAAGGTGTGCTTGCAGTGAACATCAGCGTAACTCCTTAGACATACACCACAACGCCGGGCCCACGGAACACGTTGACAGGGCCATGACAAAAAATCCGGGTTTCTACCTATGTGAAAAATTTCCTGAAATAGACATTCCAAATGGTTGATATTGAAAGGTTTTCATTTACCCCATTGGGTTTGGGCGGTTTCCGACATCTGTTCGATGAGCTCGGAAAGCTCCAGCCAGCGCTCTTCCAACCGGGCGAGCGCATCACCCGCAGCCTTCAGGCGCCTGCCGGCCTCGGCAATGCGCGGCGGCGCGAGCGGTGCGGCCAATTCGGCCTCCAGCGCCGTCTTTTCGCTCTCCAGCGCCGCCATGTCGCGTTCCAGTTGCGCCAACTCCTTCTTCATCGGCCGGGTCTTTTCCGCGAGCTGCTGGCGCGCCTGCGCTGCCTGCCGCCGTGCCTCGCGCGGATCCGCAGCGGGGCTGGCGTCCTCCTTGCCGGTGTTTTTGCCTTCCTGGCGCGCCAGCTCGCGAAGGCGCCGCGATTCATCCAGCAGGTAGCGCTGGTAGGCATCGAGATCGCCATCGAAGGGGTGCAATTCGCCCCGCGCCACCAGCCAGAAGTCGTCGCAGACGGCACGCAGCAGGTGCCGGTCGTGGCTCACGAGCATCACGGTGCCGTCAAAGTCGGAGAGCGCCATGGCCAGGGCTTCGCGCGTTGCCAGGTCCAGGTGGTTGGTCGGTTCATCGAGCAGCAGCAGGTTGGGGCGTTGCCAGACGATGAGCGCGAGCACGAGCCGCGCCTTCTCGCCGCCGCTCATGCTGCCCACGCTCTGGCTCACCATGTCGCCCGTGAAGTTGAAGCTGCCCAGGTAATTGCGCAGCTCCTGCTCGCGCGCCTGCTCGCCCGTGGCGCCGGCTTCACGGGCCAGGCGGACCAGATGCTCCAGCGGCGTGTCCTGCGGGCGCAGCACGTCCAGCTCCTGCTGGGCAAAGTAGCCGATGGCCAGGCCCTTGCCTTCGGTCACCGTGCCACCGAGGGGCGCGAGCGCGTGGGCAATCGTCTTGACCAGCGTGGATTTGCCCTGGCCGTTGGCGCCCAGGATGCCGATGCGCTGCCCCGCGAGCACCGTCTGCGTGACGCCGCGCACGATGGGAATCGGCTGCCCGTCAGGTGCGTGGTAGCCGAAGCTCGCGTCTCTCATGGCCAGCATGGGGTTGGGCAGGCTGGCCGGTTCGCGGAAGGTGAAGGAGAAATCGGCCTCGGCGAGCACGGGCGCCACCTTTTGCATGCGCTCGATCTGCTTGACGCGGCTTTGCGCCTGTCTGGCCTTGGTGGCCTTGGCCTTGAAGCGGTCGATGAAGTGCTGCAGGTGGGCGATTTTTTCCTGCTGGCGCTCGAAGGCCGCCTGCTGCAGCGTGAGCTGTTCGGCGCGCAGCTCTTCGAAGGCGCTGTAGTTGCCGCTGTAGCGTGTGAGGCGCGCGTGTTCGATGTGCAGCGTCACGGTGGTGACGGCGTCGAGGAATTCGCGGTCATGGCTGATCACCAGCAGCGTGCCCGGGTAGCGCGCGAGCCAGCCTTCGAGCCACACGAGGGCGTCGAGATCCAGGTGGTTGGTCGGCTCGTCAAGCAGCAGCAGGTCGCTGGGGCACATGAGCGCGCGCGCGAGCTGCAGCCGCATGCGCCAGCCGCCCGAGAAACTGTTGACAGGCTGCTGCAGCTGCACCGTGTGAAAACCGAGGCCGAGAATCAGCGCCTGCGCGCGTGCCGTGGCGTCGTGGGCGCCCGCGTCCTGCAGGTCGGCGTGCGTCTGGGCGATGGCCAGGCCGTCGGCGTCGCGCTCCGCGGCGGCGAGGCGCGCCTGCAGCTCGGTCAGCCGCGTGTCTCCGGCAAGAACGAAGGCCGTGGCCGGTTCGGTGGTCTCGGGCATGTCCTGCGCCACGCTGGCCAGGCGCCACTGCGCGGGCCATTGGACATCGCCGCCGTCCTCGTGCAGTTCGCCGCGAAGCAGCGCAAACAGCGAGGATTTTCCGGCGCCATTGCGCCCGACGAGGCCGACGCGCTCGCCCGGCTGGATGGTGCAGTTCGCGCCATCGAGCAGCACTTTGGTGCCTCGGCGCAGGGTGACGTTTTTCAGGGTCAGCATAAAACCTCAGCCCGCACGCAGGCGGGCCGATCAGGGGGCGTGTGATATCCGCCGGTTCGGTGTCAGCCGGGTTTGACGTCGAGCACGATCTCGGTGAACGACGGTCCGGTGTTCTCGGTGGATTCCTCGGCCTGTTGTTGCGACTGGGAGGCCTTTGCGGCCATGCTGAAATCGTTTTGCAGGCGCCAGAGCAGGTTGGTGGGAGAGTCGGAGTTCGCCAGGCCTTCCTTGCGCGTGATCTTCTCTTCCATGATCAGCCTGGCGAGCGACTCCTCGAAGGTTTGCGAGCCCTCGGCCATGGATTTTTCCATGGCTTCGCGAATGCCCGAAAAATCGCCTTGCTCGATCAGGTCGCTCACGAGCTTGGTGTTGAGCATGACTTCCACGGCGGGCACGCGTCCGCCGGTCGTCGTGCGCACCAGGCGCTGGGAGATGATGGACTTGAGCGCCGAGGCCAGATCCGTCAGCATGGTGGAGCGCACTTCCACCGGGTAGAACGACAGGATGCGGTTGAGCGCGTGGTAACTGTTGTTGCCGTGCAGTGTGGCCAGGCACAGGTGACCCGATTGCGCGTAGGCGATGGCGGCCGACATGGTCTCGCGGTCGCGGATTTCGCCGATGAGGATCACGTCGGGGGCCTGGCGCAGGGCGTTCTTGAGCGCCGTCTGCAGGCTGCGCGTGTCGCTGCCCACCTCGCGCTGGTTGACGATGGACTTGCGGTTCTTGAACTGGTATTCGATGGGCTCTTCCACCGTCAGGATGTGGCCTGTCACTTCGGCATTGCGTTTGTCTATCATGGCCGCCAGCGACGTGCTCTTGCCCGAGCCCGTGGCCCCCACCACCAGGATGAGGCCGCGTTTTTCCATGATGAGGTCGCTGAGCACCGGCGGCAGCCCCAGATCGGCCAGCTGTGGAATCTGGTAGGTGATGAAGCGGATGACGACCGCGTAGCTGCCGCGCTGGCGCATGGCGCTGACACGAAAACGCCCGACGCCGGTGAGCGGCACGCCCATGTTCAGCTCGCCGGTCTCTTCCAGCTCCTCGATGCGCTCGGGCGCGACGATCTCGGCCAGCAGCGCCTTGGGCGCGTCGGGCGTGAGCACCTGACTGTTGATCGGCACGCAGTCGCCGTTGATGCGTATGAGTGCGGGCGCACTGGCCGAGAGATAGACGTCGGAAGCCTGCTTTTCTCCCATGAGCCGCAAGATGCGTTCCATCGTACCCATTTGTTGCTCCTCCTCGCTGCGAACACGAAGGCCATTATCGGCGATGGTGCCGGATGTCGGCCGGAAATGAGAGCGAGCTTTCTCGCACCAGGTGCGGTTGCCGGGGCGGGCGTGGCGCACGAACTCGCTGTGAGCGAGGGGACATTATCTGTACACTGTTTACCAATCGTTGCATCGAAGAGGAGCTGACATGCTGGGGACGATGGTGTTGCGCCCGGGGATATGGCTCATGGATCGGTTCGCGCTGGCAGGCAAGTTTGCCGCGGTGGCCGTGGCGACGGCGCTGGCCCTGTGGGTGGCTGGCGCCGCACAGGCCTGGCCCGCGGGGGCGATGTGGGCGGCCTGCATGGTCGTCGGGGGGGCGGTGCTTTATCTCCTGCTGTGTCTTTGGCGGAGTCTGGCGCACGGCGTGGCCGAGCTCGACAGGGTGATGGACAGCGTGGCGCATGGCGACCTGACGGTGCGCGCTGCCGTGCCTGGAAGAGGACAGGTGGCGCAGCTGGGCAGCCGGCTCAACCAGATGGTGCTGACGCTGTCGTCCATGGTGGCCGATATCCGCAGCAGCGCGGCGCTGGTCGCGCACGCCGGGCAGCAGTTGCTGCAGGACAACCAGCAACTGGCGCAGCGCACCGAGCTGCAGGGAGAAAACCTGGAGCGCACCACCGCCAGTGTGCATGAACTGGATGCGGCGCTGCAAAACGATGCCGAGGCCGCGCGCGAGGCCGACCGGCAGGCGGCCCAGGTGCGCCAGGCCGCCGACGCGGGCGTGCAGGCCATGGGTCGTGCGGTGGAATCGGTGCAGGCCATTCAGAACGATGCACGGCGCATGAACGAGATCATCGGCGTGATCGACGGCATCGCGTTCCAGACGAACATTCTTGCGCTCAACGCCGCCGTGGAAGCGGCGCGCGCGGGCGAACAGGGCCGGGGCTTCGCGGTGGTGGCCGGAGAGGTCCGCTCTCTCGCGGGGCGATCCGCGGAAGCGGCGCGCGAAATACGCGGACTCATCGGCGCCTCGGTGACGCAGGTGCAGGCCAGCGCCGAGCAGATCCGCGCGGCGGGCGAGGGCATCGAGGCGATGGCCAGTGGCATCCGCTCGGTGGCCGACCGGCTGGGCGGTATTTCCCATTCCGTGCAGGAGCAGCACCTGGGCCTGAGCGAGATCGGCGAGGCGGTGGGGCAGATCGAGTCCATTACCGAGAGCAATGTCGGCATGGTGGATGCCGCGCTTGAGCAGGCGCAGGCCCTGCAGGCGCGCGCGTCAACGCTCACGGACGCCGTGAGCAAATTCCGGTTGCAGCAGGGCACGGCGGAGGAGGCAATCGCGCTGGTCGAGCGTGCCTACCAGTTGTTCGGGACGGTTTCCAGGGATGCGTTCCTGCGCACCATCACCGACCGGACCCAGCCCTACCACGACCGTGACATGTACGTTTTCGTCATCGATGCGGCGGGCACCTACCTGGCGTTTGGCGGCAATCCGGCCCGGGTGAACACACGGGTTCAGGATGTCCCGGGTGTGGATGGCGACGGCCTGACCCGGTCCATCGTGGAGCAGGCCCGGCGTGGCCCCGGCTGGGTCGAGTACGACTACGTCAACCCGGCCAATGGCCAGGTGCAGACCAAGATGTCGTTTGTCCGCCTGGCCGGCGAGGAATTTCACCTGGGCTGCGGGGTTTACAAGACGCTGGCGGCGACGTGAGCGCTGCCCCGCGCGGGGCAGCGCTCAGGCCTTCTGCTCGCCGCGGGCGCGTGCCAGGATGGCTGCAATGGTGGCATCCCTGGCCTGCGCCGAGGGGCGTTCCGATGCCCCAGGCGCTGCGGCGGGCTGTTGCGTGACGGTACGTCGCACGCGTGGCGCAGCTCTTTTTTCACTGGCGTTTTCCCGCGCCTGCCGCTGTTCGTAGCGCGTGCGTGCGTGCTCTTGCAGCGCTGAGGACCAGGCCTGCCAGCCCGTGTGCTCGCCCGTCACGTTTTCCATGCTGATGCAGTCCACCGGGCAAGCGTGCACGCACAGTTCACACCCCGTGCAATGCTCGTCGATGATGGTGTGCATGTGCTTGTGGATGCCCACGATCGCATCCGTGGGGCATGCCTTGACGCACAGGGTGCAGCCTATGCACCAGTCCTCGTCGATGACGGCAATGGCGCGGGGCCCCTCGCGGCCATTGTCGGGGTTGAGCGGCAGAAGCGGCTTGCCGGTGATGGCCGCTATCCGCGCGATGCCCTCGGCCCCGCCGGGGGGGCACTGGTTGATGGCTGCCTCGCCGCGGGCGATGGCCCGTGCGTAGGAGGCGCAATCAGGATAGCCGCAGCGCGTGCACTGCGTTTGCGGCAGCACGGCATTGATGCGATCGGCGAGCGCATCCAGGGCTGCGGTATCCGTCTCGCTCACGCTGCCTTGCGTTTGCGCTGCACCGGCTGGACGTTGCGCACTGTGGCCCGATTGGTGCCGATGAACTCGCGCACCACGGGGTAGACCTTCTCGCGCCAGCGGCGACCGCTGAAGATGCCATAGTGGCCCGCGCCCTGCACGGTCAGGTGCTCGTGCTTTCCGCTGGGGATGCCCGTGCACAGGTCATGCGCCGCCTCGGTCTGGCCCGAGCCGGAGATGTCGTCCAGCTCGCCTTCGATGGTGAGCAGCGCGGTGTCCGTGATGTCTTGCGGGCGCACGCGTTCGGTCTGGCCGGTTTCCGAAACCACGTCCCAGGTGCCGTCGGCGAGGCGGTAGTCCTGGAACACGATCTTGATCGTGTCGAGGTAATAGGCCGCATCCATGTCGAGCACGGCGTTGTATTCGTCGTAGAACTTGCGGTGCGTCTCGGCGCTGGAGTCGTCGCCCTTGATGAGGTTGAGAAAGTAGTCGTAGTGGCTGGAGGCGTGGCGGTCCGGGTTCATCGCCATGAAGCCAGCATGCTGCAGGAAGCCCGGATAGACCTCACGCCCGTTGCCGGCGAAGCGGTTGGGCACCTGGTAGATCACGTTGTTCTCGAACCATTCGAAGCTGTGCTGCTGCGCCAGGTTGTTCACTGTCGTGGGTGAGCGTCGCGCGTCGATCGGGCCGCCCATCATGATCATGCTCTGCGGCGTCTGTTCGCCCCGGCTGGCCATGAGCGAAATGGCGGCGAGCACGGGGACCGTGGGCTGGCAGACGCTCATCACGTGGCAATAGCCGTAGATGCCTTGCAGGTGGCGGATGAATTCCTGCACGTAGTTGATGTAATCGTCCAGGTGAAAGGCCCCATCGGTGAGGGGCACGTCGCGGGCGTTCTTCCAGTCGGTGATGTAGACCTTGTGCCCCGTGAGCATCATGCGCACGGTCTCGCGCAGCAGCGTCGAGTGGTGGCCCGACAGCGGTGCCACGATCAGCACCACGGGCTGTGTCTTGAGTTTTTCAAGCGTGGGCGGATCGTCCGAGAAGCGCTTGAAGCGGCGCAGCTCGCAAAAGGGCTTGTCGATTTCGATGCGCTCGTCGATGGCGACGTCCACGCCATCGACCGGCACCTTGCGGATGCCGAATTCGGGCTTCTCGTAATCCTTGCCCAGCCGATACATCAGGTTGTAGCCCGCGGCCATGCGGTGCGCGACCTGCGTTTCGCTGAACGGCCACTGTGGGTTGCTGTAGAACCTGGATAGTCCCTGCGCCATGTAGGAGACGGGCTCCAGGAGGGTGCGCTGTGTTTCGTAAAGCGTGTAGAGCATGGCGGTTCCGAAGAAATGTTGCAATGCAATATATCAATATTCCCACGGGCCCGTTGTTCGTGTATTCACTAGGGTTTTGTCACATGCGCGACTCTTTAGTTGCAAACGATGACATTTTTTCTATGGAATAGATAGCAAAAGACGCTTTATTCATCTTCCTTATTCTCGTTCAGAAGAAGGAAATGCATTTTTAAAATATCAGCCCGTCCCGATTTGCGATGGAGCGCAAACCGCCGCGCGAGAGCAACGTTTTCAGCCGGCTGTCAGCGTCACGACAGGTGGTTCGTGTTCGCGGGCGAGCGCTGCAAGCTCGCAGGCTGGCAGCGCCTTGAGCCGGTGGTCGCTCCAGACTTGCCGCCAATGGCGTGCGCCGGGCAGACCGTTTCTCAGGCCCAGCATGTGCCGCGCAATCGCATGCCAATGTGTGCCGTCCTCGGTGGCTTGCCGCTGCATGTAGTCGACCATGGCGCGTTCTATCGTTTCACGGGTGTGACCGGACGGCGGTGCGCCGAAGAAGCCGGCATCCCAGGAAGCCAGCAGCCAGGGGTTGTGATAGGCCTCGCGGCCCACCATCACGCCATCGATGTGGCTGAGCTGCGCCTCGATGTCGGCGTTTGTCTTCAAGCCGCCGTTGACCACGAGAGTCAAGTGCGGGAAATCCCGCTTGAGCCGCACCACCATCTCGTAGCGCAGCGGCGGAACTTCGCGGTTTTCCTTCGGACTCAGGCCCTTGAGCCAGGCATTGCGCGCATGGGCGATGAAGACGCAGCAGCCGGCATCGGCCACGGTGCCGACGAAATCGCGCACGAAGCCATAGTCCTCGATCTGGTCGATGCCGATACGGTGCTTGACGGTGACGGGGATCTGCACCGCATCGAGCATGGCCTTGACGCCATCGGCCACCAATTGCGGCTCGCGCATCAGGCAGGCTCCGAAGGCGCCGCGCTGCACGCGCTCGCTGGGGCAGCCGCAGTTGAGGTTGATCTCGTCATAGCCCCAGTCCTCGCCCAGCCGTGCGGCGCGCGCCAGGTCTGCCGGTTCGCTGCCGCCCAGTTGCAGCGCCACGGGGTGCTCGGCCGCGTCGAAGCGCAGGTGACGAGGCACGTCGCCATGCAGCAGGGCGCCCGTGGTGACCATCTCGGTGTACAGCCGCGTGTGGCGGGTGAGCAGGCGATGAAAGTAGCGGCAATGCCGATCCGTCCAGTCCATCATGGGCGCCACGCTCAGGCGCCAGGGGTGATCGGACGGGATGGCGGGGGTGGGGGCGGGCACAGGCGAGACCAAATGGAAGGGCTGCCAATTCTAGCAAAATGCAGCTCAAGCGCGCTCTGGCAAAGCGCTATTAGCTACTAAAAAAATAGCTATTCAGACCGCGGCCACAAGCCCGTTGGCAAAGTGCGTGCGCATCGCCCGCATGGCGACGTCCGGTTGGCGGGCCGCCAGCGCCGCCATGATCGCGCGGTGTTCCAGCAGCGAATCCTGGATGCGCCCGCGCTTGAAAAGCGAGTTGTGGCGGTTGAGCTTCATCACCTTGCGCAGGTCGTCCACCATCTGCTCGCGCCAGCGGTTGTCCGCCAGCTCCAGGATGCGCCGGTGAAAGCGCTCGTTGATGGCGAAGAACCGCTCGTGCTCGTCCGTGGCCTGTTCCAGCTCGTCGTGCAGCTCCTGCAGGCTGGCGATGTCGGCGCTGCTGGCCTTGTCGGCGACGACGCCGACCGCGTCGCTCTCCAGCAGGGCCAGCAGGTGGTAGACGTCGCGCAGGTCCTTGTCGGACGTTTCCGTCACGTAGGCGCCGCGGCGCAGCTTCATCGTCACCAGCCCTTCGGTGGCCAGCACCTTGAGCGCCTCGCGCAGCGGCGTGCGGCTGATGCCGAATTCCTCGGCGATTTTCAGCTCGTCGATCCAGCTGCCGGGCGCGAGTTCGCGCTGAAAGATGCGCTGGCGCAACTGCTCGGCGACTTCCTCGTAGAGCGCGCGCGGGGTGAGGGCAGTGACGGCGGGCATGACGTGACTGTACCGCAAAACGAAGATTGAATTAATAATTATGAATTCTGAGTTCTGCTAAACTCCGTTCACTTCATCTGGCGTGCCATGCAGGTTCGCGCCAGAATGTTTTACTGCCAGCCACCGCCGACCGTCATCATGAGCGCTTCCTCCCCCGATTTCCCATCCGCCGACCTTGCCGCCTGGACCAAGGCTGCCGCCAAGTCCGCTCCGGGCGGCGACATCGGTCGGCTTGACTGGCACACCGCCGACGGCATCACCGTCAAGCCCCTGTACACCGCGGCCGACACCGCCGGTCTGCCTTACGCGAACACGCTGCCGGGGTTCGAACCCTACCTGCGCGGGCCGCAGGCGACGATGTACGCCGGACGCCCCTGGACCATCCGCCAGTACGCGGGCTTTTCCACGGCCGAGGAATCCAACGCCTTCTATCGCAAGGCGCTGGCCGCGGGCGGGCAGGGCGTGTCGGTGGCTTTCGACCTGGCCACGCACCGCGGCTACGACTCGGACCATCCGCGCGTGACCGGCGACGTGGGCAAGGCGGGCGTGGCGATCGACAGCGTCGAGGACATGAAGGTGCTGTTCGACGGCATTCCGCTGGACAAGGTGAGCGTGAGCATGACGATGAACGGCGCCGTGCTGCCGGTGCTCGCGGGCTACGTGGTGGCGGCCGAGGAGCAGGGCGTGCCGCAGGACAAGCTCTCAGGGACGATTCAGAACGACATTCTGAAAGAGTTCATGGTGCGCAATACCTACATCTATCCGCCGCAGCCGAGCATGCGCATCGTGGGCGACATCATCGAGTACACGGCGCGCCACATGCCGAAGTTCAACTCGATTTCCATCAGCGGCTACCACATGCAGGAGGCGGGCGCGAACCAGGCGCTGGAACTGGCCTTCACGCTGGCCGACGGCAAGGAGTACGTGAAGACGGCGATCGCCAAGGGCATGGACGTGGACGAGTTCGCCGGGCGGCTGTCGTTCTTCTGGGCCATCGGCATGAATTTCTACCTGGAGATCGCCAAGATGCGCGCCGCGCGTCTGCTGTGGTGCCGCATCATGAAGGGGTTCGACGCGAAAAAGCCCAAGAGCCTGATGCTGCGCACGCACTGCCAGACCAGCGGCTGGAGCCTGACCGAGCAAGACCCGTACAACAACATCGTGCGCACCACCATCGAGGCCATGGCCGCGGTGTTCGGCGGCACGCAGAGCCTGCACACCAATTCGTTTGACGAGGCCATCGCGCTGCCCACCGAGTTCAGTTCGCGCATCGCGCGCAACACCCAGCTCATCATCCAGGAAGAGACGCACATCACCAACGTGATCGATCCCTGGGCCGGCTCCTACATGATGGAAAAGCTCACGCAGGACATGGCGGACGCCGCGTGGAAGATCATCGAGGAAGTCGAGGACATGGGCGGCATGACGGCGGCGGTGGACAGCGGCTGGGCCAAGCTCAAGATCGAGGCGGCGGCGGCCGAGAAGCAGGCGCTGATCGACTCGGGCAAGGAAGTCATCGTCGGTGTGAACAAGTACAAGCTCGATCACGAAGACACGGTGGACATCCTCGAAGTGGACAACGTCAAGGTGCGCGAGAGCCAGATTGCGCGCCTGAATGATTTGAAGCAAAAACGCGACCAAACCCTTGTGGGGCAAGCGCTGGCAGCTCTCACGAACGCAGCAAAAACCGGTCAAGGCAATCTGCTGGATCTTTCCATCCAGGCCATCCGCCTGCGTGCCACCGTTGGTGAGGTGAGCGACGCGCTGGAAAAAATCTTCGGGCGCCACCACGCCGACACGCAAAAGGTGACCGGTGTGTACGCAGCCGCCTACGATTCCCCCGAGAGCTGGAACGCCATCAAGGCCGAGATCGACGCCTTCGCCAGGGAGCAGGGCCGCCGCCCGCGCGTGATGGTCGCCAAGCTCGGCCAGGACGGGCACGACCGCGGCGCCAAGGTGGTGGCCACGGCCTTTGCCGATCTGGGTTTCGACGTGGACATCGGCAGCCTCTTTCAAACCCCCGAGGAATGCGCGCGCCAGGCGATCGAGAACGACGTGCACGCCATCGGCGTGAGCACGCTCGCGGCGGGCCACAAGACGCTGGTGCCCGCCATCATCGACGAGCTGAAGAAGCAGGGCGCCGACGACATCATCGTCTTCGTCGGCGGCGTAGTGCCGCGCCAGGACTACGACTTTCTCTACAAGGCCGGTGCCAAGGGCATCTACGGGCCGGGCACGCCGATCCCGGCCTGCGCCAGGGATGTGCTGGAGCAGATCAGGAAGGCGATTGCCTGACGCGCGGTTTTGAAATACAGTAATACAGTATTTCATTCGGGAGCGCATCATGGCCGTATCCGTCCGCATGGACCCTCTGCTCGAAAAAGAGCTGGAGCAGGCCGCCCGCCGCCAGGGCGTCACCAAGTCGCAATTCATCATCTCGGCCGTCGAGCGCGCGCTCGGACGCAAGGACCCGGCCGAGCTCTACCGGCGCGTGATGGAAGAAGCGGCGCACTACAAGGTGGGCGAAGGCGCGGCAGATGCCGATCTGCCGGCGCACCAGGCCGCCCTGCGCCAGAGCCTGCGAGAGCGTTACGCCGAACAGCAGGACGACTATGCAGCCTATCTGGCACAGCGGGGCGGCAAGTGACGGCGTGTCTGCTCGATGCCGGTCCCCTGGTGGCGCTGTTCAATCCGCGCGACCGGTTTCACGACCATTTCCAGCACCTGATCGTGCAGTCTGCCGAGCCGGTGCAGTTGCACACGACGTGGCCCTGCGTCACCGAGGCCAGTCATCTGCTCGGTCCGCGCCATCGCGTGGCGCTGCTGCAGTGGATCGGTGCGGGTGCGGTTCAGGTCTATCCGTTCGAGAGCGGCGACCTGCTGGACATGTGCGACTGGATTCTGCAATACACGCAGCAGCCGCGCACCGAGATGGATCTGGCGGATGCTTCGCTGTACTGGCTGGCCCGGGAAACCGGAGTCACGCGCATTTTCACCGTGGACATGCGTGATTTCTCCCGCTACCGCCTGCCCGATGGTCGGGCGTTTGACATTCTCTAGATCGGCATGAACCCGCACCCCTTGCTCGATCCCCTGCTGCACGGCAATGCCCTCGTGCGCCGCCGCGCCGTGGCCAAGGCCATCACGCTGCTCGAATCCACGCGCGCCGACCACCGCACGCAGGCCGATGCGCTGCTCACCGCGCTGCTGCCGCACACGGGCCGCGCGCTGCGCCTGGGCATCAGCGGCGTGCCCGGCGTGGGCAAGAGCACCTTCATCGAGGCGCTGGGCATGCACCTCGTCGGCCTGGGTTTGCGCGTGGCGGTGCTCGCGATCGACCCGTCTTCCACCGTATCGGGCGGATCGATTCTGGGCGACAAGACGCGCATGCAGCAGCTCTCCAGCCAGGAGAGCGCCTACATCCGCCCCAGCCCCAGCAGCGGCACGCTGGGCGGCGTGGCCGAGAAAACGCGCGAGGCCATGCTGGTGTGCGAGGCCGCGGGCTTTGACGTGGTGATCGTGGAGACCGTGGGCGTGGGCCAGAGTGAGACGGCGGTGCACGGCATGACCGACATGTTCTGCGTGCTGCAGCTGCCCAACGCGGGCGACGACCTGCAGGCCATCAAGAAGGGCGTGATGGAGCTGGCGGACCTGGTCGTCATCAACAAGGCGGACATCGATCCCAGGGCGGCGATCCGTGCGCGCACGCAGATCACCTCGTCGCTGCGCCTGATGGCCATGCAGGGCAACCCGGCGCACGATCCGCACGACGCCAGCCGCTGGAGCCCGCGCGTGCTCACGCTGAGCGCGCTCAAGGGCGAGGGCATTGCCGAATTCTGGGCCGCGGTCACCGAATTTCGCCAACTGCAAACCGCCAATGGCCAGATCGCCGCGCGCCGCGAACGCCAGGCGCTGGCCTGGATGTGGGAGCGCATCGACGCCGGCCTGCGCGCGGCGTTCCGTGCGCATCCGCGCGTGCGCGAGCTGCTGCCCCGGTTGCAGGCCGATGTGGCAGCGGGCCGCGTGGCGGCCAGTACCGCGGCAAGAAATCTGCTTGCAGCCCAAGGTGGACAAGCGCTGCAAGCTATCGTTTAAAGAGTAATTGCATTTCAACCGAGGAAGACCATGCAGACCATCCTGGAACAACTGGACGCCAAACGCGAGCTCGCGCGCCTGGGCGGCGGGCAAAAGCGCATCGACGCCCAGCACGGCAAGGGCAAGCTCACCGCCCGCGAGCGCATCGAGCTTCTGCTCGATGAAGGCACGTTCGAAGAATGGGACATGTTCGTCGAGCACCGCTGCGCCGACTTCGGCATGCAGGACAACAAGATCCCCGGCGACGGCGTGGTCACGGGCTACGGCATGATCAACGGCCGCCTGGTCTTCGTCTTCAGCCAGGACTTCACCGTCTTCGGCGGCGCGCTCTCCGAGGCCCATGCCGAGAAGATCTGCAAGATCATGGACCAGGCGATCAAGGTCGGCGCACCGGTGATCGGCCTCAACGACTCGGGCGGCGCGCGCATCCAGGAAGGCGTGGCCAGCCTGGGCGGCTACGCCGAGGTGTTCCAGCGCAACGTGCTCGCCAGCGGCGTGGTGCCGCAGATCAGCATGATCATGGGTCCGTGTGCGGGCGGCGCGGTCTACAGCCCCGCGATGACCGACTTCATCTTCATGGTCAAGGACAGCAGCTACATGTTCGTGACCGGCCCGGAAGTGGTCAAGACCGTCACGCACGAAGAGGTGACGAGCGAGGAGCTCGGCGGCGCGCTCACCCACACCACGCGAAGCGGCGTGGCCGACATGGCGTTCGAGAACGACGTCGAGGCGCTCTTGATGCTGCGGCGCCTGTACAACTACCTGCCGCTGAACAACCGCGAAAAGCCGCCGGTGCGCCCGAGCAAGGACCCGATCGATCGCGCCGACCTGAGCCTCGATACGCTGGTGCCCGCCAACCCCAACCAGCCCTACGACATGAAGGAGCTGATCCTCAAGACGGTGGATGACGGCGACTTCTTCGAGCTGCAGCCCGAGTACGCGAAGAACATCGTCATCGGCTTCGGGCGCATGGACGGCCAGCCCGTGGGCATCGTCGCCAACCAGCCGCTGGTGCTCGCCGGGTGCCTCGATATCAAGAGCAGCATCAAGGCCGCGCGCTTCGTGCGCTTTTGCGATGCCTTCAACATCCCCATCATCACCTTCGTCGACGTGCCCGGCTTCATGCCCGGCACGTCGCAGGAGTACGGCGGCATCATCAAGCATGGCGCCAAGCTGCTGTTTGCCTACGCCGAATGCACGGTGCCCAAGGTGACGGTGATCACGCGCAAGGCCTACGGCGGCGCGTACGACGTGATGAGCTCCAAGCACCTGAGGGGCGACGTGAACCTCGCCTGGCCCAACGCCGAGATCGCGGTGATGGGCGCCAAGGGCGCGGTGGAAATCATCTTCCGCCAGGACAAGAACGACCCCGCCAAGCTCGCCGCGCGCGAGGCCGAGTACAAGGCGCGCTTCGCCAACCCCTTCGTCGCGGGCGCGCGCGGCTTCATCGACGACGTGATCCAGCCGCACGAGACGCGCAAGCGCATCTGCCGCTCGCTGGGCATGCTGCAAAACAAGACGCTGGAAAACCCGTGGCGCAAGCACGGGAACATGCCGCTGTGATCGGAGCAGAGAGAAGAACCATGTTTACCAAAATCCTGATTGCCAATCGCGGAGAGATCGCCTGCCGCGTCATTGCCACGGCGAAAAAAATGGGCATCGCCACCGTCGCGGTGTATTCCGATGCCGACGCCGGCGCGCGCCACGTCAAGCTCGCTGACGAGGCCGTCAACATCGGCCCCGCGCCCTCGCGCGAGTCGTATCTGCAGGCCGACCGCATCATCGCCGCTGCCAAACAGACCGGCGCGCAGGCGATTCACCCCGGCTACGGCTTTCTGAGTGAAAACGAAGGCTTCGCGCGGCGCGTGGAGGAAGAGGGCATCGCCTTCATCGGCCCCAGGCACCACGCGATTGCCGCCATGGGCGACAAGATCGCGTCCAAGAAGCTGGCCAAGGAAGCGGGCGTGAGCTGCATCCCGGGCTGGAACGAGGCCATCGATTCGCCCGAACACGCGGTGGAAATCGCCAGGAACGTCGGCTACCCGGTGATGATCAAGGCCAGCGCGGGCGGTGGCGGTAAGGGCCTGCGCGTGGCCTTCGATGACAAGGAGGCGTTCGAGGGCTTTGCCTCGTGCAAGCACGAGGCGCTCTCGGCCTTCGGCGACGACCGTGTATTCATCGAAAAATTCGTCGAGCAGCCGCGCCACATCGAAATCCAAATCCTCGGCGACGGCTTTGGCAACGTCGTCTACCTGAACGAGCGCGAATGCTCGATCCAGCGGCGCCACCAGAAGGTGCTCGAAGAGGCGCCTTCGCCCTTCATTTCGGAGGCCACGCGCAAGGCCATGGGTGAGCAGGCGGTGCTGCTGGCCAAGGCCGTCAAGTACCAGAGCGCGGGCACGGTGGAATTCGTCGTCGGCAAGAACCAGGACTTTTACTTCCTGGAGATGAACACCCGTTTGCAGGTCGAGCACCCGGTGACGGAAAGCATCACCGGCCTGGACCTGGTGGAGTGGATGATCCGCATCGCCGCGGGCGAGCAGCTCACCGTGACGCAATCGCAGGTGCGCCGCGACGGCTGGGCCATCGAGTGCCGCATCAATGCCGAGGACCCGTTCCGCAACTTCCTGCCCTCCACCGGGCGCCTGGTGCGCTTCGAGCCGCCGGAGCAGACCATGTTCCAGGCCGACATGAGCCAGCGCTACGGCGTGCGCGTGGATACCGGCGTCTTCGAGGGCGGCGAGATCCCGATGCACTACGACTCGATGATCGCCAAGCTCATCGTGCACGGGCAGGACCGCAACGACGCGATCCAGAGGATGCGCGCCGCGCTCAACGCCTTCGTGATCCGCGGCGTCGAAAGCAACATTCCCTTCCAGGCGGCGCTGCTGGGCCACCCGGATTTCGCCAGCGGCAACTTCAACACCGGCTTCATCGCCGAACACTACCCGCACGGCTTTCATCCCGGGGATGTGCGGCACGAAGACCCCGACTTCCTCGTCGCGCTCGCCGCCTACATGCACCGGCGCTACCGCGCGCGCGCCAGCGGCATCAGCGGCCAGATGGTGGGGCACGAAATCACCGTGGGCGAGGCCTTCACCGTCGTCGTGCTGGGCGCCGAGGGCAAGCATGTGCCGCACGAGGTCACGGTGAGCGACTATGTGGATGGCGCCGGCTCCAGCAGCGTGCAGGTGGGCGGCAAGAGCTACAAGATCAGCAGCAGCGCGCACCTGGGCAGCATCCGCGTGCAGGGCGCGTGCAACGGCATGGGCTTCACTGCGCAGATCGAGCGCGGCCTGCCCGGCCAGCCGCTGGCGCTGCGCGTGCGCCACAACGGCACACAGATCGACACGCTCGTGCTCACGCCGCTGCGCGCCCAGCTCTTCGCCCTCATGCCCTACAAGGCGCCGCCGGACATGAGCAAGTACGTGCTCTCGCCCATGCCGGGCCTGCTGGTGCAGGTCGCGGTCAAACCCGGCCAGAAGGTGCAGGCGGGCGAGCGCGTCGCGGTGATCGAGGCGATGAAGATGGAGAACGTGCTCTTTGCCAGCGCCGACGGCGTCGTCAAGGAGATCAAGGCCGCTCAAGGCGAGAGCCTGGCGGTCGATCAGCCCATCGTCGAGTTCGAGTAGGAGCGGCGCGCTGCCCACGCTCACCATCGCCATCCACGCGGTGCCCGGCGCGCGCAGCACCGAAGCCACCGGTGCGCATGGCGACGCCCTGCGCGTGCGCCTGGCCGCGCCGCCGGTCGATGGCAAGGCCAACGCCGAGCTGATGCGCTGGGCGGCCGGGGTGTTCGGCGTGGCGCGCAGCCGTGTCGAACTGGTGCGTGGCGCCAACAGCCGCGTCAAGCGGCTGGCGGTGCAGTTCGACACCGTGCAGGCGCTGGAGCAGGCGCGCCAGCAGGTGGCGCGGTGGATGAACGGATCTGAATCATTTGAATGAAACAGGGCTCCAGCGCTTGTCCATCAATCGCTGACAGCTATCAAACGAAGAGTTGAAAGGAAGATGCAATGACACGTCCCTTCAAGGTGCTGGGCATCCAGCAGGTGGCCATCGGCGGCACCGACAAGGCAGCGCTCACGCGCCTGTGGGTCGATCTGCTGGGCCTGGTGCCCGCCGGCAACTTCCAGAGCGAGCGTGAGAACGTCGACGAAGACATCGTCACGCTGGGGCAGGGCGCGCACAAGGTCGAGGTTGACCTGATGCAACCGCTCGATGCCGCGAAAAAGCCGGCGGTGCACATCCCGCCGCTGAACCACATCGGCCTGTGGATCGACGACCTGCCCGGGGCGGTGCAGTGGCTCACCGCGCAGGGCATGCGCTTCGCTCCCGGCGGCATCCGCAAGGGCGCCGCGGGTTACGACGTGTGTTTCGTGCACCCGCGCGGCAATGAAGAATTTCCGCTGTGCGGCGAAGGGGTGCTGCTGGAGCTGGTGCAGGCGCCGCCGGAGGTGATTGCGGTGCTGGGTTAAGGCAACGCTGAACGAGTCCCTCGCGCTAGAACGACGGCGGCACATGCGCCGGATCGAGCCGGATGTCGATCAGCACCGGCCCCGTGCCGCTGCGCCGCTCGATCGCCTCGCGCACCGCGCCCAGGTCGTCCAGGCTCTTCATCGTCACCCCCACGCCGCCCAGCGCCTGCGCCACGGGGGCGAAGTCCGGCCAGTGCAGGAGCGCGATCGACGGATCCATCTCGCGCGCGGTGAACTGCACGTACTCGGCGCCATAGCTGCCGTCGTTGAGCAGCAGCACGACGATGTCCATGCGCTCGCGCACGGCGGTGTTGAACTCCGTCAGCCCCCCAAGCATGAAGCCGCCATCGCCCACCACCGCCACGGTAGGCAGCCTGGGCTCGGCCGCCGCGGCGCCGATGGCGTGCGGCAGGCCCAGGCCGATGGCGCCGAACATCGTGGTGTGCACGAAGCGGCGCGGCTCGCTCACATGGAAAGCGTCCCAGGCATGCGCCATGTGCCGCCCGCCGTCGGTCACCAGCCGGTATTCGCCCGTCACCATGCGGCTGATCGCCTGCAGCACCTCGTGCACGTTCATCGCCTTGGGCGTGGAAGGCGCCTTGATCGGCCGCGGCAGCGCCACGGCGGCCGCGGCCTCGCGCACGCGCGGCTCGCTGGCAAAGCCCGAAGGGGTGATCTCCGCCTCGTCCAGCCAGTAGACCATGCGCTCTGCCGTGGAGGCGCAGTCGCCCAGCACGTTGGCGTCGGCCACCATGTGCTTGCCGAACTCCTGCGGGTCGTCGTTCACGAAGACGATGCGCTTGTCCTTGACCAGCGTCCCCAGCGCCGTGGTGATGAAGTTCAGGCTCGCACCGAAGGTGACGATGCAGTCGGCCACAGCCATCGGGTCCAGCGCCTCCTCGCGCGCCGAGATGCCGAGAATGCCCAGGTTCAGTGGGTCGCCATGGAACAGATCCTTGGCCCGCAGCGTCGTCAGCAGCGGCGCATCGAGCCGCCGCGCCAGCTGCAGCACCTGCTCGCGTGCCTCGCCTTTCACCACGCCCAGCCCGGCCAGAATCACCGGCCGCCTGGCGGTGGCGATCATGCCGATGGCGGCATCGAGCTCGTCGCTGTCGGCCACGCGGCCCACGCGATGCGGTTGCACCAGCCGCGCATGGCGCTCGGGCACCACGTCCTGCCATTGGAAGTTGTGCGGCGGCATGTTGAAGACGATGGGGCGCTGCTCCACCGCCGCGCGGCGAAAGGCGTTGACCAGATCGTCGGCCACGCTTTCCAGGCTGCTCGCGCCTTCATACCCGGCACCCGTGGCCACCACCAGCTCCTGATGGTTGGCCTTCTGAAAGTGGTACTTCTGCGACGAGGGCGCATCCCCGGTGATGAGCACCAGCGAGGTGCGCGCCTTCACCCCCTCAATCAGCGCCGTCATCGTGTTGGTGAGCCCCGGCCCGCAGGTGACGGTGGCCACGCCGATCTGCCCCGTCACCGACGCATGGCCCAGCGCCATCAGCACCGCGCCCATCTCGTTGGCCGCGCCGATGTAGCGGCCACCCGCCTTGATATAGGCATCGACGACGAAGAGGTTGGCGTCTCCGATCAGGCCGAACAGCGTCTGCACGCCCAGCTCGCGCAGCGTGCGGGCCACGGCTTCGTTGATTTTCATGGGGCGCTCCTTGCCGACGGCGAAAACGGGGTGCATGACGCACGGTGCCATCGATGGTACTGAGAGCGGACGCATGAAAAGTGCCATTCAATATGGCGAAACGCAATGGATTTGAGCTGGCTGATGAAATCTCTCGCCATCTGACCGCACGCCCGGTCACCGTCACTTCGTACGGTCGGGGTGATGCGCAGAACTCCACTCAGCCCCGGCCAGCGGCAAATGCCATGCCCGATTCCCACACCGGCCGCATGCGGTCAATCAGCCCGTGGGGGATGCGCTCATCGGTCCGGGCGGCGGCCCATGTGTCGCGCAGGCCGTCCGCGATGCGCTGGAACACATCGGCAGGTTTCTTTACTCCACACACTTCCCGACCAAAGCGGGCCAGCTCGCTGGGCAGCGGGTAGCTTTTTGACTGCTGCTTCTTGCCTGCCCACAGAGGCAGGGCGAGGGTGTTGTCTTCCAGCTCGGGGCCATTGGGCGATCGCTGATAGCGGTAGATGCGGGTGCTGACCACGTCGAACATCGGCGCCAGCCGGATGTGCTCCGCGCGCCCCTGGTAGAGCACGCCAAAATTCTTCAGGTGGGCATCGCCATTGCCCACCATGACCGAGAACGCCAGTTGCTCGAAGAAGCGCCCCAGCTCGCCTTTCCTGCCCGTGACCATGCCCAGCAGGCTGGCCACGCTTTCGTAGCTGCCGTGGTATTTGCGCTCCGACAAGGTGTCGCGTACGCGCAGGCCCATGAGCGAGGCCACGTCCTCGAAGCCCAGCCGCGAGCCATCCGCTGCCACGTCGAATCGGTCCACAAGCAGCATCTGGCCGTCGTGGCTCAGGTCCACGCGGGCGGTATCGATGCCGGCGCGGGCGGCGGCGGTCATGCACAGGTATTCGTTGGCGGCCAGGCCAGGGTAACTGGCGCTTGCGGTTTTCACGATCAGGGTCGGGATGGGGATGCTGACCCGGTCGGGCACCATGATCTTGGGTTGCATGCCTGCCACGCCAATGCCGGTGGAAAGGTAGGCGTTGACGAACTGGTCGAATACCGCTTCGGTGTAGTTCAGTTTGAGCAGTTCGTCGCGCGCCAGCGTGCGCGGTACAGGCGGCTCGCCATGGCCTGGCAAGCGGTAAGCCAGACGGCCAATGCCGTTGCGGCCGATCATGGCCAGCAGGCGCATGGCCGTCATGGCCTGTTTGGGGAACTGCTGGCGCAGGCGGTTGAACAAGTCTCCTTCGGGCAGGTTCTGGTCCATCACCGGAAACAGGTCGCCGTCCCGCCACGTCAGTTGCGAAGCTGGCATCAGCAGACCCACGGACGGCTGCTCATCGTCAGGGCGCAGGTAGCGGTACTCGTAACCGGATTGCTGCAGCAACTGGCCGGAAGGCGCCGCAGCCACGTCGACATCCAGCAGGCGGATGCGTTCGGGGATGGAGGAGGGCGGCATGGCGGGTTCGCTCATGGCGCATCAGTCCGGCGCGCCGTCATCATCAGCCGCAAAGCGCTGGCGCATCTCCTGAAGCGTGGGCAGGCCGGCCTTTTCGATGCGCAGCACGCAGCCCATGGCCTGGAGGATGTCGAGCAGCGCACTTGTGGTCACATCGCGGCCAGATTCGAGGCGATGCAGAAGGTCGCGGCTGCGGCCCGACTGCTCTGCAATCCGCACCGCGCGCAGGCCATCGCGTTGGCGCAGGCGACGAACCGTCTGACCAAGGTCACCGAGAGATCTGACAGGCGGTGAAGGCAATTCAGGCATGTCTTTAATTTAAGACGAAATCTAAAATATGTCAATTATTGTCTTTTATTAAAGACGTTTTTCACGCTGTCGATCACTGGAAAATCAAATTCAGACTTGATCGGCAAGAGGCCTCGGCGGGTCAGTGAAAAGCCGGACGGCCATACCAAAACTGGCCAGGGCAAACAGTGCCGCAGCCACTGGCTTTGCTTCCCTCTTGTGAAAACTAGGCCAGAGAACTACATTCGTCCATGGAGTTCGAATGGGATGATGCCAAGAGCGAGGCGTGCTTCGATCGGCGGGGCTTTGACTTCGCCTATGCGATCAAAGCCTTCTTCGATCCCAATCGCGTCGTCCAAGCTGACGCGCGTCGAGACTATGGGGAAGAGCGCTACCAACTGCTTGGCCGTGTCGATGGGCGCTTGTATGTGATCGTTTACACGCTGCGCCACAGTGCCATTCGCATCATTTCGGCCCGCAAGGCCGACCTTCGGGAGATCAGACGCCATGAAAACAGTACGCATCAAGCTTGATCCGGCCAACCCCGCTTTCAAAACGCTCGGGCGCATCGATGAAACACGCGTCGATGCCACCACCGAAGAGGACATCGCCCGGCACATGGCCGAAGACGAAGCACAGGCCATGCAGGATGCCGCCCACTACGCACGGCGCGTCCGAAGCCGACTCGGCTTGAGCCAGGCTGAATTCTCGCGGCGCATCAACGTCCCTCTGGAGACAGTACGCAACTGGGAACAAGGCAAGCGCAGTCCAAGCGGCGCCGCCCAGGCGCTGCTCAAGATACTCGACAAGGCCCCGGAAGCCGCCTTGGCCGTGTTGAACTGATGTGCGGTTGGGGCAACGGCCTTGGCGTTTGCTTGTCGGCCAAAGTGGCGCTCGCTCGCTCAGTTCTTGCAGTCCTTTCTTTTTAGTGATAACGTGTTGCAACCAAGGAGCGCATCATGTCTCGCACCGCCACCGATCACACGCAAACATTCATCACTCGCCAGTTCATGGCAGGCAACTCGCCAGCCGTGCGCATTCCTACGAGCATGGCCTTCCCGCCGAGGACCGAGCTGGTGGTCATCCGCGAAGGGGACAGGATCATTGTCGAGCCCAAGGAAAAGCGCCTTGGAGATATTCCAAGGCTACTCCACGCCTTGAATGATCATTTCATTGGTGGCCGTCCAGAATTTGAAGAAACGGAAAGAGACTGGTCATGACGAGATACATGCTGGACACAAATATCTGCATTTATTTGATCAGGAAATATCCCCCTGAAATCGTGGAAAAATTCAACCAATTCAGAAAGGGTGAAATAGTCATCAGCTCCATCACCTGGGCCGAGTTGTGTTGTGGAATTAAAAAAGACAGCTCCGAAGTGGTAAATGTGCTCTTGTCCATTCTGGATGTGTTACCGTTTTACATTGAGCAGGGAAGCATGTACGGGATGTTGACAGAATTTTTACCGAATAGAAAAGCAAATCTGGACAGAATGATTGCCGCACATGCCATCACCATCGGAGCAACCCTGGTCACCAACAACGAGAATGATTTCAGAATATATTCACCACATGGCTTGAAAATAGAAAATTGGGTTTATCAGTGATGTGGGGGACTGAGCATGGGGGGGCTCTCCGTAGTCGGCCCTGCAAATCCCCACCAAGCTGCATGAACACTGGGTTTGTGCCGGTATCGCACAGATCCCAATCCCCCGAGAATCACCTGATCAGAATCTGATTTCTGGGAGTTTTGCCGATGTCCGATCCGGCTCAGAACGCCGATTTGTTCCGCCAGCCGCTGGCCGAGATGATCGATCTGCGCCACCCACTGGCGGTGCTGGCCAGCCGGCTGCCCTGGACTCAGATCGAGGCGGCTCTGGCCCCGCACTTTGCCCGCCAGGTGCGTGAGGGCCGCGCCATCGCGCAAGACGATCTGTTCGGCCCATCCGTGCAGGTGGCTGGCGCCGGCGTTGCCGCCGCCGGCCGCCCCCGTCTGCCGATTCGCCTGATGGCCAGCCTGCTGTATCTGAAGCACGCTTTCAAGCTCAGCGACGAGGAATTGGTGGAGCGCTGGGCCGAGAACGTGGTCTGGCAACACTTCAGCGGCATGAGCTTCTACGAGCCACGCCTGCCCTGCGACGCCACGCAGATCGGACGCTTTCGCACAGCCATCGGTGAAGCCGGGGTGGAAGAATTGCTCAACGCCACCATCGACACGGCGGTGCAGGAGAAGGCCATCAAGCCAGCCGAGCTTGAGCGGCTGATCGTGGACACCACGGTGCAGGAGAAGGCCATCGCGTACCCAGTGGATTCGCGCCTGCTGGAGATCGCCCGCCACCAGGTGGTGCTTGCTGCCAAGCGCGCGGGCATTGTCCTGAAGCAGACCTTCATCAAGGAAGGCAAGATGCTGCGGCGCAAGGCCAGCGGCTACGCCCACGCCAGGCAGTTCAAGCGTCTGCGCAAGATCGTCAAACGCCAACGCACAATCCTGGGGATCGTGCTGCGCGAGGTGGGACGCAAGATGGAACAGGCCAGCCAGGCCTCGGCTCTGACGTTGAACCACCTGCGCATGCTGATCGAGCGCGCCGAGCGCATCCGCAGCCAGCGCCCCAAGGACAAGAACAAGCTGTACGCCCTGCATGCCCCGGAGGTTGAATGCATCGGCAAGGGCAAGGCCCGCAAGCCCTACGAGTTCGGCGTGAAGGTCAGCGTGGCCGTCACCCACAAGCAGGGCCTGATGGTGGGCGCGCGCAGCTTCCCCGGCAACCCCTATGACGGCCACACCCTGGCCGAGCAGCTCGAGCAGGTGACGATCCTGACCGAGGACACGGGAGCAAGGCCCAGGCAGGTGACGGTGGATCTGGGCTTTCGGGGCGTGGATGCGGCCAACCCGGGCATTGAGATCATTCGTCGCCCCTGATTTATTCAATTTCAGCCGACCATCTGCAGCCTGACGGGCGCACAGAGCCCCGTCGTTGCAGATCCGCAGGAACTCACTCAGGACTTCAGGCCTTGCAGCAGTTGCCCCACTGCTGACGCTGTCAGCCAGCCCATTTGCTGCAGACGCAAAAAAGCCTCCTCAAGAAAGGCCAGCCCCTTCTTGACGATCTGGCGCAGCAGCCAGCGGATGTTGTAGCCCGCCGCAGCGAGCACCGCATTGATGCTGTCGCCCAACTCTCCCTTGAGGTGGCAGTGCCCCATGCGATGCTCGCCCTTGAGGTGAGCGATGATGGGCTCAATGGCCTGACGGCGCTTGAGCAGCCTTCTCTCCTGCTCGCTGATGCGCCTGGCCTTGCCCCGGTGCACGATGTGGACCTGCGGATTGTCGGTATCCACACCGCGATAGCCCAGATCGACGAAGGCGGTTGTCGGCTTGTGCCCGCTGTCCTGCATCAGGATGCTCGCCTGCTCCAGTTGTTCATTGAGCGTGTGCCCGTCATACGGGTTGCCATGAAACGCTCGTGCTCCCACGATCAGGTTGCCCCTGAGCGTGCTGGCGATGCCCACCTTCACGCCGAACTCGTAAGGTGTCCTGGCCTTGCCCTTGCTGATGCAGCTCACCTCCGGCGCGTGCCAGGCGTAGAGCTTGGGCTGCCCCTCAATCGCTTTGCGCTGGCCGCTTTGCTCTGCGATGCGGGTGGCCTTGTTCAAGACATCGGCCAGCGCCTGGTGCACAGCCGCACCGATGGCACTGCTCTTGCGCTCAATCTCCCGGCCCAAGCGGGCCACGATGGTTCTCTGGCGCTTGATGGCTCGGCGCATGCGCCTGAACTGACGCGCATGGGCGTAGCGCGAGGCCTTGTAGCCCAGCAGCTTGCCTTCCTTGGCGAAGGTCTGCTTCAGATCAATGCCCGCCTCCTTGGCGGCCTCAACCAGCTTGACCCGGGCCGTCTCCAGCAGCCGGCTGTCGGTGGGGTGGGCTATCGCCTTGTGCTGCACCGTGGAGTCGACGATCACCCGCGAGAGTTCCTGGGGTTTGATGAGCCCTTGCTCAACCGCGACGTTGATGGTCTGTGCCAGCAGCTCTTCGGTGCCTTCCTCGCCCAGCAGCTGGCGAAACTTCACCAAGGTGGTAGCGTCGCAGGGCTGGCGGTGTTCAAAGTACGCCTGTCCTGAGAACAACTGCCAGGTCGGCGTCTCGCCCCAGCGTGCAACGACGCCTTCGTCGGATTCGTTGAAGGCGTGCTTGAGGTACAGCAGCGCGATCATGGTGCGAAGCGGCACGCGTGGGCGCCCTGCGTTGCTGCGCGAGCCGGCGCGCACCGCCTTCTCGCCAAAGAGGTCCAGATCGGGCATGGCCACGTCGGCACGGGCCTTGCGCATGAACAGGTGCGCCACGCTCGCTTCGATCTGCTGCCAGGGTATGCGCGAGGCGAGCACTGCCAGGGGGTGGCGCAGGTCAATCATCTGGTCGATGCGCAGGCGAAAGAAGTCTTCAGTGGCGGGGCAGGTGAACATCGAAAACTCCCAGAAACTGGCGTGCATGAATAACCAAACTGGGAGATATTTTATCAAAAAAGAGCGAAATATTCAATCAAATCAATGGCTTATGAATAAATCAGGGGCGACTACCTCACTCAAGTAAAGCTGTGAGATACAGGCGCGATTCTGAACCTCGGAATTCCGCTTGTCAATCAACAGGGCACATCTAGACATTTTTTGTATCTCACGGCTATACTCGCAGTCTTGATTTGATTCACTGACTGTTTTCCAACTACAGGAGCATCGCCATGGCTTCGGCGTTTGGAGTACGCCTGCGACGCTTGCGTGAGGCGAAGAAGTTGACCCTGCAGCAGGTCGCCGACGCGGTCGGCTGCACCAAGGCCTACATCTGGGAACTGGAAATGAAGGACGGGCAGCGCCCGTCCGCAGAACGGATTCAGGCCATCGCTAAGGTGCTGGGCGTGACGATGGCAGACGTGATGGGCGAGCCGATCAAAGAGGTTCCCCAAGCCAGCCCCGAGGACGTGGCCTTTTTCCGCGAGTACGCGGGGATGACGGACGAGGAAAAGGATCGCTACCGGCAGGCGCTCAAGATCATGTTCCCCGACAAGGGCGAAAGCGGGGGCTGAGGATTGAGCGCAGCGCAGGCCCTCACTGGTTCCATTGCCGCCAACACCCTCCAGAAGTGGTTGCGGGCGTGGCACCGCGAAGGCGTGCCCGATGCCGTCGATCTGGATATCGTCCGGCAGATGCTGCCGTCCACGCCCTACGGCGCAGGCGTTCGGGAGATCAGGACCCCGATGGTGCTCGACATCGACAGCTGCGAAGGCATGTTGGTGCGCAACCCGAACGACACCGCCGAGTGGGGCATCTTCTACAACGGCAAGGCCAGCCCTGAGCGCCGACGCTTCACCATCGCCCACGAGCTGGGTCACTTCATTCTCCATCGCGGTCAGCGGCAAAGCTTCAACTGCGACAAGGAAAGCGTCTATTCCGGCATCGACACCATCCGCGTCATCGAGCGCGAGGCCGACGACTTCGCCAGCAACCTGCTGATGCCCGGTGATCTGCTGCGCGAGTGGATCTCGAACCAGCGCATCGACCTGCACGTCCTCAGCGCCATGGCCAAACGATTCCAGGTTTCGTTCGAGGCGCTGTGCATCCGCTTCATCAAATTCACCCCGCAGCGCGCGATCCTCGTCTATTGGGACAACGGCTACGCGAAGTACGAATGGCGCAGCAGCAGCGCCGTCAAGACGCGAGCACGCATTCGACGCAACGGTGATCCGCAGGAACCTCTGCCGGGCACGCTGGCCGCCGACGCCAGCATCGAGCAGGAGTGGGATGGCGCGGAAATGTCAGCCGCGATCTGGTGTCCAGAGGAGGCACCGCACATGAAGTTGCGCGAGTTCAAGCACAGCTACGGCGCGCGTGATCGCATCCTCACGCTGCTCCTGCTCGAAAGCGCCGAGCCGCGTGCATGGGATCGGTCCTGGCAAGACGGGGACAGCTTCGACAGTTACGACCAATTCGTGTCGAACGGTCAGTTGCCGGATCAACGATTGATTTGAAGAACGAAGAGGGAAGAACAACATGGCCCGCATCGAAAACCACAAATACAGCATCGAGGAGGCATTCAGGGAGTGCTTCTACATCGTCCCGGACTACCAGCGGGAGTACGTCTGGACGGACAAGGAAGTGCACCAGCTGCTGGAGGATATTGGTGAACAAATCGATGCGGGCACGACGCGGGAATACTTCATCGGTACCGTGCTGGTGTCGCCGACCGACCAGAAGAACCACTACGAGGTTATCGACGGCCAGCAGCGCCTGACCACGTTCTTCCTGTTGCTGTGCGCGCTGAAGCATCTGTTTCAGGGCGAGCCACAGCGGCAAACCGTCAGCGGCTTGATCTCGACCAGCTACACGGACAGCGACGGCGAGACGCGAACCAGTCTGAAGCTGGAGCCGCGCTATGAGAACGCGGGCGATGTCATGACCAAGCTGGTGGAACTCGACGCCGATCCGCTCGCCGTGCGGGCGGGCATTCAATCGTCGCCGCGCTTCACGCTCCCCAGCGCCAGCACGGATCCGCTCGCCGTGCGGGCGGGCATTCAATCGTCGGGCATCGCCAGCTTCGGATCACTGGAAAACTTGGTCAACGCCTACAGCACGTTGTACCGGTACCTGAAGGACAACTACGACAGCGCGGCCAAGCTGAAAAAGTACTGGGGCTATCTGGCCAACAACGTGGTGTTCATCCAGATTTCCACGGACGTGAGCAGCGCCCTGAAAATCTTCGAGACCATCAACGAGCGCGGCGTCGGCCTCAACCCGATGGACTTGCTGAAGAACCTGCTGTTCACGCAGGTGCAGCAGGTGCAATTCACCCAGCTCAAGGACGAATGGAAGAAGATCACCAAGCCGCTGGAGAAGGAGAAGGAAAAACCGCTGCGCTTCTTGCGCTACTTCCTGATGGCGAACTACGTCATCAAGAACGACCGTGGCGACGCCGTGGTGCGCGAGGACGAAATCTACGACTGGTTCGTGGACAAGGACAACGCGGCGCTGTGCGACTACGCCAACAAGCCCTTCGAGTTCGTCCGCAAGGTCATCCGCAACGTCGAGCACTATCTCGCGTTCTCGAACGGGCTGGGCAACGACGGCAAGCCCAGCCTTGTGATGGACAGTCTCAAGCGACTGGCAGGCGGTGCATTCAGCTTGCACTACGTCCTGCTTCTGGCGGCGGCCAGTCTCCCGAAGACGCTGTTCGACCATTTCGTGGCGCAGTTGGAGAGCTTCCTCTTCTACTACATCTTCACCAAGACGCCGACCAAAGATCTGGAGCGCAGTTTCTCCCAGTGGGCCGATGAACTGCGCGCGATCGCTGGCGCGACCGATCCTGTGAAGCAGAAGGTGCAGCTCAACGCCTTTATCGCCGAGCGCTTCGACACGAACATGGCAGGTAAGTCGCAGGAGCTGGTGGATGCGCTCCGGCGCTTCACGCTGCATTCGATGCAGCAGTACCGGACACGCTACTTGCTGGCGCGGCTGACACAGCACGTCGAGATGGCGTTCAGCGGCTTGAAAACGCCGGGCAGTCTGGAACCGTTCACCAATCTGGAAATCGAGCACATCCTGCCCAACAAGCCGGAGGACGGTCTGCGCGGCAAGTGGGCCACCGAGAACCCGGGGATGGGCTACGACGACTACAAGAATCGGCTGGGAAACCTGACCTTGCTGGAGAAGCCCATCAACATCGTCGCGGGCAATGACTTCTACACGGCGAAACAGGCCGAGTACCGCAAGAGCGGCAACTACCTGACCCGCAGCCTCGTTGAATTGACCAGTGTCGGACAGAACACATCTATTTCCCGGATCAACGAGAAGTTGAAGGCGTTCCCTGCTTGGGACGCAAAGGCCATCGAGGCTCGCCACGGGCTACTGATCACCTTGGCGCAGGATGTTTGGAAGACGTCACCCATCGATGTCTGATCCGTGATCGCGGCCGATACATACATGACGACACTGCCTGTCGACGACACACTACAGACGCTTCAGCGTGAGGTTCAGCGATTACTGGGTCGCTGCGTCTTGCGCCTGCAGCAGTACGAGAAGTTGATGAAAGCCATCGTGGCCCACCACGAAATCTCGGCCTCTGGATCACCGTTGGAGTCGAATCAGGAGCAGCGCATCGCGGATGCCGCCAGCAAAACGCTGGGCACCTTGGTCGGCACACTTCTCGGTTCGTATGTCACTACCGACGAGAGGGAGGATGCTTCCGCGCCCGATGCACGCGACGACATCATCTCGTTCAAGGTAAAGATGAGCCTGCGCATGTCGGTCGAGGACTACGACAGGACGCAAAATGACCTGAAGGAACTGGTGCTGGTGCGGAACAACCTGGTGCATCATTTCATCGACCAGCATGACCTTTGGAGCCTGGACGGATGCCGTGGCGCACACGACACCCTGAAGGCCGCCTACAGTCGCATCGATCAGCACTTCGAACAACTGCGGGGCTGGGCCGAGCACATGGATCAGGTCCGACGGCTGGCGGCGGAATTCGCCCAGTCCGATGCGTTCCACGATCTGGTGATCCACGGCATCGCGCTGGACGGTTCGGTGGATTGGCCTGCCGCAGGGATCGTGCGCGCGCTGCGGGATGCCGCCGCTGAACTGGCCGTCGATGGCTGGGCACCGGTTGCATCGGCAGGACGCTGGATCGCAGAGCGGCACCCCGAACACCTGCCCGTCAAGTACGGTTGCAGCAGTTGGCGGCAGGTCGTACACGAATCGCGCCTGTTCGAGCTTCGATATCGTGATGTGGGCGGCCAGCGCGCGGCTTGGTATCGGGCCAAACAGGCATAACACCAACCCCGCGCACTCCCGCTAAATCACGTTACGCGAAGTGCCCTCGGTTTTTAGCATGAGCAGCGTTTTCCATCGAAACGCCTGCCATGACAAAAATCGAACCCATCTCCATTTCCCCGCCGTCTGACTGCCCCCGGCACGCGCAGCAGGAAATCGCCGACCTGCTGGCCGCTGCACTCCTGCGCCTGCGCGCGCGTCCGTCGCGCGACACCATCGAAACCAGCGAGTGCGTTCGCCTTGGCTTCCCCGGCCAACAGCGCGTGAATGCGAACCCCGATCACAACAACGGAGTTCGCCCATGACGGCACACGCACAACCATCCACCACCTCGGTCGCCGCACGTGTCGCGGCGCTTCCCCATCTTTCGATGGACGACCTCTGGGCCCTCTGGGATGACCACTTTGATGAGCGCCCCGGCCATCACCATCGCACTTGGCTGGAGAGCCGACTGGCCTACCGGATTCAGGAACGTGCCTTCGGTGGCCTGAGACCTTCGCTGCGCAAGAAGCTCGAGGAAGTCGGCGAAACCGGAATCCTGCCCAAGCAACTGCGCAGCGACAGCCAGCGCCTGCTGCCCGGCACCATCCTCACGCGCATCTACGACGACGTCGAGCATCGCGTGCTGGTGCGCGGCTCGAACGATTTCGAATACCAAGGGCAACGCTTCAAGAGCCTGTCCGCGATTGCGGGCCACATCACGGGCAGCCACTGGTCGGGTCCCGTGTTCTTCGGCCTCAAGTCGCCGGCATCGAAGAAGGTGATGGCATGAGGTCGCCGCGCGCCAATCCGCTGCCCCCGGGCAGCCAGAGCATCACGCCGAAGAAGCGCTGCGCCGTCTACACCCGCAAATCCACCGACGAAGGGCTGGATCAGGAATACAACAGTCTCGAAGCCCAGCGCGACGCAGGCCTCGCCTTCATCGCCAGCCAACGGCACGAAGGCTGGATCGCCGTCGGCGACGGCTACGACGATGGCGGCTACTCTGGCGGCAACGTGGATCGTCCCGCCTTGCGCCGCCTGATGGTCGACATCGAAGCCGGGAAGATCGACACCGTGGTCGTCTACAAGATCGACCGCCTCACACGCAGCCTGCCAGATTTCGCCAAGCTGGTGGAGGTGTTCGACCGCAACGGCGTGTCCTTCGTCTCGGTCACACAGCAGTTCAACACCACGACCTCAATGGGACGGCTGACGCTCAACATCCTGCTGTCCTTCGCACAGTTCGAGCGCGAAGTCACCGGCGAGCGCATCCGCGACAAGATCGCCGCCAGCAAGGCCAAGGGCATGTGGATGGGCGGCGTGCCGCCCCTGGGCTATGACGTGGTCGAGCGCAAGCTCGTCGTCAACGAACGCGAGGCGGCATTGGTGCGCGACATATTCAGGCGCTACGGCGAGCATGGCTCGGCGGCGCGGCTCGTGCGCGAACTGGTCATCGAAGGCCACACCACCAAGACGTGGGTGACGCAGACCGGGCGCGAACGCTCGGGCCGCACCATCGACCAGCAGTACCTCTTCACGATGCTGCGCAACCGTATCTACCTCGGCGAAATTTCTCACAACGAGCAGTGGTATCCGGGTCAGCACGAGGCCATCGTCCCCCCGGCCCTATGGGACGCTGTATATGCCTTCATCGAACGACGCAAGCAAGCGCCGCGCGAGCACGCAGCCAAGCATCCGGCACTGCTGGCGGGTCTGCTGTTCGCGCCTGACGGGCAACGCATGCTGCACTCCTTCGTCAAGAAGAAGAACGGACGGCAGTACCGCTACTACGTCCCGTACCTGCACAAGCGGCGAAACGCGGGCGCGAGCCTGTCGTCCGGTACACCGGACGTGGGACATCTGCCCGCCGCCGAAATCGAGAACGCGGTGCTGGCGCAAATCCACGCGGCACTCTCGGCTCCCCAGATGCTGATCGCGGTCTGGCGAGCCTGCCAGCAGCACCCCGCAGGTAGCACGCTCGACGAAGCGCAGGTGGTGGTGGCGATGCAGCGCATCGGCGACGTGTGGGCGCAGTTATTCCCCACCGAACAGCAACGCATCACACGACTGCTGATCGAGCGGGTGCAGTTGCACGGGCATGGACTGGATATCGTCTGGCGCGAGGACGGTTGGATCGGATTCCGTGCCGACATCAGCGCGCATCCGCTGGTCGAGGAAGCCCGTGAGAACCCTGAGGAGGCACTGGCATGACCACCTCGGTGAACCCGCGCAAACGCACAGTCCACATTGAGGTCGGAGTCGATGCCCGCAGCTATGTCAGCGATGGGCAGCGCGTCACGCTGGTGCCGCTGACCATCAAGCGCCGCCAGAACCGCAAGTTGCTGATTCCGCCCACGCCCGACGCCGCCGCTGCGACGGGCGGCTTCGACGTGCCGATGATCAAGACGCTCGGCAAGGCGTTCTACTGGAAGCGGCTGATCGACGACGGCACCCATCCGACAACCTCGGATCTGGCACGTGCGCTGAAACTGGAGCCGGGCTGGGCGGCCGAGGTGCTGCGCATGACCATGCTGGCCCCGGACATCGTCGAGGCAATTTTCGAAGGTCGCCAGCCCCGGCAGCTGAACCTGCACACGTTGCGTGGCCGCGAAGACCTGCTGCCGCGCGACTGGGGCGAGCAGCGTCGGCTGCTCGGCTTCCCCGGCGCCTGATCCTTTCATCCCCTACTTCCCCAATGACGACGGCGAGCCATGTGCTCGCCGTCTGCTTTTGGGCGGGAGCTGGCGGATTGGCGAACCCGAAGTTTCCGCGTGGTTCGCCATTGCGTCCCTTAAAGGTTCGCCACCCGAAGTTTGGAATGACACCTGTTCCCCAACAACGTCACAGGAGCATTCCATGCAGACACCAACCAGCAGCATTCCCCGGTCGCCCCAGCAGGCGATCAACACCATGTCACCCGGTGATCGCCGGGTGCTCAACGAAAACGAACTGGCCCAGCGGTGGGGCGTCAGCCCCAAGACTTTGCAGCGCTGGCGCAGCGAAGGTCGCGGCCCGCGCTACCTGAAGCTGTCCAAGCGCGTCGGCTACCCCGTGGACGCGGTCATCCAGTTCGAGCGCGAGGCGCTGCACGACTCGACGTCCGAGCGCGCGGTGGGCTGAGGAGCGATGCCATGAACGACCTCACCATCTTCCCCGCTGACATCGCAGAGATGTCCGTCAGCCAGCTAGCCGCATTGCCGCCCGCGCAGAAACACGAGATCGACCAAAACCTCGATGCCGCCATCGACTGGCTGAAGAAGGCCCGCGCCAAGTTCGATGCGGCGCTGGATCAGTGCTACGGCGAGCAGGCCCGTACCGCGCTGCGTGAATCCGGCCGGGACTTCGGCACCGCCCACATCAGCGATGGCCCGTTGCACCTGAAGTTCGAGCTGCCCAAGAAGGTCAGCTGGGATCAGAAGCAACTGGCTGAAATCGCCGAACGCATCGTCGCCTCAGGCGAGAAGGTCGAGGGTTACCTCGACATCAAGTTGTCCGTCTCCGAATCCCGCTTCACGAACTGGCCGCCTGCCTTGCAGCAGCAGTTCGCCGCCGCTCGCACTGTGGATTCCGGCAAGCCGTCTTTCACCCTTTCCATCGATTCGGAGTAATGACCATGAGCACCAACCTCATCGCTTCGCTGCGTCAACAGCTGCCGTCCATCTACGGCGAACACCTTCCCGACGAAATCCGGTATCGCCGCGCGGACGGCCAGGACGTCGTCGTCCCGCTCGATGCCGCCACGGTCGACGAACTGGCCTTCGCCATCCAGACGGCCAACGCGGAATCGCTGGCGCTCGGCCGCCGCCGTACCGCGCTGGAAGAACTCCACACGGAGGTGCGCAAGCGCGCCGCGCGTGGGGCGGACCGCATCGCCGACGTGTCGTGGGAGGGCTGATCATGAGCGCGATCATTCCCTTCCAGTTCGAAGCGCACGCCGTGCGCGTCCAGGTCGATGATCAGGGGCAGCCGTGGTTCAACGCCACCGATGTCTGCGATGCCCTGGAAATGGGCAATCCGTCTCAGGCGATCAAGACGCACGTCGATGCCGAGGATCTCCAGAAACTGGAGACCCTTACGGCGGGTGGCCGTCAGCGCCAGAACCACGTCAACGAATCGGGCCTCTACGCCCTGATCCTCGGCAGTACCAAGGACGCAGCCAAGCGTTTCAAGCGCTGGGTGACCAGCGAGGTGCTGCCCGCGATCCGCAAGACCGGCGGCTACACCGTGCCCGGCGCACTGGCGACCTTGCCCGCGCCGACCCACGACCGGGTTTCCGCGATCCTGCTGATCGGTGAGGCCGTGGCGAAGGTGCCGGGCGTGAAACCGGGCATCGCGGCGGCGGCGACGCTGACCTGCATTCAGGAGAACACGGGCATCACCACCGAGGTGCTGCGCCGCGCGCTGCCATCGGCCAACGAACCGATCTGCGCCCTGAACGCCACGCAGCTCGGCAAACTGCTCAACCGCTCGGCGAAGGCCACGAACCAGATGCTGGCGGCAGGCGGCTTTCAGTTCCGCAACGAGCGCGACGAATGGGAGCTGACCGAGGCCGGTGAGGCGTGGGCCGAGGCTATGCCGTACTCGCGCAACGGCCACAGTGGCTACCAGATTCTCTGGAATCCCGCCGTCGCCGAGCAGTTGAAGGAGGCCGCGTGATGAGCCTCCCCATCATCTCCGCGAAGCAGCGCATGGCCGAGCGCAAGGGCGTCAAGCTGCTGATGCGCGACAAGTCCGGCATCGGCAAGACCACCCGGCTCAAAGACCTCGATCCTGCCACCACGCTTTTCCTCGACATCGAGGCCGGGGACTTGGCAGTGGCCGACTGGCCGGGCGACACCATCCGACCGGCATCGTGGCCCGAGAGCCGCGACTTCTTCGTGTTCCTCGCGGGCCCGGACAAGTCGCTGCCGCCGGAGTCAGCCTTCTCGCAGGCGCACTACGACCACGTCATCGAGAAGTTCGGCGACGCGACGCAGCTCGACCGCTACCAGACCTTCTTCCTCGACTCGATCACGCAGTTGTCTCGCCAGTGCTTCGCGTGGTGCAAGACACAGCCCGGTGCAACCAGCGACCGCTCCGGCAAGCCTGACCTGCGCGGTGCCTACGGCCTGCTGGGCCAGGAAATGGTGAGTGCCTTGACCCACCTGCAGCACGCACGCGGCAAGAACGTGGTGTTCGTGGCCATCCTCGACGAACGCCTCGATGACTACAACCGCAAGGTGTTCGTGCCGCAGATCGAAGGTAGCAAGACCAGCCTGGAGCTGCCCGGCATCGTCGACGAGGTCGTGACGCTGGCCGAGATCAAGGCCGAGGACGGCAGCGCCTACCGCGCCTTCGTCACGCACACCGTCAATCCCTACGGCTTTCCGGCCAAAGACCGCAGCGGTCGCCTCGACCTGCTGGAGCCGCCGCATCTCGGCGCGCTGATCGCCAAGTGCGCGGGCGCATCCGCCGCGCCTGCCAGCGCCGCCACCCCCACACACATCGAATCCCAGGAGTAATCGCAATGACCGCATGGAATGACTTCAACGACGCCGACGCCCAGCAATCCGGCTTCGATCTGATCCCCAAGGGCACCACTGTCGCGGTGCGCATGACCATCAAGCCCGGTGGCTACGACGATCCCGCGCAAGGCTGGGGCGGCGGCTACGCCACCGAGTCCTTCGAGACCGGTTCCATCTATCTGGCCGCCGAATTCGTGGTCACCGCTGGCGACCATGCCAAACGCAAGATGTGGTCGAACATCGGCCTGCACTCCAAGAAGGGCCCGACCTGGGGCCAGATGGGGCGCAGCTTCATTCGCGCCGCGCTGAACAGCGCCCGCAACGTCCACCCGCAGGACAACGGCCCGCAGGCCGCCGCCGCGCGCCGCATCCAGGGCTTCCACGAACTGGACGGCCTGGAGTTCCTCGCCCGCGTCGATATCGAGAAGGACGGCAAGGGCCAAGACCGCAACGTGGTGAAGGTGGCGGTCGAACCGGATCACCCCGACTACGCCAAGTTGATGGGCGTGCCGCCCAAGGCGTCCAGCGGCGGCACGTCCGGCGCTCCGGCGCAGGCAGCGCCCGCGTACCAGGCACCCGCTCCGCAACGCGCACCCGTGACGGGCAAACCGTCGTGGGCGCAGTGAGGGGGCGATGAAATGCTGGGTCTGCAAACGACAGGCCCGGGGATTCGGCCACACCGACAACCGACACGGTGTCGGCAATCCCCGGCGCTACCCCATCGACTGGGTGTTCTGCTCGCAACGCTGTCAGAACGCGTTTCATGCGCTGTACGGCAATTGGCTGCGAGTCAAGGAAGGTCGCACCGATATCAAGGGGGTCGCCATGATCGATCCGTCTGATGTCGAGCTGGCCGCGATGCGCCAGTGCCTCAAGGCTTTCGGCGAGGCAGCGGGCGAGATCGGCTTCACTAAGCCGCTGGGCGACTACTCCGAAGCGGAAGCGCTGCGGGTGATCGATGCCATCGTCACCTGCTGGTCGGACGCGATGGTCGCGCACCACGAGGCCACCAAGTACCCACCGGTGCGACGCATGACGCCTGCACCCGATCCGTTGGCACCCGACGCCGCCAATCCGTTCGCGGATCTGGAGGACGACCTGCCTTGGGAAGAACCGAGGGGGAAGAAGCCATGATCGACTTCAACTCCTCATCGAGCATCTCGGGCCAGGTCACCGCCCTGGTGGACGCCGGGATACAGCAGGCCCGCGCCCGCCAGTCCGAGCGCCAGTACCTTGGTGCCTCGCGTCTGGGCGTGGCCTGCGAGCGCGCGCTGCAGTTCGAGTACGCCAAGGCTCCCATCGACCACGGGCGCGACACCCCGGGGCGGATGTTGCGCATCTTCGAACGTGGCCACGTCATGGAAGACTGCATGGTTGCGTGGCTGCGGGACGCGGGTTTCGACCTGCGCACCCGCAAGTCAGACGGTGAGCAGTTCGGCTTCTCGGTGGCCGACGGTCGCCTGCAAGGCCACGTCGACGGCGTCATCGTCGCGGGCCCCGAGGGCTTCGCCTATCCCGCGCTCTGGGAATGCAAATGTCTGGGCAACAAGTCCTGGAGCGATCTGGAAAAAAAGGGGCTGGCCATCTCCAAGCCCATCTACGCCGCGCAAGTGGCGATCTACCAAGCCTATCTCGAACTGCACGAGCACCCGGCGATCTTCACGGCCCTCAACGCCGACACGATGGAGATCTACACCGAGGCCGTTCCCTTTGATGCAGCCCTGGCCCAGCGCATGTCGGATCGGGCGGTGAAGGTCATCACGGCCACCGAGGCGGGAGATCTCCTGCCTCGTGCCTTCAATGACCCGACCCACTTCGAGTGCCGGATGTGCGCGTGGCAAGACCGGTGCTGGAGAACAAAAGCATGAACACCACGACTTTGAATCATGTGCTCGGCGAGCAACTGATCGACGTACGCCAGGCTGCACTGATGTTCAACCTGCCCTCGTACTGGCTCTCGCAAGCGAAGGAACGCAAGCAGCGTCGCATTCCCCATTACCGCGTCGGCAAGCTCGTGCGGTTCAAGCCTGCAGAGCTGGAAGCGTGGATCGTCGGGCAGCAAGCGTCTGGCGAGGAGTCTGCGGATGCTTGATTTCAACGACACGCAAAAGCCCGCTCCTCGTGACCTCGATGCCGAACGCGACGCAATCCGCGAGGCATTGCTCTCGCGGCTGGAATCGGTACTGGCAACGCTGTTCCCTGCAGGCAAGAAGCGCGGTGGCAAATTCCTGATCGGCGACGTGCTCGGTAGTCCGGGCGACAGCCTGGAAGTCGTGCTCACCGGTGACAAGACCGGCCTGTGGACGGATCGCGCCACTGGCGACGGCGGCGACATTTTCTCCCTGATCGCGGCCCACCTCGGCATCGATGCGCACACCGACTTCCCACGCGTGCTCGATACCGCGACCGAACTGGTCGGGCGTGCTCCGGCGACTCTGGCGCGCAGGAGCAAGAAGGATGCTCCCGTCGATGACCTCGGCCCGGCCACCGCGAAGTGGGACTACCTCGATGCGGCAGGCCATCTCATCGCCGTCGTCTACCGCTACGACCCGCCCGGGCAGAAGAAGCAGTTCCGGCCCTGGGATGCGAAGCGGCGCAAGATGGCACCGCCCGACCCGCGCCCGCTCTACAACCAGCCAGGGATGACCAGTGCCGCGCAGGTGGTTCTGGTCGAGGGCGAGAAATGCGCGCAGGCCCTGATCGACGCGGGCATCGTGGCCACCACGGCGATGCACGGCGCGAACGCCCCGGTCGACAAGACCGACTGGTCGCCGCTGTCCGGTAAGGCGGTGTTGATCTGGCCCGACCGTGACAAGCCGGGCTGGGAGTATGCGACGCAGGCAGCACAGGTCATCCTGTCGGCGGGAGCCAAGTCCTGCCACGTTCTCTATCCGCCCGAGGAGGCCGCCGAGGGCTGGGACGTGGCGGACGCCATCGCCGAGGGCTTCGATGTCGCCGCCTTTCTCACCCACGGCCCACGCTTGCAGATGCACGACGTGGCCGATGACGTTGATCCGGTGGTCAGCAGCGACGAGTCCGTCTGGGGTACGGAGGACGCGCTGGCGCTGTCCTTCACCCGCCGCTACCACCGCGACTGGCGTTACGTGGCTGGCTGGGGCAAATGGCTGGTGTGGGACGGGCAACGCTGGCGCACCGAGGACACGCTGGCCGCCACGGACTTGATCCGCAGCGTCTGCCGCCAGACGGCTGTGCGCGCCGACAACCCCAAGGTCGCGGCGAAGCTCGCCAGCGCCAGCACGGTCGGCGGTGTAGAGCGGCTGGCGCGCGCTGACCGCAGGCACGCGGCCACCACCGACGAGTGGGACGCCGATCCGTGGCTGCTCAACACGCCGGGCGGCGTGGTTGATCTCAAGACAGGCCGGATGCGCCCGCACGAGCGCGCCGACCGGATGACCAAGATCACCACAGCAACGCCCAGCGGCGACTGCCCGACGTGGAAGCAGTTCATCGACGAGGTCACGGGTGGCGACAAGGAACTTCAGTCCTACCTGCAACGAATGGTCGGCTACGCGCTGACTGGCTCGACGCAGGAGCACGCGCTGTTCTTCCTGTACGGAACGGGCGCGAACGGCAAGTCGGTGTTCGTGAACACCTTGGCCACCATCCTCGGCGACTACGCGACCAATGCGCCGATGGACACCTTCATGGAGACGCGCACCGACCGGCACCCGACCGATATGGCGGGGCTGCGCGGCGCACGCTTCGTGGCGGCCATCGAAACCGAACAAGGCAAGCGCTGGGCCGAATCCAAGCTCAAGAACCTGACCGGTGGCGACAAGATCTCTGCGCGCTTCATGCGCCAGGACTTCTTCGAGTTCTTCCCGCAGTTCAAGTTATTCGTGGCGGGCAACCACAGGCCCGCCATTCGCAACATCGACGAGGCGATGAAACGCAGGCTGCACCTGATCCCTTTCACGATCACCGTGCCGCCCGAGCGCCGTGACAAGAACCTGCAGCAGAAGCTCCTGGCCGAACGTGACGGCATCTTGGCGTGGGCCGTGCAGGGTTGCCTCGACTGGCAACGCCACGGACGACTCTCCCCGCCGCAGCGGGTGGTGGACGCCACCGAGGAGTATTTCGAAGCCGAGGATGCGTTGGGCCGCTGGCTCGATGAGCGTTGCGTGCGCGAGGCCAACGCCAAGTCGCTGACGGCAGAACTGTTCAACGACTGGAAGCCGTGGGCAGAGGCAGCGGGTGAGTTCACCGGTTCGCAGAAGCGCTTTGCCGATCTGCTGCTCAACCGGGGCTTGGATAAATGGCGCAACGGCATGGGCTTGCGCGGGTTTCAGGGCATTGGCCTCAAGTACCCGCCAGCACCCACCTACACCCCTTACGCCGATGACTGACACAGCCGCGTCTGACGGATCGGACGGACTACGTCGTAACTCTTACACGTGCGCGTGCGCGCGCTTCATGGAAGGTTTCGATACGACCCGTCCGATCCGTCAGACCAGCCAAAACAAGGACTGACACCATGACCACCACCATCCTCGCCCTCGATCTGGGCACCACCACCGGCTGGGCGCTGCGCGGCAGTGACGGCCACATCACCAGCGGTTCCGAGAGCTTCCGGCCGCAGCGCTTCGAAGGCGGCGGAATGCGCTTCCTGCGATTCAAACGCTGGCTCACCGAGATCAAACAGTCCTGCGACGAGATCGACTGCCTGCACTTCGAGGAGGTGCGACGCCACGTCTCCACGGATGCTGCCCACGCCTACGGCGGGTTCCTTGCCACGCTCACCGCGTGGTGCGAGCACCACCAGATCCCGTACCAGGGCGTGCCCGTGGGAACGATCAAGAAGCACGCCACCGGCAAGGGCAACGCCAGCAAGGACGAGATGGTGGCGACCGCCCGTGCCCGTGGTCACGCTCCGGCCGACGACAACGAAGCCGACGCACTGGCCCTGCTGCACTGGGCCATCGAGCAGCACGTACTGGAACGGGAGGTGTGAGATGAAGATTTCGACGCCCACCTATCGCTGCCCCTTGGGTCGCCTCCAGCCCGAGACCACAGATCTCGACGCGATGAAGCAACGCGGCTGGCGCGATCAGCACATCCTCGTGGTCAACGCTGCCGACGAACGCTTGGACTTCATCGAGCGCGAGTTCGTGCGGCGCATCGGCGAACGCCTCTACGGACAGGGAGGGGCACGTCATGGCTGATCCCCGCACTTGGACAATCGACGACGTGGCCGCACGCTTCGAGGAGGCGGCCAGCACCGGACGACGCCTGCCACCCGTGCGTGTGCAGGGCTACTTCAACACTTGGCCCATCATCGTGCGCAAGGAGTGGGAAACGTTCGCTGCCGACGAGCACGTCTACCGACCTTTCCCACCCGACCCAGAGGCTATCGACCGGATGCTGGAGACGATGAAGTGGGTGCAGTGGCTGGAGGTCGAGCAGCGCCATCTGGTGTGGATGAGGGCCAAGCGCTACGGCTGGCGCGACATCACGATCCGTTTTGCCTGCGACCGAACGACGGCGTGGCGGCGCTGGCACCGCGCCTTGCAGACCGTCGCCGACCAACTCAATGGTGTCGTCACAGCGTAGGGTTTTGGCGTGAATTGGCGCGCGTGGTTTGCAGTGCGAGCATGTCAGCGGCGATGCGCGGTTTTTGACCCTGCAACAAATCAACCCGGTCGAGCGTAGTATTCGAGCTATCTTCTGGACAGCGGTGACGGTTCGGCGAGCGGCCCGAGGCGAAAGGGGTCCTTCCTGCCGAAAGTCCCATGCAGGGGGCGCGAGCGCGACGCTTTTTTAGCGTCAGGGCGCGGGCAAGGTTACCAGTCGGCCAGGTTACCGGCCCCGGTTACCACCCCCAGGCGCGGTTACCACCCCACCAGAGTCTTCATTCACTCAACCCGCCCGGCGGCAACGCTCGGCGGGTTTTGCATTTGGGATTTCCACTTTGAACACACTCAACGTCGAGTACCGCAAGGTCGAGGCGCTGATTCCCTACGCCCGCAATCCGCGCACGCACGCCGAGGGTCAGATCGCCAAGATCGCGGCCAGCATCGTCGAGTATGGCTGGACGAATCCGATCCTGGTCGATGGCGACAACGGCATCATTGCCGGGCACGGGCGTCTGGCTGCCGCGCGCAAGCTTGGGCTGGATCAGGTGCCGGTGATCGAACTGGCCCATCTGACCGTCGCGCAGAAGCGCGCGCTGGTGATCGCCGACAACCGGCTGGCGCTCGATGCGGGCTGGGACGAGGAGATGCTGGCGTTGGAGTTGGCCGACCTGTCCGAGGCGGGGTACGACCTTGCGCTGACGGGTTTCGAGGATGCCGAGATCGAGGCGCTGCTCACGGGTGATGTGACCGACGCCGGTACCGACCCGGAGCCTGATGCCGACGAACCGGATGCGGCGGACGACGTGCCCGACGCCCCCGTCGTGGCGGTGTCCCGCCCGGGCGATATCTGGGCCATCGGCGCGCACCGCCTGATCTGCGGCGACGCCACCGACCGGGCCATGGTCGCTGCGCTGATGCAAGGCGATACCGCTCGCCTGTGCTTCACCTCGCCGCCCTACGGCAACCAGCGCGACTACACCTCGGGCGGCATCACCGATTGGGATGGCCTGATGCGCGGCGTGTTCGCGCACCTGCCGATGGCGGGCGAGGGTCAGGTGCTGGTCAACCTCGGGCTCATCCACCGCGACAACGAGGTGATCCCGTATTGGGACGCCTGGCTCGGCTGGATGCGCAGCCAGGGCTGGCGGCGCTTCGCGTGGTACGTCTGGGATCAGGGGCCGGGGATGCCCGGCGACTGGGCAGGCCGCTTCGCCCCGAGCTTCGAGTTCGTTTTCCACTTCAACCGCGAAAGCCGCAAGCCGAACAAGATCGTGCCCTGCAAGCACGCCGGGCAGGAATCGCACCTGCGCGCCGATGGCTCGTCCACGGCGATGCGGGGCAAGGACGGCGAAGTCGGCGGCTGGACGCACAAGGGCCTGCCGACGCAGGACACGCGCATCCCCGACAGCGTGATCCGCGTGATGCGCCACAAGGGCAAGATCGGTCAGGACATCGACCACCCCGCCGTGTTCCCGGTCGCGCTGCCGGAGTTCGTGATCGAGGCCTACAGCGACGCTGGCGACATCGTGTTCGAACCCTTCGGCGGCAGCGGCACCACGATGTTGGCGGCCGAGCGCACGGGCCGCGTCTGCCGCAGCGTGGAAATCGCGCCGGAGTACGTGGACGTTGCCATCAAACGCTTCCAGCAGAACCACCCCGGTGTGCCGGTCAGCTTGATCGCCACCGGTCAGTCCTTCGAGCAGGTCGCCGCCGAGCGCGCTACCACCTCTGACATCGAGGTGATGGCATGAACTGGCTGGCCGACAAGATCGAGCAGTGGCCGACCGGCAAGCTGCTGCCCTACGCCCGCAACGCGCGCACCCACTCCGAGGAGCAGGTGGCGCAGATCGCTGCCAGCATCGCGGAGTTCGGATTCACCAATCCGATCCTGGCGGGCAGCGACGGCATCATCGTCGCTGGCCACGGACGGCTGGCCGCCGCCAAGAAACTTGGGCTGAAGGTCGTGCCGGTGGTCGTACTCGATCACTTGAGCCCAACCCAACGCCGGGCCCTGGTCATCGCGGACAACCGCATCGCCGAGAACGCGGGCTGGGACGACGCGATGCTGCGCATCGAACTGGAAGCCTTGCAACTGGACGGCTTCGACCTCGACATCACCGGCTTCGACGCCGACGCGCTGGCGGAACTGATCGCGGGCGACGAGCCGGACAACGAGGGTCAGACCGATGAGGATGCGGTGCCGGAGGTTGGCGAGACGCCGATCTCGCGCCCGGGCGATGTCTGGGTGCTGGGCCCACACCGGCTGCTGTGCGGCGATGCCACCGTGGCGGCAAGCTACGAGGCCTTGCTGCAAGGCGAGCCGGTCGACATGGTCTTCACAGACCCGCCGTACAACGTGAACTACGCCAACAGCGCCAAGGACAAGATGCGCGGCAAGGACCGCGCGATCCTGAACGACAACTTGGGCGACGGGTTCTACGACTTCCTGCTGGCGGCACTGACGCCGACGGTGGCGAACTGCCGGGGCGGGATCTATGTGGCGATGTCGTCCAGCGAACTGGATGTGCTGCAGGCCGCGTTCCGCGCCGCCGGGGGCAAGTGGTCGACGTTCATCATCTGGGCCAAGAACACGTTCACGCTGGGTCGCGCCGACTACCAGCGCCAGTACGAGCCGATCCTGTACGGCTGGCCCGAGGGCGCGACACGCCATTGGTGCGGCGACCGCGATCAGGGCGACGTCTGGGCAATCAAAAAGCCGCAGAAGAACGACCTGCACCCGACGATGAAGCCGGTGGAACTGGTCGAGCGCGCGATCCGCAATTCGAGCCGCCCCGGCAACGTGGTGCTCGACCCGTTTGGTGGCTCCGGCACGACGTTGATTGCAGCCGAAAAGTCAGGCCGCGTCGCGCGGCTGATCGAACTCGATCCGAAGTACGTGGACGTGATCGTGCGCCGGTGGGAGGATTTCACCGGCAAGCAGGCCACCCGCGAGGCGGATGGCGCGGTGCTCGATCAGGCGGCCAGCGACTCGTCGAGGATCTCGCAGTGAATCACGAAGCCCGTCAGGTAAGGCAGGCCGCGCGGGATGCCGTACTGCTTGCTGGTCTGGCGGCCAATCGTCCAGCCCATCCAGCGTTGGGTGGCGGCGTTGATCGCATTCGCCAGGGCCTTGCCCTCGTAAAGCCCGTTCTGGACGTCGTCGGCAAAGTGGCGGCCGTGGCGGCTGTCGAGGAAGACCCGTACCGATTCGAGGGGCTGGCCGGTGGCGTCCGAGATGGCGCTCATCGCCAGGGGCCACGCGCCGCTGGCGTGCTCGTTCATCGTGCCCCAAAAGCCCCAGGCTTCGTTCTGGGTGGCGGGGATCGGGATGCTGGTCATGGTGCTTTCTCCTTCGGGTTGATCGTTGCGACACCCGTAGTAACGCGCTGTCCGATTGAGAAGCCAAGCTGTTCTTGGCTTCTTTCTCGATCTTTTTTCAGGCGATGCGGTAGACCCGCTCGCCGCCCTGCGGCTTGTCCGAGACGATGGTCAGGCCGAGCTTTTTCTTGAAGGCTCCGGCAAAGGTGCCGCGCACCGTGTGCGCCTGCCAGCCGGTGGCGGTGCAGATCTGGCCGATGGTTGCGCCCTCGGGGCGTTGCAGCATCCGGATCACTTCGGCCTGCTTGCTGTTGTCGCGCGTGCGCGGCTTGGCCGGTGTCGGCGCTTGCGTCCACGTCGCTTCGGCGGCGGCAACAGCCTGCTCCAGTTCGGCATCGACTTCCGGCGTCGGCTGCGGGATCGTGGGGCGTTTCATGCCCAAGGCGTCGTAGCCCTCGGCGGCGACGCACCAGCCCTCGCCATCGGGCGTGATCAGGGCGCGGTTGAACAGGCCGTCGAGCACCTTTTTGCGCGCGCCGCCTTTGATGTTGTCGGGGAACCAGTCGATCTTGCCGCCGCTGGTGTTGATGGCCTTGGCGAGGATGGCGTGCTGGGCCGGGGTGAGTTGGGTGGTGGTCATGGGCTGCTCCTTCGGGGGTGGTGGATGACGATGTGATGAACGCGCTGTTCGGGAGTGAAGCCAAGCGCTTTCCGCTTGGTTTCGTGGGTTTCCGATCAGTCCTTGGCGATCTCCGCTTCCGTGGCTTTCGGGCTCGACGCGCCGAGTTCGACGCCCGCCTTGAAGGCCGCTTCCAGCGCGTCCCGGATGCACCACACCGCCGTGTCGTGGAAGTCCAGGCTGTCGGCGTGGCGGGTTTGCAGGGTGTCGATGCCCAGATGCTTCTGGGCGATCAGGGTGAGGATGGTGTCGATCTGGCTCATGGCGTTTCCTTTCGGGGTGTGGTTGGCGTGACGTGATGAACGCGCTGTTCCCGATGGAAGCCAAGCTCAATCCGCAGGAATGACGAACAGATGATTGAAGAAGGTGACGATGGGACTCTCGATTCGCGCCTACGCGCGCCACCGTGGCGTGTCGCACGTGGCCGTGAAGAAGGCCATCGACACCGGGCGGATCACCGCACTGCCTGACGGCACGATTGATCCGGATGCGGCGGACGCCCAGTGGGCACAAAACACATTGCAGCCGCGCCGCGCCGCTGCGCAGGAGAAGGTCGGCACCACGAAGGCGCGACCCGCGCTCGCGCCCGCCGAAGCGACACCGCAGCGCGATGTCTCCGACACCAGCACAGCGCCGATGTCGGCGGGCGGTACCTCGCTCTTGCAGGCGCGCACGGTCAACGAGGTGCTCAAGGCCAAGCTCAACAACCTGGAGCTGGCGCACCGCAAGAAGGAACTGGTGGATCGGGCGCAGGCCGTGGCCCACGTTTTCAAGCTCGCACGCATCGAGCGCGACGCGTGGTTGAACTGGCCCGCGCGCATCTCGGGGCAGATGGCCTCAGCGCTTGGCATCGACGCGCACACGATGCACGTCACGCTGGAAGCCGCCGTGCGCGAGCACCTGATCGAACTGGGCGAGCTGCGCCCGCGCGTGGATTGACGATGGACGATTACGAAGGCGCTGTTGAGATCGAACGCGCGTGGCGCGACGGCTTGACGCCTGATCCGCTACTCACCGTGTCGGAATGGTCGGATCGCCATCGGATGCTCTCCAGCAAGGCCTCCGCCGAACCCGGGCGCTGGCGCACCAGCCGCACGCCGTACCTGAAGGCGATCATGGATTGCCTGTCGCCGACCTCGCCGGTTGAGCGCGTGGCGTTCATGAAGGCCGCTCAGCTCGGCGCGACCGAAATGGGATCGAACTGGATCGGCTACGTGATCCACCACGCACCGGGCCCGATGATGGCGGTCTGGCCGACGGTGGAGATGGCCAAGCGCAACTCGAAGCAGCGAATCGACCCGCTGATCGAGGAGTCGGCGGCGCTGGCGGAATTGATCGCGCCCGCGCGCAGCCGGGATTCGGGCAACACGATTCTGGCCAAGGAGTTCCGGGGCGGCGTGCTGGTGATGACCGGCGCGAACAGCGCGGTGGGCCTGCGCTCGATGCCGGTGCGCTACCTGTTCCTCGACGAAGTGGACGGCTACCCGCTGGACGTCGAGGGCGAAGGCGATGCGATCTCGCTGGCCGAGGCGCGCACGCGCACCTTCGCGCGCCGCAAGATCTTCATCGTGTCGACGCCGACGATCTCCGGGGCGAGCGCCATCGAACGCGAGTACGAGGCCAGCGACCAGCGCCGCTACTTCGTGCCGTGCCCGCACTGCAACCACCCGCAGTGGTTGCGCTTCGAGCAACTGCGCTGGGACAAGGGGCAACCGGAAACCGCCGCCTACATCTGCGAATCCTGCGACACGGCGATTGCCGAGCATCACAAGACGTGGATGCTGGAGCACGGCGAATGGCGCGCGATGGCCGAGGGCAAGACGGCGGGATTTCACCTGTCGTCGCTGTACAGCCCGGTGGGCTGGCGCTCGTGGCGCGACATCGCCGCCGCGTGGGAAGCCGCCGTCAACAAGGAATCGGGATCGGCCGCCGCGATCAAGACCTTCAAGAACACCGAGCTGGGCGAGACCTGGGTCGAGGAAGGCGAAGCGCCCGACTGGCAACGGCTGGTCGAGCGCCGCGAGGAGTACCGCATCGGCAGCGTGCCGCAAGGCGGTCTGCTGCTGGTTGGCGGCGCGGACGTGCAGAAAGATCGCATCGAGGCCTCGGTCTGGGCCTTCGGGCGCGGCAAGGAATCGTGGCTGGTCGAGCACCGCGTGCTGATGGGTGACACCGCCCGGGACGCAGTGTGGAGGGCGCTGGCCGCGATGCTGGCCGAGAACTGGACGCACGCCTCGGGCGTGGCAATGCCACTGGCGCGTTTCGCGCTGGACACCGGCTTTGCCACGCAGGAAGCCTACGCCTTCGTGCGTGCCTGCCACGATCCGCGCGTGATGGCGGTCAAGGGCGTGCCACGCGGTGCTGCCCTGATCGGCACGCCGACTGCCATCGATGTCTCGCAGGGCGGCAAGAAGCTGCGCCGGGGCATCAAGGTGTTCACGGTGGCGGTCGGCATCGCCAAGTTGGAGTTCTACAACAACCTGCGTAAGAGCGCGGACGTCGGCGAGGACGGCTTGACCCCGGTGTTTCCGGCCGGGTTCGTCCATCTGCCGAAGATCGACGCCGAGTTCATCCAGCAGCTCTGCGCGGAGCAATTGATCACCCGCCGCGACCGCAACGGCTTCCCGGTGCGCGAGTGGCAAAAGATGCGCGAGCGCAACGAGGCCCTGGACTGCTACGTCTACGCCCGCGCGGCCGCATCCAGCACGGGACTGGATCGCTTCGAGGAACGCCACTGGCGCGAACTGGAGCGGCAACTGGGGGTAGCACCCCCACCGGATGAGCCACCGCCCATCCACGACATCGAATTGAACGAGGCCACCCGACGCGGTGGCCTCGCTGCTTCTGGAACCCGCAATTCCGGTCGGCGCGTCATCCGAAGCCGTTGGCTTCGTTGACGGCGGCCGCTTCAAACCAAGGAGAACACATGAGTCTTGCCACCCGCATCGAGAGTCTGGTCATCCGCGTCGCGCAGGAGTTCAACGACGTCCGGGCCACCGCAGGCAATCTCGCCAACCTGTCCACCACCGACAAGTCGAGTCTGGTCGCGGCGGTCAACGAGCTGAAGGCGGCGGTGCTGTCCGCCACCGCCATCGACGACAGCCAGATCGCCGCCTCCAGCACTTACTCGTCGAACAAGATCGTGTCGCTGCTCGACGCGCTCAAGGCCGACATCCTGGGTGGCGCGGACGCCGCCTACGACACTCTGGTGGAAATCCAGCAGTTGCTGCAGAACGGCACGACGGGTCTGGACGCGCTCCTGGCCGCCGTCAGTCTGCGGGTGCGCTTCGACGCGGCGCAGACCTTGACGGTTGCCGAGCAACTGCAGGCCCGCACCAACATCGGCGCGGTGGCGGCCGCCGATGTCGGGAACACCGACACCGACTTCGTCGTGGTCTTCGACGGGGCGCTGGCCTGATGAGCCTCGCGTCCAGCATCGCCGCTCTTGCGGCGCGCATCGGCTTCGAGGTCAAGACCAAGATCGACGCCACACATCCTGGTCTCGCCCGGGTGTGGGTGAGCTTCGGCTACGAGGGCGGTCAGGTCGTGATCGCCAGCGCGCGCAACGTGGCCAGCGTCGTGCGCACGGCGGCGGGCCGATATCGCGTGCATTTCGCCGTGGCGATGCCGGATGCGAACTACTGCTGGACGGCGCTCGCACGCAGCAGCGTCAACAGCGGCCAGCAACGAGTGGCCGTCGTGCGCGCCAGCTCCGACCTCAAGACGGCCCAGTACGTCGACATCTCCTGTGCGACGACTGCAACGTCGTTCGACGACTCCTCCGAAATCAATCTCGTGGTGTACCGTTGATGGCCTACACAGAAATCCAACTCCAGGCCTTGGAGAGCGCGCTCGCCAAGGGCGAACGGCGCGTGACCTTTGCCGACAAGACGGTCGAGTACCGCTCGGTCGACGAACTGATGGCCGCGATCCGCGAGGTCAGGCGCGGACTGCTGCAGCAGGCGGCTGAAACCGGGCTGCTGCCCGGTGCGCCGCGCCAGATCCGGGTCACGACGTCGAAGGGGTTCTGATGGCCTGGACAACATCACGAACGCCAGCAAGCTGGCTAGGCAAACTCCGTAGCCTCTTCGGTCAGCCTCCCGTCCACGAGGCAGCGGGGCGTGGTCGTCGCTCGCTGGCGTGGATGCCCGGCAACCCCGGCGCGGTCGCCGCGATGCTGGCGACCAGCAACGAACTGCGCGGCAAGAGCCGTGACCTCGTGCGCCGCAATGCCTGGGCGCAGGCAGGCATCGAAGCCTTCGTGGCCAACGCGGTCGGCACCGGCATCAAGCCGCAGAGCCTGTCGCCCGACGAGGCGTTCAAGGCCGAAGTGCAGGCGCTGTGGCGCGACTGGACGGCGGAAGCCGACGCCGCCGGTCAGACTGACTTCTACGGTTTGCAGGCGCTGGCCTGCCGCGCAATGCTCGAAGGCGGCGAATGCCTGATCCGCTTGCGGCCGCGACGCCCGGAGGACGGGCTGGTCGTGCCGCTGCAGCTTCAGTTGCTGGAGCCCGAGCACCTGCCGATCAATCTGAACACCGATCTTCCTTCGGGCAACGTCGTGCGCTCCGGCATCGAGTTCGACAGCCTGGGGCGGCGCGTCGCCTACCACCTGTACCGCTCGCATCCCGAGGACGGGCGTCTTGCGCCGATGTCGGGCCAGGGCGGGATGGACACGGTGCGCATCCCGGCTGCGGAAATCATCCATCTGTTCCGCGTGCTGCGCCCAGGCCAGATTCGCGGCGAGCCGTGGTTGTCGCGGGCGCTCGTCAAGCTCAACGAACTCGACCAGTACGACGACGCCGAACTGGTGCGCAAGAAGACCGCCGCGATGTTCGCGGGCTTCGTCACGCGCGCCAACCCGGAAGACAACCTGATGGGCGAAGGCGCAGCCGACGCCGAAGGGATTGCGTTCGCCGGGCTGGAGCCGGGAACGCTGCAGATTCTGGAGCCCGGCGAGGACATCAAGTTCTCCGATCCCGCCGACGTGGGCGGTTCGTACTCCGAGTTCCTGCGCACGCAGTTCCGCGCGGTTGCCGCCGCCATCGGCATCACCTACGAACAACTGACCGGCGATCTGACCGGCGTGAACTACTCGTCCATCCGTGCCGGGATGCTGGAGTTCCGGCGGCGCTGCGAGATGCTGCAGCACGGCGTGCTGGTGCATCAGCTGTGCCGTCCGGTGTGGGCGGCGTGGATGAAGCAGGCCGTGCTCGCCGGGGCGCTCGAAGCGCCGGGCTTCGCGCGTGGCGGGCCCGCCCGTCGTCGTCAGTACCTCGCCGTGAAGTGGATTCCGCAGGGCTGGCAGTGGGTCGATCCGGAGAAGGAATTCAAGGCGATGTTGCTGGCCATCCGCGCGGGCTTGATGTCGCGCTCGGAAGCCATCTCGGCCAACGGCTACGACGCCGAAGACGTCGACCGCGAGATCGCCGCCGACAACCAGCGCGCCGACGACCTCGGCCTGATCTTTGATTCCGACCCTCGCTACACGTCGAAGGACGGCGGCAGCGCGGAACCCAACCGCAACGCCGTCACACCCGACGCCACCGGCAGCCAGTCGATTTCCTGACTCGTCGCCTGACCGTTTTCCAGAAGGATTCCCATGACCGTGCTGCCACATCTGGCGGCGCGCCTCTTTGGCGTGCCGCTGGCGATCCATCGCCCGAAACTCGACGTCATCCTGTCCGTGCTCGGTGCGCGCATTGGCCTGACCGACATGGTCGTGCCCGCGGACTACGCGCCGACCACACGCCCACTGTCGCCTGCGACCGGCAAGGTCGCCGTCATCCCGATCCACGGCACGCTGGTGCGCCGCACCTCCGGCCTCGAAGCCGTGTCGGGCCTCGCCAGCTACACCAGCATCGCCGCGCAACTGGACGCGGCGTTGGCCAGCCCTGAGGTCGCCGCGATCCTGCTCGATGTCGATTCGCCCGGCGGCGAATCCGGCGGCGTGTTCGACCTGGCCGACCGCATCCGCGCGGGCGTGCAAGTCAAGCCGGTCTGGGCCGTGGCCAACGACATGGCGTTCTCGGCGGCCTACGCACTGGCGTCCGCCGCGAGCCGAGTGTTCGTCGCGCGCACCGGCGGCGTCGGCTCGATTGGCGTCATCGCCATGCACATCGATCAGTCGGTGAAGGACGCGAAGGATGGCGTTCGCTATACCGCCGTGTTCGCGGGCGAGCGCAAGAACGACCTCAACCCGCACGAACCGATCTCCGACGAGGCGCATGCCGTCCTGAAGGCCGAGGTGGATCGCGTCTACGACCTCTTCGTCGAGACGGTCGCTCGCCATCGCGGCCTCGACGCCGACGCCGTGCGCGCCACCGAAGCGGGCCTGTTCTTCGGCCCGGATGCCGTCGGCGCTGGTCTGGCCGATGCGGTCGGCGGCTTCGACGACGCGCTCTCGCAGCTCACCCAATCGCTTTCCCCACTCCCGACTCAGGTGGCTTCGGCCAGCCAAGCGGGCCTTTTTCGCAACCACCAGATGGAGTCATCCATGAATGATCGAACCGACCCCGCTGCTCTTGATCGGCCTCTTGCTGATCCTGCTGGCAATCCTCCTCAACCCTCCGCCACCGCCTCCACCGCCACGGCAATGACCGTGGCCGACGCCGTCGAAATCGCCCAGACCTGCACGTTGGCTGGGCGCACCGACCTGATCGCGGGCTTCCTCGAAGCGCAGGCCTCGCCCGCCAAGGTGCGCAGCCAGCTCCTGGCCGCGCAGGCCGACGCCAGTCCCGAAATCACCAGTCGCATCACGCCCGATGCCGTTCGCCCTTCGGCCAGCAATCCGCTGATCGATGCAGCAAAGCAGATCGCGGCGCAATCCACCGCCTTCAAGAAGGAGATCTGAAATGTCCGTTCTCGCCGAACCCCTGAACCTGGGCGACCTGCTCAAGTACGAAGCACCCAACCTCTACTCGCGCGACCGCGTCACGGTCGCATCGGGTCAAAACCTGCCGCTGGGAACGGTGCTCGGCATCGTCACCGCCAGTGGCAAATACAAGCAGATCGATCCGTCCGCCGAGGACGGCACGCAGGTCGCCGCAGGCGTGCTGCTGCAAGCCTGCGATGCCACTTTGATCGACCGCGATGACGGCCTCGTCGTCGCGCGCCACGCCGTCGTCGCCCATCACGCGCTCGCGTGGCCCGATGCCATCACCACCGCCGAACAACTCACCGCCATTGCGCAGCTCAAGGCGCTGGGCGTCCTCGTCCGTCAAGGAGCCTGACCATGAACAACCCCTTCAGCAATCCCGCCTTCTCGATGGCCGCGCTGACCGCCGCCATCAACATCCTACCCAACCGCTACGGCCGTCTGGAAGAACTGAACCTGATGCCGCCCAAGCCGGTGCGCCAGCGCCAGATCGTCGTCGAGGAAATGAACGGCGTGCTCAACCTGCTGCCCACGCTGCCGCCGGGCTCGCCCGGCACGGTCGGCGTGCGCGGCAAGCGCAAGCTGCGTTCCTTCGTCGTGCCGCACATCCCGCACGACGACGTGGTGCTGCCCGAGGAAGTGCAAGGCATCCGCGCCTTCGGTTCGGAAACCGAAACCGAGACGGTCGCGGGCGTCGTCGCGCGCCATCTGGAGACGATGCGCAACAAGCACGCGATCACCTTGGAGCACCTGCGCGTCGGCGCGCTCAAGGGCGTGATCCTCGATGCCGATGGCTCGGTGCTCTACGACCTGTTCGATGCCTTCGAGATCGCCCAGCAGACCGTGGCCTTCGAGTTGGGCACGGCGGGAACCAACGTCAAAGCCAAATGCACCACGGTGCTGGCGACCATCGAGGAGAACCTCAAGGGCGAGTTCATGAACGGCGTCCATTGCCTGTGTTCGGCGGAGTTCTTCGCTGCGCTCACCGGTCACGCCAAGGTCGAGAAGGCGTTCGAGAACTGGCAGAACGGGGCCATCCTCATCAACGACGTGCGTCGCGGCTTCACCTACGGCGGAATCACCTTCGAGGAGTACCGGGGCCAGGCCACCGATGCCAGTGGCACCGCCCGCCGCTTCATCGCCGCCGGTGAGGCCCACGCTTTCCCGCTGGGCACCATCGACACCTTCGGCACCTACTTCGCACCGGCGGACTTCAACGAGACCGTCAACACGGTGGGCCAGCCGCTGTACGCCAAGCAGGAGCCGCGCAAGTTCGACCGGGGCACCGACCTGCACACGCAGTCCAACCCGCTGCCGATGTGCCATCGCCCCGGCGTGTTGGTCAAGCTGACGGTGGCGTGATGGGCATCGTGGAACAGATCTACGCCTCAGCGGGTAACGCTGGGCTGCTCAGGGAGTGCCGCTGGCAACCGTCGGATGGCAGTCTCGCCCAGCAGCATCCAGTGGGCTTCGCCGCGCCCGACGACACCGTGTTCGATGGGCTGGCCTCGACCACCGACCACCAGATGTCGTATCCGGCGTCGGTGTTTATGGGTCTGGCCCCGCGCGACACGGTGGAGATCGGCAGCGTGATCTATCAGGTGCGCGACATCCGGGCCGTGGGCGATGGCTCGGAGATGCGCGCCAAGCTCACGAGACTCTGACCCGTGTCCGGCAACTCGATCCGCGAACAGATTCTGCTCGCGGTGATGGCGGCCGTCCGCACGCCGGTGGAATCGCTTGGGGCGACCTTGCACCGCTCGCCCACGGTGGCCATCAGCCGGGAGCAATGCCCGGCGCTGGTGGTGTTCCCCGAGTCCGAATCCATCACCGAGCGCGCCAACGACCGCGTCACGCGCGAACTGATCGTGCGCCTCGTCGCGCTGGCACGCGCGGTGCCGCCCGCGATTCCGGAGACAGAAGCCGACCGGCTGCTCACCGCCGCTCACGCCGCGCTGCTGGCCGACCGGAATCTGGGCGGCTTGTGCCTTGGCATCCGCGAGCAGGAATGCGAATGGGACGTCGAGGACGCCGACGCGGTGGCCGCCGCTATTCCCGCGCGCTACGCGATCACCTACCGGACGCTCGGCACCGATCTTTCAACCAAGGGATGACACCCATGACATCACTCGTTTTGATCCGCCCACACACCCACGCGGGCATGCCGCTCCAGCCGGGCGAACGGCTTGACGTGGAAAGCGGCACCGCCGACTGGCTCATCGCCAATGGCATCGCCCGCCACGACCGCCAGCCCGCACCCGTGCCGCAGCCGGAAGGCGACGGCACCCCCATCGAACCCAAAACCACCCAACGCAAGGAATCCAAATCATGAGCACCTATGCATCGTTCCAAGGCCGCGTCTTCCTCGGCAAGCGCGATATCGACGGCCTGCCCATCGAAGTGCGCTCGCCCGGCAACGTCGCCGAGTTGAAGCTCTCGCTCAAGACCGACGTGCTGGAGCACTACGAGAGCCAGACCGGCCAGCGCTCGCTCGACCACCGGATGGTCAAGCAGAAGTCGGCCACCGTGAACCTCACCATCGAGGAGTTCACAAAAGAAAACCTCGCCCTGGCCCTCTACGGCAACCACGTCACCGGCAGCACCGGCACGGTGACCGCCGAACCCATCGGCGGTGCTGCGCCCGTGGTCGGCGACCGCTACTTCTTCGCGCACCCGAAGGTGTCGGCGCTGGTGGTGACCGACTCGGCGGGCACGCCCGCGACGCTGACCGCAGGCACGCACTACACCGCCGACACCGACTTCGGTGCCCTCCAGTTTCTGGATACCACCGGCTTCACCGCGCCGTTCAAGGCGGCCTACAGCTACGGTGTTGCCACCGAGATCGGCATCTTCACGCAGGCGCTGCCCGAACGGTTCCTGCGCCTGGAAGGCGTCAACACCGCGCAGGGCAACGCCAAGGTGCTGGTGGAGCTGTACCGCGTGGCCTTCGATCCGCTGAAGGAGATCTCCTTCATCTCGGACGAGTACAACAAGTTCGAGCTGGAAGGCTCGCTGCTGGCCGACACCACCAAACCCTATGACGCGGTGCTCGGCCAGTTCGGCCGCATCGTGCAACTGTGATGGGGGCTGCCATGAGCGATCTGGAAACCCTCATCCCGCAGGCGGTGGAACTGGTCATCGACGGCGAGCCGCTGGCCATCAAGCCGCTCAAGGTCGGCCAGATGCCCGCCTTCCTGCGCGCCATCACGCCGGTGATGCAACAGATCGGAGGCGATGGTATCGACTGGCTGGCGCTGTTCGGCGAGCGCGGCGACGACCTGCTGACGGCGGTGTCGATTGCCGTCGGCAAACCGCGCGCGTGGGTCGATGAGCTGGCCGCCGACGAGGCGATTCTGCTCGCGGCCAAGGTGATCGAGGTCAACGCCGATTTTTTTACCCGGACGGTGATGCCTCGGCTCGACGGGCTGATCGCGCAGACGGGCGCGACGGCAGCAATGGCCACGGCTGGTTCGACACCGTCCAGCACCTGATCGCCCACGGCCACCGGTTGCCGGACATCTTCGGCTACACCTTGGCGCAGGTGCGCGGCTTCGCCGCCGCCGCCGCGCGGGAGGACGCCGCACGCGATGCGCGGCTGCTCTCGCTGATCGCCATCGGCGCACGCGGCGAAGCCCGTCACCTTGACCAGACCCTCGACAGGCTCACCGATCAGGCAATCAGCCATGCGCATCTCGGTTCGCATCGATAGCAAGGCCGCGCAGGCGCAACTGCGCCGCTGGGGCGGCGAGTTCCGCGACAAGGTCAAGCAGGCGGTCGCGCGCGGCATCGCCAGCGAGGCCGCCGAGCTCAAGCAGGACGTGCGCAGCCACGTCGCGGGCCAGATGGCGGTGGTCAAGAAGTCCTTCGTCAAGGGCTTCACCGCCAAGGTGCTGGACAAGGATCGGAGTCGGCTGCCCGCGCTCTACGTCGGCTCGCGCATCCCGTGGTCTGGCATCCACGAGCGTGGCGGCGTCATCGGTGGCCGGATGCTGATCCCGCTGCACGGGCGCGTGGGCAGCAAACGCTTCAAGGCGCAGATCGCCGAGCTGATGCGCGGCGGCAATGCCTATTTCATCAAGAACGCCAAGGGGAACATCGTGCTGATGGCCGAGAACATCAAGGAACACGACCGGCCACTGTCGGGCTTCAAGCGCCGCTACCGCAAGGCCGAGGGCGTCAAGCGCCTCAAGCGCGGCGCGGACGTGCCCATCGCCGTGCTGGTGCCCAAGGTCGTGCTCAAGAAGCGCCTGAACGTCGAGCGCATCGTCGCCGCTCGCATCCCGCGCCTCTCCGCGCGCATCGAGAAGCAGTTGCGGTTGGTGGACTGAAATGGCGAACCGCATTTCCATCCTCGTCGCGCTCGAAGGGGCCGACGAGGGGCTCAAACGCGCCATCACCTCGGCCGAACGCAGCCTCGGCGGGTTCGGCTCCAGCGCCAAGACCGCAGGCGACAAGGCCGCCGCCGGGATGGCCGAGGTCAAGGCCGGAATGAACGCCTTCGGCGATCAGGTCGCCAAGGCCAAGACGCAGTTGCTGGCCTTCCTCACCCTCAACTGGGCGGCGGGCAAGGTGCAGGAGATCGTCCAGATCGCCGACGCCTGGAACATGATGTCCGCGCGCCTCAAGCTCGCCACCGCAGGCCAGCGCGAATACGCGGTCGCGCAGAAGGAGCTGTTCGCCATCGCGCAGCGCATCGGCGTGCCGATCCAGGAGACGGCCACGCTCTACGGCAAGCTCCAGCAGGCCGTGCGGATGCTGGGCGGCGAGCAGAAGGACGCGCTCTCGCTCACCGAGAGCATCTCGCAGGCGCTGCGCATCTCCGGCGCATCGGCCACCGAGGCGCAGTCGTCCCTGCTGCAGTTCGGGCAGGCCTTGGCCTCGGGCGTGCTGCGCGGCGAGGAATTCAACTCCGTCGTCGAGAACAGCCCGCGTCTGGCCAAGGCGCTCGCCGATGGCCTGAACGTTCCCATCGGACGGCTGCGCAAGCTCGCCGAGGAAGGGCGGCTCACCGCCGACGTGGTGGTCAACGCGCTGATGAGCCAGAAGGACAAGCTGGCCGCTGAGTACGCGCAACTGCCGATGACCGTCAGCCAGGCCTTCACGCGCCTGTCGAACGCCTTCGGCCAGTGGATCAGCAAACTCGACGAATCGACCGGCTTCACCAAGAGGTTCGCCGAGGCGCTGACGTGGCTGTCGGAGAATCTGGACACGGTGATGAAGTGGCTGGGGCGCATCGCCGAGGTCGGGCTCGCGGTGCTGGTCTACCGCCTGATCCCGGCGCTGATCATCGCGTGGCAGACGGCGGGCGCGGCAGCAGTGACGGCGGCCAGCACCACGGCGGCGGCGTGGGCGACGGCGAACCTGTCGCTCTCCAATGCCATCGCCCCGGTGGGCAAGCTGCGCGTGGCTTTCGGCGTCCTCGGCGCGGCCATCATCGGCTGGGAGATCGGCACGTGGCTGTCGGAGAAGTTCGAGATCGTCCGCAAGGCGGGCATCTTCATGGTCGAGGTGCTGATGAAGGGCATCGAGCACCTGCGCTTCCAGTGGGAAGTGTTCGCAGCCATCTTCAGCTCCGACACCATCGCCGAAGCCACGAAGCGCCACGAGCAGCGGCTCGCGGAGATGAATCGCATCTTCGCCGAGATGTACGCCGACGCCACCGAAGGCGCGAACGCGGCCAAGGGCGCGATGAACACCGCCGCGACCGCCGCCGAGGAGATCGCCAAGCGGCTCGAAGCCGTGCGCCAGGGCACGCAGGAAGCGGTCGGACGCGGCATCGAGGCGGTGCACGCCGCGCTGGAAAAGCTCAAGTCCCGGCTGGGCGAGGTCGAACAGGCGGTGGGCAAGGCCCAAGGCGTGGTCAACGACGCCACCGCCAAGATGGCCGAGGCCTACAAGGGGCTGACCTCCATCGTCGAGGCCAGCCTCGCGCAGCAGGTGCAGGCGGTGAAGAACCGCTACGAGCAGGAGAAGGCGGCGCTCGACCTCACCCAGCAGTCCGAAACCGCCAAGATCACCAAATCCACCCAGCTGCTCACCGAGGCGCTGACGCAGCAGGCCACCCTGCGCCGTCAGGCCACGACCGAGACGCTCGGCCTGATCGATCAGGAAACGCAGGCGCGCAAGGACGCCGCTGCCCGGCAAGGCCAGACCGAGGAAGAGCGCCGCGCCAACGTGCAGCGGGTCGAGAACGACATCCTCGCCACCAAGCGCCAGACCTTGACGCAGGCGCTCTCCGAGTACCGCCAGCACATCGACGCGCTCAACGCCGAAGCCAACCGGCATCTGGCCGAAGTGCAGCGCATCGAGGAAGCCAAGCGCCAGTTGTCGATGTCCACGGAGGAGCGCATCCGCGACATCCGCCGTCAGGGCATGACGGAGTACGAGGCCACCGAGGATCGCAAGCGCCAGATCGCCGAGATGCAGGAGCAGGCGCGCCGGGCGCTGGCCAACGGCGAGTTGGAGCTTGCCCGTCAGCTCGCGCAGAAGGCGATGGACATGGCCGCGCAGGTGGCCACCAGCCAGACCAACGAGGCCAAGCGCGGCGAGGAAGCGCGCAAGCAGTCCGAACAGGCGGTGTCACAGGTCACGCAACTGGAAGCGCAGTCGCGCGAGGCCTACCGCAGGCAGGAATACCAGCAGGCCGCCGACCTGATGCGGCAGGCCGATCAGCTGCGCGCCGAACTGGCGCAGAAGGCCAAGGACGCCGATGCGCAGGCCGCGCAAGGCAAACAGGGCGTGCGCGACGCCATCGACCGCATCCGCCAGTCCGAGGAAATCCTCAACCAGACGCTGGACGCCGAAGCGAAGGCGCACCAGACGGCGGCACGCTCGGCGATCATCGCACGCGATGAGATTCAGCGCACGCTGACCGAGACCACACGCCAGATCGACGACATCACCGCCAAGCTCAAGGACGGTCTGAAGGTCACGCTCGACGCCGACACCACGCGCTTCGACAAGGCCATCGCCGATCTGGACAAGGCCCTGGCGGAAAAGGAGTACCTGCTCCAGATCCAGGCCGACCTGCAGGAAGCGGAGAAGAAGCTCAAGGAATACGAGGCGCTCCTGAAGGAAGGCAAGACGCTGCCGGTCGATGCCGACGTGTCCAAGGCGAAGGAAGCGCTGGACAAGCTCAAGACCTACGCCGACCAGAACGCGCAATTCGAGCTGAAGGTGGCGACCGAGAAGGCGCAGGCGGCCATCACCAATGTCGAGGGGATGATCAAGGCGCTGGATCGCATTCAGACCGAATCTCAGCATCAGGTGGCCAGCAACGTCGGTGCGGTACGCGCGGAGATCGACAGCCTCAACGGGCGCAACACCTCCAGCACCCACACCATCTATGTGACCAAGGTGGAAACCAATGCCACGGGCGGTCTGGTCGGTGGCGCGGGTGGTGGTGTCCGTCACTTTGCCGACGGTGGCGCGGTGGCTCCGGCCTTTCCCCGGATGAGCGGTGGCTCGGTGCCCGGCTCCGGCCACCACGACACCGTGCCGCGCACGCTGGACGCCGGTGCCTTCGTGATCCGCAAGGCAGCCGTGCAGAAGTACGGCAGCGGCGCGCTCTCGCGGTTGGCCAGTGGTGTCGCGCGCTTTGCCACCGGTGGCTTTGTGGGTGGTGGAACGCCCAAGAAAAACCGCGAAGTCGTCCAGGCGCAAAAGATGATGGAACTGGGCATGCAGAGCATCAACACCGGCAGTTGGGGCGGTCCGATTGCCAATCAGGCCACGCGCAATCACTGGTCGAAGCTGTGGAACCTGGACAAGCCTGTGCTCGAACGCATGGAGGCACTCAAGACCTTGACGAGCCGGGAGAAGGGGGCGCTGACGACGATTGCCGAGCGCTGGCAATGGGCCATGAACAACAGCAAGCAAGACCTGGAGCGCGAGCTGATCGACTACATGGAAGAGAACCAGGGCGAGTTCTACCGGCGCGGCGGGCTGTCGAAGTCCGACACCGTGCCCGCGATGCTCACGCCGGGCGAATACGTGGTCAACCGCTCGGCGGTGGCGCGCCTGGGTGTGGGCTTTTTCGAGGCCATCAACAACCTGAGCGCCCCAGCGCGGGTGCTGGCCGGGAACGCATTGGCCAGCATCCAGGGTTTTGCCACCGGTGGCCTGGTGCAGCCTGCAGCCGCGAACCTCGCGCGCCCGCAGCTGTCCGATGCCAGCCCCGCGCGCACCGTGCGCGTGGAACTGGCCGCAGGCCACAGCACGGTCAACGTCACCGTGGACGCTCGCGACGAATCCCGCCTTCTGCAACTGCTGGCCACGGCCCGCACCCGCACGTCTTGACCGTGCATTCCTGTTTCTTCGTCTGAGATTTCCCGATGCAACTGAAGAACCTCACCACCGGGGTGTCTCTGCCATTGCCCGACGACTTGCTGTGGAGCGACGAGCACGCGTGGTCGCCCGCCGTGGCGTCCACGTCCTACCTCATCACGGGTGCCTTGTTGATCCAGTCCGCCACCCGGCAGGCCGGTCGCCCGATCACCTTGGCGGGCGCACCCGACATGGCGTGGGTGACGCGCGCCACCGTCGAGCAGTTGCGTGCGTGGGCGGCGATCCCGGTGGGCGGCACCACGGGCCGCTTCGAACTGAGCTTCACCGATGGCCGCGTCTTCACGGTCGCCTTCCGCCACGCGGAGACAGCCATCGAGGCCGAACCCGTGCTGGGCATTCCGGCGCGATCCGGCTCCGACTTCTACCGCCTGACCCTTCGATTCCTGGAGATTTGAGATGCCGATTCAATCCGGCGACGTGAAACTGCTGAAGTCCGCCGTGATGGCGGACGTGCCCGAAGGCGGCGGCGCACCCACGGGCCTCGTGATCGCCGACGGCGTCTCGAATGCCATCTTCCCCGACATCTCCGAGCTGGATCGCGCCGGAGGCCGCGTCAACCTGCGCAAGAGCTTCGTGCAGGTGGCCACCGACGACACCGACACCTACTTCGGGGCCAACGTCATCGTGGCCGAGCCGCCGCAGGACGCGCGCGTCAGCGTCACGCTGTTCTCCACCAAGAAGACCTTCGACACCCGCGAGCAGGCGCAGACCCGCATCGAGGCCTACCTCAACAAGGGCCCCGAGTGGGCGGGCTATCTGTTCGAGAACCACATCGCGGGCCAGCGCGTGGTGCAGTTGTTCCAGCGCCCGAGCGACGCCGTGCCCAACGTCGGCCAGACCCTCGTCCTGATCGAGAACGAAGGCCTGCCGACGCAGAAGGAGCAGTACATCCGCGCCACCGCCGTGTCGGTGGTCGAGCGCACCTTCACCTACAACACCGACCAGGACTACAAGGCGGCGGTCGTCACGGTGGCGATCAGCGACGCGCTGCGCTTCGATTTCACCGGCTCGCCCGCGACGCGTACCTTCACGCGCGCCAACAACGCCACCCGAACGCGCGACACGGTGGTCGCCGATGCGGGCACCTACGTCGGCGTGGTGCCGCTGACGCAAGCGGCCAATGTGGGCGACTTCACCCTCAAGGGCGCGTCCATCTACACGCAGCTCGTGCCCAGCGCCCAGACCGAGACGCCGATCTCGTTCGTGCCGCCGTATGCCGCAGCGGGCTTGCCGGTGCCGGGCGCGGCACCCGTGAGTTACACGGCCAGCCACGCCTGGAACACCACCCTCAAGTTCAATCTGCCGGGCGGCTGCCTGCCCGGATCGCTGTCCATCGTCACCGACGGCGTCACGATCTTCGACGACGCGGGCCTGCTCAAGACCGCCAGCGGCACGCTGGGCACCATCGACTACGCCAACGGCATCCTGAGCTTGAACTCGGGCTCGATGTCTTCAGCGAAGTCCATCACCTACACGCCCGCCGCGTCTTTGCAGCGCGCGCCGCAAAGCTCGGAGATCGCGGTCACGCCGGAGTCGCGCAGCCAGTCCTACGTCGGCACCGTGAACCCGGTGCCGCAGCCCGGCACGCTTTCCATCAGCTACATGGCGCAGGGCCGCTGGTACGTGCTGTCGGATGGTGGCAACGGCTCGCTCAAGGGGCTGGACGCCAGCTACGGCGCGGGCACCTTCAACAAGAACACCGGGGCCTTCGTGGTAACGCTGGGCGCGCTGCCCGACGTGGGCTCGTCCTTGATCCTGACGTGGAATGTGCCGACGCAGGAAACGCAGCAGCCGACCGCCGCCCTGAAGATCTCGCAGGCCTTGCAGCTCGCCCCGCCAGAAGGCAAGAGTGTGCAGCCGGGAACGCTCACCATCACCTGGCCGCACGAGAGCGGCACCGGCACATGCACGGCGTCCGCCGCCACCTCCGGCATGCTCAGTGGAGCCGCCACCGGCAATCTGAACGTCGCGCAGAACCTCTTGAGCTTCGCACCCAACGTGCTGCCGCCTGTCGGCGCGCTGCTGACGGTGGACTACGTCGCGGGCCCCAAGCAGGAAGACAGCTTCGCGCACCCCTCGCGCGACGGTCAGGGCAAGGTGCCGGTGACCGCGACCCTGGGCTCCATCGAGCCGGGTTCGCTGGAGATCGAATGGAACACCCTGACCGACACCGCCGTGCTCGGGGTCTACACGTTGCAGCAGATTCAGGCGATGGGGCTGGGCCTGTGGAACGGCGTCGATCCCACGCAATACGCCCGCGACGATGGTGCGGGCAACGTGCTGCGCTCCGGCGTCGTCATCGGCAGCGTCAACTACGCCACCGGGGCGGTGCAGTTCCAGCCCGACGTCACGGTCAAGATTCCGAGCCCCGTCTATGGCGCGCAACGCCTCGGCTGGGCTGCGGGCGTGGGCCAGATGTTCCGCCTCAACTACGGCGGCATCAGTTACGTGGATGCACCGTCGCTGTACCCGAACGACGAGTCCGGCTACGTCAAGCTGCGCTACAACAGCGCGGGCTCGACCAGCAACCACAGCGAGACGTTCGCGTTTAGCCCGTCGTTTCGGCTGGTGCCGGGCGTGAACGCGCAGGTGGTGACCGGCACGGTGCTGCTCGCCATCGCAGGCAGCCAGCCCTGGGGCGACAACGGTCAGGGCACGCTGCGTGAGTTCACGCCCAGCGGCTGGATCACGCGCGGCAGCATCAACTACCTCTCGGGCGCGGTGACGCTCAGCTCCTGGTCGGCGGGCGCGGCCAACAGCATCACGCGCGCCAGTTGCGTGACCACCGTTGGCGAGAACATATCCAGCGAGTACGTGTTCCGCACCGGTGCCGCGCCGCTGCGCCCGGGATCGCTGTCCATCCAGTTCGCCCGTGCCGTGGGTGGCACGCAGACCGTGACGGCAGGCATCGACGGCACGATCAGCGCGTCCGGCGTCAGCGGCAATGTCGATTACGACACCGGCCTCGTGCGCGTGCGCTTTGGCACCGTGGTCACGGCGGCGGGCAACGAGACGGAGCCGTGGTTCGATGCCGAGAACGTCCGCGCTGACGGCAAGATCTTCCGGCCCGAGCCGGTGGCGGCCTCCAGCCTGCGCTATAGCGCCGTGGCCTACAGCTATCTGCCCCTGGACGCGGCGCTGCTGGGCATCGACCCAGTGCGCCTGCCCAGCGACGGGCGGGTGCCGATCTTCCGGCCCGGTGGCTTTGCGGTGGTCGGCCACACCGGTCGCATCACGACGTCGGTCAGCAACGGCCAGACCATCGACTGCGCGCGGGTGCGCCTGTCGCGGGTGCGCGTGGTCGGCAACGACGGCGTGGTCATCCACACCGGCTACGTCACCGATCTGGAAGCGGGCACGGTTACCTTCACCAACGTGGCGGGCTACAGCCAGCCGGTGACCATTGAGCACCGCATCGAGGATATGGCCGTGGTGCGCGATGTGCAGATCAACGGCGAGATCAGCTTCACGCGGCCTCTGACGCACGCCTATCCGCTGGCCAGTCCCGGCGATCCGGTCTCCGGCAGTTTCGTCTCCAGTGCGCTGGTGGCCGGAGACCTGTTCGCCCGCGTGAACCTCGTGTTCGACCAGAGCACCTGGAACGGCGGCTGGTCGGATGAGTTGGTGGGCAGCGCCGCCACCGCCACCTTCAACCACACGCAGTACCCGATCACGGTCAGCAATCGCGGGGCGCTGACCGAGCGCTGGGTGGTGCGGATGACCAACAGCACCTCGTTCGAGGTCATCGGCGAGAACGTCGGCGTGATCGCCACCGGCAACACCAGTGCCGACTGCGCGCCCAACAACCCGGCGACCGGGGTGCCGTACTTCCGCCTGCCCGCGCTCGGCTGGGGCAACGGCTGGGCCACCGGCAACGTGCTGCGCTTCAACACCATCGGAAGCCAGTTCCCGGTGTGGGTGGTGCGCACCGTCCAGCAGGGCCCGGAGTCCGTTCCCGACGACCACTTCACGTTGCTGATTCGCGGCGACGTCGACACCCCTTGACCATAAGGAATCAATGCAATGGCTGACCTCACCGTCAAATACTTCAACAGCGGCATGACCGGCGCGCCGCAGATCTCCAACAACTGGGGCGATCTGGTGACGATGCTCGACGCCTGCCTCGTCAACGGCTTCGCCCTCAAGGCCATCGACACGCTGACCTTCGCCGATGGCATCGCTACGGCCACCATTTCCAGCGGCCACGCCTATCGGCCATTTCAGGTGGTCGAGATCGCAGGAGCCGAGCAGCCCGAGTACAACGGATCGTTCCGCGTACTGACGACGACCACGACCGCCTTCACCTACGCGGTGACGGGAGCACCGGTGTCGCCCGCGACGACGACCACGAACCTGAGTGCCAAGGTGGCTTCACTCGGCTGGGAGAAGCCGTTCGCGGGAACGAGCAAGGCCGCCTACCGCAGCAAGAACCCGCAGTCGCCGCAGAACATCCTGCTGATCGACAACAGCCTCAAGACGCCCAACTACACGACGGGCTGGGCCAAGTGGGCCAACGTCGGCATCGTCGAAGACCTGTCGGACATCGACACCATCGTTGGCGCGCAGGCCCCCTATGACCCGAACAACCCGACGCAGAACTGGAAGCAGGTCACTGCCAGCCAGTGGGGTTGGTACAAATGGTTCCACGCCCGAAGCAATCAGTACGAGAGCAACGGCGACAGCGGCGGAGGTGGCCGTAACTGGGTGCTGATCGGTGACGACCGCCTGTTCTTCCTGTTCTGCACCAATGCAGCGGGCTACGGCTGGTATGGCCGCAATTGCTACTGCTTCGGCGACATCACGAGCTTCAAGCCGGGCGACAACTACGCCACGGTGCTGGCTGCCGACGACAACTACTCGGGCATGAGCAACTACTGGAGCTATCCCGGGCAGTTCAGCGGCTACGGTCTGGTCTCGTCGCTGGACTTCACGGGCAAGGTGCTGCTGCGCAATCACACCCAGCTCGGCAACCCGGTGCGCTTCGGGCTGACCTCCCTGAACACGAATAATGGCCAGCAGATCTGCGGTCGTGGCCCGACGCCGTTCCCGAACGGGGCGGACTACAGCCTGTGGCTGCTGCCCACCTACGTGAGGCAAGAGGACGGCCATATGCGCGGCATCCTGCCGGGGATGCTGTGGATGCCCCAAGACCGCCCCTATAGCGATCAGACCATCGTCGACAACGTGGTCGGTCAGGCGGGCAAGCGCTTCCTGCTGGTCAGGACGCAGTACAGCTCGGAAACCGAAGGCGCGCAGATCGCGTTCGACATCACCGGGCCGTGGAGGTGATCCGTGGCCTACCCGTTGAGCGACACCTTCGCCGCCGCCCCTTTGAGCGGCTACACCACGGTGCTGGGCAGCATGTCCGCCAGCCACAACAGCGCCCAGCAGGCCATCGACCTCTCGGCTCCGAACGCCCAATCGATCCTGCGCTTCAACGAGACGGCGCACGGTGACTTCTGGTTCGAGGCCGATGTCGAGCTCCTGACCGACCCAAGCGCCCGCAAGCACATCGGTCTGTGGATGACCACGGGCAACGGTGCCGAGGGCTACCGATTCGCCCATCTCGACGGTGGGTGGAGTGTTTCCCGCTGGAACAGCGGCTTCGGCGACGGGGCAGCGGTGACGGGCGGCGTCAACGATGGCGCGAAGCCCATTGCCGGTCTGGGCGACGTGGCCCCGACCTTCAACGTCGGCCAACGGATGATTCTGCGCTGCGAGGTGATCGTCGGGGCCTTCGATGCCAACGGGGTGCCGTGGGCGCGCCTGATCCAGTTCAAGGCCGGTGGCGTGCTGATGTTCCAGGTCGGAGACGCTGCCTACCGGGGCAAGCTGATTCCGGGCGTCTTTCTGTACGGGGCCACGGCCCGCGTCCACGTCATTGCGGGTGACACGCCTTCGGGCTTGCCTGCGTTTCCAGCGGCGGTGGGCGTGAACGCCGCCGACGATCTGCTGCCGCTGGCCGGTGGATCGACCTCGGTGCTGCCCGATCCCGCCGCCAACATCGGCGTCAACGCCGACTGCGACCTGATGCGCTTGAACAGTCCCAACTCGGAGTTGTGGAACCGAGGTGGTGGCTACGACTGGCACTTCCATCCGATTCCGAACGGCCGCAAGGACATCCACTTCAGCGGCCACGGCTTCATCGCCGGAACGGTCAAGGAGAAGGGGCAGCCCGACCAGCCCCTGATGCGGCGGGTGCAGCTCATCAGCGAGAACACCCGCGTCCTGGTGGCCGAAACCTGGAGCGACCCCACGGGCGCTTACCGGTTCGACCTGATCGATCTGTCCCAGCGCTACACCGTGGTCAGCTACGACCACAAGCAGATGTACCGCGCCGTGATCGCGGACAACCTACGCCCGGAGTTGATGCCGTGACCGTCGCCATCACTGTCGAACACAACGAGGCGCGGCTGGCGGGCACCTTGGCCTTCCTCGACGCGGGGGCCAGCCCGGCGCGACTGCGCATCTACGGTGGCACGCGGCCTGCCACGCCGTCCACGACGCCGACCAGTGCGATGCTGGTGGAGATCAGGCTGACCAAGCCTGCGGGCACGATTGCGGGTGGGCTGCTCACACTGACGCAGCAGGAGGATGGGCTGATTGCGGCCACCGGCATCGCCACCTGGGCCCGGCTGGTCAACGGCAACGAGGTCAATGCCCTGGATCTGGATTGCAGCGGCACCGATGGCAGTGGCGACGTGAAACTGGCCAGCACCAATCTGTATCTCGGTGGAGATGCACGGATGGTGTCGGCCATCTTGGGGTAAGCCGTGCCTGCCGCTCCCGACGAGGTGACCTTGGTCGCCACGTTGCCCGTGCCCGCCGCGACCGTGTTGGTCGGCCCCCCGCTGGTCGATCTGTTGTTCGATCAACCGGCGGCCGCCGACGCCAACTTGGTGTTCGGGGCGAACTACATCGCCCCGCGCGACGATGTGACGGTGCGTGCCACGCTGCCGCTGCCGGTCGTCGTGATCAAGTTCATCCCTCCGGCCCGAGCCGAGTTGCTGGCAGAACTGCCGGGCCTGACGGTCAGCACGCTCATCCTGCGCCCGAGCGTACCGCTCAACGTCGGCGTGGCCAGCCTGCCCGGCGTGGTATTCACCAGCGAGGTGCGCTACGCCTCGCGCACGCAGCGCCCGACGGTGGGCCAAACGGCGCACGAGTGGCAACAGGCCGTGCAGCGCGAGGACGGCGCAGCGCAGCGCCAGCAGGATGCGACGGCGACGCCCGCAGGCTGGGGCGCGGCGTGGCAGCGTGGGGGTGTGTCGGTTCACGGCATCGCGCACCGCCTGCCGCCAATCTTGGTGGCCACGCCGCTGCTGCGGCGCACCGGCCAGCAGCAGGCGACGCGCTTGCACGGCGCAACCGGGTTCACCCACGAGAACGCGACGCCCATCGCGCAGATTCGGACGGGCGTGTTCCAGAACGCCACCCGTTTGCGCGACGCCACGCGCTTCGCGCATCAGGACGGTGACCGCAGCAAGCGCGCCGGTCGGCTCGCCCTCTGGCAGAACGCCCGACCGCTGACGCAGCGCCAGGGTTCAGACTTCCAGAGCGCAAGCCGCCGACAGGTCGGCTGGCGCGGGCGGTACCAGGACGCGATGCGGCCACCGCCCGGTATCAGCGTGTGGGTGATCCCCGAGCCGCCCGACCCGCCGCGTTGCTACACGCCCAGCGGCCACCTGCTGTTCGCTGCGCTGGCTCCGGCCAGTGCCCACCTGCTGTTCTTCTGCGAAAACCACATCGAGCCGCCCGATGGCGAGCCGGTGGTCGTTCCCATCCGGAGGGTCTACTTCGTGATCAACAACGTGACCCTGCACCGGCTGCCCGATGGCTTGCCCGTGCCGGTGTTCAATCTCTCGCTGTCGCTCGATGCCGCGTCCTGGACGTGGGGCTTCGAGGCACTGCTTCCCGCCGCCGCAAAAAGCCTCGTCGCGCCCGGCAGCAACGGCGGCCCGGTCGAACTGGTGGCCAGCGTCAACGGCACAGCCTTCCGGGTGCTGGCCGAGAGCATCAGCCGCGAGCGGGTGTTTGGCGACGCCAGCATCCGCATCTCGGGCCGTGGGCGCAACGCTGTGCTGGCCGCGCCTTACGCGCCGGTGATGTACTTCCAGCAACCGCAGGCGCGCACGGCGCGGCAGTTGATGGACGACGTGCTGACGCTCAACGGCATCCCGCTGGGCTGGAACATCGATTGGGGCCTGACGGACTGGAATGTCCCGGCCGGGGTGTTCACCCAGCAGGGCACGTGGATGGAAGCCTTGGTTGCGATTGCCAGCGCCGCCGGGGGCTACCTGATCCCGCATCCGTCCGACCAGAGCATCCGCGTGCGCCATCGCTATCCGGCCGCCCCGTGGGAGTGGAGCACCGTCACGCCCGACTTCGTGCTGCCCGTCGATGCCGTGGCCCGCGAGTCGCTGCGCTGGGTGGAGAAGCCCGGCTACAACCGCGTGTTCGTGTCAGGGCAGGATGTCGGTGTGCTCGGTCAGGTCACGCGCGCAGGCACGGCGGGCGATGTGCTGGCGCCGATGGTGGTCGATGCGCTCATCACCGAAGCCGCTGCGGCACGTCAGCGGGGTATCGCTGTGCTCGCCGACACGGGGCAGCAGATCGAGGTGAGCCTGCGCCTGCCGGTGCTGGCCGAGACGGGGATCATCGAGCCGGGTGCGTTCGTCGAGTACCAGGACGGCAGCGTGACGAGGCTGGGCATCGTGCGCTCGACGCAAGTCGAGGCAGGAATGCCGGAGGTCTGGCAGACCTTGGGGGTGCAGAGCCATGCATAACCTCTACGAGCAGTTCCGCCAACTTATCCCTGATCCGCCATTGCAGGCGGGCACGGTGGTGAGCGTCGGCTCCGGCGTCGTGACCGTCGCCTTGCCCGGTGGTGGCCTGATCCGCGCGCGCGGCAGCGCCGCCATCGGCCAGAAGGTGTTCGTGCGAGACGACGTCATCGAAGGCGACGCACCCAGCCTGACGCTGGAAATCATCGAAATCTGAAACCCATCTTCCTGATCACCCCTGAACCCGCCTTGGTGCCACGTGCATCAGGCGGGTTTCGCTTTTCTGGAGACCTGCAATGACTGAACCCGAACATCAACCCGCCGCACTGGTGGAAAACATGCTCTTGCTGCGCCGCGAGGACTTCGACGAACTACTCGACCGTGCCGCCGAGCGTGGAGCTGAGCGTTGCCTCGCCCACCTCGGGTTGGAGAACGACAGCGCCGCGAAGGACATCCGCGAACTGCGCGATCTGCTGGAGGCGTGGCGCGATGCCCGCCGAACGGCTTGGCAGACCACCATCAAGGTCGTGACCACCGGCATCCTGGCCGCGCTGCTGGTGGGGGCCGCCATAAAGTTGAAGTTGATGGGAGGCGTCCAATGATCGCCAAGCCGAAGATCTGCCTTCTGGACGACTGGCGGCGCGTGTTGCGACGGGCCTGGAGTATTCGCTTCTCGCTGCTGGCCGCTGCCTTCACGGCGGCGGAAGTGGTGGTGCCGCTGTTTGGCGACGTGCTGCTGGACGTTATGCCAAGGGGCGCATTCGTGCTGCTGGCCTTCGCTGCCAGCATCGGTGCGACCGTGGCACGTATCGTGGCGCAGCCGGAGATGCACCGATGATCCGGCCACCGCAAAGGCGCACCGTGGCCGCGCTGACGCTCTCCGCCGCCGCGCTGGTCGGCATCGTGCTGCACGAGGGCTACACCGACCGCGCGGTGATCCCGGTCAAGGGCGATGTGCCGACCATCGGCTTTGGCACCACCACAGGTGTGAAGCTGGGCGACACCACCACGCCGCCGAAGGCGCTGGCCCGCGCGCTCACCGACGTACAGCAATTCGAGGGTGCCCTGAAGGCTTGCGTGACCGTGCCGCTGGCCCAGCACGAGTACGACGCGCTGGTGAGCTTCTCCTACAACGTCGGCAGCCGGGCGTTCTGCCAGTCCACGCTGGTGAGGAAACTCAACGCCGATGACTACGCCGGAGCCTGTGCCGAGCTGCTGCGCTGGCGCTTCTTCCAGGGTAAGGACTGCGCGCTGCCTGCCAATGCGCGCCAGTGCGGCGGACTGGCCACGCGTCGGCAGTCCGAGTACCGCCAGTGCGTCGGAGAAGCGCCATGAACTTGATTCCGTGGCCGTACCGCTGGCTGGCTCTCGTCCTGCTCGCCGCCGCACTGATCGGCTTCGGCTGGATCAAGGGCGCGGGTCACGTTCAGGCCCGGTGGGACGCCGCCGTCCAGAAGCAAACCTTGCAGGCCGCCGAAGTCCGCGAGCGACAAGCGCAGGCCACCGTCAAGGTCGTCACCCGGTACGTCGACCGCGTCCGCATCGTCCGCGAGAACGGCGACACCATCATCAAGGAGATTCCCGTCTATGTGCCAGTACAAGCCGATGCTGCTTGCACTATCAACCGTGGCTTTGTGCGCCTGCACGACGCTGCCGCCGAAGGTCGACTGCCCGAGCCCGCCCGAGATGCTGATGCGGCCGCCGCAGGCATTGCGCTCTCTGCCGTCGCTGCAACCGTTGCCGCCAACTACCAGACCTGCCATGAGAACGCCGAGCAACTGAGGGCGTTGCAGGCGTGGGTCAGCGAGATGGCATCCACCGCCAAGTAGTCAGCGCTGGGCGACTTCGCAACACCTGATCGTTCCATCCGAATGCGCTTGGCTTCCATCTCGAACAGCGCGTTCATGACATCCGTACCCACCACGGAGCATTGACCATGAGTAACCGATTCAAGCATGCCGTCATCGACGACGTGACCTCGCGCAACATCGACGCCAGCCTGCAAGACCATCTGCTCGACCTGTTCGAATCGGCCATGAAGTCGGTGGCCACGACGTTGGTGCGCGAGGCCAAATTCGACACCACCGACTTCGCCACCGCCAAAGGGCGCGGCTGCGAGGGGTTCACGCTGCTGGTGAGCCGCACCCGCGCCGACTCGCGTGACGGCTGGTTCGGCGCGTTTCAGCGCGGCGACGAACGCCTCGACGTCGTCGGCCACCTGGAATAGGCGGTCAATCGTCCAGTTCGGGAACGTCCCAGTCCGCTGGGCGCGCCTCGCCGGTCTGGTAGAACTGCTTCACCAGCTTCACGTATTCCAGAAAATCTCGGTTCTCCGTGGCCAGCCGATTGGCCATGTCCCAATCGATCTCGTCGCGCTCGCGCGCCGGAATCAGCACCTGACTGTCGGCAGGGTTGTCCACGTCCAGCTTGATGAAGCCGATGCCGTGGGCGGCGAACAGCATCCGCAGTTCCTTCAGCGTATCGGTGCCGCCGATCTCCGCCGCGACCAAATAGCCGAAATTGGCCCACGACGAATTCGACACCGCCTGAAAAAAGCACTCACGCACGTTCGAACGGTTGATCAGCAGCTTGGCCTCGAACGACCACAGCTTGGTGCGCTTGTCGGAATACTGGTTAACGCAGTCGCGCACCTCCTGGTGCCAGTCCGCGCCCAGATCTTCCATGCCGACCACATCCGGGTACAACCAGCGGTTGCCGTTGGGGCCGCGCTTGTTCGACGAACGCTTCTCGTCGATGCGTTTGGAGAACACACCGAACTCCTCCCACAGATACTGCGACAGCAGCGGATACAAGGCGTGCTCGTCGACCTTCGATGCGCTCGCATCCGCTGCCGACGTCGTTCCTGCGCTTTCGACCGCTGCCACCTCGGCACTGTCCGTCCGCTCCGAGTAGTAGTACTTACGCGGCCGTCCTTCGGTCGTTTTCAACTCCAGGTGACGTTTTTGCAAGACGGGGCGCTGCGAGCTGATCTCGGCGACCAACTGCTGCACCAGCTCGGCATCGTTGGTGATGAACTTGCTGCTTGCCTTCTTTGCCTGACACTCGGCCGGAAACGTGGCGAACACCCACTCGGCGATCTGCCTTGCGGTGAACTTCTCCTCGGGCCGATCCTTCAAGTAGGCAATCAGAACTTTCGCCAGATTCAATGCCATTGCATCACTCCTCGGATGTCACTCACGCCGGAGCGTCGGGCTGCGGCCGCGCTGGCGGCGTTGCACCGGGGCGATAGGTGGAGTCGAACACCATGTCCGCCAGCCAGCGTTTGAAATTCTGGTTATCACTGAACTGCTTGAACAGCTCGGTGTGGTCGTCCAGCAGCTCTAGCACCACGCGGCCCAGCGCCCGGTCGTGCTCCAGCCGCGCGTTCTGCTTGCCGGAGTGGGCCTGTGCGTTCTGATACGCCTTGTCCTGCGCCACGCGCGCGGGGATTTCTTCGGTGATGACCTTTTTGATCTTGTCCGCGTCGTGCCACTCGATGTTGCCGAACAGGTCATTGAACTGTTTGATCACGTTCGAGAGCCTGTCCAAGTCCGGCTCGCCACTGCCACCGCCACCGCCGGGCGGCGGCGGTTCGACCAAGGCGTCCGCGTCGTCCAGCGCCATCTTCATCGCCGCCTGCGCCTGCGCACGGTAGCTGTCCATGTCGATGGCCTCCAGCACGCCTTTGGAGAGGTCTTCCTCCTTCGGCGCGGGTAGCTTCGGCGTCAGGAAATTCAGGAAGATCGACAGCTTCTCCCATGCCGGATGCCCGTAGGGAAGGATCGCGGAGAGGAAGCCGTAGCTGCGAACGAACGCCTTGGCCTTGCCTTTGAACTTGACCTGTTCGTCCTCGCCGAGCTTGCTGACGTACTCGGCCACGCAGACATCGAGAATGGGGTCGAGCTTTTCGCGGTCGGCTCCGGACAGATACAGCGCCACCAAGTCGTCCACTTGGCTGCCGCTGTAAACCTGCTGCGCGTCCAGCTCGCCCTTGAGGTCGTGCAACTTGTTCGGGTCGGTTTCGCCGTCCTGAATCGTCGCGCGGTAGTACTCCTGAAACGCCCCCTTCACCGCTTCGGCGTTGTCGGCGAAGTCGAGAACGAAGGTGTCCGCCTTCTGCGGGTGCGCCCGGTTCAAGCGCGACAAGGTCTGCACCGCCAGTACGCCCGCCAGCGGCTTGTCCACGTACATGGTGTGCAGCAACGGTTCGTCGAAGCCGGTGACGAACTTGTTGGCGACGATCAGGAACCGATACGGGTCGAGCTTCAGCTTGGCCGGAATGTCCTTGCTTGGAAAGCCGTTGAGGTCTGCCTCGGTCTTCTTCGATCCGCCCATCTCGACGTCACCCGAATACGCAACGATGGCCATGTACGGACTCTTGATCTCGGCAAGGTAGTCCGACACCTCGCGGAAGTAGTCGATGGCGCGCGCGATACCGTTGCAGACGATCATCGCCCGCGCCTTGCCTCCGACCTTCTTCGCGCCGATCACCTGCGCGGTGAAGTGATCGACCATGATCTCCGCCTTGCGGCGAATGGCCTTGTCGTGCGACTCGACGTAGCGCCGGATTTTCTTCAGCGCCTTCAGCTTGTCCACTTGCGGATCGTCTTCTATGGTCTTGGCGACGTGGTAAAAGCTGTCCACCGGCGTGTAGTTGGCGATCACGTCGAGGATGAAACCCTCTTGTATCGCCTGCTTGGTGGTGTAGGTCAGTTCCTCCGGCGAGCGGAACTGCACCTTGTCGCCCACCGTCACCCGTTCGCCGAACAACTCCAGCGTCCTGGTCTTCGGCGTGGCGGTGAAGGCGTAGTAGCTGGCGTTGGTCAGCAGCTTGCGCGATGCAATGCGCTTTTCGATTTCCGCATTCACCGCATCCTGCGTGGAGCCTTCCTCGAACGCTTCCTCGTCGGTCTTGCCGCCGACCGAACCACCCACTGAGCCCCCAAGGGCCTGATGCATCTTGGCCGTGGTCTTGCCGCCCTGACTGGAATGGGCCTCGTCGATCAGCAGCGCGAACTTCCGGTCGCCCAAGTCGCCCAGTTCGTCGAGGATGAAGGGGAACTTCTGCACCGTGGTGACGATGATCTTCTTGCCCCGGCGCAGGAAGTCGCGCAGTTCTTGCGCATTGTCCGAATGGCCGAGGATCGAGGCCACATGGTCGTAGCCCTTGATGGTCTTGTGGATCTGGGTGTCCAGCGCACGCCGGTCGGTGATGACGATGACCGAATCGAACTGCGCCTGCATTGCATCCGCCGCCGTCTTCAGCTCCACCAACTGGTGTGCCAGCCATGCAATGGTGTTGCTCTTGCCGCTGCCCGCAGAGTGCTGGATCAGGTAACGCTGGCCCACACCGTCGGCGCGCGAACGGCGCAGCAGGGCACGTACTGTGCGCAACTGGTGAAAGCGCGGAAACACCGGCTTGCGGGTCTTGCGCCGCCTGCCGCTGGCGTCTTCCTCCTCGTCCTCCACCACCTGTGCGTAGTTCTCGATGATGTTCGCCAGCGACTCCTTCGCCAGCACCTGCTTCCACAGGTAGTCGGTTTTGATGCCGTTGGGGTTTGGTGGATTGCCCGCACCGCTGTTCCAGCCCTGGTTGAAAGGCAGGAACCACGAGGCCTTGCCCTTCAACTCGGTGCAGAAGCGCACCTCGGCGTCGTCCACCGCCATGTGCGCAACGCAGCGACCGGACTGGAACAGCAACTCCTTCGGATCGCGCGTGGTCTGGTACTGGACGATGGCATCGGCCACCGTCTGCTTGGTCAGCGAATTTTTCAACTCGAAGGTCAACACCGGCAGGCCGTTGATGAAGACCACCAAGTCCAGCTCGTTGCCGGAGTCGTTGCTGTAGCGCACCTGCCGGGTGACGCTGAAGATGTTCTTGGCGAAGGCTTCGCTGGCAGCGGCGTTGCCCGGCGTGGGCAGCAGCTTGTAGAGATCGACCGTCACCGGCCCGTGGCTCACGCCACGGCGCAAACAGTCCACTACGCCGCGCTTGGCGATCTCGCCTTGCAGTCGGTGCAGAAACTGCGTGCGCTGGATGCCCTCGCTGGCCAGATTCAGCGTTTCTACCGCCCTGGGCTGTGTGGCTTGCAAGAACTCCAGCAGCTTCGCCACGTCCAGCGCCACGTCGCGGTTGTAGTCACTCGCCCGGCCCAGCACGTAGCCACCCGGCCCATACACCGACACCGGCTCCTGCGCCGTGTTGGGCGCAACGGGCGGATGTGCGCTGATGCCCGCCAGATGGCGCACGATCAGCCGTTCCAGGCCCAATTCGCTGGTGTCGGT
>Ga0066255_1000274_pt1 | contig 111604 bp, 110 predicted proteins | sample ThiBiot_750_biof_FD_71148 | JGI IMG/M metagenome (GOLD analysis project Ga0066255, IMG submission 71148) | Wastewater bioreactor microbial communities from Cape Town, South Africa - Thiocy_expt_750_biof (version 2) | ecosystem: Engineered > Bioreactor > Thiocyanate-remediating >...
GAAATCAGACGGGTCCATAAACCTCGAAGGGCGCGACGGCGTATTTCCGCTCTCATCGAACGCCATCCTTTTTGCTCAGTCAAAAGCTCACGATGTGCTTGTAAAAGTATGCGCAGGTCTACTTGCCGCAGACTTTCCCTATCTGCTCGTTCCAATTCGCTCCACCGATGGCTGGGTAGCGGCCGGAAAGATTCAACCCAAATTGCAAGCCATCCTCGACCAGTTGTCGGTACCGGTAATGCCTTCCATCGATCCCTATTGAAAAGACCGAGGCTCATACCGCCTCCGGGGAGTTGGAGGACGCTTTGGCCCGGTCAAAGTATTCCTTGTGGTCCAGGAGAACCTTCGGAGGGATACCGCGAATGCGCCAGTTGTGAACACGCTGCACGCCGCTGTCCGGGTTAAATCCAAGATCACGCGAAATTTGTGCCGGACCACCAAGGGCATCGATGATCTCGGAGTGTTTTAGGGGTTTATTCATAGTGAGGTAAAGTCTAAACGCTGTGTTTAGTTTTGTCAAACAATATGTTTAACATAGGCGTGCCTGCTACACATAAACTAAACAAGATGAGAGAAAGCTACGCGCGCCTGCTACAAGCGGCCAAAGAACTGAACAAAGCTGATAATCCGGCCGACGTGGCGCGCCTGCTCGGGAAAACCGATCAAGTTGTTCAGAATTGGAAAACCAGAGGTGTCCCACCTGGGGAATTGATCAACATCGAGGAAAAAATAGGAGCCTTGGCGAGATGGGTGGCTACCGGTCGAGGGGCAATGACCATCAAACTAGCGAACTCAACGCTTACAGCAGATCAGCAGCAAATTTTGACGGTAATGGAGGATATAAATCCGGAAGCCAGAAACGCCCTACTCCATGGGCTATCTCTTCTCTCCAAATCGCATCAGTCAGCAGTGGCTGATCCATCAAACCCACAACGAGAATATGGTGTAAAAGCCGATGGCGGCTCGGTAGAATTGCCATATATCGATACCGACACTTACCACGGCCCGGATCGGCGCCACCAGGATTCCGGCCATACACCTGAGAGAAGACGCGTTTTTGGTCCAACTGGGAAAATGGTGAAAGACGAGTTGAAGAACCAGCTGAAAAAGTCTTGATGGCGAACCTCCCTCCTCCTATGAGGCTCGTTCGACGCACGACATCCCATGACACGGTAAGGACACTTGAAACCTTTCTCGAAAAGGCCAGGCGTGGTGATGTGGTCGGGCTTGCCTACGGGGTTGTTTTCGGGGGAAAAGAGGGCTTCGAGGTTGGTAATGTCGGCGAATGCGAACGAAACCCTGGATTCGCGCGCCAAATTATTCTGGAACTGGATGATTATCTGAGCGAGCAGACGAAGAACTGATCCACGGCGCCATTAATGACCAATGGGACAAATAAGCGATACATAAAGTGGGTCGGCCTTGGTTTTTTATATGTTTGGCTCTGCGCGTTCGTCGCATGGATGAGCCTCTGGAATTCGGGCAATACATTGGCGCAGGTCATCGCGTTCGTAGGAATATCACTTGTAACGGTTAGCTGCATTGCCTTAGCGTTTTATATGTCCGCCCTGGAAGAGAAAGTCAAAACCCTCAGCAGCAGTCTTGCTGTGGCAAAACAAGATGCTGCGCATTGGGAATCTCAAGCAAACCTGGCTTTCGACCGAATTGAAAGTTTGAACAAAGAGCTGCCCCCTCGGGCTGAAAAATAACACTGTTTCTCTTCCGGTGTACTTCGGTCCAATGGGAATCTCATCGACGTCCAGCGACAATTCCAGGGCGCATACGGCAGCGTTCGATGCCGAGACCAGAGGCCATTACCGATGACAATAACAAGATTTGCCGCGATCATTCTTTTTTCGATCATGCTTACCAGTTGCTCAGTTTTTATGGCGGCAAAACAGCCAGACAAGAAGAATGTCGAACTATTCAAGGTTGGCACACCCAGGAGTATGCTGCTTGCTGAGTTTGGCATGCCCACGGTGAGCGAATCGCGCGAAGGAAAGAAATATGAAATCTATAAATTTGTTCAGGGATACAGCGCCGGCGCGAAAGCTGGTAGAGCCGTCTTTCACGGTGCGGCTGACGTGCTGACTCTGGGTCTATGGGAGGTTGTCGGGACACCGGTTGAAGGGACCTTCAGCGGTGATGAGATGGCTTACGAGGTGCGTTACGATGATGAAAGCCGCGTCGATCAAGTAATTGCGCTGAAAAAATAATGGTCTGGCAGTAATTCTATCCAAGCGCAAACCCGGAATGCTCTCTGCGCTCTTCCTTGCCACGGTAATCGGTATCTCCGATGGCGATACCATCACCGTCCTGAAAGAGAACAAGCAGCAGGTCAAGATACGGCTGTCCGAGATCGATGCGCCAGAAAAGCGGCAGCCGTTTGGCGCAAAATCGAAGCAATCCCTTTCCGATCTTTGTTTCGGCAAGAAAGCTGAGGTTCGGCCCCGCGTGAAGGATCGCTATGGGCGCATAGTCGCGAGGGTGAATTGCGCTGGCGTTGACGCCAATGCCGAGCAAGTGAACCGCGGCATGGCCTGGGTATATCGGCAATACGCCAAAGATCACAATCTATTTGCCCTCCAGCACGAAGCACGCCGCTTTAAACGCGGTCTTTGGTCCGAGCCCTCCCCTACTCCACCATGGGAATGGCGGAAAAGACTACGGCAAATTTAGAACCCTATGATGCGCTATGCCTGATTTACAGAAACTGCAGCAATACATGATTCTCGTCGATCAGCTGGTTGAGGTTGCCGAGAAAGAAGATATTGCCGAGTGCGCCCGGCTGCTGGCGATGAACGTGGCGCACTACAAAAAGCGATACGGCGAATTGCCGCTGGAAGATCACCTGGCTATGGTGACTTCCGACGAGATAAGTGACCAGCAGGCCGAGCTGGTAATCGATGGCATGGAAACTCTGGCGGGAACGTTGAGAAGTGTTATAGACGGATCGGATCAGAAAATTGAACACTAACGAGACCGACCACCATCTCGAACTCGGAAAAGCCATATCAGCGATTGAGACCATTGCAATGGTGCTGCCAGGTGTTGGCAAGCGCTCAGAGCTCAAGGTGATGCAAGAGGAAATGTACAGATTGATCACCCTGGCAAGGAAACATGCTGACGCACTGGAAAAAGAACTGATCAGCCTGAAGTACGAGTGGCCAACAGACCGGTTCAAAAGGGTAAAGGGAGTGAAGCGGGGATAAAGTATTGGCGGGATGTGAGGTTATTGTCGAGTATGAACATATTGACCGGATATTCGTCTAATGGCTGACGATACAGGAGATTTAAAGCCCATACACTCAAAAGTTTTCCTCATTGCCAAATTAATCGAATTAGCAAAGGAATTCATAAAATATGGAGCGTATGTCTGGGGAGCTTATTTCGCAGCGGAAGTTTTGATAGCTTGGTCCGGGAAAAAAACCGAAGCCTCATTAGTATTTAAATATATTACATCTGAGGAAAACGGATATGCCGCGCCCTGGATAGTGGCAACCATAGCCGTTCTATATGCTATATTTGAAAGAAACCTCAGAAAGAGAAAAACGCAATATTTTGAAAAGTATATTCTGCAACTTGAATCAAAGATCGATCCCGAACGAACCTCAAGCCAACTATTACCGACTGGCGAGACTAATCCGAAGGATAAAATATGATGAGTGATTCAGGATTCGCGCATGGGTTAGAATTAATTGCCAGCGTTATTTTTCTGATCTGGTTTTTCTATGGCCCATGGAATCGATTTTTGGTCGACTTGGCCAGGCAAAATCTTTTTGAGATTCGGAACGACATTTTTCTTATGGCGGCAGATGGAGACATTAAGTTTTCCTCTGACATATATAAGATGGTACGCGACCGCTTAAACAGAATGATCCGTTATTGCGACGGAATTACGATGTTTGGAATTGTCGTAGCATTTGTTTTCGCAAAAAAAGATCAGCAACCTGATTTGGTTGATCCGATCGCTCTTATTCGCTCTCTCCCAGATAAAGAAACGTCCAAAGAATTGGAGCTTAAATACAATCAAGCTTTCCGCGTAATGCTGGGAACAACGATACTTCGTTCCGCTATCCTGATTTTGGTAATCACCTTGCTTTCTCCATTACTGATGATTATTTTTTTCATGATAAATTCATCAAGACAACTCAGATTTATTCAAGCTACTAGGCAGGCTGTTGAGTATGACTTGGAGCACGAAGTTGGAGCTCAGAACGCCACTTGAACTATAGAATCCCAGAAAGCCCGCCTCGAGCGGGCTTTCTTATGCTCCCTCCCCCGCCCTCATCCGAGGTTTTTTTGCTTGCTAGGTTACTTGGTTTCTATACCATAGACCTCATGCATCGTTCTCCTATAATTCGTTTGCTATGGTGTGCGTTCGGCGCCGCAGCAGGCATTGGTTTAGCGCTGCTTCTATCTTCTCCGCCGGCCTCGCCGCTTTTCTTCGCTTCCCTCGGGGGTTCCGCGGTCTTCCTGTTCGGTCTTACGCGCGCTCCCGCAGCACAGCCCCGCGCCCTGCTCGGAGGCCACCTCGGTGGCGCCCTCATTGGCATTGCCTGCTATCAGTTCTTCGGTGATGCGCTGTGGGTTTACATATTGGCTCAGGTTTTAGTCTTGTGGTATATGCTTTTCACCGGAACTGTACATCCTCCCGCGGGAGCCAATCCCATCTCATGATTCATGGACGTTGCAGTGTCCTGGCGCTTTGGGAGCCTGTTCCTCGTCGGCGTGCTGAGCCTCGCCTTGGTGGCGGCTATATGGAGCCGCCTTTATCCAGGCCTCTCACATTATCCCGTTGCCTGGCTCGATCGATCTCCTCCCTCATTGTTCTGGGGCGGATGGGATAAATAAGCACCAAGCCCGCTTCGGCGGCTTTCTTTTTTTCAGCCTCATCCGAAAGATTTTTACCGGACTACCCAAAGCCATACCGCTCTTCCCACTAGTGTCCAGCCGAAATAACAAAGCAAAACCCCCCCGATCCACAGCAATACCTTGTACTCCATACTCTCTCCGTCTGGACCATTTCTACTGGTTGACGGTCAATAGGGCTCATAATTTACTGAATAACGATGTTGCTGACCTCCACTCTTCCGCAATACCCACACCGAACCTCTGGTGTACGTTAGTCCAATTCCAAGCTCATCTTTGATGACGTATGGTCCGGTTAGTATCAGTGGCGGCATTTGATACATCTGCGATTTATTCTTATAACGACAAAAAGGTTAATGTATGGATATTCGATATGTCCCTAATTTGAGGTGGAAACGAGGAGAAAAAAACGCGTTGCGAGATCTTTCAGTGGCTGGAAGGGAAAATGTTCTGCCATTATTCCTGATTGGTTCGGACCAGTTTAAACCCAAGAAGGCGACGACGAAAAAGGCGGAAGTCCCAGCGCCTTTGGTATTTGCTCAAGAAATTTTTAACTGCTGGGGTGCTTCGCCTTTCTATCTTGATGCCTCATCGATCCCAGACACACCTGGGCACGATCATCGATTGTATGAAATTGCCAATCATTGCCGCGCCATGGAGCTGGAATTAATATCGGTGATTAGACCCGAGGCAACAGCTTCCTATTTGAATACAGTGAAAAAAGTAGTAGCTCATGATAACCGGGGGGTCTGTTTGCGAATTTCGTTACAAGAGATGTCAGAAATTCCAAAATGGATCGGGAGTTGGCCCTTTTCGTTAAAAGAAACAGACCTCGTCATCGACTACTTAAATCAAGCAGAAAGCCTCCTGTCTTTTGGCGAGGTTGTGCTAGCCGAGGCTTTTCGGGCGCTGCATAAAGGCGATAAATGGCGATCTGTGACTATTGTGGGAACCTCGATACCAGATAATTTCGCAGGGCTAACGAGTGGTCTCTATAAAATACCTCGCCATGAGAAGGTCATCTGGAACCAATTACAAAGCGCTCCACTTCCCTATCAACTTCATTTTGGCGATTACGCAACTGTAAGTACGACCGCCCCAGCGCCGGGTATTGCTTGGGGCTTTCCCATTACTGCCAAATATACTCTGCAAGAGGAATTTCTGATCTGCCGGGGCGTGAGGACAACTGGGCTTGGTGCAGAAGATGCAGACGTACAACTTGTCAAACATGCAAAATCCATCGCCTCTCATCCAGATCGACATGTTTTGTCTCACTGCTGGGCAGATGGAGAAATTGATAAAATTGAAACAGGATTAAATGGGCCGAGAAATTTAGAACACTGGGTCCGCCTCGGGGTAAATCGCCACATCGAGCTCGTTCGGTCGATGCTGCCTTAGCCAACCGACACGTGTTTTGAGAGCCTTTCGAACACTAGATTTCAGTATGTCGAACGGGAGGTTCTCTGCCAATCTTTGATGTAGAAGGCGAATCCTTTTCGCTCTCCAGCCGCGGTCAAGTTCATGTTCAGCTAAAAGAGCAATCGCTTCTTCCTTGCACAAAAGTTCAGCTACTAATATAGCATCCTGCTCAGAATTGAGATTGCTCTCGCGCTCAAGAGAAAGTGAGATATGACCAAGTCGATCATTAGCTATAAGTACCGACCACCACTCCGGGATTAATGGCAGTGCTTTTCTAACATGCCTGGCCCCCACGACTAATGTTACTCGATCAAATACCTTGCTATAAACTTTGGCCTGGAGAGGTAAGCGATCGAGCTTGTCGCGATCGCTCTTCAATTCGAAACCAGAAAGCTCTCCGTTTATTACCGCTATATCTATTCGTACCGTACCGGACCAAACACCCATTTCTTCAACGATAAGTGTTTCACGATCGGCTTTATGAGCATCATAAAGATAAGCTCGTACCGCCTCTCGTACATCCCTATCGCGCATCACTGTCCTCCCGTGTAAACCTGCCAGTATTTGTATTGTAACGCGACCGTTACTTACTTAGGTCGTTACGTTTGCGTAACGTCGCTTTCTTGTCTTTGATATCAGTCATGTTTTGCAGTGCGTGACGTTGATATTTCAGGTCCCTTCTGCGTTTCCTTTAATCCCTTCCGATTTTCCAGCGTACCCAAATTGTAGCAGGAAACGTAAGTATGCTTGACATTCTTACGCCGATATGTAAGTATGCTTACTACGTAGTGCCGAACAAATGAAGGGCCCAGACCGTAAATCGTGAGCGTAGGTTGGGCGAACAGGAGACAGTCATGAAAGAAAGATTGATCGCAGCAGTGCTGATTTACGCCTTCGCCGTCGCGGCATGGGGGCAGTACCCGGGTCGCTTTGATCCATCGATCCAGGAGCGCACGAACGAAATGATGTACCAACAGCAAATGCAGCAGGAAATGCAGCGCCAGCGGATTCAGGAGCAGATGTACGAGCAGCAGCGCCACCAGGACATGGAACGGATGATTCAGCAGCAGAACATGCAGATGAGGAACAACCGGCCTCTGTACCGCCCGTTCTGGTACTGAAAGAAAACACCCGCCGAAGCGGGTGGAAAAGGAGTACTACGATGGGAGATGAGGCCCCAATGACAAAGCCTCACTTATATAGACGAATGAGAATCTATCTCATCTAACTAAAAGGAGAAACGATGAACGCACCGCAACCAGATTTCCGCGCCATGACTGCTGGGAGCATTGGAAAGAACATCCTCCAAGCATTGGTCACGGAGATAAAGCTGCTCCAGGACCCCTGGCCGAAGCTCTCCAAGGAAAAGCAGGATTTTGTCATTGACCGCCTACGCAACTGCGTAGAAACCAACGTGCGCATGGCCGTGCATCTTCTCGCCAGCGAAGGCCGCACGGTAGTCGTCGGCGATCTCGCTCAGATAACCATCAAGGATGGCGTCAAGGCGGTGATCGAGTTCAACAGCAAGGCCGAGAATCTATCGGAGCTCTATGACTCGACCGGCAGCGCGGTGCTTGTGGTTGTTGCCGCTGCCGCGGCACATCTCGATGGTATGGATAAGGTGCAAGGAGAAGCAGACCAGCGCGCAATGGACCTGGGGCGCGAGTACCAAGATAACGACGGCGGCGGAATGGAAAAGACTGTCGACGGAGAAGTTCTTGGTCTTCCTTCTCCCGACGATGTTCCCCCTTCTGCAAAGGAATTGAAGGAAGCATTTGATGCCGGGTACGAGGCTGCAGCCGATGGGATGGGCAAGCAAAACTGCCCGATCATGCGCGCTGCTCTAGTGGCAGAGTGGATCAAGGGATGGATGGAATATCACGAGGACAACGCTTCCGAAGAGTAATCGGCACCACTCTCCGCCGTCGCGCCGGCGTTAAACAGGCCGTAGCAGTGAAAAGAAGTTCTAGCTGGAAACTTCGATGCCTTGAGAAAGCTGGCAGCCTGGAACAGACAGGCACATAACAACAACAGGAGGCAGCATGAAATGGATTCTGATCGCGATCATCACGTCGATAACTGGACATGACGAGCCGCGCGTGAAAGCTGTGAGTGCGATTGTTCAGGACAATCTGACAAAGGCGCAATGCGAAAAACTCGCCAAAAACATAGCTCTCACAGCAAAGTCAGTTAGTCACACGATCATTCTTGAACATTCGTGCGTGGAGAAATAACCATGGAATTTTTCATTTACTGCATCGCATTTTCACTTGTCGCATCAATAGCAGTTGGCTTTTTTATCGAAGCAGGAGAGAGGGATGAGTGAGCGGGAGAGGTTTGAGGAATATTGCAACAACAGGAATGTTGATCCCAAATCTCTTTGGGGAATATGCATCTGGGAAGGCTGGCAAGCCGCCCTCTCTACCCGCAAGCCTTTCGGGTTTGGGTTGGTCGACAAGGATGGGAATGGCAGGGTTGGTTTTGGCGCGTTCTCAACTAAGGGAGCAGCAGAAAGCGAGTGTTACTACATGAATGATCCAGTTAAAAATGTTCACCCGCTTAACGGAAGCCCCTTCCGCGTCGTCACGCTCTTTTACGAGGATAGCGAATCATGAGTCATACGGAAGGGAAGTTGAGTCACGCCTACAGGAAGCGCCATGACGGCTGGTATGCAGAAGAAATATTCGACAGTAGCGGTGAGTTGGTCGCCACGGCAGCGTGGTATCCGGTCAAGATCGAGGGCGGCTTCACAACAAATCGCGAAGCAAACGCCCGCCGCCTCGTTGCTTGCTGGAATGCCATGGAAGGAATTGATGACCCTGAAATGTGGGTTATGCAAATGCAGTATATGGACGGCCATTTTGGCACGCTGTTGGACGAACGAGACGATCTGGTTAAAGAGCGGGATGAGTTGGTAGCAGTAATTCGATCAGCACAGAAAGCTTTTGAGCAAGGCATCAAATCCGATTTTTCCAACATCCTCGCCAAATACCCGGAGGCATCATGACCTATCCAGCAGAACTGTTGCAATGGTATGACGGAAGAGTCGGCGAGCGTTCCGACGAGCTTGTAATTGCCGAGAACAAACGGTTCGAGCTTGTCGAGAAGCGCCCTGTCCCGCTCAATCTCACCGACACAGAAATTCTGGACTTTCTGGGCGAGTATTGCACAGGTTACAGGTACGAATCAGCCTGCTCAATGCTGCCAGGACGATTTGTAATTCAATGCTATGGAATGGATGACACAAGCGGGAAAACGCTGCGCGAATCCGCGTGTTTGGCCGCGGCGAAATGGGAGGAATGCAACTCATGAAAATCCTACGAATTGACGTGCAGGACGGCTACGGAATTATAGATATCGTGGTTCGAGATGAAATCGTAGAGGCCCGTCTTAGCGCTTTTATAAGGGAAGCATGGGCGGCGATAGAAGAAAAGGAAGAGCGCGAAACGGCGGTTGCATCATGAATTCCTCAATAGCGCTGCATGGAATCGAAAAAGTAATCGTGGGAAAAGCATCAGGGATCGGGCCGGACATGAAATGCCAGGAAATCGTGTTCGTTGGGCTCGATGGCAGCCGTGTCACCGTGACTGCTTATTTGCCGCAGAAAGAAAACAAACAATAAGGAGAACAGTATGACTACAGCAATCGCAACCCGCGAGGGTTTCAGCGAAACCCATCACACCTTGCAGGTTCAGGAAACCGCTTCAACCGCTATTGCCGCGCAATCGAAGGCAATGGTTGAGTCCCGCTACATCATGGCGATGCGCAACCCACGCAATTGGGATCAGGTTCGCCTGGATCTCATCAAGGAATGTCGTCGCCCCTCTTTCGCCAACAACAAGAGCGCCTATTACATCAAGCCGATTGGAAACGGTGTGGAGGGCCTTGGTATCCGCTTCGTCGAAGTCGCGCTGCGCTGCATGAAGAATGTCCTAGTCGAGACAACTATGATTTTCGAGGATGAGGTCAAGGAAGTGCATCGCGTTTCCGTCACCGACCTCGAAGCGAATATCACCTATCCGCTTGATGTGCGGGTTTCCAAGACGGTCGAGCGCGCAAAGCCGAACAGCGATGGCTCCTACATCAGTGTGCGCAAGAACAGCTATGGCAAGGACACCTACACCATCCTCGGGACCGACGACGACCTGCTTAACAAGCGCGGGGCACTGATCTCAAAGGCCATCCGCACTATCGGGCTGCGCATCATTCCCGGCGACTTGTGCGACGAGGCAGAGGAAATCATCAAGCGTATTCGCCTGGACGACGCGGCCAAGGACCCGGATGCAGAGCGCCGGCGGATTGTGGATGCGTTCGCCGCAATTGGCGTTACCGCTACCGATCTCACCAGTTACCTAGGTCACGACCTTGGAAGGTGCTCGCCCGCCCAGCTCGTAACTCTCCGTGGGATCTACGGGGCAATCAAGGACGGCGAGGCTACATGGAAGTCGGTCATGGACAATAAGGCCGAGCAGGAAGGATCGGGTGGATCTGGCAATACTGGCGGCGCCACCAAACCGACTTGCACGTCGGAGAGCTTTGACAAGCAGAAGGCAGGATGGAAAGCCGTCATCGAGTCTGGCAAAAAAACCGCCAATGCCCTTATTGCAACGATCCAGACCAAGGAAACGCTGAGCGAAGATCAGAAGGTCGAGATCGCCTCATGGACTCCTGCGAAGGGAGCGGAATAGCCATGCAAACCCACGATCTGCAGCAAGGCTCACCTGAGTGGCATGCACACCGCTCCAATTATTGGAACGCCAGCGACGCCCCGGCGATGATGGGGGTATCGAAGTACAAGACCCGTGCTGAACTTCTGCACGAGAAGCACACGGGGATTGCTCCCGATGTCGACTCGGCAACTCAGCGCCGATTTGATGAAGGGCACCGTTTTGAAGCGCTAGCCCGCTCGCTGGCGGAAGAAATAATCGGTGAATCGCTGTATCCGGTCACCGGAACGGAAGGCAAGCTATCTGCCAGTTTTGACGGCCTGACCATGCTCGAGGATGTTGTCTATGAGCACAAGCGCCTGAACGATTCCATTCGCTCGGCCACCACAGTCGACGACATTGACCAGATGTATCACGTCCAAATGGAGCAACAGTGCTTGGTATCTGGTGCTGGGAAGGTTCTGTTCCTGGCCTCCAATTGGGATGATCAGGGGAATCTGATCGAAGCAAAGCATTTCTGGTACGAGCCGAATTTGGAGTTGCGCGAACGCATTGTTCAAGGATGGTCCCAGTTCGAGCGTGACCTCGCCGAGTACGTTCCAGTAGTCCATGCCGATAAGCCCCAGGCTGCCGCCATCATGCAGCTTCCCGCCCTGGCGGTACGAATCCGCGGGGAAGTGCTGGCCAGCAATCTCCCTGATTTCGAGCATGCTGCCGCCCGTTTCCTGACCGGCATCAATACCGACCTGCAAAGTGATGAGGATTTCGCCAACGCGGAAGCCACTGTGAAGTTCTGCGATGAGGTTGAGAAGAATCTCGCGGTCACAAAAAAGGCTGTCATTGCCCAGGCGTCAGATATTGACGATGTCGTACGCCGCATCGATCTAGTATGCGAGGAAGTGCGCGGTAAGCGCCTGACGCTCGATAAGCTGGTGAAGAGCCAGAAGGAAACGATCAAGAACGGCATCGTAGCCGAAGGCAGGCTGAAATTCGCTGAGAATGTTGCCGCCCTCGAAGCCGAGATCAAGCCGATACGGCTGGTCTACCAGCAGCCCGACTTCCAGGGAGCAATCAAGAACAAGCGCACCCTGGCCAGCCTTCATGATGCTGTGAATTCCACCCTGGCCAACGCAAAGATCGCCACCGATGCGATAGCAAAGGATGTGCGCGCGAAGCTGGCCTGGTACGGCGAGTACGCAAAAGGTCATGCATTCCTGTTCGCCGATCTGCAATCGATCCTCTACAAGCCTGAGGATGATTTTCAGCTTCTGGTGAAAAACCGGATCGATCAGCACAAGCTGGACGAGAAGCGGAAGCAGGAAGCCGAGCAGGAGCGCATTCGCGCAGAAGAGCAGAAGAAGGCCGAAGAGAAGGTGCGGGCCGAGCAGGCTGAAGCTGCAAGGAAAATTGCAGCGGAAGCGCAAAAGTCGGCACCAGAAGTTATCAAGCCCGTGCTGGTCAAGTCCACGGAAAAGACACCATACAGCCCAGCGCTGATGCTTCTCGCCCGGCACGATCTGGCGCACATCCGCAAGAAGTATGCATCCATTCCAGAACTCGCTGGCGTAATGCGGGAGATCGATGCGTTCCTAGCATCCATAGACCAACAAGAAATGGTGGGGGCATGATCATGACCGACCTCAAACATTTCGGAAATCGCCGCGGTATTCCCTGGGCATCCATCATCAAGTTCGTTGTCATAGCCCTAGCCTTGATCTGGATGGGGGAGAGAGACCGGCAGCATGTCATCGAGAAAAATGCGCTGACTGATGTCGTGCACACACAAGCTCGCATCATCGACACGATGCCGTGCGCCGGCCTTGAAATGAGTATTCCGATTGGAAGGGTTGAGTCGTGAAAAGAAGGACCATCAACCCTTGAACGGCGGAAGAGGAAAGGATTATGCGGACGATGTACGGAACGATTACGTACAGAGAAATAGCAAAAATTCTTGGGAGATCCATGAGTTCAGTAGAGGGAAAGGCAAAAGATATGCAGTTGGCTTTTTTAGAAAATGAGATCCCGCAATTGTTCAAAGCGAATATACGGATTAACAAGCTCGGCAAGCACGAACACATCCCGCCAATGCCCGGATTGTTTGATCTCTTGAATAGCATGTCAGGGTGTATGGACATCATTTACCAGCAAGCCGCTCCAAAAAAGAAATGGAAAGACACTTATGAAAAACGGCATCAGATCAAAAGAATGTTAGATAACGGGATGACGGGATGCGATATTGGACATGAAATGGGTATACCGAAAAGCACGATTTACCGGCATATAAAAGCGATGAGGGCGGCATGAAAGATTTTTCAACAAAATGAACCAACTAGCTGACTTCCTGGTATGGATGCAGATCGAGGAACCCAATATGCCACTCGATTACAACGAGCGTGAAGGGTACTTCTACCATGACATAGTTGAAAAGATGTGGAAGTCATGGAAAGTAAGTCACATGCATTGGACGCCATTAGCCAATCGGATCTCAGCAGAGACAAAACGCTCATTTCGGGAAGATGATTTTCCAGACACCTTGGTTGACCGGTTGAAAGGTGTCTGGACCAGCGCCATGAGTGCTCAAAAACCCTCAAAACTGGAATTGGAAGCTGCGCGAGAAATTGAAAGGCTGCGGGTTGAGAGGGATGCATTTATTAATGAGATGAGATGGCGCAGCGGTACTGATAACTCACAAAAAGGAGGATGAATGCGATAAGTAACTATGGATCGATTGGGCCCGGTTTAGGGATAAGTACCGGGCTCTTCGGCAGGGATTCTGTAGTGCAAGGGAGAAATTGGGCAAACTCCGCTCGACCAGCCAAGTATCCTGAGCAGCGGACAACAGAATCCCTCCCGAAGAGTGTGAATGCGTAGGCTGATACGCAAAATGGAGAGGTTGTTGCGGGGTTCGTCGGTGGCCTTACACAAAAGACCGCATGCAGGAGATCAGCGCCTGCCACACTCACCCGTACCTGATACTAAAGGAGAGTGAGATGAGCGGGATACCACCTGAATGGGAAAGAAAGTGTAAATTTGCGGAGCTGATGGCGAAATATCCCGGCAATGCCGGAATGGCAGCCGGCGCATATCAATCATGGTTTGCAAGACGTTGGGCGGAACGTATTTCTATATGGAAAAGGATGGAAACAAAATGAACCTACCCGAAGGATGGCCGACAAAGGAAATGGTTGATAAAGCCGTAATTGTTTTGCGTGATCGAGCTTATATACCTCTAGAGGACGGCAGACGGTTAGCTAATCTCATGATTAGAGCCGCTTTCGCCGCCGCTCCGACACCGCCAACGCAGGAGGATGAGCCTGTAGCGTATATGGACGTTCACTACAATTGCGATTTGTATAAGAACAAGCCGGAGCAGATTGACGTTATCCCGCTCTACACCCGCCCGGACGGCAAGCTATGGAAACTAGCGAATGAGTATGTCGAGTATATGTATCCAGGGGCTGACGTGGATCGTAGCACTGTGCAAATCATGTCCTTCTTATACTATTACGGAAAGAACCTCCGCGCCGCGTTGGATAAATAAGTGTTCCTCACGCTTGAAGAGAAAAAATGAGTGATATTTCAGATCTTGTAAAAGTGATCGAGCGGGCAATAGATAGACCAGCGGTTCCACTTGATCTGGCCCTATGGTCAGGCGACGATATTGCGGTCTATCTGCGAAGAGACAGGCGCACGGTTATGGAAAGACTTGCTTGCTTGCCAGACTTCCCTAAAGCGATTAAACTCCCGTCTCCTTCTGGCGGTAAGGGGCAACCTTTGTGGGTGGCAAAAGAAATAATGGAGTGGGCCAGAAGCTACCAGGAAGCCTGACATTTTTTCTCTATCTGACAAATTCCTGACAAAAAATGCTGAAACGCCCTATCCATGAGGATTTTGTGTGCCTCTTCTGGGCACCACGATAAGCACGGCTATCCCCCGCCTGCTGCAATCACAAAATCCGCCCTGTAACGAACTTACCATACGGATGAATGCCGGGTACCGCGGAAAGTTTTTGTGAATCATAACTCTAAACCGGAAATGAGCGGTCAACCGCCGAATTTAGGATTATAGCAAGCAACGACAGCGGCGCACCGGGAACGGGCATTTCTGACATCCCGACACGGGAACCACAGCCCAACAACAGCCTTTTTCATTGGCCCGATATCGAATGTAGCTCAAGTTACGCTCCACCTGTCGATTTCCAGCTGTAAGATCTTACAGCTATTCAACATTCTCAATCCGTTGTTTCATAGAACGTCTTGAATCCCCGCTCACGACTGGAACAAGTGCGCTTGAGACTCGATCCGATTGCTGTTCACCTGAAACGGATCCGCAAAGGGCGGTGGACTTGCGCCATTACCGTGCACGGATCGAATCATTTTAAAAACCCGATCTCCATTAAAGTTACATGAGCCTTTAAATGAATGACGTCGTGGCGGCCTTTAACGAATACTTTGAAATAATCGACGCCAATTCTCCTGAGCTGTTGCGTACGGTATTTCGCCTGCGCTATCAGGTTTACTGTATCGAACAACGCGCTCCTGGCTTCGAAGCATCCAGCTATCCTGAGGAAATGGAGAGCGATGGCTACGATCGCCACTCCGCTCACATGCTCTTGCGGCATCGCCCCTCGGGAACCTTCGTGGGCACCGCGCGCTTGATACTGGCTGATCCGCTCGATCCTCAAAAACTGTTTCCCACCGAGCAACATACCAAGCTCGATCCAGCCCTCATCGATATCAAAAAACTGTCGAGACAGGATATCGGCGAGATATCCCGATTGGTTATCGTGCGCCAATTCAACCGCCGCAGGGATGAACTGCTCCACGCATTCCAGGAGGGTGCGGCAGTGGAAAAATGGACCCCAACACGCCTGCGCCGCTTTCCCCACCCCATTCTGGCGTTGGCGGTGGGTATCATAAGAATGTCCGTGGCAAATAATGTCACTCACTGGCTATCGGTGATGGAGCCCGCGCTGAACCGGTTGCTTGGCCTTTATGGCCTGGAGCTCGATCCAGCCGGCCCGATCGTTGAGCATCACGGCCAACGCCAACCTTATTATGTCGACCTGACCAAGATGCTGGACAGGATGCACCAGAAGCATATCCAGTTTTGGGAACTGGTTACCGACTTCGGCAGAATCAAACCGATGGCAAGCGAGCGCAAACGAAATTCGATACCTGATTCCAAGCATGCTGAAACCAGGCAATAGCCATCCGGATTTCTACAGCTTTCTTCACGACGTCCGTTATCAAGATGATTGATCGCGGCTGATAAAGTAACAGCCCAGTGGCAAGTCCGCTCCGCGAACTGGCCTTATCCGGGTTTGTTCATGTTTGTTTTCTGTCTTGGACATCATAACCCCGTCTGCGCGGCATCCAACAAATCGGACTAGCCATACAAAATCGTGACAATTAGAAAAAATCCTGCGTGTTGGATCACGCTCGTTTGGCTGCTGTTCAGCATGATTCACTGCAGTTCCGCTGGGGCGGATGAAGGTTATGAAATCATTGCCAATCCCAGCGTAGCGGAAAAAACCATCTCCAAGAGCTCGCTACGCGCTATTTTTGGCATGCGCCTCCATGCCTGGCCCGACGGGAGTGCAATAAGAGTGTTTGTCCTGCCGGACGACGCCCCTTTGCATATCGCCTTTTCCAAGGAAAAACTCAACGTCTTCCCATACCAGCTACGCCTCGCATGGGATCGGCTGGTATTTTCGGGAACAGGCCAAGCGCCGGATATCGTCAACTCCCCCGAGGAGATGTTAACAAAGGTCGCGAGCACGCCGGGAGCTATCGGTTATTTATATAAATCCAGAATGGATGATAGAGTCAATGTGCTCCAGATCAAGTAAAGGCCAGGGTCTGCTTTATCGGCGAGCAATCCTCTTAATTGCCGTGCCCATCATCCTGTGGAGCTTTCCGGCACCGGCTCAAAAACTTCCGTTTCTCTCATCATTGCCGCCATTGCCGCATAACCTGCAGATCCATGGCTTTGCCAGCCAGTCCTGGCTGATGAGTTCGGACAAGAACAATTTTTTCGGCAAAAGCAGTTCCGACGGCGGAAGCTTCGACTTTCGGGAATTCGGGTTGAACGCATCCATGCGGCCGGTTTCCCGGTTGCAATTCTCGGCGCAAATGATATCGCGCACTGCCGGAAAAGGAAGTCCGGGCAATATCCGCCTGGATTACGGCTTCATGGACTACACGTATTTCTCAGGAGAAGCGAGTCAACTAGGCATACGCCTGGGGAGGATGAAGACTCCCCTGGGTTTTTATAACGATACCCGTGACGTTCCCTTCACCCGGCCAAGCATACTGCTGCCTCAGTCGATCTACTTCGACCGTACGCGCAAACTCGCTATTGCGGCGGATGGCATGCACCTGTACGGTGAATATCGGTCGGATTTTGGCGACCTTTCATTTCAGGGAGGCGTGGTGCGCCCCCTGGTAAGGGGCGACGAAGCCGAGGCGGCAGTGTTCGGGAGGCAGCTCCCAGGCCACCTGTCTCCGGAAATTTCCTACACGGGCCGGGTGAACTATGATCTCGATGGCGGGCGAATCCGTTTCGCAGTCAGCGCCTCGCACCTGAATATGGGCTACGTGCCGGGCATGGTTGATCCGGTGCATGCCGGCACCATCCGCTTTACGCCGGTGATTTTCTCGGCGCAATACAATGCGGAGCGCTGGAGCCTCACTACGGAATATGCGCTGCGCCACCTTGAATACAATAATTTCGTTGCCTTCAAGGATATGAATATCTGGGGAGAGAGTTATTATTTCCAGGGAGCCTACCGTTTCACCCCCGATTGGGAAGGCTTTGTCCGTTACGATGTCTATCTGGCGGACAGATCCGATCCTCATGGAACAAAATGGGTGGCCGAGCAACCTGCCCAACGGGCAGGGCAAGGATTCAGCCGCTTCGCCAAGGATATCACTGTCGGCATTCGCTGGAATGTCACGCCCGAATTCATGCTTCGTGCCGAGTATCACAATGTGAATGGGACCGGCTGGCTCTCGACGCTGGACAATCCGAACCGCGGCGACCTGTCTCAGCGCTGGGATCTGTTTACAATTCTTGGCTCATACCGGTTCTAGCGGCCATCCTGATGGAAAATAAGCTCCATAAAGGCATGTCTCAGCTTGAAGATGCGGAAAAAATCCTCGAGCACCGTTTCCTTGGCCTGAAATGGAAGGTGCTGCTGCTCAGCAGCATGATACTGATAGCAATCGTCGCTGCATTCACCGGCATCACCTACGTCAGCCTTATGAATGACTTCGAGAATCAGCGGCTCATGCAGCATGAGCGCTATACCAGCGAAGTCGAAGGCCTGATAGAACAAACTTCTCAAAGTCTGCATCAGATTGCCGAACTGATTCCCCTCATGGAAGGGATAACGGAAAGCCTGATCGCCGGCAACCCGGAAAAACTGGCGGAAATCTTTGATCCTTATTGGGCGCTGCTGCAGATCAACAAAGGCATCGAAGTGGTGCAGTTTTATAATCATGCGAACCAGCTTCTGGCGAAATGGAGCAACGCCGAGGCATCCTTTCAACGGAACAATTCAATAAAATCCTGGGTGCGTGAAGTCAATGCGAAAGAACGGTTTTCCAGCCCCCTGAGTTGCGATGGCAGCTGCATGCAATTTGCCGTGGTTCCCCTTCTGGTAGAGGGACAAAGCGTGGGCGTCGTGGTGATAGGCGTCCCGCTGGTAGACGCGGTGGTAGGCTTCAAAAACATCTCCGGCGCCGATATCGGCTTGTTCGTAAGGGATGAAGGGAACACAGGAAAAAATAGCGATATTAAGATTCCCAACTGGGGGATCCGGATCACGATCCTGACGAATCGCGAGAAAAACCGCTTCCTTCTGGACAAGATTTCCCGGGACTATCCGGATCTTGGCAGGCTTGAACAGGGTGTTCAGGCGTTCTGGCAAGGACGATACCAGCAAATAAAATTGCTTCCGCTGCAAAAGATAAACGCCTCCAATAAAGCTCAGCTGGTAGTCATTACGGATATTACCTCCACTGTCCAGACCATACGCAATTCCACACAGCAGAATATGGTAATCGGGCTGGCAGGACTCGTGCTATCCGAAATACTGTTGTTTTTGATCCTGACCAGGCCGCTGTCCCGGCTGAAACATATCGTCTTTACCCTGCCGTTGCTGGCACGCAGCAGCTTCGGCAATTTTCGGTCGTCGCTTCGTTCCGCCAGCGAGAAACGATGGCTGAAAGATGAAATCGATATGCTGGATGAAACAACGGTTGCCCTGTCTCATCAACTCGAAAGGCTTGAAAATCAGGTTGCCGACCGCACGCGGATTCTGGCAAGAAAAATGGATGAACTGAGCAAGGAACGCGACTTCATCACCCACCTGATGGATATTGCCCAGGTCATCGTGATTACGCAAAATACCAATGGTGAAATCATCACGTTGAATGCCCATGGAGAAGCACTTATCCGGTATACCGAAAAAGAACTTCAGGGCAAGCCCTTCATTGGCCTTCTCTCCCTGAAAGGAGATCTGCAGGATCTTCCTGCTCATCTCGAGGAACTGCTTACCGGTGAAAGAGATCAGTTGCGCCATGAAGCGAATGTATTGTGCAAGGATTCATCGATACGGCACATTCTCTGGCTGCATTCGCGCCTGACCCGGCTCACGGCGGATGATCCCGCGATGTTGTCGGTAGGCCTCGACATGACGGAACATAAACGTGCGGAAGGACGCCTGGCATGGCTGGCTGATCATGACCCCCTCACGGATCTTTTCAACCGGCGCCGCTTCCAGGAGGAACTGGAGCAGATGCTCAACCTGGCTGCCCGCTACAATTATTCCGGCGCTCTGCTCTTTTTCGACCTCGACCAGTTCAAGTATATCAACGATACCAGCGGCCACCAGGCAGGTGATGCGCTATTGAAAATGGTGGCCCGCACGTTGCTGAGCAGTATCCGCAGCGTTGACATACTCGGCCGTCTCGGCGGGGATGAATTCGCGGTGATTCTGCCCCAAACGAGCCCTGAAGGAGCGATAGAGGTCGCAAAAAATGCACTGGCCGGCTTGAACCAGGGGAAAATCACGGTAAATGGACGAACCCACAAAGCTTCCGCGAGTATTGGCATTGCCCTGTTTCCCGAACATGGAAATAATGTGCACGATCTGCTGGCAGCCGCGGATCTCGCCATGTATCAGGCTAAAGAGGCAGGCCGGGGCAGCTGGCATATTTTTTCGGATGAAGAGAAAACACGGGAACGCATGCACACCCTGGTGTACTGGAAGGAAAAAATCGAGTATGCCCTCCTGCATGAGCAATTCCTGTTCTATTTCCAGCCGATAATGCATATTGCAAACAAGAGCATAGATCACTATGAAGTACTGCTGCGCATGCTCGATCATGACGGGACAATACTTGTGCCGCATCTCTTCATACCTGCTGCCGAACAAACCGGCCTTATTCATGCCATCGATCACATGGTTTTACGAAAATCCATCGCTCAATCCGCGCAATTGCGCCACAACGGCAGGGCGGTTCGTTTTTCGATAAATCTGTCGGCTCATGCATTTCACGACCCGGAGCTATTGCCCACTCTCGAGGGAGCTTTCGCCGAACACGGGGCGGACCCGTCGAGCTTCATGTTTGAAATAACCGAGACCGCGGCGCTGGAAGATCTTCCCGCAGCACGGGAGCTGATGGAAACGATCAAGAAACTTGGATGCAGGTTTACGCTGGATGATTTTGGCGTGGGATTCTCTTCCTTTTATTACATCAGGCAGCTTCCCATCGATGTGGTGAAAATCGATGGCTCATTCATACGAAATCTCGCCGACAGTCCCGATGACCAGATTCTCGTGAAAGCATTGTGTGATGTGGCACGAGGGTTTGGAAAAACAACCACTGCCGAATTTGTTGAAAATGCGGCCACGCTCGCCATACTGGAAAAAATGCAGGTCGATTACGCGCAGGGTTTCCTCATAGGAACGCCAGCTCCAGCCGAAACGTTCGGCTTCAGCGATTTCCTGGCCCCAGGGAAGTCCTGAACCCGCCTTCGCGGGACGCGACGGGGACTTTTCGGGATGGAATTCCTGACGCGGTCCGGCCCCCCGCCGCTGCCCGATCCCCGCTTATGTCTGGGATTGCTTGAAAGCCGACGGTTCCAGATGGTATCGTTGAAGAAGCTTGTAGAACTCGGTACGGTTGCGTTTCGCCAGACGCGCTGCCTGCGTGACGTTCCCTCCCGTTATCTTCAGCACGCGCACCAGGTAGTCTCTCTCGAAACTCCTGCGCGCGTCCTCAAATGAAACGAGCTGCTCCTCCTCCTTATGCATCGCATCATAGACCAGCATGGGCGAAATCAGCGGAGCGGTGCTCAGGACAATGCATTGCTCGACGACATTCATCAGCTGTCTCACATTTCCCGGCCATGAAGCGCTGATCAGCATTTCCATCGCCTCGGGAGCGAATCCATTGATATTTTTTTCGTACTTTGTCGAAAATGTGCCGAGAAAATGCTTGGCCAGCAACGGAATGTCCTCTCGCCTCTGGGATAGTACAGGAATCGTCAGCGCCACGACATCCAGTCTGTAATAAAGGTCTTCCCGAAAGTTTCCCGAAGCTATCTCCGCCTTGAGATCCCGATGGGTTGCGGAAATGATGCGCACATCCACGGGAATCGACTGCGTCGAACCCACCGGCCTCACCTGACGCTCCTGCAGTACGCGCAGCAGCTTCACCTGCAGCAAAAGAGGCATGTCCCCGATCTCATCCAGAAACAGCGTACCGCCTTCCGCCAGATGGAACAAACCCTTATGATCGCGCATGGCGCCGGTGAAAGCGCCCTTTACGTGGCCAAACAGTTCTGACTCGAGCAGCTGCTCGGGTATAGCGCCGCAATTGATCGCTACAAAAGGATGCTGACGGCGCTTGGACAATTCGTGTATCGCCCGCGCGAACAATTCCTTGCCTACGCCGCTCTCCCCGTAAATGAGCACGCTGGCATCACCCTCCGCCACAAGTCCCGCTTTCGTAAGAAGATTTTCCATTACGGCGCTTTGGGTGATGATACTCTTGCGCCAATCCGCCTGCGATGTTTCGTTTTGCGGCAACGCGCCAGGGGCAAGCCTTAGAGCTTGATTGATATTCGCCAGAAGCGTTTTGCTATCGAAAGGTTTCGCAAGATAGCCGAAGACGCCGTGCTGAACGGCGGCGACCGCGTCCGGAATCGTTCCATGCGCCGTGAGAATGATTACCGGCAGGGTAGGCAACGTGCGATGGATATGATCGAACAAAGTCATCCCGTCCATGCCGCTCATTTGCATATCGCTGATGACCAGTTGCGGGCAGGACACGGCCAGATAATTAAGCGCGGCCTCCGCGCTCTGTACCGCGTCAGTCTTGTAGCCAGCCGCGGTCAGCCGTATCACCAATAATTCGAGCAGATCCGTATCGTCGTCGACAATAAGAATTTTAGGTTTGTTATCAGGCATCTATGTGGTGTTAAGGCTGCTCTCTGAGAAGGTTTTTTTCCATGCTCTTGATGGCGTCGATCTGGTTTTGCATCGTTTCCACGCGTTTTTGCTCATCCTTCAATTTTTGGGACAATTCGTCGACGCTGTTGCCCAGGCGTTGCTGCTCCCCCAGTTGGGCCGCCAGCAGATTTCTGAAGCTCGAGAGGTGGTTGAAAGTCTTTGCTTCCCCTCGAGGCCACTCATTGAGCAGATAAAGGGCGGAATTCACGTCGCGAAAGGAGGTATGAGGCATGATGAGAACCAACACCAGCCGGATGCGGTTGGAATCGCTCTTGTTCTGTACGAAATTCTGTTTTACCTTGTCGTACACCCGCGAAAGTTCGGCCGCTGATAATTTACGCAAAGACTCGTAAAATTCCATCATATCGTCCATTTGGCCGGTAAGAACGATCTCCCGCTGTGATGATGGTTCGATGGAAGGGGTGTGCGGCACGATTGCGCAGCCTCCCAGCATCCATACTATCACGGCCGAAATGAAACCCGGCTTTCTGAACATCATGCCCATGTCCCCCGCTCCGCATCGCGAATGGGAAGCGTCAGACGAAAATGCGCTCCTGCATCGGGACCCGATACCAGATCTACATTGCCGCCATGAGCCAGCGCGTATTCGCGCGCAATGGATAATCCCAATCCGGTGCCGCGCACATGGCTATCGAGGACGCGGCGCCCCTGGTAGAAGGGATCGAATACCCTGTCCCGGTCCGCTTCGTCGACCCCCTCGCCACTATCCAGGATATCAAGCGCAACGGTGTCCTCACCCTTGCTCACCCAAATGTCGATGCGGCCGCCGGGGGGAGAAAATTTCACCGCGTTGGATAACAGATTGTCGATAATCACCTTGGTTTTCTGTTCGTCGCATTCGATTGGCAGGTCCGGGCAGGACACCTCGGTCTTCAAGGCTTTGCTCCTGATAATCAACTGCTGGTCATGCAAAACCGCCTCCAGGATTTTTGCAAAATTCGTTTCCGTTTTTACCAGCGCGGCCTTTTCTGCCTGAAGAGCGCTGTAGCTTAACAAATCCTCGATGCGGCGCTGCAATTGCACACTGTTGCTATAGAGAATGTTTGCGATCCGCTGCTGTTCTTCGCTTAACTCGCCAGCCACTCCTTCCGCAAGGAGGTCCGCGCCTTCCCGCATTGCTGTCAGAGGAGTCTTGAGCTCATGCGAGACATGTTGCAAAAACCGGGTCTTCTGCTCTTCGAGCTTGAGTAACCGGCGCCGCATCCAATCCAGCCGCTCGCCAAAATATACCAGGTCTCGAGGCCCCTCCACACGAATGGCCTTGAACAGTTCGCCCTGGCCCATGTTGCGTATTGCCTCATCGATCTGCCGGATGGGCCGCGCCACCCACACCGAAAAAATGAATGCCAGCAGCACTGCAAACGGAATGAGCGCAAGCAACTGCCACCCCACGGTAAAACGGGCATATCCAGCCATATCCTGCATTTCACTCACCTCCCGCTCGATCAACGCGTATCCCAGGGTTGAGAATGCCCGTGCCGAGTCCCGAAGCGTAACGAAACTGCCGACGAGGTCCCGCAATTCCTCCGGTGACTGCCTGACCGCGGTGATTTTAAGAAAAAGCGAAGCTTCCTGCGCCTGCAGTTGCACCAATAGCTGCCTTTGCTCGGCGTGCAGCGAAAGCTCGAAAAGACTTGCCGCAGTATGTTCGAACTGCTGATGGGCCCGAAAATAACCTTCGAGCAGCGAAGAATCACCGAGAATGTGCGTCTGCCGCACCGCACGCTCCATCGTCGCAATTTCGTCAGCCAGGGCACGGCTGCTATGGGCGATTCGTGCAGCCTGATATACGGCCTTGCGGCTCTGGTCCGCCAATTGGTCAATGGATAGCGCGCTGTTGATCAGTGCGATGATGAGCGGCAGGCCCACAAGCGCAAACCCGAGCAAAATCAGCTTCAGGAAGGAATTAGGCTTGCGTTGCAAACGCGACAATGAAGCGGCAGCAACCCCGTGCTCCTGCCTTGGGGCTTCAGCGCGAGCAATCATTTTCTTCTCTACTTGTATCTCCGATTATCTCCGATACAAAAGATCCCGGTCTGAAACCAGAAGCTTATACCAATCGCCGAGGGACCGGAACGATTTCGTCGACGCTCCTGCTCCTGTAGGCGTCTCGCACACCGGGCAAAGAGCGGAACTGATCAGTTGGCGCCGAACAATCAGCTCACGGATAAACATCATCCTGCCGTTGACCGGCTCCCCGGAAAATCCGTTTGCTTCAGCCTGCGCATGGAAGCACCTGGTCTGGCGCCACCTAATTCTGCCGGGACCGAGCTGGCTCCGCACCACCCCGGGGGGAGGTGTCATAAGGTTTGCAATAATGCCTGGATGGAAATTCCTTGCTCCGGCCGGAGTTGATAATGACATCGCCCCCGTTTCTTACACATTCCTGAATCGATTTATCCTTACTGGCGTAATATTCATTGGGCTCGGTGTTCTTGGATACCGGCGCAACGATCTCGCGAATTTTACGGCACGTATCGGATTCACCAGCAATCGGAGCAGCGTCTTTCACCGGGGGCAATGGGCATAAGCCGCAGGGATTTCCCGGACACAGGCAGCCTGAGCACACACCTGCCTGGGCCAGCGCTGGCGGGACGAGAAAGCTGGCAGGCGCAAACAGGATAGCCAGCGATAATATAAATGAAAATGGCTTCTTCACTAGGTATTCAGTACTTCCTTTTTCCTTGCATACCGTTTGCACCAGGAATCAGACGCGCTGCTGCAGGCGATACGAGGTAGGCGGAATACGTCCACGCCTTCTTCCGCTACTCCCGTTGCTGCTATAGGTTTTCACAACAATTTCATTACATTCTGGGGAGGCCGGCACAATACGGCCTCATTTCCACGCACAACGATCGGACGCTGGATCAGATCCGGGTTCTCCGCCATCAGGGATATCAGTTCATCATCGGACAAGTTCCGTTCATCGAGCTTCAATGACTGGGCCAGCGGTTCGTCGGCGCGAAGCACATCGCGGACCGGCACGCCGAGCTTGCCGATCAATTCGCGCAAGCCGTTGGCGCTCAAAGGCGTTTCATAATAATTGATGGCGTCGAACTCCGCGCCGCTATCCTTGAGAAGCGCCAAGGTCGCCCTGCATTTGCTGCAGGTGGGTTTCTGATACACGACTAGTTTATCACTCATACCATTTCTCCTGGAATCGTTTCCCGCGCGGAGACGGAGACGTCATCCGCCATCGGTATCACTTCGCCGGCGCCACGCTGTTCAACACGTGGCGAAGCATGCTGAGCGCAAGCTCGTGCTCACCAACAAATACTTCTCCCCCGCTTTCCTTCCGGAGCAACGCCGCTTCCTCGTCGTTGTGAGTGCGAACGATTATCTGGATGGAAGGATTAAGAATACGTGCTGTTTCGATCATTCGCCTTGCACGCAGCGTGTCCGGCACCGCTATCACCAGCATGGCTGCGCGCGCGATATGGGCCTGTATCAGTACTGCCGGATCTGCCGCATCCCCTGCCACCGCATGAATTCCCCGTTTGCGCAATCCTTCGACCGTTTCACGGTTTTGTTCCGCTACCACCAGCGGCACCCGCTGCTCCGCAAGCGCCTCACCAATGCGCCCACCCACGCGGCCATATCCGACAACGACCACGTGATTGGTGACATAGCTGGAAGCGACCGTCATGGGCAGTTCCGCAAGCGGGTCATCCACCCGTTCAAGAACACGGGCGAGACTCGAACGAGAACGTATCCAGGCCTGCGCTGGCTCGATAATCTTGAATACGAGCGGATTGAGCGTAATCGAGATAAATGCTCCGGCAAGTATCAGGCTTTGAGCTTCCACCGGCATCAGACCGAGAGAAACGCCAAGCGCAAGGATGATAAAAGAAAATTCCCCGATCTGCGCCAAACTTGCGGAGACCGTCAACGCAGTATTGAGTGGATAGCGGAATGCAAGCACCAGCAGAAAGGCGGCCACCGATTTGCCAATAATAATGATGGCGAGGGTGGAAAGAACCCGAAGTGGCTGCTCTATCAATACATTCGGGTCGAATAGCATCCCTACCGAAACGAAGAACAGAACGGAAAACGCATCCCTCAAGGGTAGAGAGTCCTGGGCAGCACGATGGCTCAAAGCGGATTCTCTCATCACCATGCCGGCAAAAAAAGCGCCAAGAGCAAATGAAACGCCAAAAAGGGTTGCGGAGCCATAGGCGATGCCTATGGCAACAGCAATTACACTCAAAATGAAAAGCTCGTTGGAATTGGTGCTCGCGACATGCCACAACAGCCAGGGAAACACGCGCTTCCCGACGATTAGCATAAGTGCGACGAAAAGAGAAACCTTCCCGAAGGTGATCAGCAGGGTAGCCATGAGGCCAGAGGCATCGGGATCCGCCACCGCGCTGTCGATGCCGCCGGTTCCCAACCAGTCGGCGAGCGGTGGCATCAGCACGAGAACCAGAACCATCGCAAGGTCCTCGACAATCAGCCAGCCAACGGCAATCGACCCGTTGACCGATTTGAGCAACTGACGCTGTTCCAGCGCCCGCAACAACACCACGGTGCTCGCAGTAGAAAGCGCTACGCCAAACACGATGCTGGCTCCGGAACCCCATCCCCAGGCCATTGCAACGGCGGTTCCCAGGGCGGTGGCCACCGCTATCTGGACGATGGCGCCAGGCAAGGCAATCCGCCGCACGGCAAGCAAATCCTCCAGCGAGAAGTGCAGCCCCACGCCGAACATCAGCAGGATTACCCCAATCTCCGCTAGTTGCGCCGATAGCTCCATATCGGCCACGAAGCCCGGCGTATGTGTTCCGATAATGACGCCGGCAGTCAGGTAACCGACCAATACCGGCAGCTTCAGGCGGTTTGCCAGCAGCCCCATGAGCAGGGCAAGCCCCAGGCTCACCGCGATGGTCGTGATTAAGGTGACGCTGTGAGGCATGTATTCGCCGCTTGAAACATGAAGAAACAGTCTTCGAGTTTACCAGCAAGAGCGGGACAGCGGCTGGGCGAGACGGGGATTCAGGAAGGCGCAGCGACTGGAAAAGAACCTGATCTGCCCAGAATGGCGATATGGTCATCCACTCGCATCCAGGACTGATTCAAGTACCGGGAATCCGGCTTTATCATGAACTCCGGCTGCTATGCTGCCTTATATTGCCTATGCTGCCTTATGTGCCTTATGCTGCCGTATCCGAAGACGCCATCCCAGCAATCCCAGTCCGGCCAGCATCATCCCCCAGGTCTCGGGCTCGGGAACGGCGGAAACCTGCCAGCCCATATCTTTCATGGCAGCGTAATCAAGCTCCGTAAAATGCTTGCGCACCCCCTGCGCAATCGTGGGATCCATGGCCGTTTCCACCCCGCCATATTGCAGCCCTTCCACCCAGTGTCCGCTGGTTACCGTGGGGTCGTAGCCAAGCAGATCATGAACTGCGGAGCCCGTAAAAACATTGTTGACGACCAAATTATTGAAAGATTTCGCATCGCCAAAACCCAGTACATGGCCAAGCTCGTGCACCGCTACGGAATACAGGTCATAGCCTGTAAAGGACTCGTCCGTGCGGGCGTTGGGATCGAAATACCAGCTGGAAGCACTGTTGAAGGAAATCGAGCCGCCCCAGGGACCGAAGTCGGTTTGCGTCGCCGAAAGCGCGCCGGGTTGTCCCCTGCTGGCCGCGTTATCCAGGAAATCGGATGAGCTGCTGGTGCTGGAAAAGCCTCCTGGGCCGCCTATCGCCAGCGAACGCCCCAGATCATGGGCTCCGACGAAAACCACGATCTGGTCAGCGGGCACGCTGAAGTTCGTCAAGGTAATATTCTTGTCGGCATCCGGCTGGAAAAACCGTATATCGAAATTATTCGAACCCGACGAGGTGACCGCAGTCAGGTGATCCTGGAAACGCGTCTCGAATGTCGAAGCCGCAGCTTCCAGTATGCTTTGCCGCGAACTATTGGCTCCCGTGAAGAAACCGGCACTGTCGTAGCGATAATCAAAATGGATATCTATATTCGCCGAAACCGGCTGGGCGACGGCTGCCAGTGCTCCCACAAACAGGTGATGATAAGTGAATTTCATTTTATTCTCCCGGTTTTGGATTATCTGTTCAGGCAAGCGCCTGTATGGCATTGGTATGGGGTAAATCGAATTCCTTTGCAACTGCGGGATAGGTCAGCGATCCACCGTAAGTATTGAGGCCGTATTGCAGCGCCGTATTTTTCCGCACGGCATCCAGGCCTTCATCCGCAAGAAGAAGGATATAAAACGCAGTCTGGGCGTTGAGCGCAAACGTGCTGGTCCGGGGAACCGCGCTGGGCATATTGCCGACGCAATAATGCACCACGCCGTCCACCTCATAAATAGGATCGCTATGGGTCGTAGGACGGGTAGTTTCCACGCATCCCCCCTGGTCCACCGCCACATCCACGATCACGGAACCTTTGCGCATGTTCGGCAACATGTCGGCGGTGACCAGCCAGGGCGCCCGGCCGCCGGGTATCAGTACCGCTCCAATGACCAGATCGGCACCGCAAACCACCTCTTCTATATTATACTCATCACTGATACGCGTTTGTAATTGCCCGTGATAAATGTCATCCAGATATTTCAGGCGATCATGGCTCACATCGAGCACGGTAACTTGCGCACCCGATCCAACCGCGACGCGAGCGGCATTGGTGCCCACGATTCCGGCACCCAGGATGGCGACGTTCGCCGGCGCTACGCCCGGAACCCCCCCCATCAATACACCACGCCCGCCGTAAGTTCTCTGAAGATAGGTTGCGCCGATCTGGGTCGCGAGGCGGCCCGCCACCTCGCTCATTGGTGTCAGCAGCGGTAACTTCCCGCCCTCTGTCTGGACAGTTTCGTAGGCTATCGCCGTGGTGCGGCTTTCAAGCAGGGCACCGGCAAGAGGCCTGTCCGAAGCAAGGTGGAGATAAGTAAAAAGAATGAGATTCCGATGCAGGTGCCGATATTCGGACGCGATGGGCTCCTTCACCTTTACTACCATTTCCGCTGCCCAGGCATCTTCCGCGGATGGAACGATCCTGGCTCCGGCCAGGCGATATTCCTCATCGGAAAGAAAACTGCCTTCTCCCGCTCCCGCCTGAACGAGCACCTGGTGCCCCCGCCGTACCAGGGTCCTGACCAGGCTGGGAGTCAAGCCTACTCTATATTCGTGATCCTTTGTTTCTTTAGGAAGGCCAATCAGCATTTTTTCAGGGTTATGTCTATTTCACTTGTTGAAAGAACGGATGGTTATTTTTTTCACAAGTATACCTAGTTAGGCGGCTTCCCGGAAAATACCCGAAAAAATTTTTAGAGAGGATTGCAGCGCTACCTCTTCCTGTTTTCCCTGTTTCTGCTTTTCAAGCTTTTCTGTTTTTAGCCCAAGGTCAGGACGATCAAGGCAATCCGGAGCGGTCAAATGGGAAGCAGGTGCGTCCGCAAATGCTGGAGCACGAGGTCACGGGTGTCGACTCCCCTGTCGAGCGCCGCCTGGTAATCGAACGTCAGGGTCGAATGCCCTCTTCCGGGTATCACGACAGGACGAAAGCGCCCGACAGATCCCGGCCCGGCTCCCAGCGCAGCCTGCAATGATTCGAATCGCGCCGCGGGACACCTGCCGTCATCCTCGAAACGAAGACCGAGCAGGGGCACCGCATCGTCGCGGCGAGATGCCGCCATCAATTTCTCAGGTTCGACATCCAGGGCTGCGGGCTGGAATAACGGAAGGCTAGGCTGCGCGGTTACCGGCGCGACAAGAGATCGTTCCACCATCATGGCAAAAATAAAGCCGCCGGTATAGCACATCCCGATAGCGCCCACGCCGGGACCGCCATGCTCCCCATGCAGCTTCCGGCATAAGACCCGCAAAGATGCCGTGATCGGGCTCGATTTATCCGCCGCCAGGTTGTTGAACTCCCGCCGGATACACATTACCGGGGATTTCAGGAGCCCGATCATGGGGTTTTGCAGCGGCGCACCGAACAGAAGCGGCATCACCACGTGAAACCCGCCCTCCACGATCAATTCCGCAAACTCGACTGTTTCTGCAGTCAGCCCCGGCAATTCATGCAGGAGAATAACGGCCGGACCTGTTCCTTTTCTGAAAAGCGTAAGCGAACGGCCATCAGCTGAGAATATTTCCTCACGAAAAGTCCGGATGGCGCTCATGTCGTCCCTGCACCCAGTGGCAATGACTTCCGTTAGCTCAGCCGATGCACTGCCTTGGTCTCTACCTCTCTATCCTGCCCGCCATTGCCGCGCCGCCAGTCCGAGCCGGCGCTTATAACGCTTTTACCATATCTTCCACGACCTTCTTGGCATCACCGAACACCATCATGGTCTTATCCATGTAAAAGAGGTCGTTGTCGAGGCCGGCATAACCGGCGGCCATGCTGCGCTTGACGACCATGACCGTGCGGGCTTTATGCGCCTCCAGAATGGGCATTCCGTATATCGGGCTGCCCGGCACATTCGCCGCCGGGTTTACCACGTCATTGGCGCCGAGCACCAGCACCACGTCGGTATTCGAAAAGTCGCTGTTGATCTCATCCATTTCAAGCACCTGTTCGTACGGTATTTCCGCTTCCGCGAGCAGCACGTTCATATGTCCCGGCATGCGGCCGGCCACAGGATGTATGGCAAAGCGCACGTTGACGCCCTTGGAGTGCAATTTTTCCGCGAGCTCCTTGACGGAATGCTGCGCACGCGCCACCGCCAGGCCATAACCCGGAACGATGATTACGCTGTCGGCGTTGCCCATCAGAAATGCCGCATCATCGGCACTGCCGCTGCGATAGGTTTTCTGGGCTCCGTCACTCGCCGCGGCTGTCCCGCCCTCGCTACCAAAACCTCCAAGTATGACCGAGAGAAATGGCCGGTTCATCGCCTTGCACATGATATAGGAGAGAATGGCCCCGGAACTGCCTACCAGCGACCCCGCGATGATAAGCATCGGGTTGCCGAGCGAAAAACCGATTCCCGCTGCTGCCCAGCCTGAGTACGAGTTGAGCATGGAAATGACTACCGGCATATCCGCGCCGCCGATGGGAATGATGATCAGAAAGCCCAGCACGAACGCAATTGCCGTCATTGCGACGAAAGCGGTCCAGTTGGTGGTTTCACTGAAGAAGAACCAGAGGCCGAAACCCACCATGACAACCGCCAGTATCAGGTTGACCATGTGCTGCCCGCCAAACGTCACGGGGGCGCCGCTCATGCGGCCGGACAGCTTGAGGAATGCAATGACCGAACCCGACCAGGTCATCGCCCCGATGAAAGTGCCGAGAAAGAGCTCCAGCTTGCTTCCCATCGGCAACACGGCCGGCAAGCCGAACGAGGCCGGGTTGTTGACTGCCGCAATGGCGATGAATACGGCTGCAAGGCCAACCAGCGAATGCATGAAGGCAACGAGTTCGGGCATCGCGGTCATTTGGACCCGCCGCGCGACCATGGCGCCGATTGTGCCGCCGATTGCGATGCAGACAAGTATCAGCGCCCAATTTCTGGTAACGGTCAAAGTGGTAGCGACCGCAATGGCCATGCCCACCATGCCGAACAGGTTGCCGCGGCGGGCGGTGAGCGGCGAGCTCAGGCCCTTTAGCGCGAGAATAAAAAAAACCGACGCGATCAGATACGCGAATGCGACTGAATTTGCTGACATGTACTAGCTTCCTTTTTTCTCTTTTTTCCTGAACATTTCAAGCATCCGCTGCGTGACGAGAAATCCGCCGAATACGTTGATTGCGGCCAGCGTCACTGCCACCGCTCCCAGCCATACCCCCCAATCCGTTTCAGCGGGACCGGCGGCCAGCATTGCCCCAACCAGGATAATCCCTGAAATGGCATTGGTTACAGACATGAGTGGCGTGTGCAGGGCCGGCGTCACGTTCCATACGACGTGATAGCCTACAAACACCGCGAGCACAAACACGGTGAGATTGATGATTGTCGGGTCGACTTCTCCAATCATGATCGCTCCTTCCAGACTTCGATTATTAAACCCTGAACCTGAATCAGGTCTTCCTGACGACTTCTCCGGCGGTGCAAACCAGCGTACCGGCGATAATCTCATCCTCGCGGTTGAGATTGAACTCCCCGCTCTTCGCATCCAGCATCAGATTGAGAAAATTCATGAGATTGCGCGCATACAAGGCGCTGGCATCGGCCGCCACCAGCCCCGGCAGATTCGCAATGCCGATCAGATGTACTCCATGTTTTATCACGATTTTGTCCAGCTCCGACAAAGGACAGTTGCCTCCCGCCTCCACCGCCATATCGACGATCACCGATCCCGGTTTCATCGCCTCGACCGTCTCTGCCTTTATCAGCACCGGCGCAGGACGTCCTGGAATCAGCGCGGTGGTGATGATGATGTCGGCTGCCGCAGCGCGCTGATGGACCAGTTCGCCCTGGCGCCGCTTGTAGTCGTCGGACATTTCACGGGCATATCCGCCCGCCGTTTCTGCCTGCGCCTTTTCTTCCTCGCTAAGCGGTACCTCGACGAATTTCGCGCCGAGGCTTTCAACCTGCTCTTTTGCGGCCGGCCTTACATCGAAAGCTTCAATGACGGCCCCCAGCCGTTTCGCGGTAGCGATAGCCTGCAAGCCCGCGACTCCGGCTCCGAGGACCAGAACCCTGGCTGCTTTTACCGTACCCGCGGCAGTCATGAGCATGGGAAAGAATTTCTGGTAGATATTGGCGGCCAGCAGCACAGCCTTATAGCCGGCAATATTCGCCTGTGAAGACAGCACATCCATGCTTTGCGCCCGCGAAATGCGCGGCAGCTTTTCCATCGCAAAGGCGGTAATGCCGTGCCTGGCCAGCGTCTCGATTCCTTCCGCCTGATGGGGCGAAAGAAGGCCCAGCAATATGGCATCCTTTTGCATCATTGCCAATTCGCCGGGTTCCGGGCTGCGCACCTTGAGCACGATACGGGACTGAGCGTAAAGTGCTGAGGCATCGGCTACAATACTTGCGCCGGCTTCACGGTATGCCTCATCGGGTATGCTCGCACCCTTCCCTGCCCCGGACTGTACCAGCACGGTATGCAACCCCTTGGCTGCATATTTCTTTACCGTCTCCGGTGTGGCTGCAACACGGGTTTCTCCCCCCCGAATCTCAGCGGGTATGCCTATCTGCATCGATATCTCCCTTCCTTATCTCTTCAATACCGCTCTTTTTTGGCAGACTTTAAATCGCCTCACCCACCTCTGATAACCTCTGATCAGTTCTCGCTCGGAGGCGTCGCAGACAAAACTGGCCAAAAACAAAAAAATAACCGTAACAAACAACACTGCCGGAGCATCCCGGCCGGGGAACGACCATGCACACCTTCGCGTCTGGTGCGCACAAAGGGAATGGGCATCCGTCCGCTGCTTTGCCATATGCCGCAACCCGACCCACGACACTCCTGGAAGCCAGCACAGCGTGAGCCTTGTTCAGGGCAGCCCGGATTATAAATGAACCTGCGCCTGGTGCACCGGGAATTGCATGATTGCCTCGATCCCGGTGCATTGGCCTATGCCTGTATCGGACTGGACTCCTTCAAGCAGTGGCTGATCCAGCGCGTGGTCAGCTTTTCCTGCACGCTATTCTGGCGTAAACGTGATGCCAGTCCTCCGAAATCGACCTGATCGAGCGGCTGATCCTGGTTGAAGCATGAAAACACATAGGTAACCTCTCCCGTTTCGGGGTCCTTATGCGGCTGCAGGCACTGCGCGCAGATTTCCTTCATCATGCATTGCATCGGCGAATTGATCGAGCCGATGGCAAAGTGATCCGTTTTGAGATATGGCTGGAGCTTGTTGTGGCGGGCAGCGGATAGGTCACCACATCGGGCCGCACGGCGAAATCGCGGGATAGCTGTATTCCGCCGAGGCGCACGGGCGCGCCCCAGCTCAGCGTGCGGGTGACCAGATCGCCCGCTTCGTAGACGATGATGCGATCGGCATCGGCCAGCCGTATCTTCTGCGAACCCAGCGCACCGCTGCCATACGCCGCCATCGCCTCGACAATATTGCCGACGTAGCTGAAATCGCCTGGGCGGGATGGCTGGAATCCCGGGGACTCGTCACAGCACCACACCACGACATCCGCCGCAGCTTCGATCTCCGCAATCTTATAGCGATCGATCAGCTTCTTGTAGCCGGCAAAGTACAAAATCCTTGAACCGGCCGCTCGCGCTGCCGCACCAATGGAAAACAACACCGCATTACCCAACCCTCCACCCACCAGCACGACAGTTTCATTCGGCAGAATCTCAGTCGGCGTACCCGTAGGGCCCATCAGCACCACGGGATCACCCGGGTTGAGCTTGGCGCATAAATCGGCCGACCCTCCCATTTCCAGGGCGATGAGCGATACCAGCCCGCGTGGAACATCAACTGAAGCTCCCGTCAGAGCAATGCCTTCCATCGCCAGCTTCGTTCCACCGGCAGTGGTTGCAAGCGAGGCAAAATTCTGGAAGCGGTAAAACTGGCCGGGATGGAAGCGTTCCACCGCCATCGGTGCATGCACCACCACTTCTATGATGTTGGGAGTAAGCCGCTCGACCTTATGCACTGTCGCGCGCAGGCGTCCGTTGATCTCAGCAAAAAATAGCCACACAGGATTGGTAGAGGCGGGAGCGCGGCGTGCAAGCACACCGCTTACTACCGGATAGCCCTGTTTGGCGCTCGACATCGCTTTGACCACGTTACCCGAATAAGAGGGATGCAAGTCGCCAAAGAAGCTGATGAAACGCCCATCTTCACACCGGCTCAGCAACACCATCGGCGCCTCTGGTTTGGGGTTTGCCCGCGCCGGGCTGACCAGATTGCCGTGTTCATCGCAGGCGGAGAAATAACGGCCGTTCAGCTTGAAATGCTTGTCGTCTTCCCTGGCGAGAACTGTATTGGGCTGGGTCCCTGCCGCAACCAGAACGGCTCGGGCTGGCAGGACGACTTGTCCGGATTGCTGCCATGATCCCGTTTCATCCAGCGACTGCACCGAAAACTGTACGGATTTCGCATGATCCCATCTATCCGTTTCAACCCGCAAGGGCGTGAGGCATTCGGCAAACCAGATGCCTTCCTCCAGCGCCTTCTCGACTTCCTCATGGTTGAGGGTGTAGGAAGGGCTGTCTATGAGCCGTTTCCGATAGGCGATGGTCGCGCCTCCCCAGGATTGAAGCAATTCCAGAATACGCGGCGCCCGCCCTTCTTCTTCAGCCTGTTTGCGTTCCGCCCGGATCGAGCGGGCATGGGCAAGAAATTCCTCTGCAATTTCCCGCTCCTCCTCATCCCAGGCGCCGCGTATGGCCGCTTCGCCCTGCACGGCAGTGAGAATCTCGTAACGGCGGAGAAATTTATCCACCTGCACCGGATAATAGGCCAACGCTTCAGTAGCGGTATCGATAGCCGTGAGCCCCCCTCCTATGACTACGACAGGCAGGCGCAACTGCATGTTTGCAACCGAATTGATCTGCGCCGCGCCTGTCAATTGAAGCGCCATCAGGAAATCCGACGCAGCGCGAACGCCCCGCGCCAGCCCGTTGGGAAGATCAAGCACCGTCGGGCGGCCTGCTCCGGCCGCAAGCGCCACGTGATCGAATCCCATGGCAAACGCGTCGTCAGCCGTCAGGGTCCCTCCGAAACGGACCCCGCCAAAAAGCGCAAACTCTTCCCGCCGTTCCAGCAGCAGACGGATCAACTTGAGGAAGTTCTTGTTCCAGCGTACCGTAATGCCATATTCCGCCACGCCGCCAAAACCGCCGGGCATGCGCTCATCCAGATTTTCATCAAGATCGGCGGCGTGGCGGATGGCGGCGAACGGCACACGTTCGCCCTGGCTGTTCACCCCTGACAGGCTGGGCTCGAGTGGCTCGATCTTGAGACCATCGATTCCCACCACCGCGTGGCCGTCATTCATCAGATGATGGGCCAGCGTGTATCCTGCGGGTCCCATGCCGACGACGAGCACCTTTCTGCCGGTCGGCGCCTTCGGCACCGGCCGGTGCAGGTTGAGCGGATTCCACCGCGTAAGCAGGCTATAAATTTCGAAACCCCAGGGCAGCTCGAGCACATCCTTGAGCGTGCGTGTCTCCGCCTGCGGAATATCGACCGGCTCCTGTTTCTGATAAATGCAGGACTTCATGCAATCGTTGCAAATCCGGTGACCGGTGCCGGCGCACATGGGATTATCCACGATGATCATTGCCAGGCTTCCCACGGCGACACCCTGTGTCTTCAGCTTGTGAAACTCGGAAATCCGCTCCTCCAGGGGACACCCCGTCAAGAGGACGCCGAGCTGGCTTTTCTTGAAGGATGGCGCCTCATCCGCGGATTTCGGTTTTTCCTTCAGCCCCTTCGAGCAGGAGTCCTTGCCCTGCTCATGGCACCAGATGCAGTAATTTGCCTCATCCAGGGCGCCAACCAGATCGGTGCCGGGATCAGTGAGCGCGAACCCTTCCCTGCGGCGTATATGATGAAGCTTGTGAACGGCATAGCCTGCAGAATGATCCACATCCGTCGATAACAGATGGAAGTAATCCAGCTTGGCGGGAGCCTTGAACAGAATGCCCCCCTGGCTCCGCTCCCGTCCCGTCTGTGTTTTCAACGCCCAGGCGGCATAGAGCAGCGCAGCCCTGAGCCGTTCTTCGTTTGCCGCCTCATCCCCCAGCCAGCCGGTAACATGGGTGGCGAAAGCCAGTTCAGAAAAATCCGTCCCGAACTCCGCCGCCAGTTGCTCTTCCAGAGCGGGCCCATCCACCGCGGCTGCTTCCGCCTCGGTTACTTTGTTCATCGCCCGGCGCTGCACGAATTGTCTTTTGCAGGAATAGAGCGGGGCGAACTGGTGATGGCGTGAGGCAAGCTCGCCAATTTCTTTTTCGATGCCAAACAACGCTCCGATGAAATCCTCCATCCACGGCGCAACCTCGATCAACAGCGCGGCTTCCACCTTGCGGTCTAGGCTGGCGGGATTGGCGCGAGCCTGATCGAGGCGCAGGCGCAATACCGGATCTCCCGCATGCAGGAAATCGAGGAACGCCTGATCGAGTCTCGCCAACCCGTCGCGACGATACAGATCGGCAAAAACCATGCCGAATCCAAGATCAGGAGAAGAAGCGGCTGCGGCCAATGCGGCATGGGGCGCGGTGTGAGACGCCATCTGTAAACTTGTCATGTCAACGCTATCGATAAAATAAAGATGATCAAAGGAAACAAAAACGTTTGCTCGCTATAAGCCATTGAACCCAAACCGGCAGTTGGCCGTTCTTTTTTAGTTTGGAACCATGGTCCACAAAGACTTTCGCGATACCCGGCATTTACCTGCGTGGTGAGTTCGCTACAACTGCCGGATTCAGGTTGAATCACAATCGGACCTAAACTCCCAACCTCAAGATACTCCGCGAAAGCAGCCGGTGGCGGAGGATCCCTTCATAACCCTTCTGGAAACAAGCTTTTTCCCTTTAAAAAACAGAAAAGCGGCAAGAGTCCTTTCGTCCCCTTGTCGCCCATGCAACACAACCACTACGACCCCACCTTCCCTTACCGCGCGATCAAGAGGAAGATCAACCGGTTTCCGCGAGGATCATGCCTGCAGCAACAGTATTATTGCTGACTTCATCGATAACGATAAAGCTCCCCGTCGCATGGTTCTGCTGGTAGGGGTCGCAAACGAGCGGCTGCTGCATTTTGAGCGCTACCAGCCCGATATCGTTCATTTTCAGCGTATTCGCCGCTTCATGGTCCAGGGTATTCACATCGATCCGGTAATCTATCCCGCTCACCATCGCCTTCACCGTGCGCGTGGTGTGCTTGATAAGATACTTGCGCCGAGGATCGAGGCTCTGTTCCGACAACCAGCACAGCATCGCATTCAGTTCCCTGGTAACTCTCGGAGCCGCAACAGACTTTACGAACATGTCTCCCCTGGAAATATCCAGATGATCTTCAATAGTGATGGTGATGGATTGCGGCGCGGCTGCACGATCGACATTGCCATCGTAAGTGACGATTTCCTTGATGCGCGAAATCAATCCGGAGGGCAGGACCTTTACCTCATCGCCGACAATGACTGATCCGGATTCGATGCGTCCCATGTAGCCCCGAAAATCGTGCAGCTCCTCGGTTTGCGGCCGGCATACCAGTTGCACCGGAAAGCGAAAATCCTCGAGGTTGAGGTCATGGTCGATCGGTATGTTTTCCAGCAAATCCATCAACGTGGATCCCTGGTACCAGTCGAGCATATCCCCGCGATCGACCACCATGTCCCCATGAAGAGCGGACATGGGGATATAAGCGATGCTGCCCAGCTTGAGTCCCGCGGCAAAACGGGCAAAATCCTTGCAGATGCTGTCGAATATCTCCCGGGAATAATCCACCAGATCCATTTTGTTGACCGCAACCACAAGATGGGGGATACCTACCAGGCTGGCAAGATAAGCGTGACGGCGGGACTGGGTGAGGACACCCTTGCGGGCATCGATCAGGATAATGGCAAGATTCGCCGTGGAAGCGCCGGTAACCATATTGCGGGTGTATTGCTCATGACCCGGCGTATCGGCAATGATGAACTTGCGCTTGGGGGTCGCAAAGTAACGGTAGGCGACATCGATGGTAATGCCTTGCTCCCGTTCCGCCTGGAGGCCGTCGGTAAGCAGCGACAGATCGACGCCTTCCATTCCGCGCCGGCGTGTGGTGTGCGTGATGGCGCTCAACTGATCTTCGAAAATCGATTTGGAATCGTGCAGCAAGCGTCCGATGAGCGTGCTCTTCCCATCATCCACGCTCCCCGCGGTGATAAATCGCAGCAATCCGGCGTGATCGAATGAAATATCGTCTATGGCCGACATTTACAAGCCTTCTGGAAATATTTGTGAAATTTTCTGATTGCCTCAGGATTCCCGTGCCAGTCTTGCGGGCCGGCCCGGAAGTGACACCTCAGAAATATCCTTCTTTCTTGCGTAATTCCATGGATGCATCCGATGTCTGGTCATCCATGCGCGTGGCGCCGCGTTCGGTAATCCGGGTGGTAGCGGTTTCAGCGAGGATTTCGCCCACGCTGGCGGCGGAGGATTCGACCGGGCAGGTACAGCTCATATCACCCACCGTTCGAAAGCGCACCATCAGATTTTCCGGTTGCTCTCCTTCCTTGAGCTGCACGAGGTGGGATACCGGCAGCAGCCCATTGCCGCGCCTGACCACCTGGCGCATATGAGCGAAATATATCTCCGGCACCTCCAGTCCTTCGCGGGCAATGTATTCCCAGACGTCCAGCTCAGTCCAGTTACTGATGGGAAACACACGGATGTTTTCTCCGGGATGCACGCGTGTATTGTAGAGATCCCACAATTCGGGACGCTGGTTCTTCGGGTCCCACTGGCCGAATTCATCCCGGAAAGAAAATATGCGCTCCTTCGCGCGCGCTTTTTCCTCATCGCGCCGCGCCCCGCCAAGGCAGGCATCGAAATGAAACTCGGAAATGGCATCCAGCAATGTCACCGATTGAAATGCATTGCGGCTCTGGTATTCGGAACGCAGCACCACCCGTCCCTTGAGGATAGATTCCTCCATGGTGCGCACGATCAGCCTCTCGCCCAGTTGCCGGGCGCGGCGGTCGCGAAACTCGATTACCTCGGGAAAATTGTGGCCGGTATCGATGTGCAGCAACGGAAACGGAAAACGGCCAGGACGAAATGCCTTTTCCGCCAGCCTCAGCAAGACAATGGAATCCTTCCCGCCCGAGAACAGCAACGCCGGATTTGCGCACTCGGCAGCCACCTCCCGCATGATGTGGATCGCTTCGCTTTCCAGCGCATCCAGATGACCGAATTGCCGTACTGCGACCTTGGAGCCGCCGATGCAATCGGCACGGTGCCCGTCGGCCATCCCTTCATCCCTGGTTACGGAATGCGCGGCATCCGTATTAAACGCCGGTATGTTTGTTGCTATGCTATTCAACATGATTTCGATCACTCAACCTCGGCAATTTTTTCGAAGCGCCACTCTGGCTCCCTGGATTCGAGGCCCTGGGGATGTTCTTCCCTGTGCCCATTCTGGCCCGCAATGACTGGATCATCCCCAATGGGAATGGTGGAGCGATAGTGGCCTTTGGTGCCTTTGATACCTTTGGCGGGGTGCAGGCCGCACTCCTTGATCTCCGGATCCTCCCACCACCAGCGGCCAGCCCTCACATCTTCGCCCGGCGTGATCGCGCGCGTGCAGGGCGCGCAACCGATGCTGGAGTAGCCCTTGTCATGCAGGTCGTTATAAGGCACATCGAATTGCCTGATGAAGGCCCATACATCCGATAGGCTCCAGTCCAGCAGGGGATTGAACTTTTGCAGGCCATTGCCGGCATCGAACTCCGATTTGGCCAGATCCTTCCTGGTAGGCGCCTGGTCGCTGCGCAAACCCGTTATCCACGCGCGCTTGCCGTGCAGAGCCCGTTTCAACGGCTCCACCTTGCGGATATGGCAGCACGTTTTGCGCAAATCCACGCTGTCATAAAACCCATTCGGCCCGTGCCGCGCGATATAGGCCTCCACCGCGTCGGACTCCGGAAAATAAGCCCGCACACGGATGCCGTAACGGTCCGATACCTCCTGCATCAGCTTGTATGTTTCTTCGGGAAGGCGTCCCGTATCCAGCGTGAATATCTTGATAGCCGGATAATGCTCTGCGATCAGATGAGTCAGGACCATGTCTTCCGCACCGAAACTGCTGGCAAAGACAGCCGGCGCATAATCCTTCTGCACCCTGTCCAGCAAGGAAAGGACTTCGGCAATTTTCTGATCAAGGCTCATATCAAGGCTCACATGACGCTTCGATAAAGTGGAAAAATTCGTCCTTGCTCACACGACCGCGGATGACTGCGCCTGATGCAGCGGCGACCGCATGGCGGTCTTCAATGGCAAGGCACCCGCGAGGTCGAGCTGTCGATCGAAGGCAAGACAAAATTCCGCGGCGTCCATGGTCCATGCGTCCAGGTCGAAAAACCATTCGGTCAGCTTGCCATCATCGAACTCTTCCGCGGATCGCGAGAAATTCTCCGCGAATTTCGCCAGTTGCTGCGATAGCTGTGGTTTGGTCGGCAACATGCGGGCCAGTTCTTCCGCTTGCGCCGCCAGATCTTCATGCTTGCTGCCTCCCAGCAATTCCGCCACGCCCTGGCTGATCAATCGTGCGATTTCCTCGGCGCACTTTACCGATTCCTCGAATTTTCTTTGAAATTTGAGCGCATCCCGGTAGTTCCGCTCGTGCGCGGCATCAAAGAAGCTTGAACCGATTTTGACCTGGCTTACCCCTGCGCACTCGCCACCGCCCAGTTGCAGCACCTTGAAATCGCCATCCCTCCCATGATCGCGCAAGACCAATGGCAGTTCTTCCGGCCTGACCTCCATCAGATCCGCCAGCAGATTGGCAAAATACTCCTTACCCGCCCGCCGGGTCCACGCGAAGAAAGCCTCATCGGAAACGCGTTCCGATTCGAAAGCCGAGGTGACCCGTTTGACCGCCACCTCGATGCGCGCGGAAGGCACCGAAGGTCCTTTTATGGCCAACGCACCGCCCGCCATGCCATCGCCCCCGAAATACATCTGGTAATGCGGCACAAGCTTGCCATGCATGCGTCTGCCTTCGCCATAAATCCCTATATCGCCTGTCTCCGGCTGGGCGCAGCCGTTATGGCATCCGGAAACGCGGATCTTGAGGTCATGCGCCCCCCCGCTCAGCTTGGGCGCGACAACCGTACTGGATGTGATGCCCAGCCGGCAAGTCGAAGTACCAGGGCAGGCTACTACGTTATCTCCTGTTTTGGGCTCAGCCAAACCCAATGCAGCCAGTTCGGCGCGCAGCGGCTCGATTTTTTCCGCCGGGACATCTGGCAGAAACATGTTCTGATCCTGGGTCGCGCGAATTTCATGCAGGCCATGGGCTTCCGTAATACGGGCAAGGCCGCGCAGTTGCGCCACGTTCAGGTTTCCCATCGGCACGCCGATGGGGAATACGAAATGACCAGGCTGCTTTTGCCCGAATACATGGCGCGGCGCGCCGATACCCGGGACTTCGCCGTCAGCGCCGCGACTCCACTCGCCTTGCGGATAATCCTGCGCCGCCAACGCCACCTTGACGCGGGCCAATTCCTCGCGATACTTCTGGATAAACCCCTCGGGACCGAACTTGTCCACCAGAAACTTGATCCGCGCCTTGGCCCGCTTGACCCGGTCGGAATAGCGGTTGTGCAATGAAATCACCGCTTCCATGACGAGCAGCAAATCCTTTTCCTCGATGAACTCCTCGATGATGATGGCTTCGTGCGGCTTGTGCCCGAGGCCGCCCCCCCCCATCACCTTGAATCCGAAACGCCCCCCATCATGCACGGCAACGATTCCCATATCATGCATCATTCCCTGTGCGCAATCGGACTCGCATGCCGAGAAGCTGATCTTGAACTTGCGCGGCATCTGCTGGGTCAGGGGGTTGCGCAAGAAATGCTGGACCGCGCCATCCAGATGCTTCGTGACATCCACATGCTGGCGCGAGCACACGCCCGACAGGGGACATGCGGTCACGTTGCGGATGGTATTGCCGCAAGCTTCGCGCGTCGTCAGGCCGGCGGTTGCGAGGTGCCGCAGCACCGCCGGCGTATCCTCGAGAGGCACGTAGTGCATCTGGATATCCTGGCGGGTGGTGATATGCACGACATCATGGTGCGCATATTTTTCAAGCATATCCGCGATCACGTTCAATTGCGGCCCGCTCACCCGGCCTCCCGGCAGCTTGATGCGGACCATGTTCACACCTTCCTGCCGCTGGCCGTAGATTCCCATTTGCAGACGGGCAGCCGTAAAACGATCGACATCCATCTTCAGGGCCTGATAATCCTGCAGCGCCTGATCAAACGAGTTTATTTCCCCATCGTTGGCGAGGTCAGTCAAATGACTCATCTGTCTTCTCCACTAACACAAATTATGGCCATTCCAGCCCGGGTCTTGCTCGCATCTCCCTGTGCCTTCCATCGACGCCAAAGCTGTAATCCAGGAAAAAGGAAGATGATAGCAGGAGACATATATATCGGGAAAGAATATTATGTTAGATTATTATAACCCAATGTTAGGTAAAACCATAAACCATGAAACTGCAGCAATTGCGCTATCTATGCGAAGTCGCGAATCAGGGCCTGAATCTATCCAAAGCCGCGGAAATGCTGCATACCTCCCAACCCGGCATCAGCAAGCAGATCCGTCTTCTGGAAACGGAACTGGAGGTGGATGTTTTCGTACGTAACGGCAAACGCGTGGTTAACTTGACCCCTCCAGGACGGGCCATTCTTGAAATTGCCGAAAGAATGCTCAGAGATGCGAGGAATCTGAAGAAGATCGGCCAGGATTATGCCAACGAAGCCACCGGCTCTCTTACCATTGCCACCACCCATACCCAGGCACGGTACGCGTTGCCGCCGGCAATCAAGCATTTTACCGCACGCTACCCGAAGGTGAAACTCATTTTGCGGCAGGGCAGTCCCACGCAGATATCGGAGCTGGTTACTTCGGGGGATGCGGACATCGCCATCGCGACAGAAGCAATCGAGTTGTTTGATGAACTAGTCATGCTGCCTTGCTACCAATGGAACCGTTGCGTGATTGTCGGGCCCAGACATCCATTGCTGAAGCTTGATGAATTGACGCTGGAAGCCATTGCCGAGTATCCGATCGTTACTTATGATTTTGCGTTTACCGGCCGCTCAAAGATCAACCAGGCGTTCGATGCGAAAGGGCTGGTTCCGAACGTCGTGCTTACGGCGCTGGATGCCGACGTCATCAAAACTTACGTGGAACTGGGTCTGGGAATCGGCATTCTGGCGCAGATGGCATTTGAACCAAAACGCGACAAACACCTCAGATCGATAGATGCGAGCCATCTGTTCACGCCGAGCACCACCCCCATCGGCATCAGCCGCAACAGTTATCTGCGTGGTTATGTCTACGATTTTATAGAGATATTCGCGCCGCACCTGAGCCATGCGGTAGTGAAGGCGGCGATGGAGGGTCGTTCGTAACCATTGGAACTACCGGATTCGGGTTCAACCCGGGATCTCGTGGCCGCACACCTGAGACTCCTCGTGCCCGCCGGACAGACAATATAAGAACAGGCACAGGTCATCGGGCCAGGAACCTCCGCCACCCGCACGTTGCGGCCGCGGCAATGTGCAATTGTGGAAGCAACCATGGAATGGACGCCATGACGATATAATGGCAACCTATTTTTGTCCGGCATCCTGCTCATGAACGCTATCAAGCTTCTCCCCGATTTGCTCATCAGCCAGATTTCTGCCGGGGAGGTCGTGGAGCGTCCCGCCTCCGCCCTGAAGGAGGTGCTGGAAAACAGCATCGACGCCAACGCCAGCCAGATCATGGTGCAACTTGCTCAGGGGGGGATAAAACAGATCCGCGTGGCGGACGATGGGGTAGGAATTTCCGGTCCGGACCTGCCACTCGCGCTCGCCCGCCACGCCACAAGCAAGATCGACTCTCTGCATGATTTGCAAAATGTCGCCACTCTCGGCTTCCGCGGTGAAGCTCTGGCAAGCATCGCCGCCGTTTCCCGTCTGACGTTATGCAGCCGCATAGCCGGCGAAGTGCACGCCTGGAGACTCGATGCGGAGGGAGGCCATATCCCTCGGGCAGAACCTGCCGGACTGGCTTGCGGCACAACGGTGGAAATACAGGATCTCTATTTCAATACCCCTGCACGGCGCAAGTTTCTGAAAAGCGAGGCCACCGAATTCGCCCATTGCGACGAAACGTTTAAACGCCTGGCCTTGTCGCGTCCTGACATCGGCTTCACGCTGCAGCATAACGGAACCGTGCGCCGCCACCTGCGCAAGCAGAACGCAGAGGTTCGGATAGGAGCGATATTGGGCGGCGAGTTCAATGACATTTCCATACCTGTCGATGAATCAGCGGCGGATCTGCGCATTTGGGGTGCGGCTGCGCTGCCAGCGTACGGTCGGGCTTCGCGCGATTCCCAGTACTTTTTTGTCAATGGCCGCTTCGTACGCGACAGGCTGATTGCCCATGCCCTGCGCGAGGCCTATCGCGACGTTCTCCATCTGGACAGGCATCCCGCTTTCGTACTATTCCTCGAAATGAATGCCGCAGAGGTGGATGTAAACGTGCATCCGACCAAAACCGAAGTGCGTTTTCGCGACCCCCGCGCACTTCATCAGTTCATTTTTCATGCCATCGATAAAGCGCTGGCATCGTCGCACACCATTTCCCGGCCATCATCTGCGGCAATTGCCGTGCTGGGCGGCAGGCAGCAAAACGAATCCTTCGCAGGATCTGCCGGCGCAACAGCCAATCATTCCGCTTATAAGGGCCAGACCGCTTTTGCGCCTGGTGCGATGGATGACAGGCTGGGGGGATATACCGCCCGGTCGGCCGGATCTGCTCAAGCGGCTCAGGCATACCAGCACGCGACGGTAGCCCAGACGCCGGCATCCTATGGGTTCACGCCCCGCGACGATGCCAGTCCGGAAGCCGAAACCCGGCACGGCGAGGTTGCCGAGCTTGCCGAAGCGCCGAGGCTGGGTTTTGCCCTGGGGCAGCTTCTGGGTATCTATATCCTATCCCAGAGCGAGCGCGGCCTGCTGGTAGTGGACATGCATGCCGCCCATGAACGCATATTGTACGAAAAACTCAAGTCGGCGCTGGATACACGCACGCTCTCGATGCAATCCCTGCTGGTTCCGGCAGTCTTCCACGCAGACAGCCTGGAGGTCGCCGCAGCCGAGGAAAATAGCGCGGCGCTGCATGAACTCGGATTCGAGATTTCGATATCTTCTCCCACGACCCTGGTGGTCCGCGGCGTGCCCGATGCGCTCAAGGACAGCGATGTGGTGAAGATGGCACGGGACATATTGAGCGAACTTCGGGAATTCGGATCGAAACAGGCCCTGGTCAGCAGGCGCAACGAGCTTTTGTCTTCCATGGCGTGCCACGGCGCGGTGCGCGCCAACCGGCTGCTTACCCTGCCTGAAATGAATGCCCTGTTGCGTGAAATGGAGAAAATAGACCGTACCGACCAATGCAACCATGGCCGCCCAACCTGGTTCGAAATAAGCCTTTCGGACCTGGACAGGATGTTCATGCGCGGCAGGTAGACGGACAAAAGGAATTATCAAGGCGGCCCTTCTTAAGGAAGCGCTGAATAAATCCTCGCTGAGCGCGTTGCTGGTAAAATCGGGATGATCATAAGGCGCGCGACGCAGGTCGTAGCCGGGACTACGATGCCAAGGAGCGCAACGCGATGAGCGCCCGATTTTACTGCAACCCTTATGGGGCGGGGCTTTGCGAGCGGTCTGCCTTGTCAGGCTCCTAGCGAAGGGGGTCAACCATTCGCGTCGTCGCCTTTCGCGCATCCCCTCCCGCAAAGCCACCGCTGCGCCAGCGGAGATTTATTCAGCGCTTCCTTAAATATCCTTGCATTAGCCAGTCGACCGCTCATTTCCAATTTAGAACTATGATCCACAAGGACTCTCCGCGGTACTCGATGTTCGCCTGTATGGAGTCTCGCTGCAAGGTGGATTCAGGATGAAAAGCACGCTGCTGGGAGGCCTTTCGCCTCGGGTTTTTCTACACGAATACTGGCAGAAGAAGCCGCTTCTGATACGAGGCGCCTTCCCTGGCTTCACCGGCCTGCTTTCTCCTGGGGACATCATGGAGCTCGCCTGCCGGGATAATGCGCAGTCCCGCCTGGTCACCCGGAAACACGGACTCTGGCAAGTGAGACACGGCCCATTCATGCCCCGGTCGTTCTCGGGCCTTCCGCCGGCAAAGTGGACTCTTCTGGTGCAGGACGTCAACCATTTTCTGCCTTCGGCTCGCGCACTGCTTCTCGAATTCAATTTCATCCCGCATGCGCGCCTGGATGACCTGATGGTCAGCTATGCTGCCGCTGGTGGGGGTGTCGGCCCCCACTTCGACTCATACGACGTATTTTTACTGCAGGGAATGGGGCGCAGGCGTTGGCAGATATCGGCGCAGCAGGACAGGACATTGATTGCGGAGGCGCCTTTAAAGATACTCCAGGACTTCAGGCCGGAGCAGGAATGGCTGCTGGAACCGGGCGACATGCTGTACCTTCCTCCCGGCTATGCGCACAACGGAATCGCCGAGGAACACTGCATGACATACTCGATTGGCTTTCGTGCTCCCAGCCATCAGGAATTGGCGGTCCAGTTTCTCGTTCATCTGCAGGACAACAGCGACATCGAGGGAATGTACAGCGACCCGGATCTCGCCCGCCAACGCCATCCAGGGCGCCTCCCCCCCGCCATGCTGCGCCAGGCCGCTACCGTGCTGAATAACATCAAATGGCGTCGCAGCGATATCGAGCGCTTTCTCGGCACTTATCTGACGGAACCCAAGTCCCATGTTTTTTTCACGCCCCCCATCCGGACGGTAACGCGGAAGAAATTCATCCATCAGATCAGGGAAGGCAAACTGGCGCTGAATCTCAAAAGCCGCATGCTATGCGGGAAAAAAACCGTCTTTCTGAACGGTGAGGCTTATCCAGTTAGCGCCATCACCCGTCAATCGCTGGAAAAACTTGCTGATACCTGCACGCTGCCCGCGGGCGGCAACCTCGACGATGAGGCGGTGTCATTATGTTACGAGTGGTATCTCGATGGTTTCATTGATATATAAAACCGGGTTTGGCGCTGACCCATCCTGATCGGCAATGACCGCTCCGCGGATCTTCAAGACCCGGAAAAATTCCTCGGCCAGCGATTGGAACCAACCTGCAAAAGCCTTTGCCTGTGTGATTAGCGCTATCATTTATAGCCGTGGAAGACAACAACTGGACAACATTTCTGAATTCTGCTATTAAGATAGTGGTCTTCAAATTTGAATGGCCGAAACGCTTCAATCCACTACCTGTAATTGTTATAACCTATAAAGGAGATTAAAAAAATGAAGTACTCGCTCCTCGCTGCCGCTCTTGTAACATTCACATTCGCTGCATGTGACCAAATGAAAGAACACAAAGCCGGCGAAGGCAAGCCGGGACAATACCCCCCGAGCCTTTGGGAAAAGCGTGAAGGACAAGTCAGTGATGCAGAGATTGAAGCCGCTCAGAAGGGTGACTCTGCTTCTTCGGAGGCAAAAAAAGATGCCGGATCAGATCAAACCAAGTAATTGCAGGAATAAGCAAGCCTTAAAAAAAGCCGTCCTTCGGGACGGCATTTTTTTGTCCTGAACGCGGCAGATATCCGGCTTCATGTCCGCAAGAATCCCTTTCCAATGCCTGAAAAGAGCGTATTTTCTATTTTCCATGGCAGCTTGAGCAGATCCGGGGTATACTCCATATTTTTATGTTCAAAGGAAATACTGGACAATGAAATACTCATTCGTTGCTGTTGTCTTGGCGTCATTCCTATTGACCGCTTGCGAACCGTACAAGAAGCACCCCATGGACAAACCGCCGCCCTCCGCCATGGCGGATCGGGCTTCCGCTCCCAATTTTGACGATCTTGATAAAACGGATGAAGCTGAAAGCGCCGGCACCAATGACAAGAAACAGGAACCCGGCAAATAGCGGTATCCTCGCTCTCGACATAACCTCTCCTTCGTGGCGGTAATCATTAAGGATAGTTGATTTTTTGCAAGATCGTGGGTAATCAGGTATATTTTTACGATATACTAGGGACCGTCACAAAAACCTATTTATATTTTATTAAGGAAGCCAGACATGAAATTATCACTCCTCGCAGCCATCTTGGTGGCGCTCACTCTGACGGCATGCAACAGGCCCAAGCAGGCTCTACCGGAAAATTCAACCACATACGGAACCAGAACAGAAGAGGGGACAACCCTGGATCAAGAACGTGGAAACGCTCCAGGCGACAAGGCCGCCGCCGCTCCTGCTGACGAGGATGAATATTCCGGTCAGGCTGTTCTTCCTGGTCACGCGCTTGACGGAAATGGCAATCCGATAAAAGAAGGACAGAGCGCTATTCCCGAAGGCCATTAAGCCTGGCGTTTAAATAAAAGCCATCCATACGGATGGCTTTTTGTTGCCCGTAACCTTTTCATGCCCATGTGGAATTTTTGTACCGCTTGACAAACGGGCACAGGCTTTCCATGGGAAGCCGCTTTTTTGAGGATTGAAGGGTAACGGTCGTTAGTTGTATACTATCATCCGTTACCAACTTTTTTAAAAGGGATTTAAATAATGAGACTCCCGCTTCTCGCTGCTGCCTTGGTGGCATTGACAATGGCCGCCTGCGGCAAGCCGAACCAGGCGCTTCCCGAGCAGGAAAAAGCTAATTTCGCGAAAATCACCTCCCAGTCCGCCAAGCCGGCAGATTCAAGTGCCCCTGCTTCGGAAGGATCTGAAAGCGCAGGTGACAGCGCTCCAGCGGATGCGGCACCGAAATAACATCCAAACTGCTTCGGCAAAAGCCGTCCCATGGACGGCTTTTTTTTGGATCGAGAATCGCAAAATATGAAAATCGGATACCGGAGAAGATTATAGGCTTCCAAGTTGCCGCCAGCCAAACCCTTCATCCTGATCAGCAACACCGATCCAGTCGGCCGTGCAGTTCAATACTTCACTCAGCATGCTCTTGGCGAGCAGCGGCGTATTATTTTTCTGGCTCAAATGGGCCGCAATGACATGCTGCAAACGCCTGCAGTCCAGCCTGGCCAGAAGGCCGGCCGCAGCTGAATTTTCCAGGTGGCCGAAACGGCCGCCCACGCGCCGCTTCAGGCTGGGCGGATAATCGCTCTCCGCCAGCATCTGCGCATCGTGATTGCATTCCAGCACCAGCGCATCGCAGTAATTCAGTACCGCCTCGATGTGAGGAGTGGAGCATCCGGCATCCGTAAGCACGCCTAACCGAAAGGACCCATCGCCAAAAACGAATTGCGCGGGTTCATTTGCATCGTGAGGAACCGGATAAGGTTGCACCTCGATATCGTTGATGGAGAAGCGGTGGAATGAATCGATTATATTTATTGCCGGCAATCGCTCGAAAGCCCCCTGGACGGCGCACAGCGTGCCATGCGTAAGCCAGACCGGAATGTTGAATTTTCCTGCCAGGCGGGCTACACCACCCACGTGGTCATCATGCTCATGCGTGACAACAATCCCGTTTATCATGCCAGGATGAAGGCCTAACCGGGCTAGCCGGGCAACTGTCTCCCGGATTGTAAAGCCGCAGTCGAGCAGCAGCCGGGTATCCCCTGCCTCAACCACAAGGCAGTTTCCACGCGATCCGCTACCCAGGCTGGCAAAACGCATGCTGGGCAGAATAGAAGAATCTGGAAAAAGGAAACGGGTCGTCCATGAAGGAATTCATTCTCCCTGCAGCAGAGCGGAGTTTTGAGATAATTTCTCTGACTTGATGATATAACACAGCCTGCCTGTCACAAACCTGCAAATCATACTATTTTAACTCAAGAGATGGCAGGCTTTGCTGCCAGGGGCAGCGCGGGCAGCTTGCGGCGACTCGCAAGTATGGCTGAAATTTCCTTTGCGGAGAGAGGTTCCGAAAAATAGTAGCCCTGTATTTCATCACAACCACGAGCATGAAGGAACGCACACTGCTCGGCGGTTTCCACTCCCTCCGCGATGACCTTGACGTTCAGACTGTGCGCCATATCGATGATAGCGGTGGTAATCGCGGCATTGGAAGGATTGGTGATGATATCTGCTACAAACGATCGATCAATTTTCAGTACATCGACAGGAAAACGCTTCACATAGGCAAGGCTGGAGTAGCCGGTGCCAAAGTCATCAATGGAAAGCCGGACACCCAGGGACTTGAGATTCCTGAGGATATCGATCATTTTATTGGCGTGCATCATCAATGACGTTTCAGTCAGCTCCAGCTCGAGCAAATTCGAATCGATGCTGCTCTCTCTCAAGGCCCTCTCGGTCTGAAACTCGAATTCGAGCAACTTTGCGCCAATACCGCTCCTCCGGGTTGCCTGAACCACATCACGGCTCAGTGCGTCCTGCGAAAACTGCCTCCCCGAAACATTGATCGAAACAGGGATCTCCCCGAGTCCCAACCGCTTCCATTCGGCAATCTGCCTGCAGGCGGCTTCGATAACCCATGCTCCTACTGTATTGATCAGGCCGGTTTGTTCCAGGATAGGCACGAACTCCATCGGCGCGATCAATCCGTAACCGGGCCGATTCCACCTTATCAATGCTTCCACCCCCGTAATCGACCCATCGGAGAGCGCTACCTGCGGCTGATAATACAGGACAAATTCATTCCGGTTGATCGCCCTGCGCAAGGCATTTTCCCTGTCAAGCTTCCTGATCGCCTGCGCATTCATTTCTTCCGTAAAAAAACGATGCGCGTCCCCGCCCGCCTTCTTCGACTCATAAAGAGCGGCACGACTGTTTTTGATCAACGTATCGGGGTCCAGCGAATCCGCGGGATAGACACTGATACCAATGCTCGCCGTCAAAGTGATGTGAGTACCGCGCAATTCGAAGGGGGGACGCAACGCTTCCCGGATCTTGCTTGCCACCACGCCGGCATTCCCCGAGCCCTCCGGCGTCATCACAATGCATCCAAATTCATCGCTGCCGAGACGGGCGATCACGTCCCGGACACGCAGGCACTCTAGCAGGCGCAGACTGAACTGCCGCAACAGTTCGTCTCCAAAAGACGGCCCCATTGCGTCATCGACATTTTTGAAATTATCGATATCGAGAACAAGCACTGAAATAACGCGCTGACTCGCTTGAGCCTGCCTGATGGTTTTCCTGAGTGATTCAAAAAACAGCGCTCGATTTGGAAGGCCAGTAAGCTCGTCATAACGCGGCACCAGCCCCGATTCCCCGCAGGCTCTACCGGCATAAGCCAGGCTATCCTCCGCACTTTCGCCGGAATAGCGATCCATCGCCTCGTCAATGGGATGCCCGCGCAGGTGCTCCGTCTGCGTTAAATCGTCCAGTGCCCGCAGGGAATAGCCCCGCCGCTCTTCGCTCAGCAGTTTGCCCGGCATATCCTGTCGGGGCACGGCATAATGGTCTTCCGGTTTTCCCTGGTCCCAGGATGCGGCCGATGGCTCCTCCACGTTTTTTCCCATCGCGGCTATGGACTGCCTCAATGCGCCGCGAAGCAATCCTATTTCCAGTACATCATGGATGCGCGCCAATGTCTGAAGCCGGTTGATAGGCTTGCTGATGAACCCCTTTGCGCCAGCGCGCAGTGCCCGTTCCCTGTGCGCTGGCTGCCTGCTGATCACGAGGATCGGCACCACGGTGTCACGTTCCCCGGTTTCCCCGATCTCTCTCAGGCATTCAATGACCTCGAATCCGTCCATCAGCGGCATGACGATGTCAAGCAGAATAAGGTCATAGCGATTCGCACGGTGCAAGCTGCAAGCTGTCCGCGGGTCGGTGGTAAAACTTACTGCGGTATAGCCCGCGTGATCGAGCATGCCCCGGATCAGCTCGACGCTCTCTTTCCGGTCATCCACGATCAGTATTCTGGAATTGAAAATGCGGGAGGCAGTAATCAATGGCTTGTCCTACAAGGTTTGTCCTACGAGATATCAGCGGGCAGATCGGACGTTATTCACTTCGCGGGAAACGGAACAGGATTTAAGGAAGCGCTGAATAAATCCTCGCTGAGCGCGTTGCTGATAAAATCGGGATGATCATAAGGCGCGCGACGCAGGCCGTAGCCGAAACTACGATGCCAGGGAGCGCAACGCAGTGGCTCCCCGGAGCGTGGCCCGAGGGCCCCCGCGAAGCGGGGATCGGGCAGCGGAGGGGATGCTTCGACCGCACCACAGTTTTGTTGGGGCGCAGGCATCCCGCTGCGGGGTCGCATCTTCCTTTCGGAAGACGCGCCTCCGCCCTGCGCGGCCGCACCATTCGCGTCGTCGCCTTTCGCGCATCCCATTCCGCAAAACCACCGCCGCGCCAGCGGAGATTTATTCAGCGCTTCCTTAATTATAATAGTCCTCTCGATACCGTTTTATTTCACTTTTTCATTTCTCGACTCGCTCACCACTACCCGGTTACGGCCATTTTCCTTTGCTTCGTAAAGTGCCTCGTCGGCTGCACGGAGCAGCGCTTCCATCCCGGTTCCATGTTCAGGATAGACCGCTATCCCGATCGAGGTGCTTACCCTTCCAAGTGGCTTCTTCCGTATGGTCAGATCCAGCTCCATTACAGCCTTCCGGATCCTTTCGGCTTTCTTTATGGCCCCATCGAGAGAAGCGCCAGACAGGACGAGCACAAATTCCTCTCCACCGTAACGGCAGGCAATGTCGCTTTCGCGAATACAACCCTGCAGCAGCCTGGCAACACCCTTCAGGAATGCGTCGCCCGCCTCATGGCCAAAAACGTCATTGATCCGCTTGAAGAAATCGAGATCAAACATCAGCACGGCAAAAGAACTGGAAGACCGTTTTGCTTTGGCAATCTCCTGCGGCAGGTATTCTTGAAGAAAACGTCTGTTATAGAGATCAGTCAGTGGATCGGTAATGATCTGTTTCTGCAGATCCACCACCAGCTCCTCCAGAACCCCGCTCTGTTTTTTTGCTTCCCTGTTCAGCAGGCGAATTTCCAGCAAGTTGCGAATCCGCGCCAGGATTTCCAATGTCTCGAAGGGCTTGCTGATGACATCCTTGGCGCCGAGCTGCAATGCACGCAACCTGTGTTCCGGTTGACTGGTTACCACCAAAGCCGACAAATATCCTCCGAATTCATCTTCTTCTATCTTCGTGAGACACTCCATGACCTGAAACCCATCCATTCCGGGCATCATGAGGTCGAGCAGGATAAGGTCGTACTGATTTTCCCGATGGAGTCTGCAGACCTCCAATGGATCGGTGGTCGACGAGACCGAAGTATAACCAGCCAGTTGCAGCATGTGCTCAAGCAGCTCCACGTTGGCCGGCACATCATCCACTATCAATATACTGGCATTGAAAATGGTTGAAGAAACAACCATGTCGCACGACTCCTTCTTAAACGATCCTTCCGGCTGCAATAAATCTTCCTGTTTTCGATTGCCTCCACAAGCCGCCTCATAAATCCGGCTGTGGCTGATCACCTTTCATCGACAATCTTCCACTCAGGGGTTATGGTTGATGATTGCATTTTCCCTTGCCGTTCATCCAAGCAGAATCTGTGCCACCATCGTACATCGCCCTGCCGGGGACATTTCAGGAACCTCTGAACGAGTCTCGCTGGCGCGACGATGGCTTTGCGGAATGGGATGCGCGAAACGCGGCGATTGCGAATGGTTGATCCTCATCGCCAGGAGCCCGACAAGATGAACCGCCCGCAAAGCCATGTCCCATCCGGGTTGCGGTGAAACCGGATACTCATCGCGGCACGCTCCCTGGCACCCCAGTCCTGGCTACGACCTGCGTCGCCTGCCTTATGATCATCCCGATTTTACCAGCAACGTGCTCAGCGAGAACTTGTTCGGAGGTTCCTTCATTACATCTTGTCTGGAAAGCGTGAAGCACTATTGTAAAATTTACCGATAGATGATTGAAAATCGGAGGAAGTGCTCCGCCGCTTCTTTAACCCGTCGTCACCCCTGCAGAAGCTGATAAAATTGCGTCGGGGGCCTCCGCGTCCTTTTTCTGCAACCAGCCATGGACGATCCTGATGTCATTCGAGGGACAGCATGCTTGAATTCTTCGTTCACTGGGGAATCACTGCCTTATCCCTATGGATTGTCAGCCTTATTTTTCATGGGATCTCTTTTGCCGGCAAAAAATCCCTTTTTCTGTCGGCATTACTGCTTGGTTTCGTCAACGCGGTGATCAGGCCGATCGTGATTGTTCTCACCATTCCCCTGACTCTCATCACATTCGGACTCTTTTTGCTGGTCATCAACGCGCTCATGCTGCTGTTGGTATCGGCGCTTGTTCCCGGTTTCCGGGTGTCCGGGTTCTGGACCGCATTTTTCGCCAGTATCGTGATGACTTTACTCAGCCTAGCTGTCAGCGCCATGATATTCGGCTCGGGCAATAATCCCATGGATGTTCCCATGCATCAGGGCGTGCTGATATGAAACTCAAGAAACCGGAAATGTAAAACTCCCTGGAAGTTTGAGGGACATATATTTCAAGTATCGAAGGATTCAGGGTTTATTTTCCGGATTTCCAGCAGGCAGGCCATTTTTTTCGGATTGGCTTGCGGATCGAACGGGAATACGCCCAGAAGCGGGCAACCCAGCCTCTGATCCAGTGCAAGCACATTCTCGTCGAATGCGGCCATGTCCGGATCGATACAGTTCGCTATCCAGCCCGAAAGGGTCAATCCGGCCGCCCTGACGGCTCGGACAGTCAGAAGCGCATGATTGAGGCACCCCAATTGCATGCCGACCACCAGTATCACAGGCAAATTCAAAGCCAGCGCCAAGTCGTCGCTGCCTTGGCGCTCGTTGAGTGGCACGAGAAAACCACCGACGCCTTCCACAACCACCAGGTCTGCGCTTCGCTGCAGTACGTGCAGTGAATTACGTATGACCTCGATATCGATTTCGATCCCCATCTCACGCGCGGCAATGTGAGGGGCGATCGGCGGATGCAGCGCATAAGGATTCATGTGGTCGCGCGCGGGAATGATGGCCGAGGCCGCGGCGAGCAATTCCACATCCATCCATTTTCCCTCTTCAGAGCCCGCCGCTACGGGCTTCATCGCCACCGCGATCCGCCCAGCCGCATTGAAAGCATGCAACAATGCGCAACTTGCCAGCGTCTTGCCCACTCCGGTACCGGTACCGGTGACGAAATATCCTTTTGCCATGTGCATGTGCGTCAGATGAGCCCCAGTTGCCGCCTGAGCTCAGGCGTCACGATGGTGGTCCGCGGCTGCGGCTTCCAGGCATGGCCATAGACCACCTCGAAAGTGGCAGGCAGCCGATCTGCCACCCTCGCCTTCTCATATCTGCTCGTGACCTCGCGCCACGCCGCTTTACCAGTTAATCCGCGCCGCCGGCCAAGGGTGGCGTTATGCGCGCCGATGGCTTTAAGATCGCGCATCATGCTGGCAACATCCTGGTAGGTCATGGTGATATATTCCATGTCCATGACAGGTGTGGCAAATCCATTATGCACCAGCATGTCGCCGATATCATGCATGTCGATGAACCGGTTGACGTGGCTGAATTGATCGATGCCATCGAACGCATGCCGCAACTCCTTCAGTGTATCCGGCCCGAAGGTACTGAACATGAACAGGCCATTGGTTTGCAGCACCCGGTGTATCTCGCCAAACGTTTGCTTGATATCGTTGCACCACTGCAGCGTCAGGTTGGACCACACCAGTTGCGCGGAGGAAGTTTTGACCGGCAACTGTTCGATATCGCCGATGACGTAGCCCGTTTGATTCCGCCATGCCTGCAGTAGCCGTTTCCATGGCGAAACGGCGGCGCGTGCGTGAAAATGCATGGCGGGCGCTACATCCAACGCAAGAATCCTCGCATCGGGGTATCGGGCGGCAAGCTCGCGCGTGCCATAGCCCGTGCCACTGCCCGCGTCCACGATGAAATCGGGCAAGTACTTGATGTAATCCAGCCGCGACAGCATGCGGTTCAGCACCTCGCGCTGCAAGACCGCTGCCCGATCGTAGCTTGCCGCCGCGCGGTCGAATGCTTTCCGCACCTGGCGTTTATCGATCATATGGTCGTGGTTCACTTTATTGGATCTTGGGAAAGAAGCCGTGTCACGGCCGAAATGAATTCGTGAGGATGAGATAAAAAGGGAGCGTGGCCGCAATGAGGAAGCATCATCAGTTGAGAATGCGGTAGTTGCAAATGCATCCATCTGGCTGCCTCGGGTGGAGTGATAATGTCATTATCGCCATGCAGCAGCAGCGCGGGTTGAGTAACGCCGCTTAATTTGCCGCGCAGGTCGCTTGTGAGCAGGATTTGCAAGCCTGCCTGCAACGCGGCCTCATCCGGTATTCCTCGCCGGAAAAAATTATCGCGCAGCCAGGCCAGCACTGCCGCATTATCGTTATGGCTGCGGCCATCCCCATCCCATACCTGCAATGTCAGGAACCGGCTCATGGTGGCTTCGTAGTTTTTCTTCAGATTTGCCATGAACAGTTGCAGTGTCGCAGCCTCCGCGCCTGATTGCCACCCTTCCCGTTTGACGAAACAGGGCGTAGTGGATATCAGCGCAAGTTTTCTGACACGCGCCGGTTCACGCAGCGCCAGCTCGATCGCGACTTGTCCACCCAGCGACCACCCGCAAATGATGCTGGTTTCCGGCAGAACGCCGGCTACCATCTCAGCCATATGCAGCAGCGTACCATCCTCGCAAGCCGGACTATACCCGTGCCCAGGCAAATCCACCAGGTGAAGGCGAAAATGCCGGGCCAGCCGTTCCCCCGCTTCTCCCCAGATACCGCTGTGCATGGCCCAGCCGTGCAGCAAAACAAGATCCGGGCCGGTGCCGCGGGACTCGACATGCAATCTCATCAGTGCAATCTAAAGAAAGCCGTCCAGTTCTTTCAAAGCCCTTCCCAGACACGCCACATCCTCGGCGCTGTGGGAGGCGGATAACGAGATCCTCAGCCTGGCGGAGCCCGGCGGAACGGTGGGCGGCCGAATCGCCGGCACCAGAATATTCTTTGCACGCAAAGCCTCGCTCACCTCCAGGGCTGCATCAGGCTCTCCGATAATCAATGGCTGGATCGGAGTCGATGATGGCAGCAACTTCCAATGCAAGGATTGCAGTTCTCCCTTCAGGCATGCAATGAGCTGCACCAGCTTCTGCCGCCGCCATTCTTCGGATTCGATCAACTCCAGGCTCTTCAGCAACGCATGAGAAAGCACGGGCGGACTTGCTGTAGTATAAATGTAGCTGCGCGCATGCTGGACCAAGGTTTCGATAATCTCCGGCTCCCCTGCGACAAAAGCGCCGAACACCCCTGCAGCCTTGCCGAGGGTCGCCATATAGATGACACGAGGGGAGCTGATGTTGCAATGTGATGCTATTCCCCTTCCCTTCGCGCCCAGCACGCCGAATCCATGCGCGTCATCGAGCATCAGCCACGCATCGTGTGTCTGGCACAACGCCAGCAGAGTCTCGACTGGCGCAATATCCCCATCCATGCTGAATACCGAGTCGGTTATCACCAGTTTGTGCCTGGCAGGCGACGCCGCAAGCTGCCGCTCCAGTACCGCCATATCGAGGTGAGGATAGCGGAAAAATTGCGCCCGCGACAGCAACGCCGCCTCATTGAGGGACGCATGGTTGAGTTTGTCGGCGAATATGGCATCGTGGCGCCCCGTCAGCGCCGATATCACTCCCGCATTGGCCATATAACCGGTAGAGAACAGTACAGCCCTGGGAAAACCGGTGAAGGCCGCCAGCGCTGTTTCCAGGGCATGGTGGGCAGCGGAATGTCCGCTGATCAGGTGCGATGCGCCCGCCCCCACACCGTATAGCTTTGCGCCCTCGCACACTGCGGCGATCAGTCGAGGGTGATTGGCGAGGCCAAGATAATCATTACTGCAAAACGCGAGATATTCTTGTCCCTCGATCGAAACGCGGGGCTCCTGCGGGCTTTGCAGTGTCGAGCGATAGCGGTATAGCCCGGCGCCATGCCGGGCGTGCAGCCGTTCGCGTAGATCTTCGATGAAATCACTGCGCATGGGGTTTTGCTGCCGTGCGGATTGAGCTGCATGAGGTGCGTGTAGCCATCATGCCTGCAGGAGGATCAAGCGAAGGAAGGTGCCGTTATTATCGCAGGATTACAAGGGACGAAGCCCCAGTTTGTCGAATAGCGCCCTGTCCCGATCAACGCCGGGATTTCCGGTTGTAAGCAATTTATCGCCATGAAAAATCGAGTTGGCGCCAGCAAGAAAGCACAACGCCTGCACTGCATCCGGCATGCTCTGCCGACCGGCCGATAATCTGACCATCGCTTTTGGCATCGAGATGCGAGCGGCTGCGATAGTGCGCACAAACTCCAGCGGATCGAGTTCCTCGGTGCCATGCAGGGGTGTACCTTCCACCTGAACCAGATGATTGATGGGAACGGATTCGGGATAAGGGTCGAGATTCGCAAGCTGCGCAATAAGGCCGGCGCGGACATTGCGCGACTCTCCCATGCCCACGATGCCTCCGCAACACACGTGCAGGCCTGCGCAACGCACCTTTTCCAGGGTATCCAGCCGATCCTGGTAATCCCGGGTAGTGATGATTTCACTATAAAATTCAGGAGCGGTATCGAGATTATGGTTGTAATAGTCGAGTCCTGCCTGCCTCAATTGCTCCGCCTGCCCCGGCTTCAGCATCCCCAGCGTCGCGCATGTCTCCAGCCCCAGCGCCTTTACTGCAGTTATCATTTCCATCATGGCATCGATATCCCGCTGCTTCGGTCCCCGCCACGCGGCTCCCATGCAAAAACGGGATGCGCCTTCCGCTTTCGCCGCCGCTGCCGTTGCAACCACCTCGCCGAGTGACAACATGCCTTGATTCCCGACATTGGTATGATAGCGCGCGGCTTGCGGACAATAGCCACAGTCTTCAGGGCAGCCCCCTGTCTTGACTGAAATCAAGGTCGATAATTGCACAGCGTTGGCATCGTGATGTTGGCGATGCACCAACTGCGCTTCATGGATCAGATCGCTAAACGGCAAATCCAGCAACGCCTCGATTTGGGAAATGCTCCAGCGCTGGGGTTCACGAATATCGCCAGCGGATATTTCCTGCTCGCCCGCGGCACCTCTCCCGGCCATATAGCCTCGAACCGGCCCCACGCTTGCGCTTGCCTTCGTACCTGGGATGGATTGGCTTGTCATGTTCTGCATGATGAAGTGAAAATGATGGGGTTACGCTTTGCTCCCACCCGTCCAACGCGAGCTGGTTTTAAACCTTGGAATGGAAAACAAACCCGACGGCGCGCCACTATAGTGGCAAGAACGGATATCATCGTGAATTCTCTTATCACTGTCAAATTCTTCCCTGGTTTTTTTGAACAATAGATTAAATATCAGGCAAAATTTCCTTGAAAGGCATTGTGTGCTCTGTGGCATTGCGAGCAAGACCAGCCTATGTCCAGCCTGCCTGAACAGCCTGCCCAGGTTACCGTCTCCTCATTGCAGGATTTGCGCGCTCCCTGTAACGGGCTCGGACGTTTGCGGCGCCTGTATCGCCGACGCGCCAGAATTTGATGGCACTGCCGCCGCGCTGAGCTATGCGTTTCCAGCCGACGCACTTATTCATTCCCTCAAATATCAGGGTAATCTTGCCATGGCATCCGTACTGGCCGAGCTGTTCCATACGCTGGTTGGCGCTATCGCCCTTCCCGATTTCATCGTGCCCATGCCACTCCACCCTGTCCGGCTACGGGAAAGAGGCTTTAATCAGGCGATGGAAATCGCGCGAAGCGTATCAAGGCAGTGCGGAGTGGCGTTATTGCCGGAGGCGTGCAAGCGTGTCAAGGATATGCCTTCCCAAGCCGGCCTGCCATGGAAGGAACGGGAGAAAAATATAAGAAACGCATTCATCTGCGAAGCGAACCTGGCTGGCAAACGTATTGCGATTCTGGATGATGTGATGACTACCGGCGCAACCTTGAACGAACTGGCAAAGGCGATCCGTCAACGCGGCGCCAGTGAGATCACAGGCTGGATAATCGCCAGAACGCTGCATCAGTGATTAAACCCAAATCCGGCAGTTGACCGCTCATTGCCGGTCTGGAGCCATGTACTTTCCGCGGTACCCGGCATTCATCTGTATGGTGAATCTGCTGGTTTAAAACACAGTACGCACGCCATGCTCGACATTGTGTTATTTCAACCCGAGATACCCCCTAATACGGGAAATATCATACGGCTTTGCGCGAATACCGGCGCACGGCTGCATCTCGTCAAGCCGCTGGGCTTCAGGCTGGAAGATAGGCAGCTACTGCGCGCGGGACTGGATTATCACGAATTCGCGAGAGTGAGGGTTCACGAAAACTGGGCAGGATGTATTGAGCATCTGCGCGGGCATCGTTTTTTTGCTGTTTCCACCAGAGGGAAACAGCGCTACGACTCGATAACGTATACCGAGGGAGATGTATTTGTTTTTGGCTCGGAAAGCCGGGGACTGCCCGTCCAGATACTGGGAAGCCTTCCCGAAGGACAGAGAATTCGCATTCCCATGGTAGCAAACAGCCGTAGTCTCAATTTATCCAATGCGGTCGCAGTAGTGGTTTACGAAGCCTGGCGGCAGATGCAATTTAAAAACGGCACATAAAGCAAAAGGCAGAGCGCAGCGCACTCTGCGAGGACTTGTTCAGAGACCCCTTAATAGCTCTCAGCCTTCAGCTCCCGGTTGAGCAGCGCTTCCACGGCAGTTTTCGCAGGTACACCGCCATCGAGCACGCTGCACACGGCTTGCGTGATCGGCATCTCGACTTGCAACTGCCGGCCTAGCCGCAATACTTCCCGCGCGGTAGAAACGCCTTCCGCTGTATGGCCCAGATCTCTCAGGATATCCGTCAACGCGTGGCCCGCCGCGAGCAACAGCCCTACCCGGCGGTTGCGGGATAAATCGCCGGTGCAGGTAAGTATCAGGTCCCCCATACCGGTCAACCCCATGAAAGTGTCCTTGCAGCCGCCGAGTTTCAGTCCCAGGCGGGTGATTTCCGCCAGTCCTCTTGTAATCAGCGCAGCACGGGCATTATGCCCGAGACCCAGACCGTCGGAAATTCCGGCGGCGATGGAAATCACGTTCTTGACCGCTCCGCCCGTTTCCACGCCTATGAGATCCCCGCTCGAGTAGACCCGCAGGCGCGCAGCGTGCAGCTGGACAGCCATGTCCCTGGCAAAGCGCTGGTCATGCGACGCCAGAGTCAGCGCGGCGGGAAGTCCAAGGGCAATTTCCTGGGCGAAGCTGGGTCCGGATAATACCCCGCAAGGCGCAGTTTCGGAATACTCCTCCTCGGCAACCTGATGCGGCAGCTTGGCGGATTGCGCTTCGAAACCCTTGCAGCCCCATATTACGGGAACGGCCTTCCTGCAGGCGGAGACTTCCCGCAATGTTTCGCGCAATCCCGCGACCGGAACCACGATCAACGCAAGCTCGGCAGACTCGACAGCAATATGGAGAACGGTGGTAAGCTGCAAGGAATCCGGCAAGGGAAAGCCAGGAAAGTAACGGCGGTTGACGCGCTCGGAAACCAGTTCGCGAAGATGAGCCGGATCGCGCGTCCACAGGATGACCTGGTGACGGAAATGGGAGTTCGTGCTGAGGCTGATAGCCAGCGCGGTGCCCCAGGCACCGGCACCCAGCACGGCTATTCTCATGAACCCCAGACCTGCTGCGTCCTGACGTACCCGATCTGTCCATCCTGATGGCGCACCTTGACCCAACCTATCGCCGCAGGCTCCAGCCATTCCATGACCACATTCCGCTGCGCCTGGAATAGCAGCGCCGAAGTCGTGCTCGGTGCGTGGTAAACCTCTGCCTGGGGAGCAGTAACGATCACATACCGCTTTTCACTCAGCGCTTTTTCCTCGACCCAGGCGAGCGTGCCTTCGCTATCGCGCACTTTTACCCACCCTTCCACTTTCACGATGACTTCCACCGGGAAATTGCGGCTCGCCACATATAGCCTGTCCGCCTTGAGCGAAGGGGCGTCATACATGATGACGGCACTTTCACCGGTAGAGAAGAATTCCATCGCCGCAAGAGCGAGTGACGGCAATAATGGAAGGATGAGAAAAGCCAGCACGCCAATGCTCGAAGGGGCTAAACGCAACCTTTGGGAAATCCGGTATATTGCCGGCAAGGCACCCATGCCCGTCATTTCCTAATGTGTGGTCGGCTGGGTTTCTGCCGGCTTCTCCGCCACCTCTCCGGCATTTGTCTCGGCCTGCTTTCCCTGCTGATAGAGTGCCTCGAAATTTACCGGATTCAAAATCACCGGCGGAAATCCGGCCCGGGTAACGATGTCCGAAACCGACTCACGCAGGTAGGGGAAGAGAATCGTGGGACAGGCAATGCCTAATACCGGATCGAGCTCGGTTCCGGGTATATGGCGTATCTGGAATACGCCCGCCTGCCCGACCTCTATCAGAAACATGGTTCTTTCCTTGATCTTCGCTGTGACCGTTATCGTCAGCAATACTTCATACATGCCTTCATCGATGCGATCCCCTTTGCTGTGCAACTGGATATTCACCTCCGGCGTGTCGCGCTCGAGAAAAATTTTGGGGGCATGGGGAATCTCAAGGGATAAATCCTTGACGTAGATCTTTTCGATGTTGAAAACCGGCTGCGGCTGGTCACTCATGCTGGATTCCGTATAGGTTGGTAGGGGATAAAAACGGTTCAGCCACGTCCCGTGGCAGGGATAAGGCTAACGCAGCCCGGCCGCGCCTCGCAAAGCAAAAACCCGGGACAGGGTGCGCTCGTGGCAGAGCGAATGTCATTCATGATCCCAGGGAAGCGCTGATCCCTCAAAGCCACCTGTTACATCAGCGGAGATTCGTTTAGCGGTTTCCTGAAACTCATGCGCCCGAATGCGAATCAAGCCGACAGAAGTTTGGCCAATCCGTCACTTCGGTCCAGTTTTGCCAGATCATCATACCCTCCCACATGCGTATCGCCGATAAAAATTTGCGGAACAGTTCGCCGCCCGGTCTTTTCCATCATCTCGGTTCGTTTCATGGGATCCAGATCGACCCGAATTTTCTCGATTTCACTGACGCCTCTGGAGCGCAGCATGCGTTCAGCCATGATGCAATACGGACAGAAACCAGTGGAATACATGATAACGTTCATGAGGCCTTCTACTTTTTGAGTATGGGTAGATTCGCCGTGCGCCATGCGTCTATTCCCCCCGCCAGATTATGTACGTGCTTGAATCCGTGCTTGAGCAGAATCGAGCCAGCCTTGCCGGTAGCATTGACGCCGCTGCGATGCACTAGCAAGATGGGCTTGCCCTTGAATTTTTCAAGCTCCTGAACGCGCTCTTCAAGTTTGTCGGCAGGAATATGCTTGGAATTCGGTATGTGTCCTGAACTGTATTCGCTGCCCTCCCGCACATCCAGCACCAGGGCCTCCTTGTAGTTGATGAGCTGCACCGCCACCAGCGTATCCACCTGATTACCGGAACGGCGAAACATCGGCCACAACAGCAGACCCCCACTCAACAGGGCAGCCACCACCAGCGTGATGTTATTTTGCAAGAATGTCATGTATACAGGGTCCATGCTACCTGGAAGCCTCCTTGATATCTGCCTGGAACGGGATTCTATCAGGAACAGGAATATAACGGAATGTCCCGATTCCCCCTATCGAGCTGTTTTTTCCCCAACGGGATTGCGTTCCTCCTGCAGCCCGCCACATGCCTGCAAGGCCATCGCTGCTGCGGGTCTGCCGAAAATGGTTTAAAATGACATGATATTTCATCTTTTCATCCAGGAACCCCTGAATAAACCCTCCCTGCCCGGAGATTCGTTCCGGAACTTCCTGGTCCTTTCGCAAAATCTCATCCTTCTTATTTCTTATAGAACAGCATGAAAAAACTCGTTCTCCTGCGGCATGGAGAAAGCACCTGGAACAAGGAGAACCGTTTCACCGGCTGGACAGATGTCGATCTGACGCCGAGAGGCCTGGAAGAAGCCAGAAATGCCGGGCGATCGTTGCGGGAAAACGGCTTCATGTTTGATATCACCTATACTTCCGTGCTGAAGCGCGCCATTCGCACACTGTGGGCCGCGCTCGATGAAATGGACCAGATGTGGCTTCCCATCAATTTGTCGTGGCGTTTGAATGAACGGCACTATGGGGCGCTCCAGGGCCTCAATAAAGCGGAGACCGCGCTCAAATATGGCGAGGAACAAGTACTGATCTGGCGGCGCAGCTATGGTATCCGGCCACCAGCGTTAACCGCCGAAGATCTGCGCTATCCGGGACTGGATCCCCGTTATCGCGATCTGCCGGACAAGGAAATTCCACTGACCGAGTGCCTGGCGGACACCGTGGCGCGGTTCCTTCCCTACTGGGAACAAACCATTGCTCCCCAGGTCCGATCAGGACAGCGCGTTCTCATTTGCGCACACGGCAATTCGCTGCGTGCCCTGGTCAAGTACCTCGACGATCTTTCCGAGCAGGACGTTCTCGAACTGAATATTCCGACCGGCATCCCGCTTGTATACGAACTTGATGACAATATGAAACCGGCCCGCAGCTATTATCTCGGTGACCAGGCGAAGATCGAACAAGCCATGCGCCTGGTGGCGAATCAGGGAAAAATTGTACCTTAACCATGAATTCGCGGTTTCCCGACCGGTCTGCCATAACTGCGGCTGTCTCTATCCCAGGCCTGACAATTTTTCCCGCTATGGGTGGGCATGCCTGTCCCCGGTTCGAGCGCGAAGAATGCGGCAAACAGCTTCTTCGAGCAGGTAGATGTCCCGGAATATTTTTGCGTTGACCCGCGCCAGATCAGCGCGCGCAGCCATTCCCAGGCTCATCGCCGTCTCTTTGGCGATCCTGTCGCCACCGGTTTATTCCGCTCCCCAGGCCAACGAGGAAGACCTGAAGCGCTTGCGCGGCCGGATCGAAACCTTGCAGAAAGCACTTGCGGAAACGGAAGAATCCCAATCGGAGGCGGCAAATGCGCTGCGGAGGTCCGAGGAAGCCATAAAAACCGCGAGCAGCAAATTGACTTCTCTTGCGCAGGAACGCAAGGAAACCACGAAAAGGCTGGCCCAGCTGCAAACACGATCGGGGCAGATCGGGAGCCGCGTGGAGGCGCAGCAATCACAGCTCGCTAAACTGTTCTATCACCAATATGTGGATGGCGGCGTGCAAAAGGAGCATCTGACCTTCCTGTTTAACCAGCAGGACCCGAATCAAACCGCGCGCAATCTGCATTATTACGCGTATTTCTCCCGGGCGCGCGCCGAACATATCCAGGCACTGCGAAACGATCTTCGACAACTCGATGAACTTGCGAGCGAAACCCGGGATAAAAATCATAACCTGGCCACGATCCTGACCAGGCAGGTCGAACAAAAAAAACAGCTTGAAGAGAAGCAAACCGGACACAAGGAACTGGTTACGCAGATATCGCTCCAGATCAATCAGCGGCGGCAGGAAATCAGCAGGCTCAAGCAGGACGAACAGCGTCTCACCAGACTGATCGATCGGATCACCGAAATGCTCGCCAGGCAGGAGCGGCAAGAACGGGAACGAGAGGAACGAGAACAGCAGGAGCGGGAACGGGAAGAGCGGGAGGAACAAAAACGCAAGGACCGTGCCGTAGCACTGAATAATGACCGGCTGCCGGATGCATTGAGCCAGGCAAGCCCCTTCCGGGATCTGAAGGGGCGCCTGAGCCTGCCGGTACGCGGGGAACTTGCCAATCGCTTTGGTAGTCCACGTGCTGACGGTGGTGTCGTCTGGAAGGGTTTGTTCATCCGCTCCTCCAGCGGCTCGGAAGTAAAAGCCATTGCTGCCGGACGGATAGTTTTTGCGGATTGGCTCAGGGGATTCGGCAACCTGCTGATCGTGGACCACGGCGACAACTACATGAGCCTCTACGGTAACAATGAAACCATCCATAAGCAGATAGGAGATTCGGTTCGAGGCGGAGATACCATCGCAACCGTGGGAAATAGCGGCGGCAACCCGGATTCAGGTTTATACTTTGAATTACGCCATCAAGGCAAACCGTTTGACCCCTTGAATTGGGTCAGAATAAAATGAGCGATGCATTTTCGGATAAGTGTGGAGAACGTTTGATGGGCAACAAAATGCAGCAATTCGGCTTGATTATCGTTGGCGCAATTGCCGGGATAATGCTCAGTCTTAATTTTTCCGCCATCGCGAACAAGGAAACGCAGGAAGTGCCTCATCCACTTCCTGTCGAAGAGCTACGCGCATTCACCGAGGTATTCGGCCGCATCAAGAGCGATTATGTCGAGCCGGTGGAAGACAAGAAACTGATCACCGAAGCCATCAACGGAATGCTGACCGGCCTCGATCCGCATTCCTCCTATCTCGACGCAGATGCCTTCAAGGAGTTGCAGATCGGTACCCAGGGAGAGTTTGGCGGACTGGGCATAGAGGTCAGCATGGAGGATGGTTTCGTCAAGGTCATCTCCCCGATAGAGGATACGCCTGCGTTTCGTGCGGGTATCAAGACGGGCGACCTGATCATCAAGCTGGACGATACCGCTGTCAAAGGCTTGTCCCTCACGGAGGCAATCAAGCGCATGCGGGGCAAACCCAACACATCCATTACCCTCACCGTATTGCGCAAGGGCGAGACGAAACCGTTAACTTTCACTCTGGTACGGGCGATAATCAAGATCCAGAGCGTCAAGTCGAAGTTGATCGAACCCGGCTACGCTTATATACGCATCACTCAGTTCCAGGAGCAAACCGGCGAAAACCTGATCAAGGCAATCGACAAGCTGTTCAAGGAGACGCCCGTGCCCATGAAGGGGCTGGTGCTGGATCTTCGCAACGATCCCGGTGGCTTGCTGAACGGCGCCGTGGCTGTCTCCGCTGCGTTTCTGCCCGCCAATTCGCTGGTCGTTTACACGGATGGCCGCACTGACGATGCAAAAATGAAGCTCAAGGCCAGCCCGGAATTCTACCTGCGCGATGCCCGGAACGACTATCTGAAGCGCTTGCCCGCTGCAATCAAGACCGTGCCCATGATCACCCTGGTCAATGGAGGCTCCGCTTCCGCTTCCGAAATCGTGGCGGGCGCCTTGCAGGACCATAAGCGCTCGATAGTGATGGGAACGCAAACCTTTGGAAAGGGATCGGTTCAGACCATACTTCCACTCGGCAACAATACCGCCATCAAGCTGACTACTGCACGCTACTTCACGCCCAATGGCCAATCCATCCAGGCCAAGGGAATTACACCTGACATCCTCGACGAATCTGCCAAGGATGAATCGGAACGCTTGCGGGAAGTCGACCTGGACCGCCACCTGTCAAATGGCACGCCGGAGATCAAGAAGGCTCCCGTGGAAGCAGCCCCGGCGGCACCCAAGCCCGAAGTAAAAGCACCCAAGCCGGAAGGTGAGCAGGATCAGAAAAAGAAACGCGAGCCTCCGGCAGAATTCGGTTCCAGTGAGGACTTGTTGCTGACCCAGGCCCTGAACTATTTGAAGAGCCATCCTTCAACCATAAGGAAGAATGCCGCACAGGCCCCTAACCAGGGCTCCCAGTAGCGCCATGTCCCGGCAAGCACGGAGCTGCACGGCGGCTTCCCGGGCCTTCACTTCTGTTCATTGCACGGCTGCCCCGGTTTGAATTCCCATGCATGACGGGCAGTTGTTGCGGTACAGCCGCCATATTCTCCTGCCGCAAATCGGCATAAGGGGTCAGGAAACACTCCTTCAATCGCATGCGCTGATTGTCGGCGCGGGTGGGCTGGGCTCGTCGGCGGCAATGTATCTCGCGGCAAGCGGAGTCGGCAAGCTCACCATTTGCGATAATGACAAGGTCGACCTGACGAATCTTCAGCGCCAGATCATTCACCGCACTAAAACCATTGGCATGCCCAAATCCCTGTCGGCAAAAAAAACACTGGCAGAAATCAATCCTGAAGTCGACGTCATCGCAGTCGACCGGCGCGCCGACGAGAGCAGCCTGAGGGAACTGGTTTCGGATGCCGACGTGGTCGTGGATGCTACCGACAATTTCCCTACCCGGCATGCCATCAACCGGCATTGCGCCATTCAAAAAAAACCCCTGGTGACCGGCGCGGCCATACGCTTCGATGGGCAAGTGGCCGTCTTTGATCTGCGCCATGAATCCAGTTCATGCTACGAGTGCCTGTTTGCGGCGGAAGGAGATGACCAGGATGTTCGTTGTGCGGTGATGGGCGTGTTTGCGCCCCTGGTAGGGATCGTCGGCTGCATTCAAGCGGCAGAGGCACTCAAGCTCCTGCTGGGGATCGGTAAATCCCTCACCGGGCACTTGCTGCTGCTCGATGGCTTGTCGCTGGCTCAGCGTAGCATCAAGCTTAGCAAGGATCCCGCTTGCCTGGTTTGCCGGACTAAGCCGCTGGCGGTTGAAGAAGGCGCTTTCACTTTCACTAAGGATAAGGACGCGTTGAACAAATCTCGTTGAGCGCGTTGCTGGTAAAGTCGGGATGATCACAAGGTGCGCGCAGGAAGTTGCGTGCAATGAATACCGGGTTGGCGATAGTGTTCATCATGGCGAGGAACCGCGTAATCTTGCCGACCGGCTGCGTGACCTGCCCGAGTTGCTGCGAAGACAGGTTTTTCATGGAAGTGGCAAGGCACATCGCTTCCAGATTGTTCTCATTGAACGTGATCGTGTGTTCCTCACCATCGATCTTGAATGTGAGGACGTTCTGGCGCTGCTTGTATGCCGGGTCTATGTATTCTTCCACGAATCCGGTAACGGGGTTGACCGTGCGCACCATCGGCGCGTTGTCCAGAGTCCACAGGTCCGGGTCCGGGTGCGATTTGGCGAACTCGAACAAAACACGGTCCACGCGCGTATTTTCAGCACGCATGATGGCAATTCGCCGGCACGTCGTTTTCCATGAGATAGGCTTTCATGTCGTTGTAGACAGAAAATCCACGCATGGCAGCCTTGATGACATCCAGCCAATCCATGCCCTTCCCATCCAGCGTTTCCTGCACTTTTTCGGCCTCCTCAATCTTCGTCATCGGTTAACTACGAGGATAAGCCAATTCCACGAGTCTCTGTCACTAACGTAACCTTCTGGAATGGAGGAACCTCACTTCTATTAGGCGAAACATTATTACCCAAATATCCGTTACGAATATGCATTAGTCCTGGCGGAAAACTTCTTGAAGCAACAATTGTAACCAACCCAAATCCCGAGTGCGAATGCAGGATTTCATTTGATCCGGATAATTTTCCAGATTCTATACTGCTCAATTTTCATCATTTGGGACCGCATAACGGGATCACAATACGCGTGCTGCACACTGCGCCGAAAGAAGGAATTGATGTAGCGGGAAAAATAATAGGTGTGCGTCTAGGGTCTGTTCACAATAGTTGATTTGTGTTTACATGTGGAATTTGCGTGTGAGCAATGGATCGGGACATGTTGAGCGATGCGCAGTGGGCGCGGATTTCGGGGCTATTGCCGGGCAAGCCAACCGACAAGGGTGGGCGAGCGGCGGATAACCGATTGTTCATCGAGGCGGTACTATACACGGCGCGGGTTGGAAACCCTTGGCGTGACCTGCCGCCCAGGTTTGGGAACTGGCATTCGGTGTATGTGCGCTTTGCGCGCTGGGAAGCCAGTGGCGTTTGGTCGCGTGTTGCCGAGGCGCTCCAGGGCGAGGCCGATCTGGAAGAGCTGTTCATCGACTCGACGGTAGTCCGTGCGCACCAGCACTCGGCCGGCGCGTTAAAAAAAACGGTAGCGATCAGGCGATCGGCCGCTCGCGCGGTGGGCTGACTACCAAGATTCATGCATGCGTGGATGCCCTGGGCAATCCATTGCGCCTGATCCTCACCGGTGGCCAAGCAGCCGACATTACGCAAGGGCCGGCACTGGTCAATTCCATCAAGACCGATGCAGTCGTCGCTGACAAGGGATATGACAGCGATGTGTTCATCGCAACAATCACCGAGACGGGCGCTGAGGCCATCATCCCGTCTCGTAGCAACCGACTCAGGCCGCGCGAGTTCGATCGGGAGCGGTACAAAGCACGCAACCTGGTTGAGCGATTCTTCAACCGGCTCAAACAATTTCGTCGCCTCGCGACACGCTACGACAAACTCGCCAACCGCTTCAACGCTTTCTTGCATCTGGCTTGCGCCTATATCTGGCTACTGTGAACACGCTCTAGAAGATATATGTAGTTCAGGAAAAAAATATGATTCCATATTGGATGTTATTAATTATTCCGGACTTTATCTCGGGATGATAGTTATTTTCGCATTTTTTGTCTTTAGTCCAGTTCCACACATGGATCGGATTGCCCCCCGTTTTTTTGACTTCTTGTTGTCGAACAGCCCCATAATTTCAAAATTATTATTGGGGTTATGTCTTTTGGGCACAACAGGTGCACTCTTTACCTCTTTTTTAAAGAAAACGATTTCATACAAAATCCCCAGTGAGCTTGAAAGTTCATAATCAACGCGAGCAGCTACATCTAGCGTAGAACAACTAGCACGGATACTGGTCCGGGCCAAAAGCCGGAGATGGAAAATTTTCCCTGAGCGTGCGACGACGAGCCATAAAGCCTATCAGGGCCAGACCGGCAAGCAGCATGGCGTAGGTTTCCGGTTCGGGAACGGCAGGGACGCCATCGATGGTGACAATGATTTGCCCATGATTATTGATCCCGTTTGCTTTCTCTATAAAGGCTCCGCTCCCGAGGTTCGCCACCAGCGAGTTGAGGTCGGTCATTCCCACGCCATTGGGACCCGTGATGAAGGCATGTTGAGAACCATCAGCCATGTCGGAATATCCGACAACTTGTCCGGCATCGTTGATGCCAGTGGCGAAACTGTAGGTTCCACCCAGCGTACCGAGGTCGGTCATTCCCACGCCATTGGGACCCGTGATGAAGGCGTGTTGCGAACCATCGGCCGTGCCGGAAATTCCGACTACCTGTCCGGCATTGTTGATGTCATATGAGTAACTGCTAGTCCCCCCAAGCGTACCGAGGTCGGTCATTCCCACCCCATTGGGGCCGGTGATGAAAGCGTGTGCCCATCCCGTGGCAGCTTCAGACGAGCCCACCACCTGTCCGGTATCGTTGATGGCAGTGGCGCCACTGGGGCCTCCCTGCAGTGCACCGAGATCCCTCATCCCTACGCCATTGGGACCCGTGATGAAGGCATTGCTAGACCTGAAATCCTCTCCCCACGCGGATCCGGCCGCCTGTCCGGCATTGTTGATGCCGTAGGCGGAAATGTTACTCTTGCCCATCATACCGAGGTCGGTCATCCCCACGCCATTGGAACCCGTCATGAAGGCATGCCGAGAAAAATCGCTCATTATAATAGTTCCTGTCACCTGTCCGGCATCGTTGATGCCAGTGGCGAAACTGTAGGTTCCACCCAGCGTACCGAGGTCGGTCATCCCCACGCCATTGGAACCCGTGATGAAGGCGTGCTGATAAAAATTATCGACCACATCAGAATATCCGGCCACCTGGGCGGAATCGTTGATGCCGGCGGCGATAGTGTCAATTCCACCCAGCGAACCGAGATAAGTCAGTTTGCCATCAGGATTCAAAATTGCTGCAGCAGTGTAAGCGAAAGCCGGAGCCGCGAAACCCAGGGTTGCGCTCAGGGCTATTGCCACGGCCAGGAAGTTGCGGGCTTTAGAGCAGGAGATTGTTCGCATGACGAGAATCCTCCAGTCAATGGGGATGGGATTTCACAGTTTCTACCGGCCGATCAAAAGTGCAATAGGACAAGCGGGCTATTCCTCAGATATTTACCTCGAGATTTTCTGTGGCACATTCTCCCAGGACCGAGCCGGCATAATCTCGAGGAATATCTCGTGGCCTACCTGGATAACGCCAGCCGGCGCCGACGACTGCAGGCTCATTTGCAGATGGCGTGAGCACAGCTACTCCGTTGGTTGCAGTTATTGCGAGCCGAAAACGGCGTCAAATGCGAGCACGACCAGTTTCAAACGCGAGCCGTTACAGCTAAGCCGGTGGCAACGGCCGTAGTAGCCTCAATACTTGCCCAACCCGACTTTAGTGCTGCCGCGCCACAGGTAACCGCCTGGAGATTGATATGTCACTTGGCAATCCCCAAGAATATGGCCAAGCAACGCTCAATCTCTACCATCGCATCGGCGTCAATACGTCCGAAGGCTTGCCCCACCTTGCTGCGCTTCACAGTCATAGCCTTGTCCACCATTACCTGTGACGGCTTCTGCAAGCCGTTTCCCACGCTTGGATGAACGGCGATGCGCAACAGTGGCGCGCCAACAAGCGTGCTCGTCACCGGCAGCACGGTCACGGTGGCGTGCTCGTTGAACTGGTCAGCCTGAATCACCAAGGCCGATCTTGGCTTGCCAACATCACCTTGCATGGCGATGGTCACGAAGTCGCCTCGTATCATTCCGTCCAACCATCCACGTCTGCCAAGGCTTCATCCATGAACTGCCGCATATCCTTGTCGGCCATGTCCACTTGGACGACAAGACGGGACTGGCGACGACATTCCTCCGCGAAGCCTGGCCGTCGCGTATCCGGTACCCAGATTTGTACCGGGCGCAGCCCCGCCATGCGCAGCGCGTCGCGGTACTTTTGAACTCGTGAATTGACGTGAGCCATTTTGTGGAACTCCTATTCCTGATGTTACATGCAACAGCTTACAGGATTGCACCGTTACATGCAACGATCGGTGGAAATTCCGGCGATTCCTGCTTACCCCACCTATTTGTAGCGGCTCGCGTTTGAAAACGACCGGGCTTGCATTCAATGGCATTTCTGGCTCAAATTAACTGCAACCAACCAAGGCCACCGGCTCAGAATAACTGCAAGTGAGCTTGCATTCGACGGAGCGGGCTCGCATTCCATTTCGACGGGCTCACATTATTTGCAATTAGCCGGCTGGCCTGTTTTGCCTCATTAGATTCTAGACGTTTGTCGTGGCGTGTCTCAAAAAAGGTATCTCGATCCTTGTGATACAGAAATCACGTCTCATGGCAGTGACTTGTTTGAGCCTACCCATGCGGAACAGATCACAGTTGCATTTAATCTGAGCCCATGAAGCCGCAATGTGAGCTGATCGCAAATAATATGAGCTGGGTTGCAGCTAATCTGAGCCGGTGGTTATGGATAGATGCAAATAATGTGAGCCGAAAAACGGGATAAATGCGAGCCCGGTCGTTTTCAAACGCGAGCCGCTACAGATAATACGCAGAGTGCTTCGGAACCGGGGATAGGCCGCATTCAGGTGGCCACTTGGCCCGCGATCCAGAACGGGGACGGATAACAATTAGTATTTAGCCTTAGCAAAATGATGATTGCTTTCTTTCTCTGTCGCCAGGCATAGCGTGTGGGTCTACTCGACCTCGATTTCCTGCTCTAGCGGCAGGAGCTCATCGACGCCCGCCTGCTTTCAATTATGCCTCTTTAGAGGTAAAGACACGATTCGCGCTTTAAAGCACGCCAAGGACCACCAACGCATCAATCGTAATGGGATATATTTTTCTGCTATTCTAGAGTTTGAGCTAGGGTTTTCTGGGTTTAAGTTTTAATCTTGGGGGATGTCATGAATTCAAAAATAAGATATATGGCATTGGCTGCCTTTTCCTCAGCGCTTGCCTTACCTCTGGTAGCGCAAGCGGATCTATTCTCTTTTGATCCGACTGGTAGTGGCCACGGGATTGCAAACGTGGTCGCTATTGACCAAGCATTCGGCAATGCGCTGATAGAAAGACTTGGGGCTTCAAATTTCTTGCTACGTCAGTACCAGGCAAATCTAGGCAGCATGATATTTAATGATGGCACACCAGCCTTTATAAATGGTTCAGGAGGCAGTTATTTTACGTTTGTGGCGGATACCAGCTCTTTCGCAATGTATGCAGCGAGCGCTCCTGGCGATAGCCTAACAGGCACAGGATTTGAAACCGATAAACCAATATTGCAAGCCCATGTGGCCACTGCTCCATCGACTTTCCTTTCGATTATTAGCAACGAACCGGTGAACTTGGATCAAAGTAGTAATGGGAATCAGTTGGGTCTGCAGCAAAGCGTTTTTGCACGTGGCGCATCGGTGGGCACTCTGGTAGTCGACTCGGTTAATTCGGGCTATTTTCCAACGTTAAAGCCAGGTGAAGGACTCGCAGCTCTAATAAACTCCAACCTAGAAACCCCTTTCAGGCAGGTAGATCCAAATCTTAGCTGGGCTGGCATGGCCGGACCGATTAATGGTACTGGTTCAGATGTCCTTCTTCAAATGGACTCCCTGATGTCGCTAGTGGCGGCGCCAGGAATCAGTCCTCTGGTACCGATCTTGCCCGTGATGGATTTACCGGGAGGGCTTGGATGGGAATTGGATTTCCCAATAACTACTGACGCACCTCTTTTTGTTGATCCGGCAGTTGCCACGGGTTTCGACTATTTTTCAGATTCAGGCCCAAACTTCACTTCCGTGATTCTCCCCGATATCGGGGATGGTGAGTTTGCATTATATTTATGGAACGGAATCGACTGGCAGTTCGACACTACACTTGCTGCAGGCATCCAGCATTCCTTTGGGGTCTCAGGTGTGGATAGATTCCGAATTACCGGCATAGAAACCAGTGCTGGGCTGGACCCCAACTCTGTCACCGCGTTCGTTACCGGTCTTACTTTCTCCGGTACCGGTCAGGAAAGCATGCGCATGATACCTATCACCCAGGAAGTCAGCGTCGTTTCCGAACCCGGAACTTTGGCGGCAATCATGATGGGTGTAGGCGTGATGGGTTTTATCGTACGTCGTCGCAGAATATCCTGATTCGCGAATCCATATGTCGGGTAGTGCACCAAACATAGTGCTGCAGTTAAAATATAGCAATAAAAAGGCCCTCCAAAAAAGAGGGCCTTTTCATGAGCTTAACTAGCTCTATTTTCCTTCAGTCACTTTTGCGTTCTCCTGCGCATAATTAAGCCAATCAAACCAAGCCCGGCCATCAGCATGGCATAACTTTCAGGTTCAGGAACGGCAGATGCAATATCGCCAGGCCGGACGGCCATGGCAAAATCCCCATCGATCTTGTTATTTATATTCTGATAAGCGCCAGCAAAACTGAAAGTTGATGCTTGATCGCTATTGCTCGGGTTCACGTCACTAGTCCAATAAGAACTATTCTGGATATTACTGAACAGGCTGTAGTAAGTATTATGGCTGCTGGCAAGAGAAGTGCCCCACGACCCGCCGAGTTCCTGGTAAAACAAATGGCTCATTTCGCTTGCGGTCGGCAAACGCCAGTCGCTATAGGTTTGATAATCGAGGTTGGAAGCCCACGTATCGGCCGCGTACCAGTTCATAACACCAGTCGTGTGATAGCCGGACGTTTTGGAATAATTGGCATCCGCAAGCCACGTGATATCTTTGTCGGTATCAAAAATCAATCCGTTCCCCCGATCGACAAGCGCAGCCTGGGAAGTGATACTGGTACCGAGTAACGCCAGTAAAGCAACGCGAATCACCTTCGTTTTCATTTTTTCTCCTTAGCAGTGACAATTAAATACCCCCGGTAAGGTTATATTATTTCAATGGTTTTTTAAAGGCCCTACTCATGAAACTGAACAATAAATACATCGGATGGATGATCTCGGGGATCGTTCAAAATTTGAAAGACAGCATTCAATTTCCTGGTTATTATGGATGAGCTAACGACTTCTCATTGCTCCGAGTCGTGTGTTAGATCCACTTAATTTTCTCCAGACTGGGAACAGGAGATCGGGAATGCCCAGAATTGTGATGGCGCCTGAATTACAGATCGAATTCAAATAATCCCGAATCCAATGACTGGAAACCGAAAATCATGAAAGCAAAAGCAGGAGTCAGAGTAACCGCTGTCCTGGTGGCCGCAAGCCTTAACATCAGTAGCGCATGGGCGGACAACATCTCGTCGGAGAACGCCATCCAACCTGTTAACCCGCCACCCGCACAGGCGGGTATGCCGGATTGCACAACAGCTGAAAGATTGAAAGAACTGGCTGATGAAGGTTCTTTCGCTCAAGGCAGTATACGGGAAGCCAAGGATATCGGTGCCAATGTGCTTGGGGCGGCACTTGGCATGCTCGCGGGGGTTGATATTCCCATTGGCGAGGCTCGCGATGCCTACAATCATGCTCGGGGCGTAAAGCAAACTTATGAAATTTTAACGCCCTGCACTCCAGAACAAGAGGCGGAGATAAAAAAAATAAAAGAACAAACAGGGCAAGTCGTCGAAGGAGAAAACAAGAATCCAGGAGCTATACCGCCTTCACAACCCGATGAGAGTACGGCTGAAAAAACTGGAAAATTTCTCAGAAATCTTCCGCTATAAAGGAGGTTCAATTTGAGCTTAAGCCAGTTCTAGCTGGAATTACCTGTATCTGTCGCAGCAGTTCGCCACCATCGACGACCCCGCCAAACGCGAGGAATTCGTCCAGGCGCTGCGATCAGATAATCACGCTGACCGGTTACTACAAGTCCAGGGACTGCCCGCCCTGACCATCGCTCAGCTTTACCGCTGCCGCTGGCAGGTCGAACTATTCTTCAAATGGATCAAACAGCATCTGCGCATCAAGGCGTTCTACGGTACCACCGAGAATGCTGTCAACACCCAAATCCGGATCGTGATTATTGTCTATGTCCTGGTCGCCATCGTAAAGAAACGACTCAAGACCAAGGCTTCGCTCTACACAATTCTACAGATTCCGAGCCTCACTCTTTTCGAGAAAATAACGCTTGATCAATTACCCATAGAGCATTATGATGCCATGCTCCAAAACCCTAATTAACTGATTCTATTCAGCTAAATTGCCGGACACTGCCGGCTTCCAATCAAAAATCAGGCCAAGTGTTCAAACAATCGCGCGACCGCCTCAGCACCTGGATCAGCATGACCGGCCAAATGCTTGGCATTGACATAGGAAGCGCGGCCCGCATTCGCCTTGCTCATGTGGGCAGTGCGATCGGCACCCGCACGCGCGGCTTTCGCCGCCTCTGGCAGGCTCTCTTCCAGGGCATCAAGGGCCGGCGCAAGGGCATCGACCATGGTGCGGTCGCCCGGACGTGCCCCGCCGATCTCCTGCATTCTCCGCAACCCGGCCTGCAACGCTTCGCGCATTGGCAAGCCGCTTGAGGCAGCATCGCCCGCTGCGGCGAAGAAGATCGCGAGGAGCACACCGCACGAGCCTCCCATGGTTTGGGAAAGCTCCAAGCCAATGGCTCGATAGAGCTGGGCATGGTCGGCAAGCGGCAATCGGTCCACGGCGCTGATCAGGGCGCGTGCCGCGCCGGCAAGCGTGCTGCCGGTGTCGCCATCGCCTGACTTCGCGTCGAGCGCGTTGAGGTCGTTCTCGGCGGCGATCAGAACCTCGCAGCAACTGGTCAGGAGCTCCTTGGTCGGCTTGTGCGTCGAGGGCATCGGAACGGCAGGCGTCAGGCCGTCCGGAAGCGCCTCAATCGCGACCTGGCCCAGCCGGCAGACCCGCGGCCATGCCGCCAGCGGCGTGTGCTGCTTGAGCAGGGCGATCTCGGCATCGTCGGCAGGATAGGCTGAAATCGAGAAGCCATGCATATCGAGAGATGTCATCATGGCCGCCGGCCCGATGATATGGGTTATCCGCTCGCCAATCGCTGACCGCCGGATTTCGTTGAGGATGATCGACATCTCGATGACCGACGTGCCGCCGAGATTGTTGACCATAGCGACATGCGGCTTTTCTTCCATTGCAGTTGACAGGCGCTCGACCATGGCAGCGACAGCTTCGCTCGCCCCCTTGAACTCGACCTGTTCAACCCCGGCTTCACCGTGGATGCCAAGCCCAAGCTCGGCCATGCCGGGCGGGATGCGATCCTCCTTTGGCGAACCTGGGATGGTGCAGGTGTTTAGCGACATGCCGATGCTTTTTGTCTTTGACACGACCTTGCGCGCGGCCGCGGCGACATGCGCCAGGTCGGCACCATTCTCGGCCAGCGCGCCGGCTATCTTGTGCACGAAAAGCGTGCCGGCGACGCCGCGGGCTTGGGGCAAGTCGGGCAACGCCACGTCATCGGCGACGATGACCATCTCGACATTCAAGCCAAACTGGCGAGCTCGTTCGGCCGCCAGCCCGAAATTCAATCGGTCACCGGTATAATTCTTGACGATGAGCAGGCAGCCGGACGATCCTGTCACGGCAAGGATGCCTGCCAGTACCGCGTCGACTGTCGGCGAGGCGAAGATGTCGCCGCACACCGCAGCCGTCAGCATCCCTTCCCCGACGAAACCCGCATGTGCCGGTTCGTGGCCCGATCCGCCTCCCGAGATCAACGCAACCCTGGACTTGTCCCAGTCATTGCGTACGACCACCCGTATATGCGGATAGCCGTCGAGCCGCGCCAGCTTGCCGCCAGACGCCGCGACCAGACCATCGACGGCTTCGGTGACGATGCTTTCTTTGGTGTTGATGAACTGGGCCATGTTTTTGCGGGAGAATGCTGGCGGCGGCGCTTCATCCTCCCCGCCCTTCACCGTGACTGCATTGCTGCCAGTCTTTTGCATAATGGCGGCCAGCGCATCGCCGCCGCGCTTCTCGTCGGTCGGGATGAAGCAGCGTTCAGTCCACCTTATCCTACTACCGGATTCAGGTTAACAGCTCAGCCTGTCTCATGCCGGCCAAGAGGCAAAAACAACACGATGCGCTGCGCCTCCCAATGCTCCACCGGGTCGCGCTTGAATCCGCTCTTGGCAAACTGGTGCCAGCGCCCTGCCACAAAACACATCAGCAGGTTTGCCTGGGCAGCAGCATCCAGATCAGCCGGAATCTCCCCCTCGCTTGCCGCAAAGCGCAACACCTGCTTGAGAGTTGCCTCGAGCCGGTCGTGCAACTGGTTTATCCGCAACTGCAAACGGTCGTTTTCGTTTATTAGCGCATCGCCAATGAGCACGCGGGTCATGCCTGGATTCTTCCTGGAAAAACCAAGCAGAAGCGACACGATGCCTTCGACCTGCCGCATGCCGTTCTTCTCTTCCGTTATCAGCTTGTTGATAAGGCTGAAAAGTGTTTTTTCGATGAATTCGATCAATCCGTCAAACATCTGCGCCTTGCTGGCGAAATGGCGGTAGAGAGCGGCTTCTGACACATCGAGCCGGGCAGCAAGTGCTGCAGTAGTGATTTTTTCCGCCCGGGGGCCTTCCAGCATTTCGGCCAGCGCCTGCAGAATTTGATCCTTTCTGTCTCCTGCCCTGCTAACTGCCATGTTTCCCTCGATAAAGCCGTGGCGGCGCTGCATGCCCTGCGTGTATGCAAGCGCCCACGCCTCAGGCTCCCTGGCCACAATGCCCGGATGCTTCGCTGCCCTGCATCTCCGAAAAATCGGCTCGCTTGATCAGTGTCCCTATGCCCTCGTCGGTCAGCACCTCCAGCAATATGCCGTGCTCGATCCGGCCATCGATGATATGGCAGTATTTCACGCCTTTTTTTACCGCGTCCAGGGCGGAAGCGATCTTGGGTATCATGCCGCCGGCGATGGTTCCGTCGGCAATCAGCTCATCCACCTGGCTCGCTGTCAAACCGGTCAACAAGTTCCCATTCTTGTCAAGAACGCCAGCGGTATTGGTGAGCAGTATCAATTTCTCCGCGTCCAGAACTTTGGCGAGCTCTCCAGCGACGAGATCTGCATTGATATTATAAGACTCACCGTCGCTGCCAACCCCGATGGGAGCAATCACGGGTATGAAATCCCGTGCTTCCAGCAACGCGATCAGGGCTGGATCTATGCTCTCTATTTCTCCCACCTGGCCAATATCGAGCCGCTCCTCGGCCTTGTCCCTGCTCTGCACCAGCATCTTCCTTGCACGGATGAATCCTCCATCCTTGCCCGTCAATCCAACTGCCAGTCCTCCCTGGCGGTTAATGAGATTCACGATATCCTTGTTGACTAGACCCCCGAGCACCATTTCGACCACCTCCATGGTTTCGGCATCCGTCACGCGCATCCCCTGCACAAATTCGCCCTGCTTGCCCACCCGCTTCAGCATGTCGTTTATCTGCGGTCCTCCACCGTGGACAATTACGGGATTCATCCCCACCAGTTTCAGCAACACGACGTCGCGGGCAAATCCCTGCTTGAGATTTTCCTCGACCATTGCATTGCCCCCATATTTGATGACCATCGTCTTGCCGTGAAAGCGGCGGATATATGGCAGCGCTTCAGCCAGAATTTTGGCTTTGTCTATTGGGGATGAAGGAGGCAACGTCATATCGTTCCTTTTGATTCGGTTACATCAGCTGGGTCATTCATGCGGCGCATGGGGACGATGCGGCTGTACGGCACCTGCAACCGGGAGCATCTGGTCGGGTACATCGGGCATGGGATCAAAATAGCGGTACATCATGGGAACGACCACTTTCGTCATCACGGTTGCGGTAATGAGGCCGCAAATCACGACGATTGCAAGCGGCTTCTGCACTTCGGAACCCAGGCCGGTGGCGATCAGGAACGGCGCCAACCCCAATATGGTTGCCGCGGCAGTGATCAGCACAGGCCGAAAGCGCGCTTCACAGCTTGTTTTCACTGCGTCGCGCACGCTGAGTCCCTGCTCGCGCAGTTCCTTGATGAAAGAAATCAGGACCACCCCGTTCAATATTGCTATGCCCCACACTGCAATAAACCCGACTGACGCCGGCACCGATAAATATTCACCCGTAACAAACAGCCCGATTACACCACCCACCGAAGCGAAGGGCAAGGCCGTAAAAATCAATGTGGCAAGCTTCGCCGAATTGAACAGCATGAACAGCAGAAAAAATATTACGGCAAACGTGACCGGAACGACAATTCCCAGCGTCGCCATGGCCCGTTCCATGTTCTCGAACTGGCCTCCCCACTCAAAATAATACCCGGGCGGCAACTTGATTTCCTTCGCCGTGCGCTGCTGTAGCTCAGCAACAAAACCGCCCAGGTCGCGCCCGTGCACATTTGCGCCGATTACCACGCGCCGCTTCGCATATTCACGGGAAATGATCGCCGGCCCGTCGACCACACTAATATCGGCAACCGCGCTCAGCGGCACCAGCATGCCGCCGCGCGCGAGCAGGCTTTCAGGCCCGGCATTGCCGGGAGGACGCAGCAACAGGTCGCGGATGGCTTCGACATCATTACGGAATTTCTCAGGAAAGCGCAGGAGGAGCGTAAAACGCCGTTCGCCTTCGAACACCTGCGTCACCGCCTTTCCGCCAATGGCCGTGGCAATCAGCTCATTCACGTCAGCGACATTGATTCCATGGCGTGCAATGGCGCGCCGGTCGATATCTATGGTCAATTCCTGCTGACCTGACAAGCGTTCGATGCGAAGATCGCGCGCACCGCGTGTCGATTTGACAATGCGTGCGACCTGCTCCGATAACTTGCGCAGGTCTTCAAGATCATCACCAAAGATCTTGACTGCCACCTGCGAGCGTACTCCAGTCACCATTTCATCCACCCGCTGCGCGATAGGCTGGGACAGCGCGATATTCACCCCGGGCAATACCGTCAGCGCCTTGCGGATATCCTCCTCGATTTCCTCTTGCGTACGGCCAGATCCTTCGAGATCCAGCGATGCAATGGGGTCTGACTCGTTTTGCGAGGCGGGATCCGCGGGTGATTCCCCTCTCCCGATTTTGGATACCACCGACGTCACGCCAGGAACTGCGGCGATCAGCTTCATGGCTTCGTTTTCCAGCTGGATCGATTCTTCCAGGGAAATCGAAGGAACACGGATGATCACGGGCGTGACAGCACCCTCGCGCATGATTGGAATGAACGATTTCCCAAGTAATGGATACAGGCCGACTGCCAGTAAAAGCGATCCTATCGACACCATTGCTGTCGCCTTGGGGTTCGCCAGCGCCAGATAAAGAAGACGCAGATAGAGGGATTTCAGGATGGATACAATTTTTGTATCCTCCTCGCTTCCACCCTTCAGGGCATAGTCGCACAACACCGGCGACAACAGCACGGAAACAAGCAGCGCCACCAGCAATGCAATCGATATGGTAACGGCCAGTGGACTGAACATCTTGCCCTCCATGCCCTGCAGTGACATCAACGGCAGAAATACCAGGACAATAATGACGATACCATATATCACGGGGGCGCCCACCTCGGCTGCCGCCTTCGCAATTACCTCGCTCTTCGATTCATTGCCGTTCGCATGGCTCAGGCGCAGAAAGATGTTTTCCACCACCACCACGGTGGGATCGACCATCAGTCCGATCGCGATAGTCAATCCTCCCAGGGACATCAGGTTGGCAGGAATGCCCAGGTGATTCATTATCATGAACGTGACCAATGGCGTGATGATGAGGGTTGCGCAGACGACAAGGCTCACACGCAGGTTCCCCAGGCAGATCACCATTACAACGATGACGAAGACCAGCGCTTCGATCAAAACACGGTATACGGAATCCAGCGCGGCATCCACCATAACAGTCCGATCATAAAACGGGACGATTTGAAGTCCCCCGGGCAGCAGGCCGCGCTCGTTGATCTCGGCGACTTTTTCTTTCACCCGGCTGACAACTTCCTTCGCATTTCCTCCACGCAGCATCATCACAATGCCCGTAACCGACTCGGTATAGCCACCCCTGATGCTGGCACCCTGCCGCACCTCTTCTCCGAACTTCACTTCCGCTACATCTCGCACGAACACAGGCACGCCATCCAGCTCCTTGAGCACGATATTGCGAATGTCGTCCAGCGTTTTAATCAGGCCGACGCCACGGATGAGGTACTGCTCCGTATGCAAGGGAAGGATGTTGCCGCTGGCGTTTGCGTTATTGATAGCAAGAGCCCGGTCTACCGCAGATAACGTGAGGTTGTAGTGACGCAGCCGGTTCGGATCGACCAGCACGTGATACTCCTTGACGTGGCCGCCGATGGAATTGATTTCCGCCACACCCCGTATTGAACGCAGCATCGGACGCACCACCCAGTCCTGAATGGTTCGGCGTTCCGTCAACTCCTCGACTGTGAGCGCGCGCTTCCCGTCATCCGGATGGTCGAGGGTATACTGGTAAACCTCGCCCAATCCGGTGGATACCGGCCCAAGAACGGGCGTAATGCCCGGCAGCAACCTGGGAGAAACTTCTATCAAACGCTCCATCACCAGTTGCCGGGCAAAGTAAACGTCGGTCTGATCGGTAAACACCAGTGTGGTGAGTGACAATCCGCTCTTGTTCATGGAGCGCATCTCCACCAGCCCCGGCAGCCCGGTCATGGCAATTTCCACCGGTATCGTGACCAGCCGCTCGATCTCCTCGGGACTGCGGCCAACCGCGACCGTTGCGACCTGCACTTGTATGTTGGTCACATCGGGGAAAGCATCCACGGATAAATTCCTGGCGGCAAACATTCCCGCGACGCACAACGCAAGCGCCACCACCACAACCACGAGGCGCTGCCTCAGCATGGCTCGCACAATCGCAGCCAGCATCGCCTACTCCAGCTCGGCGAGCTTGCGCTCGTTATCCAGGTGGAAGGCGCCGTCCACCACGATGCTCTGCTCCACGCTCAGTCCTCGAATAACCGGCCGCATATCCGCCACCTCGTGCCCCAGTTCTACCGGCACGCGCAGAAACCGGTTATTGCCCTGTGCCAAAAATACATAGTCGCGGTTCGCTTCGCGCACCACGGCGGTTTCCGGCACAACCAGGCTCTTGTGGGGGTTGTCGGTGATATGCATGGTGGCAAGCATGTCCGGCTTGAGCTTGCGCTGGGGATTTTCCACTGCAGTACGCACCATCACCGTCCGGGTAAGCGGATTAACCGTATCGGCCACGAAAATGATAAGCCCATCGAAACTCACCTCGCCCAGAGCCGGAACGTGGATTTCCACGTGTTGGCCCACCCGGACATTGCGGGCGATTTGCTCCGGCACATCGCCCACGACCCAGACGGACGATAAATCCGCAACCCGGAACAATTGTTCGGAGGGCTGCACCACCTGGCCTATGGCGACATTGCGTTCGATGACCACGCCGCCAAGCGGCACGCTGATGGTTACCGAAGGCAGAATGTGCCCCTTGGTTATCAACTCCTTCAACGCGCCGCTATCCACGCCCAGCAGCCGCAACTGGTCCTTTGCAGCCTCCAGATCCGCCTGGGATACCTGCAATTCCGACTCGCGCCGTTCCACCTCGGCAACGGCGATCACATCCGCAGCCAGCATCTGACGCGCCCGCTCCGCCGCCTTTTCCGCCAGGGTTGCGCGCGAAGACGCCCGCAGATAGGCGAGCTGCGCCTGGGTCAGTTCCGGACTGGAAATGCGAGCCAGCGCCGCTCCCGCCGTGACGGTATCGCCCAGCATCGCATACACATCGACAATACGGCCTGTCACATTGGCGCCGACCCGCACGAGCCGGTATTCGTCCACATCCACCTGGCTCGGCACCTGCAACTTGTCCGCGATATCCACCATGGTGGGGTGCCCGATCCTGACCCGCTGCGCCATTTCCGGCTTGAGCGTGACGCTGTTGAAATCGGCTGCCTTCTGCGGCGCCACCTCTTCTTTTTTCTGGGTTACCTGCTCCTCCCCACCACTGCATGCAGACAATAGTGCAGCGAGTACAGCCGTACCGAGACTTTTCATTCCGAGTTTCATTCGACTGCCTGCTCCCTGGGATAATTGGCACGCAAGCGATCAATCTCGGCAGCAGCCGCCTGCAAGTCGAAGCGCGCCTGCAAAGCGTCGACGAGTATCCCTCTCAATACCCGTTGCGTGTCCAGCACGTCGATCAGGCCGCGCTCGCCAAAACGATAGGCAGCCTGGGCAATGCGCAACGCCGATTCCGCCTCTTTGATGATGCCTCCTTCGAACATTTCCACTCGCCGTTTTGCAATCTGCAGCGCCTGCCAGGCTGATTCCAGCAACTGCCCAATCTCATACCGGCGGTATTCCAGTGTTTCCCGCGCCCGCGCGGTATCCGCCACGGCTGCATCGATCTCGCCGCGCTGGCGATATAACAGAGGAATTTTCACGTTAAAGCCCCCTCTGTTATCGGTGTACTGGGCGTCCTGATAGTTCTGGTAGACGATATCCACCGAGGGAAGGATCGCGGCACGCGCCTGGTTAATACGCAGCCGGGCTCGCTCCTCTTCCGCCTGCAACCGCATCACATCCGGATTGACGGTTGGCACTTCCTGGCGCAATTCCTCCAGTGACGGCAGATTGACCGGATCGAAAAGGGAGGCATCCAGCTCGAAATCGGGCCGCAAGGCACCCGCGGTGAACTGCAGCAGCGCGATCCGGGCGCGCTGCGTATTGAGTTCAGCAGCTTCCTTGCGGCTGGCGGCATTCAGCACTTCGGCGTCGGCCCGGATCAACTCGAAGCGGGCTGTTTCGCCCACTCCCACGCCTACCTTGATGCGCCTTCGCACCTCTTCCATGACATCCAGAACGCCTCCCTCCATCCGCGCCATTTCCTGCCGCAGCAGCAATTCATACGCACGCACCCGCAACTGCGCGGCCAGGTCTGCGCGAACCTGGTCAGCACTGGCGCGGCTCGCCTCTACCCCGGCCTCGGCCGAACCGATGCGCGCACTCCGCAGGAAAGGATTCTCGATCGTTTGCGTGACGGTCACCGACCTCGTGTTTGTCGCTGGATTGGCCAAAGGAATTCGGGCATGCTGAGGCCCGCCGATTACGCTCACCACCGGATTGGGATAAGCCGCCGCTCCGATAACTCCCGCCTCCGCCATTCCCACCTGGGATTTTGCTGCCTGAGCCAGGCCGTTCGCCTGCAGCCCCAATCGCTGCACGTCTTCTATGGAAACCGAATCTCCAGCGGAAGGCGCCGGCTTGGGCCCACGGGGAATGGGAATAGGCGTGGGCGGACCAGGTTCGCTGGCGGGAGAGGAAGGCGATATGGAGAAGGTAAATGGTACAGTGGAATCCGGCTGGGGAATAGGTGGCGCGGTCCGTAGGGGTGTCGTCGCTTGTTGAGCTGAGGCAGTGAAAAATGGCAGAATGAGAATCAGACTCAATAATATTCGACAACGCGTTGCTATTTGCATTTACTGCCTTTCATAATTTCCTGCTGCGCCTGATGTTGTTGAGCCGGAATTGCGGGGGGCGCCGCCTGTTGCAGTGATTACAACCGAGCAGCTTGATTGCGAGAGTCAACCGCTGAGATGCGATTCTCCCTTCGGGAATGCTGCTCGCCGCCCCCAGCCTGGATAAAGCTGCATTTAAATCGTAAACGCGGTCTCAAAGGTGATAATCGAGTCTAGATTAAAAATTGCATCAAGAAAAGGAGTATCTTACTGATGATATCATCGGGATTTCCGAATGATCCAAACACAAGGAAGTTTTTAGAATAACCATTCTAATGCTCAACTACAAGCAATTGCACTATTTCTGGGCCGTCGCCAAGGCGGGAAGTATCGTACGCGCAAGCGAGCGCTTGCATCTCACTCCGCAAACCCTCAGCGGCCAGATCGGGCTTCTTGAAGAAGCGATCGGCGTAGCGTTGTTCTTGCGTGTGGGACGACGCCTTGAATTGACAGAAGCCGGACGCCTTGCGCTTTCCTATGCCGACGAAGTGTTCCAGATAGGAAGCGAGCTCGAGGAAGCCCTGCGAAACCGCCCCGAAAGGCAAGCCATCCAGTTTCGCGTCGGTGTCGACGATGCGGTTCCGAAATCCATCGCTTATCGATTGCTGGCACCGGCAATGTCGCTCGCCGAACCCGTGCGCATCGTCTGCAGGGAGGATAAGCTCGCGCGACTGCTGGTCGAACTTGCCATACAGCGCCTCGATCTGGTCCTGGCAGACCGGCCAATGCCCGCGGAAACCAACGTGAAAGGCTACAGCCACAAACTCGGGGATTGCGGCATTACGTTTTTTGCGGGAGCGCAGCTCGCATCCCGATGCGGGGGCGCATGGCCCCGTGCGCTCGATGGCGCGCCTTTTCTGGTTCCCGGCAAGGAAACCGCCGTGCGCACGCCTCTGATGCGGTGGTTCGACGTCCATCAAATTCACCCCAGGATCATTGGCGAATTTGACGATAGCGCGTTGATGCAGGCTTTTGGCCAGGAAGGCATTGGGGTTTTCATTGCTCCATCAGTCATCGCGGATGAAGTCCGGCGCGAACACGGCGTTGCCGTTCTAGGGCAAACCGATGAAGTCACCGAGCAATTCTACGCCATCTCCATGGAGCGCCGGCTCACCCATCCCGCAGTCATTGCCATTACCGATACCGCTCACCGGGAATTGTTTGCCAGCCCCGATCCCGGCAAAAGCGCTTTTAAAGAGAAAGAATAGGCACTTTCCCGAAACAAGGGGCAGTCCAAGGTTTCCTGACCTGTAAGCTACGGCCCTTAACGCGCGAATTTTATTCGGAATTCACCTGCTCTCCGCTTCCGGCGTTCAAAAACAGCAAGTCGTTAACCCGCCTGACGAACGCCGCCGGATCATCGAGCTGCCCTCCTTCGGCCAGCAATGCCTGGTCGAACAATATGCGGCTCCAGTCGTCAAAGTGGGCCTGTTCCAGTTTCAGGCGCTGGATCATTGGATGATGCGGGTTGATTTCGAGAATCGGCTTGGCATGATCCACTTTTTGACCGGCGGATTTCAATAAGCGCTCCAGATTCCCGCTCATTGCATGGGCATCGGCGACGAGGCAGGCGGGCGATTCCGTCAGGCGCAAGGTGATACGGACTTCCTTGACCTGTTCGCCAAGAACACTCTTGATTTTTTCCGTAAGCTCCTTGTATTCATCCGTTTCTTTCTCCTGCTCTTTCTTCTCCGCCTCATTCTCGAGCTTGCCCAGATCGAGACTGCCTTTGGCAACGGATTGCAGAGGCTTGCCCTCGAACTCGGTCAGGTGCGCAACCAGCCATTCATCCACACGTTCGGACAATAGCAGGACTTCGATCCCCTTCTTGCGGAAAATCTCCAGATGAGGGCTGCTTCTCGCCGCCTTCAGGCTGTCAGCCGTCACGTAATAAATTTTCTCCTGCCCTTCTTTCATTCGCGACAAGTAGTCGCCCAGCGAAACGCCTTGTTCGTCGGTATCGGCATGGGTGGACACGAAGCGCAACAGCTTGGCGACGCGCTCGCGATTGGCGTAATCCTCCGCCACACCCTCCTTGAGAACCTGTCCGAATTCCTTCCAGAAGGTCTTGAACTTGGCCTTTTCTTCTTCCTGCTCGCTTTGGGCCAGATCGTCAAGCAGGCCTAGCACCTTTTTAACCGAGCCGGCGCGGATTGCTTCTATATCCTTCGACTCCTGCAATATTTCGCGCGATACATTCAGCGGCAGATCATTGGAGTCGATGACGCCGCGCACAAAGCGCAAGTAGCCCGGCAACAACTGCTTTGCATCGTCCATGATAAAGACACGGCGTACATACAGCTTGATGCCATGGCGCTGTTCCCGGTCGAACAGATCGAATGGGGCACGCGACGGAATATAGAGCAGCTGGGTATATTCCTGTTTTCCCTCCACCCGGGCATGAACGTAAGCCAGGGGGGACTCGAAATCATGGGCCACATGCTTGTAGAACTCCTCGTACTGCTCGGGTTTTATCTCGCTCTTGGGGCGTGCCCACAGCGCACTCGCCTGATTGACCGTCTCGTCCTCGACGGTAATGACATTTTCATTTTTTTCCTGTGACCACTCCTCTTTTTTCATCACGATGGGAAGCGTGATATGATCGGAATACTTGCGGATGATGCTCCGCAGGCGCCAGCCGTTCAGAAGATCGTCTTCGCCTTCACGCAGATGCAGTATCACCTGAGTGCCACGGTCCGCCTTTTCGACCGTCTCCAGCGTATAGTCCCCCTCCCCGCCCGATTCCCATCGAACGCCGTGCTCAGGCGTCAGGCCGGCGCGCCGGGTAATGAGCGTCACCTTGTCCGCGGCGATAAAAGCCGAATAAAAACCAACCCCGAACTGCCCGATCAGATGCGCATCCTTGGCCTGATCGCCCGTCAGTGAGCTAAAAAATTCCCGGGTGCCGGATTTGGCAATAGTGCCGATATTATCGACGACCTCTTGCCGGGACATGCCGATGCCATTATCCGACACCGTTATGGTGCGCGCGGAGGCATCGTAGCTCACGCGGATCTGGAGATCGGAATCGGCTTCATAAAGCGCGCCATCCGTCAATCCCTCGAAGCGCAGCTTGTCCGCGGCATCCGAGGCGTTCGAAATCAGTTCGCGTAGAAATATTTCCTTGTTACTATACAAGGAGTGGATCATCAGGTTGAGCAACTGTTTGACTTCGGTCTGAAAGCTCAGGTGTTCTTTTGTAGCCGCCGCTTGCATGGATCTTTTCTCCCGACAATTTTTCATAAAAAGAGATAATGGGGATGAATTGATGATTTTCAAGCAATTCCACTAAAATTCCGGATGCAAACCATGAGTATCCCGCCTCTTTATCTGCTTCGATACAATTATCTGCTTTGATACAACCGCACCATTCGGGAGCTTCCGTCATGTCTGCAATAAAAACTCTTCTGGCTTTTCTCAATATCTGCCTATTCGCCGGCACATCTTTGGCCATGGCGCAATATCAGCAAAACCAGGATCAGCTTCCGCTCGAGAAAATCAAATTGCCTGCGGGATTTTCCATCGAATTATGGGCAAGCGTTCCCAATGCGCGTGCCCTGGCGCTGGGAAAAAACGGCACGGTATTCGCCGGCTCCGCCGCGGAAGGAAAAGTTTACGCCATTACAGATACCGGCGCCGCGCGCCAGGTGAGGACCATCGCCAATGGACTTTTGATGCCCATCGGTGTCGCATTCCACAATGGCGCGCTGTATGTTTCCGCCATCAACCGCATTCTGCGCTTTGACAACATCGAAAACAAACTCGACCAGGCAGGCAAACCTGTCGTGGTGACCGATAAATTCCCGAATGATAAGCACCACGGCGGGAAATATATCGGTTTCGGACCCGACGGCCTGCTGTATGTGGCAGTGGGCGCTCCCTGCAACATTTGCGAACCGGATCCCGAACGCTACGCGTTGATCTCCCGCATCGAGCCCGATGGCGCTAACTATGAAGTCTATGCCTCCGGCGTGCGAAATTCCGTGGGCTTCGACTGGCATCCGGAAACGAAGGAACTGTGGTTCACGGATAACGGCCGCGACTGGATGGGGGACAATATACCGCCTGACGAGCTGAATCACGCGCCCAGGAAGGGTATGCATTTTGGTTATCCATTCTGCCATGGCGGCGATATCCTGGACCCCAAATATGGCGCGAAGCGGGATTGCGGCAAGCTTACCCCCCCTGCCGCGAAATTCGACGCGCATGCGGCGACGCTGGGAATGCGTTTCTATACAGGCGAAATGTTTCCAAAGGAATACCATGGCAACATCATCGTGGCTGAACATGGTTCCTGGAACCGCCGTAACAAGATCGGATACCAGCTGAGGCGGGTTCAAACAAAAAATGGCAAGGTGATCAGGCAGGAGGTATTCGCGCAGGGCTGGCTGGAAAATGAAAATGTATGGGGAAGGCCGGTGGATGTGCTGGTCATGCCGGACGGGGCGCTGCTGGTCTCGGATGATTATGCTGGAGCGATATACCGTATCAGCTACAAAAAACCCTGATCTGCCGCTTCGGCCACGAGAAAACCAGCAGCTTATGCCAGTCACCGCACGAACAATGGGGGCGCCCGGGATTTCCGGGCGCGCTCTTCCAGCAGAGCGCATATGTCTCGCTAAGATTCCCTGTTCAGGTTTTCTGTTTCGCTTTCTGCATTAAACATGCTTTTGCCGGCCGCCGGCCGCTACCCAGACTGATGATCAGCCTGAAATGGATTGCTGGATTGCGTAAGCGCACCAGGCCATCAATACCTGGGGAAACAGGCCGAATCCGAGTATCGCCAGACCGTTCGCGCTGAGCAGCAGCTTGACGTCCTGCTGCGGTTCGATTAGCGCATCCGTCGTTGGTTCGTCGAAATACATCAGCTTGACGATGCGCAAATAATAAAATACGCCGATCAGGGAAAGTAGTACCGCCAGCACGGTCAGCCAGACATGGCCAGCGTTCAGAACAGCCTGCAATACCGCCAGCTTGGCGTAAATTCCGACCGTGGGCGGAATGCCCGCCATGGAAAACATCAACAGCAGGGTAATGAACGCATACCAGGGATTGCGGCGGTTCAGCCCCTTGAAATCCTCGAGGTTATCCGCTTCGAAGCCTGCCCGGGACAGAAGCATGATGATGCCGAACATGCCCAGGGTCATCAGCACATACACGACAACGTAAAACATCGCTGAGCTGTAGCCATTTCCATCCGCGCTGAGTATCCCGAGCAACACGAATCCCATATGGGAAATCGTGGAATAGGCCAGCATGCGCTTGATATTCGTCTGGGCTATGGCGGCAAGATTGCCGATGGCCATGGATACTACCGCCAGGATGATGAGCATGCCCTGCCAGTCCGCCGCCATCTCTCCCAGCCCTTCGACCAGCAAGCGCATGATGAAGCCGAATGTGGCGAGCTTGGGCGCGGAACCGATGAACAGCACCGCCGCCGTGGATCCTCCTTCGTACACATCCGGAGCCCACATATGAAACGGCGCGGCGCTCAGCTTGAAGCTGATGCCGGCGACAACGAATACAAGGCCGATTACCATCACGTAATGATTCACCGCGCCGCTTCGAATCACTTCGGCCACGCGTGCGATATCCAGCGAACCGGTGGAACCGTAAATCATGGACATCCCATAGAGCAGGAAGCCCGAAGACAACGCGCCCAGCACGAAGAATTTTATTGCAGCCTCCGTTGCACCCGCAAGATCGCGCCGCAACGCCACCATGGCATAAAGCGACAGCGACAGGAGCTCCAGTCCCAGGTATAGCGTGAGAAAGTGGCTGGCGGAAATCATGACCATCATGCCCAGTGTCGCAAACAGCGCCAGGCTGAAAAATTCACCGCTGAGCAACCCGCGCAGCGAAATATAGCTTCGGGAATATACCAGTACCACGGAAACGGTGCCGTACACCAGCATCTTCAGGATATCAGCCATCGGATCGTCCACGAACATGCCGGAAAACGTGTGAACCACTGTTGGCGAAGAGGTGGAGAAGGTGATGAAGAGGCAGCCAAGCAATGCTATTTGTGCGAACACATAAGCGATATACGGGGATTTCCTACCCCATGCTAGATCCGCCAGCAACACCACGCATACCATTATCAGGAGAAATATCTCTGGATAGGCGGGGGCGAAATCAGGCTGCGTGAAATTCATTTATTATCCTCGGACAGACGGAACACCGATGTCATATGAACTATAGCTTGCTGCGGCCTATGTGCGCCAGCAAGTCCTCCACGGTGGCATGCATGACTTCCGTCACGGGCAATGGATACAACCCCATCCAGAGCACCGCCGCGGCCAGAACCGCCAGGATGAGCATCTCGCGCTTGTTGAGATCTTCCAGGCCTTCGACAGCAGGACTCGCCACGGCTCCGAATATGACGCGCTTGTACATCCACAGCGTATAGGCCGCGCCGGTAATAAGGGTCGTCGCGGCAAAAAATGCATACCAGAAATTCACTTCGATCGCCGCCATGATGACCATGAATTCCCCGACGAAACCGCTGGTGCCCGGAAGCCCCGAATTAGCCATGGCAAACAGCATCCAGAATGCCGCGAATACCGGCATCCTGTTCGCCACGCCGCCGTAATCCGCTATCTGGCGTGAATGCAGCCGGTCGTACAGGACCCCCACGCACAGAAACATGGCGCCGGAAATAAAGCCATGCGAAATCATCTGCACCATCGCGCCTTCAATCCCGTATGCATTGAAAAGGAAAAAACCCAGCGTGACGAATCCCATGTGCGATACCGAGGAATAGGCGATCAGCTTTTTCATGTCCGCCTGCACCAGGGCGACGAGGCTGATATAGACCACTGCAATCAGAGACAGCACGATCATCACGCCCGCGAGATGATGGCTTGCATCCGGCACGATAGGCAGGGAAAAACGCAGGAAACCATAACCCCCAAGTTTCAGGAGAATCGCCGCCAGAATCACCGATCCGCCGGTGGGTGCTTCCACGTGGGCATCAGGCAGCCATGTATGAACCGGCCACATCGGCACTTTTACCGCGAAAGCGAGCAGGAAAGCGATGAATATCAGAATTTGCGGTGTCAGCGGCAATGGCAGGTCATGGTATTCGAGTATCGAAAAGCTTCCACCGGAAACATTGTATAAGTAGATGAAGGCCACCAGCATGAGCAGCGAGCCCAGCAGGGTGTAGAGAAAAAACTTGATTGCCGCATATACCCGGTTGGGCCCGCCCCAGACTCCGATGATCAGAAACATCGGGATAAGCGAGGCTTCCCAGAATACGTAAAACAGGATTGCATCGAGCGACGAAAACACGCCGTTGACGATGCCCGACATGATCAGGAAAGCGCCCATGTATTGAGACACGCGCTTGCTTATCACTTGCCAGCCGGCAATCACCACGAGTGGCGTGGTAAAGCAATTGAGCAGAATGAGCGGCATGGCGATGCCATCGACGCCAAGGTGATAGTAGATGTTGAACTGTTCGATCCACGGGCTGTATTCCACGAACTGCATGCCTGCGGCGAGCGGATCGAACTGGGTATAAAGAGGGATCGCCACCAGAAAACCGGCAATCGAACCGGCGAGCGCGAGCCATCTCGCGACGTAGGCATTGCGATCACCCCCGGTTGCCAGCACCCCGATCCCGGCGAAAATAGGCAACCAGATAACCAGACTTATCAGTGGAAAACCAAACAGCATTTTTATTCCGTCTTGTTCATTAGCGCAGCGTGAAACATGCGGAAAACCGCAATGATATTTTTGTTATTTCCTGCCGTGCCTTATCTTTCGCGTCGTGTCGTCATCATGCTCAAGTCCCATACAACCACAGGCTCATCAATATGAACACGCCGACGATCATGGTGAATGCGTAGTGATAAATGTAGCCGGACTGGAAGCGGCGCACCAGCATGGCGGTTCCGGCTACCAGCCGCGCGGTGCCATTGACGAAAAAGCCGTCAATGATCGTTACATCACCGACTTTCCATAGCCCTTTGCCAACAGCACGCGCGCCACCGGCAAAAAGCCACGAATAGAGCTCATCGATATAGTATTTGCGGTCGAGCAATGTATAGAGCGGTCCTGCCGCCTGCCGTATTTTTCCCGGTAATCCGGGCTTCGCCATATACAGATACCAGGCGGTAAAAATTCCCGCGGCGGAAAACCAGAAGGGAAGAGTTCCCAATGCATGTGTCATCATGGCGCCGATGCCATGGAACTCGGATGCCATCTTCGCCATGGCCTCATGCTGGGGCATGATCACAATGGCGCTGCCGAAATAATCCCCGAACAGCATAGGTCCGATTAACCAGCCCGCGCCAATGGAAGGAATGGCCAGAACGATCAGCGGCAGCGTGACAACCCAGGGCGACTCATGCAAATGCTCTTCCGTATGGAGATCCATGCGCGGTTTGCCATGAAATGTCATGAACAGGAGGCGGAAAGTATAGAGAGCACTGACAAACACGGAAGTAACGGCGCAAAAATAGGCAAAGCCGGAACCGGAAATTCCAGCGAAATGCACCGCTTCGATAATCGCATCCTTGGAAAAGAACCCTGAAAAACCGGCGACGCCCGCGTTTGCCAGCGCAGCCACAAACATTGTCCAGTAGGTAATGGGCATGTATTTCTTGAGTCCGCCCATCTTGCGCATATCCTGCTCATGGTGCATCGCGATGATTACCGAACCTGCGCCAAGGAACAGCACGGCCTTGAAAAAAGCATGTGTCATGAGATGGAATACAGCGGCGGAATACGCCGAGGCTCCCAGCGCCAGTGTCATATAGCCCAGTTGCGACAGCGTCGAATAGGCCACGACCCGTTTGATGTCGTTCTGGACGATGGCAACCAGCGCCATGAACAGGGTCGTGATGGCGCCTATGACCAGCACCAACGACAACGCCGTTTCAGTCAGCTCGAACAGCGGCGACATGCGCGCCACCATGAAAATGCCGGCCGTGACCATGGTGGCCGCGTGTATCAGCGCGGAGATGGGTGTGGGACCTTCCATCGAATCAGGCAGCCATACGTGCAGTGGAAATTGCGCGGATTTGCCCATGGCGCCGACAAAAAGCAGAATGCAGATAGCGGACAGCAGAGCCCACGATTGTCCGGGAAGGATTTCTATCGTCCGCGACGCCGCTTGCGGGGCACTGGCGAAAACGGCTGCATAATCCAGCGTGCCGAAATAAGCCAATACCAAGCCGATACCGAGGAGGAATCCGAAATCACCGACGCGGTTGACCAGAAAAGCCTTGAGGTTGGCGTATATCGCCGTGGGCCGCGTATACCAAAAGCCGATCAGCAAATAGGAAACCAGTCCAACCGCTTCCCAGCCGAAGAAAAGCTGAAGAAAATTGTTGGACATCACCAGCATCAGCATCGAAAACGTGAAGAGCGAAATATAGCTGAAAAACCGCTGGTAACCCGGGTCTCCCTGCATGTAGCCGATGGTGTACACATGCACCATCAAGGATACGAAACTGACCACGACCATCATCATCGCCGACAGCCTGTCTATCAGGAAGCCGATCTCGAAACGCGTGTCGCCGGTCGTTAGCCAGGTGTAAACGCTGCCATTGAAGGTATTTCCTTCGAGCACGTCCAGGAATACCGCAATGGAGGCGATCACGCAGACGATCATCAGCGCAATGGTCGCCCGATGACTCCAGGCCGGCCCTATCAGGCGGCCCAGCAGTCCGGCAATGAGCGCTCCGCCCAGGGGCGCCAGCGGAATCAGCAAATAGAGCTTTTCCATGTCAGTCATGAAGTTCCAGTTCTTATTTTTTGTATCCCGACACCGATCCAGGGCCACGCCGAGGAAGCCGCGTCCGCGGTGATTACCCTTTCAGTTTGTCCAGATCGTCCACATTGATGGTGCGCAGGCTGCGAAACAACACGACCAAGATCGCCAGACCGATGGCGGATTCGGCGGCGGCCACGGTTAATATGAAAAATACGAATATCTGACCCGAAACATCCTGCAGGTAATGGGAGAAGGCGACGAAATTCATATTTACCGCCAGCAGCATCAACTCGATCGCCATGAGAATGATAATCACATTCTTCCTGTTCAGAAAGATACCGACTATGCTGATCGCAAACAGGATCGCTCCCAGAACAAGATAATGTGATAAAGAAACCATGCTAACGCCCCCTTTTCAGGCAGATCGATACAGCCATCTCATGGCCTGTTCTTATTCTTTCTTTTCGGATGGCATGGAGACCATGCGTATCCGGTCCGCACGCTTGACCGCGACCTGCTTGGACGCATCAACCGCCTTCATGCCCGTACGATGCCGCAAGGTCAGAGCGATGGCAGCCACGATCGCCACCAGCAGGATGACCGCCGCAAGCTCGAAAGCGTAGACATATTCCGTATAAATCAGCCTTCCCAGCTCCTTGGTGTTGCTGTAATCCTCCGGGCGGGAAGGCGGAGCCGGCATGTCGCCCGCGCCAAATTGCTTGCCCATCACCACCATGGCCATCTCGCCCGCCATCAACAGCACGACCAGGAGGCCAAAAGGGAACCACTTCCAGAAACCCTCGCGCAATCGATCGAGATTGATATCCAGCATCATCACCACAAACAGGAACAGTACCATTACCGCTCCCACGTAGACCAGCACCAGCGTAATGGCGAGGAATTCGGCTTCCAGCAACAGCCACAGCCCGGAAGACGCAAAAAACGCCAGGACGAGAAGCAGCGCCGAATGCACCGGGTTACGCGCCGTAATGACGCCCAGCGCCGACCCTACCAGCACTACCGAAAAAAAATAGAAGATTATATCCTGGAAGCTCATATTGAATTAACGGCGGATTTATCGATAACCCGCATCCGCTGCCCTGTCCTTTGCTATCTGCTCCTCATAACGGTCCCCCACCGCAAGCAGCATCTGCTTGGTATAGATCAGGTCGCCGCGCTTCTCGCCGTGATATTCCAGAATCCGTGTCTCGACAATGGAATCGACAGGGCACGACTCCTCGCAAAATCCGCAAAATATGCATTTGGTAAGATCGATATCATAGCGCGTGGTGCGCCGGGTGCCGTCGTCGCGCTGCTCCGATTCGATGGTGATCGCCAGCGCCGGGCACACCGCCTCGCACAGCTTGCAGGCGATGCACCGCTCTTCCCCGTTGGGATAGCGGCGAAGCGCGTGCAGCCCGCGAAAACGCGGAGACATGGGCGTTTTTTCTTCTGGAAAATATACCGTGATTTTTCGCGCGAATAAGTATTTTCCGGTCAGCATCATCCCCTTGATCAATTCGAACAGCAGGAAGGTGCGAAAAAAATCCTTTATGCGATTCATGGCTTCTCCTGTCTCAGTGGAACCATAAATTCAGTGGAAATGCCTCCCGCAGCCCTGATGGAAGCTGCATCACCAAGCCCAGCAGAAGTATCCAGACCAGCGTGATAGGGATGAAAACTTTCCAGCCGAGCCGCATGATCTGGTCATAGCGGTAACGCGGGAAAGTGGCGCGGAACCAGAGGAAGCAAAATAGCAGAAACGATATTTTCAGCAGCAGCCAGATGAACCCCGGAACCAGGGTGAACGGCGCCACGTTCAACGGCGGCAGCCAGCCCCCCAGGAATATGATGCTGGCAAGCGTGGCCACCAGGATCATGTTGGAGTACTCCGCCAGGAAGAATACGGTAAAGGCCATGCCCGAATATTCGACGTGAAAGCCTGCGACGATCTCCGACTCACCCTCGGCCACATCGAACGGCGCACGGTTGGTTTCCGCCACGCCGGAAATGAAATAGACCAGAAACATGGGAAACAACGGGATCAGATACCAGTTGATGAAGCTTCCGCCCTGCTGGCCTTTCACGATATCGCCCAGATTCAGGCTATGCGACATCATCAGCACGCATACCAGGGCAAAGCCCATCGCCAATTCGTATGAAACCACTTGCGCCGCGGAGCGCATGGCGCCGAGAAAGGCATACTTCGAGTTGGATGCCCAGCCCGCGATGATGACCCCATATACGCCCATCGAAGTCATGGCAAGAATATAGAGAAGGCCGGCATTGATGTCCGCAAGCACGACTTCGGGAGAGAATGGCACCACCGCCCAGGCGGCCAGCGCTGGCGCAAAGGTCAGCACGGGCGCCAGCACGAACAGGAATTTGTTCGCTCCGCTCGGGATGATGATTTCCTTCATCACCGCCTTGACCGCGTCTGCAATGGGCTGCCCCCACCCCCCAAGCCAGGGGATGCCGAAGAACGTCACCCGGTTGGGACCGACACGCATTTGCATGTAGGCGATGATCTTGCGCTCGGCAAAGGTGAGGTAAGCCACAGCCAGCATCAGAGGCAGGATGATGGCGACGATCAGCAACGCATTCTTCGCCAGAACGAAAAGAGCGGGACCCCATTCCGGCCCGAACAAATCCCCGAACATTTGCTGCGCGTAGTCCATCAGATGACGATCGCTCCCGTTTCTTTCATCGCTATTGCAATCGTTCCACCGTCACTCGGCCGAACATCCCACCCAACGCCACAGTAAGCGGATGTGCCGCGGGAATCCGGACGCAATCGGGCGGCAGTTTGTCATCCCGCGCTGCCGGCAACTGAATTTCCCCCGTTTCCTGTTTCACGCGCACCTTCTCGCCGGGGCTGATGCCGAGCCTGTCCATCAGATCGCCCCGCATCGACGCTACCGGCGGCGCTGCATCGCTCGTTCGTTGCAGCGAGTCTGCCCGCCTTACGATCGGATCAGCCTGATAAATGGGAACTTCGCCGACACGCTGGATTCCGCCACTTCCGGAGGCTGGGATCTGCACGGTGAAATCCTTCAGGCCATTATCCAGGCAGGCTCTCACATCGCTTTCCGCCGGCAGGACTTCCGCCCTCACCTGCTCCGGCGTTTCGTATTCGAAACCAGGCAATCCCAGCATGTTTCCCAGCACGCGCAAAACCTTCCAGGCGGGGCGTGTCTCCCCAAGGGGAGCCATCACGCCATTGAAGGTTTGCACCCGGCCTTCGGTATTGATAAAGGTGCCGGAGGTTTCGGTAAAGGGTGCGATAGGCAGCAGCACATCCGCGTAACCACCATCGATGACCGCCTGGCCGGAGAATGCCGTCATCATAACGACCAGTTCCGCCTCATCCAGCGCTTTCCTGGTCTGCTGGGGATTATAGCTATCCAGTTCCGGCTCGAGGTTCATCAGCAGGTAGGCGCTGCATGCTTCCGCCGCAGCCGAAGGCGCCTTCGCATCCATGCCGAGCATCTGCAAAGCGTTTTTGCCCGCGGCGGCTGCGCCGGGGCCGCCGGATAGAATTCCCGCATGATGGGTATCGGGATCGGGAATGGCCTTGGCGATGTAGGCCCCCACGCTGTTGGCGGCCTCGCCCAGAAAGCCGAACGAGCTTTCGGTGATTTGCGCGAGCTGCTGGGCCAATGCCTGGATATCGGCGTAATGGGGATGATGTTGCGCCAGGTTGCCCAAAAGGATGGCGCTGGGCTTGTTATTGATCAGACTTTCGGCCATCGCCCGTGCCGTGTCCGCAGATTGAGCCGAATCCGCCTCACCCTTCGCGGACTCCGGCACCTCGACTCCCTTCAGCACGGCCGCGGCCTTCAGGACCTCCGCCAGCACCGAAGCCATGGCGTCCGGGGCAACGATAAACCGGTTGGGCACCTTGGTAAGCAGATCATCATCCACCGGATTGATGAGATTCAACTGCGCGCCCTGCTTCACCGCCTGGCGCAGGCGTTGCGCGATCAGGGGATGATCCTTCCGCAACGTGCTTCCAATTATCAACGCCGACTTGAGTTGAGAAACTTCCGCTATTGTAGTGCCCAGCCACGGAGCGCCCTGCCGGTGCGCATCGCCCCGGAAATCCGATTGGCGCAACCGGTGGTCCACGTTGCCGCTGCCCAGTCCGCGAACGAGCTTTTGCAGCAGATAGAGCTCCTCCAGTGTGCTATGGGGCGAACCCAATGCGCCTATTCGTTGCGCGCCATGCCTTTCTTTTACCGCATTCAATCCATTCGCGACGAACTCGAGCGCAGTCTGCCAATCGCATTCATGCCATTGGCCGTCGCGCCTCACCATGGGCGTTCGCAGCCGTTCCTCGGAATTCAGGCCCTCGTATGAGAAACGGTCCTTATCGGACAGCCAGCACTCGTTGATTTCTTCATTTTCACGCGGCAACACGCGCATCACGCGATTCTGCTTCACCTGAACGGTAAGATTGGAACCCAGGCCGCAGTGCGGGCTGATGGATTTCCTCCGCATCAGTTCCCAGGTACGCGCCGTGTACCGGAATGGCTTGCTCACCAGCGCACCCACCGGGCACAGGTCGATCACGTTGCCCGACAGCTCGGAATTGACGGTACTGCCCACAAACGCCAGGATTTCGGCGTGTTCTCCGCGGCCGGCCATGCCCAGTTCCATGATTCCGGCAATTTCCTGCCCAAAGCGCACGCAGCGCGTACAGTGTATGCACCGCGTCATATCGGTGGAAATCAGGGGGCCCAGGTTCTTGTTTGCCACCACCCGCTTCGCTTCGGTGTAGCGCGAGGAGCTTGCGCCATAGCCTACCGCCAGGTCCTGCAGCTGGCATTCGCCGCCTTGATCACAGATCGGGCAATCCAGCGGATGATTGATGAGCAGGAACTCCATCACCCCTTTCTGTGCGGTCACCGCCTGGCCGGAGTGGGTAAATACCTTCATGCCCTCCATCGCCGGCGTCGCGCAGGCGGGCAGCGGCTTGGGCGCCTTCTCCACCTGGACGAGACACATGCGGCAATTGGCGGCAATGGATAATTTCTTGTGATAGCAGAAATGCGGGATGTATATCCCCAGCTGATTGGCGCCATCCATGACGGTGCCATTCTTGGGAACTGATACCTGCTTTCCGTCAATTTCAAAATTAATCATGGAATATAGCTCTTGGCCCCCTCGTTTCAGGAAGAGAACAAACAGATATGAGAGAGCCTGTGAATTTCATCTTCAAATGCGCCAGCCGCGCTAGACCATGCAATGCTTGTGCTCGATATGATAGGCAAATTCGTCCCGGAAATGCTGGATCATGGCGCGGACCGGCATGGCAGCGGCATCGCCGAGGGCGCATATGGTTCGCCCCTGTATGTTGTCAGCAACGTTGTTGAGCAGATCCAGATCTTCCATCCGGCCCTTGCCGGTTTCTATGCGGTGCACCACGCGATAGAGCCAGCCCGTGCCTTCGCGACACGGCGTGCATTGCCCGCAGGATTCCTCGAAATAAAAATATGACAGCCTTTCAAGGGCTCTCACCATGCAGGTCGTATCATCCATGATGATGACCGCGCCCGAGCCAAGCATGGACCCGGCCTTGGCGATGGAGTAGTAATCCATGTCCGTTTGCATCATGATATCGCCCGGCAGCACCGGCATCGAAGACCCGCCGGGAATGCACCCTTTCAGCTTTCGCCCGCCCCGCATGCCTCCAGCCATTTCAAGCAGCGTGGCGAATGGCGTGCCCAGGGGGATCTCGTAGTTCCCGGGCCTGTTGACATGGCCGGAAACAGAAAAGAGCTTCGTGCCTCCATTGTTGGGCTTGCCAAGCTGCAGGAACTTTTCGCCGCCATTGCGGATGATCCAGGGCACGGATGCAAAGGTTTCCGTGTTATTGATGGTCGTGGGTTTCCCGTAGAGCCCGAAACTTGCCGGGAACGGCGGCTTGAAACGCGGCTGCCCCTTTTTACCCTCCAGCGATTCCAGCAGGGCGGTTTCCTCACCGCAGATATACGCGCCATAGCCGTGGTGGTTGTGCAACTGGAAGCTGAAACCGGAACCCAGAATATTATCCCCCAGGTATCCCGCATCGCGCGCTTCCGCTACCGCCTCTTCCATGCGCTCATACGTATCCCAGATTTCGCCATGGACGTAGTTGTACCCGGTCCCGATACCCATGGCATAAGCGCCGATCGCCATGCCTTCGATCAGGATATGCGGGTTATAGCGCATGATGTCGCGGTCCTTGAAGGTGCCGGGCTCGCCCTCATCCGAATTGCATACCAGGTACTTGTCGCCCTCATACTGCTTGGGCATGAAACTCCATTTCAGGCCCGTCGGAAAGCCCGCGCCCCCGCGCCCTCGCAGGGCGGATTTCTTCACCTCCTCGATGACTTTTTCCGGCGGTATTTTTTCGCTCAGGATTTTTTTCAGCGCGCTGTATCCCTCGCGCTTTTCATAATTCCTGAGCTTCCAGTCATCCGGATCGGACGAATTGAGCCCTGCCAGCAATATTTGCGGGAGCTGGGTCATTTGCTCAATTCCTCCAGGAGTTCGTCGAGTTTCTCGTTGGACATGAAACTGCACATGCGCTTGTTATTCACCAGCATGACGGGCGCATCGCCGCACGCTCCCATGCACTCGCCTTCCTTCAGCGTGAATTGTCCATCGGCGGTGGTTTCATTGAAACCGATCCCCAGCTTTTTCTGGACATGCGCCACGGCCTCGTTGGCGCCGGACAGGGCGCAAGGAAGATTCGTGCATATCGTGATCTTGTGCCTGCCGAGCGGCTGAAGATTGTACATATTGTAAAAAGTCGCCACCTCATAGACTGCAATGGGCGGCATGCCCAGATACTGGGCAACAAAATCCATGGTTTCCGTAGCCAGCCACCCTTTTTCATCCTGAGCGATGGCAAGCGCGGACATGACGGCCGATTGCTTCTGATCTGACGGGTATTTGGTCAGCTCGCGGTCTATCTTCTTGATGGATTCTGCGCTTAACATCTCACTCAACTATCTTTCGCCGTTCCTGAAGTCATCTGTCTATTTCACCGAATACGATATCCTGCGTGCCGATGATAGCGACCACGTCCGCAATCATGTGTCCCCGTGACATTTCATCGAGCGCCGCGAGATGGGGGAAACCCGGTGCGCGGATCTTCAGGCGATAAGGCATGTTGGCGCCATCCGATACCAGATAGATGCCGAATTCTCCCTTGGGATGCTCGATGGCCGCATAGACTTCTCCCGCGGGGACGTGAAAGCCCTCGGTAAACAGCTTGAAATGATGAATCAGCTCTTCCATATTCTGCTTCATCTCGACCCGGGCCGGGGGCGCAACCTTGTGGTTGTCGGTTATTACCGGCCCCGGATTCTTGCGCAGCCAGTCGACGCACTGCTTGATGATTCGATTGGATTGGCGAAATTCCTCGATGCGTACCAGATACCGGTCATAGCAATCGCCGTTGACACCTACCGGGATGTCGAAATCAACGCGATCATAGACCTCATAGGGTTGCTTTTTACGCAGATCCCACTCTACCCCCGAACCGCGCAGCATCGGGCCCGTAAAACCCAGCGCCTTGGCACGTTCCGGCGAAACGACACCGATGCCGACAAGACGCTGTTTCCAGATGCGATTATCGGTAAGCAGGGTTTCATACTCATCCACGTAGGTCGGAAACCGATTGGTAAAGTCTTCGATAAAATCAAGCAGCGAGCCGCTACGATTTTCATTGCGGATGCGCGTGGTCTTTTCATCGTGGATTTTCGAAGCCTGATATTGCGGCATGGAAGCCGGCAAATCGCGATAGACGCCGCCAGGACGGTAGTAGGCCGCGTGCATTCTCGCTCCGGAAACCGCCTCGTAACAATCCATCAAATCTTCACGGTCGCGAAAAGCGTACAGGAATACCGTCATCGCGCCCACATCCAGCGCATGCGCTCCCAGCCATAATAGATGATTGAGTATGCGCGTGATCTCATCGAACATTACGCGGATATATTGCGCGCGCAATGGCACCTCGAGCTGGAGCAATTTCTCTATTGCCATGACATACGCATGCTCATTGCACATCATGGATACATAATCCAGCCGGTCCATATATGGCACCGACTGGATAAAGGTCTTGTTCTCCGCAAGTTTCTCGGTGGCGCGGTGCAACAGCCCGATGTGGGGGTCCGCGCGCTGGATGACTTCGCCATCCAGCTCCAGCACCAGGCGCAGCACGCCATGCGCAGCGGGATGCTGCGGTCCGAAATTCATCGTGTAGTTGCGTATTTCAGCCATGCTCGAAAAACGACAGGAAGTTCATTCGCTGTCTCCATAATGCTCTTCACGAATGACGCGCGGAGTGATCTGCCGTGGTTCGATGCTGACCGGCTGGTAAATTACCCGCTGCTGATCAGGGTCATAGCGCATTTCCACATTGCCGCTTATGGGAAAATCCTTGCGAAACGGATTGCCGATAAATCCGTAATCAGTAAGAATGCGGCGCAAATCGGGGTGCCCGGTAAACACGATGCCATAAAGATCGAAGGCTTCGCGCTCGAACCAGTTGACGGATGGCCAGATGTTGATCACCGAGTCCAGAACAGGAAACTCGTCGTCATCCGCGAATACCTTTATCCTCAGCCGGCGGTTATGGGCAAGGGAAAGCAGGTGGTACACAGATGCAAAGCGCTTGCTCCGGCTGTCCGCCCACGCCGACTCCCCTCCGTAGGCCGAGTAATCCACTCCGCATAGATCGACGAGTATCTCAAACCGGAGATCGGGATGATCCCTGAGTATCTGCATCACCTCCAGCATATTCCCGGAGGATACCTGTACCGTGAGTTCGCCCAGCCGGTCGCTGATGCCGGCCGCCTTGTCTCCCAGTACATTCTGCAGGCAAAGCGAGAGCGTTTCCAGATGAGGGGACGACATAAGGGATTGACTCAACGGGCGATAGTGTTGGTACGATGAATCTTGTTCTGCAGCTGAATGATGCCGTAGAGCAGAGCTTCGGCGGTAGGCGGGCAACCGGGAACATAGATGTCGACGGGCACGATACGGTCGCAGCCCCGCACAACGGAATAGGAATAATGATAGTAACCGCCGCCGTTGGCGCACGACCCCATGGAAATCACCCAGCGGGGCTCTGCCATCTGGTCATACACCTTGCGCAGCGCAGGCGCCATCTTGTTGCATAATGTTCCGGCCACGATCATCACGTCGGATTGCCGCGGGCTGGGGCGGAACACCACGCCAAAACGGTCGAGATCATAGCGCGAGGCGCCGGCCTGCATCATCTCCACCGCGCAGCACGCAAGTCCAAAAGTCATCGGCCACATGGAGCCCGTGCGGCCCCAATTGATTACGTTATCCAGACTTGTGGTAACGAAACCTTTTTCCATTCCACCGTTAGCGCTCATAGCGTCAATCCCATTCCAGGGCACCTTTCATCCATTCATAAATGAAACCCACGACGAGTATGCCGAGAAAAACCATCATTGCCACAAAGCCGAACAAGCCGATCTCATTCAATACGACTGCCCACGGAAACAGAAAGGCGATTTCCAGATCGAATAAAATGAACAAAATGGCGACGAGATAATAGCGCACATCGAACTTCATGCGCGCATCCTCGAACGCCTCGAAGCCGCATTCGTAGGGAGAAAGTTTCTCGCTGTCGGGACGATTGGGACCAAACAACCACCCAAGCGCCATGGGCACCACGCCAACTGCAAGCCCGATTACGATAAATAACAGAATGGGAAAGTAGTTTTCAAGCATAGCGGTATCAGAAGTAAAGGGCCCTGGATCAGATAAAACCACATGCTCTACTGCGTTCGGTTACCTGGATCTCACCTTGTTTGCAGAACTGGTGCCGACGGCGAGACTCGAACTCGCACAGCTTTCGCCACCGCCCCCTCAAGACGGCGTGTCTACCAATTTCACCACGTCGGCGGCTTAATTTGAGTCCCAGTCTCCAGCTTGATCAACTTAGAACACGGCTTTAATAAATTGTTCAATTAACTCATCATTAAAATTATTTTGGTATTTCTGCGGCTTTTGAAGCTTCTCCCTCCGATGGAGCCACCGGAGGAGGCGGTGGCTCCGTCTTGGATGATTGCACCGGCACCGCTTTGTCCATGACTCCGGCTCCTTCGGTCTTATGACCGGAAAGGTAAGTGAGCCCAAGGCTTGTAATGAAGAATAATGCGGCCAGTATGCCCGTGGTCCGGCTGAGAAAGTTCGCCGAACCGCTGGCTCCGAACAAGCTTCCCGATGAGCCGCTGCCAAAAGCTGCGCCCATATCCGCACCCTTGCCGTGCTGCAAAAGAACCAGGACAATGACGCTGACGGCTGACAGCACGTGCACTACCCAAACAAGTGTTTCCACTGGTTACCCCACGATGAATTAATTTTTGCCAGCGAGGCAAATCTTGATGAATTCGTCAGCGATGAGCGAGGCGCCGCCGATCAGTCCGCCATCGATATCCGTCATTGAAAACAACTCCGCCGCGTTGCTGGCTTTGACGCTGCCTCCATAAAGAATTTGCAGGCCGCTCGCAACTCCGGGATCCCGTCCGGCAATGCGGTTGCGAACGAATGCATGGACTTCCTGGGCCTGCGCAGGCGTGGCCGTCTTCCCCGTGCCGATCGCCCATACCGGTTCATAAGCCAGCACGGATTTTGCCAGGCTGGCGATTCCCGCCAGTTCGATTACCGCATCCAGTTGTTCCGCAACGACCCGTTCGGTTATGGCAGCCTCGCGCTGGTCCAGGGTCTCGCCGACACATAGAATGGGTATTAACCCTGCGGTCTGGGCCGCCTTGAATTTCAGCGCCACAATATAATTATCTTCGCCATATAGCGCCCGCCGTTCGGAATGACCCACGATGGCGTAGCGGCAGCCGAAATCGGTCAACATACTCCCCGATACCTCGCCGGTATAAGCGCCGCTTTCATGCTGGCTTACGTTCTGAGCTCCCCAGGAGACATGTGTCTGCTGAAGCAGCGATTGCGTCTGGGAAAGATAAGGATAAGGCACGCATACTGCAACATCGGCTTCAAGCCCCGTTGTTCCTTGCACCACCGCATGGAGTAAATCGCGGTTCTGGCCGATGCTGCCGTGCATCTTCCAATTGCCAGCGATGAGTTTTGGACGCGCAGCCATGAGCGTTGCCTTTCCCTTGAAAGCTGCGAATGTTACCTGTGAATGAATACGGGGTCAATCAGGAGGAGAAGGAACGCCGGGGCAAAACCCGGGAAATCAGCCCATCCGGCCATAAAACCGGATGTCATGCCTCGCCGGACTCTCATGAAATGGATGGAGAAATACTGTCTCTTTCCGAAAACAGGCGCACGTCCTGGGCGGAGCAGTTTCTTCCAAAGATAGATATGAATTTGCCGGGGCGTTCCCTTCGCCAGGAGCCTGGCCGGGCAGCAATCGCCCAACAAGCGCGGTGAGATACTACACCTAGCCAAAACGGCCAGTTATGTAGTCCTCGGTCTGCTTGTTTTTTGGCTTGATAAAGATGGTATCCGTGACATCGAACTCGATGACCTCGCCAAGATACATATATGCGGTGTAATCCGACACCCGGGCGGCTTGCTGCATGTTATGCGTGACAATGAGAATCGTGACCTTGTCTTTCAGATCGGCAATAAGCTCCTCGATACTGGCTGTAGCAATGGGATCGAGTGCTGAAGTGGGCTCATCGAACAGCAATATTTCGGGATCGGTCGCCAAAGCCCTGGCGATGCACAAGCGTTGCTGCTGGCCTCCCGAAAGATTGTAGGCAAGCTGGTTGAGGCGGTCTTTGACTTCATCCCAGAGCGCCGCGCCGCGCAAGGCCTCCTCCACTTTTTCGTCCACCAGAGCACGCTGTTTTACGCCTCGCACCCGCAAGCCATATGCCACATTTTCATAAATGGATTTCGGGAAGGGGTTGGGTTTCTGGAAAACCATGCTCACCCGCATTCGCACTTCGATCGGGTCCACCTCGCGCGCGAGGATATTGACATTATCCGGATGCAGGATGATTTCCCCTACATATCGATTACCGGGGTACAGGTCGTGCATGCGATTGAAACATCGAAGAAAAGTGGATTTTCCACAACCTGAAGGCCCGATCAGGGCGGTAACCTGCTTTTCATGCAGCCTCATGTTGATGTTTTTCAGCGCGGAGAATGCGCCGTAATAAAAACTCAGGCTTTTGACTTCGGATTTATACTGATTTGGCGCATCGGCCATAACGGAACTCCCGTTCTCTCCGATTTTTTCTACCATTTTAGATTTTTACGCATCCGATAGCGCAAATAAATTGCGAGGCCATTCATGGTGAGAGTCATCACAACCAGAACCAGGCCCGCAGCTGCAGCATTTACCTGAAACTCTTCTTCCGGACGGGATACCCAGTTGAACATCTGGATTGGCATGACAGTAAAGGGTGCCATCAACCATTCGAACGAAATATAGGGAAATTCATCCTTGATCGGCGAGGGTGGCAGAAAGGCGATAAACGTCAGCGCACCGATTGTGATGATCGGCGCGGTTTCGCCGATTGCGCGTGCAAGGCCGATAATTACTCCCGTCAGGATACCCGCAGCGGAATAAGGAAGGAGATGATGCGAAACCGTTTGCCACTTGGTCGCGCCCAGGGCGTAGGCGCCTTCGCGAATGACCAGTGGTATTGCGCGAATTGCCTCCCGCGTCGCCACGATCACAACCGGCAATATCAGCAACGCCAATGCCAGTCCCGCGGAAAGGATGCTTTGACCGAAACCGAACTGATGCACAAACAGGCCCAACGCCAGCAATCCATAAATGATGGATGGAATCCCGGCAAGGTTGGTGACATTGATTTCTATGATTTCAGTGATGAGATTTTTCGAGGCATATTCCTCGAGATAAATTCCTGCGCCGATACCCATGGGAACCGCGGCTATGGCGGTAACCAGCATCACCAGCGTAGTACCTACCCATGCGGAAAGGATGCCGGCTGATCCTGGACGGCGCGATGGAAAGGAAGTAAAGAAATCCCAGGACAAGCGCGGCAGCCCGTCTATCAACATATGGGAAAACAGTGCCATGAATGTCAGCATTGCGATCATGAGCGCAAGTATGCCGACAATCATGAAAACGAAATCCCAGAGTTTATGACGGGCGATGATTGTCCGGATTTCGTTCAGATTTTTGTCATCTCTCATCGACTACCCGCAAGGAAAGGAAAATTATTTATCGGGTCCGGCGCACCGCTTTCGGGAAAAACGGGCGCTGGCGCAGTGGATAAGGACACGAAGTCAATATATCTCCCTATAGCGCTTGCGCAAAACATGGCCAAGGATATTGAATGCCAGCGTCATTAAAAGCAATGTAAGTCCCGCTGCAAAAATTGTCTGGTAGCCAATGCTGCCATGCGGCAGGTCGCCCAGACTGACCTGCACGATATAAGCGGTGATGGTCGCTGCGGGCTCCAGGGGGTTCCAGGTCAGGTTGGGCTGCATGCCTGCGGCGATAGCGACCACCATGGTTTCCCCGACTGCGCGCGAGATGCCGAGAATGTAGGCGGCAGCTATGCCGGAAAATGCTGCGGGCATTACTACGCGAAGAGCGGTCTGGAACCGGGTAGCCCCCATGGCGTAAGAGCCTTCCCGCAGATGCATGGGTACCGACCGCATCGCGTCTTCAGCCATTGAACTGACATAGGGAATGATCATGATGCCCATGACCAGTCCGGCGGAGAGAAGGCTGAAGCCAGGCAAACCCGGAATGATTTTCTGAAGGGCAGGCGTAACAAACAGCAGAGCGAAATAGCCGTATACCACCGTTGGCACCCCGCCCAGCAGTTCGAGAAAAGGCTTGGCGATTTCCCGCACCGCGAAAGGCGCAAACTCGGATAAATAGATAGCGGTTATCGTCCCCAGCGGTATTGCTACCAGAAGCGCAACGGCGGAGCTCACTACGGTGCCCGAAACCAATGGAAGTATGCCGTAGTGCGCATCATCAAACAGCGGAGTCCATTGCGTATCGGTGAGAAAATCCCATAGTGAAACATGCTCAAAAAACACGAGCGATTCACTCACCAGCATTGCCACGATGGCAAGGGTGATCACGACGGAAATAAAAGCCATCAAAAACAGTATGGCCTCGATGAAGCGTTCACCCAGATGGCGGCGATAACTATAGCCAAGCCTTCTGGAATGGGCCGCGTCCGTAGAGGGGCGTACTGTCTGGGGAGGATGCATCGGGAGGGGAGGTCTTCCTTGATCTGGGTATGTTACGATGCATATATTACAGTCTCGTGACATGAAAAGGAACGGATCTGACCGCTCCCTGAAACCGGATCTGGCTTTGAGATCCAGATTTACATGCCGTCTCGACTGATTGTTACGGATGGTTGACGATCCGGCAGCGCAATCTGGCGCAGGGCCGATGCAAAACCTTACGGATATTCAGGCGATGAAGGTACGCGACTATCCTGCGTACCCGGTCGTTCTCATGTTCGCATTCCGGCCGGATGGATTATCCAATCCAGTCGGCTGGAATGAAATAGATAAACAAAACCGCTGTTCCGGCGGGATGCCGGAACAGCGGCATGCGAAGCTGAGGGATTGGGCCTTCGGGGATGAAGACGGAGCCGTCTTCTATTCCTCCTCCTCTTCGTCGTCGTCCTTATCTTTTTTCTCGGGTTTCAGGACC